>Ga0068859_100003576_pt1 | contig 15831 bp, 12 predicted proteins | sample KBSSwiS22_FD_66585 | JGI IMG/M metagenome (GOLD analysis project Ga0068859, IMG submission 66585) | Switchgrass rhizosphere microbial communities from Kellogg Biological Station, Michigan, USA - KBS Switchgrass S2-2 | ecosystem: Host-associated > Plants > Roots > Rhizosphere > Soil ...
GTGGCCGTGGACCACACGAGGTCGGCCGCGAAGATGCGGTCGGCCGCCCGCTGGATCGCGGCGCGCAGGCGGACCATCCAGGGGGCGGCGCGCTTGATGCGCCGTCTCTCCTCGGTCATCCGGGCCGCTCCTCGGTCGGCTCGCCCCCGTTCGCCTTCTTCCTCGCGGCCCGCTCGTCGTAGGCGCTGATGATGCGCTGGACGATCGGGTGGCGGACGACGTCCACCCGGTCGAAGTGGACGACGGCGATGCCGGCGAGGCCGGAGACGACCTCCTCCGCCTCGATGAGCCCCGAGGTCTTCTGCGCGGGGAGGTCGATCTGCGTGACGTCGCCGGTGACGACCGCCTTCGAGTCGAGACCAATGCGCGTGAGGAACATCTTCATCTGCTCGGTCGTCGTGTTCTGCGCCTCGTCCAGGATGATGAACGAGTCGTTCAACGTGCGGCCCCGCATGAACGCGAGCGGGGCGACCTCGATCGTGGCGCGCTCGAGCAGGCGCTCGATCCGGTCGGGCTCGAGCATGTCGTAGAGCGCGTCGTACAGCGGGCGGAGGTACGGGTCGACCTTCGCCGCGATGTCCCCGGGGAGGAAGCCCAGCTTCTCTCCCGCCTCGACCGCCGGACGGCACAGGAGGATGCGCTGGATCCTCTTCTCGTTGAGCATCGCGATCGCCATCGCGACCGCGAGGTAGGTCTTGCCCGTCCCCGCCGGGCCGATCCCGAAGACGAGGTCGTTCTCTTTGATCGCGTCGATGTACCGGCGCTGGTTCGCGGACTTCGCGACGACCGTCTTGCGGGCGGAGGGACGGAGGCGCGAATCCACGAAGTGGTCGGCGAGCTTCGCGTCCGCCTGGCGGGCCATGATCCCCACCGCGGTCTTGAAGTCCTCCCGCCCCAGCACGATCCCGCGCGCGTGGAGGCCGGCGAGCTGGCGGATGAGGTCGGCGACGCGCTCCTCGCGGGCGTCGTTGTCCTTGTCCTTGCCTTCGGCCTGGAGGGTGACGTCGCCCCCTCGAGCGGAGACCCGGACGGAGAACTGGTCCTCGATCAGACGGATCGTTTCGTCGTGGTGGCCCGTGAGGGCCTCGATCGCCTTCTGCTCGAGGTTGAGCGTCTTCATGTGTCGGCCGTCGGCCGACCCCTAAGATAGGCCGGGATCGGGGTCGGAGGCCAGGCGGAGCCGAAGGTCCTTCAGCTGGCGGGCATCCACCGCCCCCGGAGCGTCGCACATGAGATCGGTGGCGCTCGTGGTCTTGGGGAACGCGATCACGTCGCGGATCGAGTCGGCCCCGACCAGCATCGCGCAGACCCGATCGAATCCGAGCGCGATGCCGCCGTGCGGCGGCGCCCCCGACTGGAGCGCCCGGAGGAGGAACCCGAACTTTTCGTCGGCCTCCTCGGGGGGGATCGACAGCGCTCGGAAGACCTCGTCCTGGACGTCGCGGCGGTGGATACGGATCGAGCCCCCGGCGATCTCGGTCCCGTTGAGCACGAGGTCGTAGGCCTGCGCCTCCACCGACGCGGGATCGTGCGCGAGACGCCCAACGTCCTCCCAGCGGGGTGCCGTGAAGGGGTGATGCATCGCGACGTACCGCTTCTCGTCGGCGTCCCACTGGAGGAGCGGGAACCTCTCGATCCACAGCAACCGCCGCGCGTCCTTCGGGATGAGGCCGAGCTCCGCCGCGACCTTCAGGCGCAACGTCCCGAGCACGCGGTCCGCGGTGGTGCGCGCGTCCGCGACGATGAGGGCCGCGTCCCCGTCGAGGGCGCCGAGGGCCCCCGCGATCGCGCGGCATCGATCCTCGCCGAGGATCTTCAAGGCCGACGAGGTGACGGCACCGGACGCCTCGCGCTTGATCCACACGAGCCCCTTGGCTCCCGCGTCCTTCGCCCACGCGGTCCACGTGTCGAGCTGCTTGCGGGACGCGCCCCCGGCTCCGGGGACCGCGATGCCGCGGACGGCGCCGCCGCTTCCGAGCGCGCCGTCGAACACGGCGAAGCCCGTTCCCGAGGCTGGCGCGCCCGCGTCCTTCAGCTCGAGGCCGAAGCGCGCGTCGGGGCGGTCCACCCCGTACCGCGACATCGCCTCGGCGTAGGACATGCGCTCGAACGGGGCGTCGACCGTCACGCCCGTCGCGCGAAAGAGCCCCTGGACGAGTGGCTCGATGACGCCGTAGATCGACTCGGGGGTCGCGAACGACATCTCGATGTCGATCTGCGTGAACTCCGGCTGGCGGTCGGCGCGCAGGTCCTCGTCGCGGAAGCACCGCGCGAACTGGTAGTAGCGCTCGAACCCCGCGACCATGAGGAGCTGCTTGAAGAGCTGCGGGGATTGCGGCAGCGCGTAGAAGCGGCCGGGGTGGACCCGGCTCGGGACGAGGTAGTCCCGCGCGCCTTCGGGGGTCGAGCGCGTGAGCATGGGCGTTTCGATCTCGACGAAGCCCTGCGCGTCGAGCGCGGCGCGCGCCGCGCGCGCCAGCTCGTGCCGCAGCCGGAGCGATCTCTGAAGGCGCGGCCGGCGGAGGTCGACGAAACGGTGCGTGAGGCGGAGCTCTTCCCCCGGCTCGGCCTCGTCGTCCACGGCGAACGGGAGGAGGGTCGCCCGGTTGTGGACGACGATGTCCGAGACGCGCACCTCGACGTCGCCGGTCGGATGCTGCGGGTTCGGAGCCTCGCGGAGGACGACGATGCCGGCGAGGCCGACGACGTCCTCGGCGTGGAGCTTCTCGGCGACCGCGTGGATCTCCGGCCGATCCGGGTCGAACACGACCTGGACGCGTCCCGTCGCATCCCGCACCTCGACGAAGATGAGGCGCCCCAGATCGCGCCGCCGGTGCACCCAGCCGGTGAGCACGACCTCGCGGCGCTCCGCCGCGTCTTGCGCCGTGATCTCGCCGCACCCCTTCGTGCGCTCGAGGAGACGTCCCGCGTCCACGCTCATCGCGAAGCCTCGCTCACGATTCCCGCCTCGTCCCTGTCCACCTGCTCCCCCGTCGCGAGGTCCTTCATCCCGTAAAGGCCGCGCGCAAGCTCCGACTCCCCCACGAAGACCGCGTAGCGCGCGCCGGCCTTCTCCGCCCGCTTCATCTGCGCCCCGAGCGGCCGCTCGGACAGCGGCGACGCGACCGAGAGGCCCTGCGCCCGCAGGCGGCGCGCCATCGCGATCGACGCCTGGAAGCCCGGCGCCCCCAGCGCGACGAGGGACACGTCGGCGCGGGCCTCCGCCGCCTGACCCTCGGGCATCGTCATCACGAGCCGCTCCATCCCCGCGGCGAAGCCGAAGCCGGGGACCGCGGGCCCGCCGAGCGCCCCCACGAGCCCGTCGTAGCGGCCGCCGCCGAGGAGCGCGTTTTGCGCCCCGAGCCCGGTCGAGGTGATCTCGAAGACCGTGCGGACGTAGTAGTCGAGCCCCCGCACGAGCCTCGGATCGATGACGTAGGGGATCCCGTACCCGTCGAGGTGCCTTCGGACCTCGTCGAAATGCGCCGCCGCCTCGCCGGTCAGATGGTCGAGGAGCTTCGGCGCGCCCGCGAGGAGGCGCTGATCCGCCTCGACCTTGCAGTCGAAGACGCGTAGCGGGTTTTCGACCGCCCGCCGCTTGCAGTCGTCGCACATCGCGGGAAGGTGCGGGGTCAGCCAGGACGTCAGCGCCGCCCGGTACGCGGTCCGCGTCCCCTCGTCTCCGACCGAGTTGAGCCGCAGCTCGCGGTCCTCGATCCCCACTTCGGCGAGGAGCGTCCACACCATCTCGATCGTCTCGGCGTCGGCGAGCGCTTCGGGCGCTCCGAGGACCTCGGCGCCGATCTGATGGAACTGGCGCTGGCGTCCTTTCTGCGGGCGCTCGTGGCGGAACATCGGCCCGATGTAGAAGAGGCGCTCCGGGTACCCCTGGGCGATCCCACGGTGGAGCGCATGCTCGACGACGGCCCGCGCGACCGGGGCCGTCGCCTCCGGCCGCAGCGTGATCGACTCGTCGCCGACCGTGAGCGTGTACATCTCCTTCCGCACGATGTCGGTCGACGTGCCGACCGAGCGCGTGAACAGCTCGGTGCTCTCGAAGACGGGCGTGCGGATCTCGCCGAAGCCGTAGCGGGAGAAGACCGCGCGCGTGGCGGCCTCGAGCCGCTGCCAGCGCAGGGCCTCGTCGGGGAGGATGTCCCGGGTGCCCCTCAGGGCTCGATAGCGCACGGCCACCGTGGGCTTCTAGCACGGAAGCCCCCCTTCTTGCTACGCTTCGGGCATGAGAGCGCGACGCGCGGGTGTTGTCGCGATCGCGGTGGCCCTGACGAACTTGCCGAGCTCGTTCGCCCAGTACGGTCCCCCCGGCGGCGAGGTCCTTCCGAACAACTATCCCCCGCCGCTCCCGGAGCGCCTCGGCCCGGCGCCGAGCCTCAGGTTCGAGCTCGCGCGCGAGATCCCGTTGACAGGACCGATCGCCTCCCCGGAGGCGTGGGCCGAGGGCCAGGCGCTCCTCGTCCCGCTGGGCGGAGGCGCGGCGCGCGTCGATCCGACCGCCGCCGCCCCGCCGGAGACCGGCGTCTCCGCCGACCCGCCCCCGGATCCGAGCGGTGCGTGGATCGTCAACGCGGAGGGGACGCGCCGCTTCCGCGCGACCGCGGAGGGCGTGATCGAGGCCGAGAAGCGGCGGAGGAACGGCCGCAAGTGGAAGCGCTCCTGGCACATCGTGGCCCCGAACGCGACGCCCGCCCCGCCGATCCTCCTCGGGCCGAGGCTCTGCTACGCCGGCCTCGACGACCGGGTCACCTGCGTCAAGGCGAAAAACGGCCACCGGCTCTGGACGACCGACCTCGGCGACCGGCTCTCCCGCCCCATCGCGCGGTGGCCGTCGGCCTCCCCCGCCCGGGTCGCCGCGAGCACGGGCGACCGCACCATCGAGGGTGAGATCCTGCTGGCGGTTCCCGACAACGGGGCGTCGATGATCGCGCTCGACGCGTACGACGGGCGCCGCATCGCGACCTACGACCTCCCCTCCGAGGAGCGGCTGGTCTCCGGGCCCCTCGTCTTCGCCGACGACGGGATCGTCGCGGTCCGGGAGGCCTTCGACAAGACGCAGGTGGCGGTCCTCGTGCTGCGTTTGGTCCATAATGAGGCCCCCCCAGCTGCCCCTGCAGCCCCTGCGACCCCCGTCGGGAGGTGACCGTGGCCCCGAAGACCGAAGTCCCGACCCTCTCCGGGCTCGACCGGACGGCCCTGCTCGAGATGTACCGGGCGATCGTCCTCTCCCGGAAGGTCGACGACAAGGAGATCCAGCTCAAGCGCCAGAACAAGATCTTCTTCCAGATCAACGGCGTGGGGCACGAGGCGGTCGGGGCGGCGATGGCCCAGGTCTTCAAGCCGGGGCACGACTGGTTCTTCTTCTATTACCGGGACCGCGCGGCGGCCCTCGCTCTGGGGATCACCCCTTCCGACATGTTCCTCCAGGCGGTCGGCGCCAAGGACGAGCCCCAGAGCGGTGCCCGGCAGATGCCGTCGCACTTCTCCTCGTCGAGCCTCCACATCGCCAACACGTCGTCCCCGACCGGGACGCAGTTCCTGCAGGCGTGCGGGTGCGCCGAGGCGGGGCTGTACGCCGCGGAGATGCCGAAGGGCAGCGCGCCCGCCTTCGCCTCGGACGAAGTCGTCGTCGTCACGACCGGCGACGGGACGACGAGCGAGGGGGAGTTCTGGGAGTCGATCAACACGGCGTGCACCCGGAAGCTCCCGGTCGTCTACGTCGTCGAGGACAACGGGTACGCGATCTCGGTGCCGGTGGAGGTCAACACCCCCGGCGGGAGCATCTCGCGCCTGCTCGCGTCCTTCCCGAACCTCCTCATCCGCGAGGTGGACGGCTGCGATCCGATCGCCACGGTCGAGGCGTACCGGGCGGCGGCCGCGCACGCCCGCGCGCGGCGCGGACCGGCGCTCGTCCACGCGCACGTCATCCGCCCCTACAGCCACTCCCTCTCCGACGACGAGACGCACTACAAGACCGCCGAGGAGCGCGAGGCGGAGGCGAAGCGCGATCCGGTCAAGACCTTCGGCGAGACCCTGGTGCGCGAGGGGATCGTCGAGCGCGAGGTGCTCGAGGCGTTGAACGCGCAGCTCGACGACGAGGTGTCGAGGGCCGCCGACGAGGCGATGAAGGCGGTGCGCCCCGAGCCCGCGTCGGCGCTCGAGTTCGTGTACTCGCCGAAGGTCGATCCGACCTCCGCCGCGTTCGAAGGCCCCGCGGTCCTCGGCGGGCAGCCGACGACGATGGTGGACCTGCTGAACGCCTGCCTCCGTGACGAGATGCGGCGCGATCCCGGGATCGTCGTCTTCGGCGAGGACGTCGCCGACGCGTCGCGCGAGGAGGCCCTCCCCAACGTCAAGGGGAAAGGCGGCGTCTTCAAGGTCACCTGGGGGCTCCAGAAGGAGTTCGGCTCGCGCCGCGTCTTCAATTCCCCGCTCGCCGAGGCGAACATCGTGGGGCGCGCGATCGGGATGGCGTTGCGCGGGCTGAAGCCGGTCGTCGAGGTGCAGTTCTTCGACTACATCTGGCCCGCCTACATGCAGATCCGCGACGAGCTCGTGACGATGCGCTGGCGGTCGGGAAACGATTTCTCCTGCCCGCTCGTCATCCGCGTGGCGTACGGCGGGTACATCACCGGCGGGGCGATCTACCACAGCCAATCGGGCGCTTCGCTGTTCACCGCGAACCCCGGGCTCCGCGTCGTGTGCCCCGCGACCGCGCTCGACGCGAACGGCCTGCTGCGCACCGCGATCCGCTGCGACGACCCGGTGCTCTTCCTCGAGCACAAGCACCTCTACCGGCAGACGTACAACAAGTCGCAGAATCCCGGCCCCGAGCACATGATCCCGCTCGGCCGCGCGGCTTGCGTGCGCGAGGGGGCGGACGTGACCGTCGTCACCTACGGCGCGACCGTATACCGCGCCCAGCAGGCGGCGCGCACCCTCCAGGACAAGGGGATCTCGGTCGAGATCCTCGACTTGCGGTCGCTCTCGCCCGTGGACTGGGACGCGATCGCGGCGTCGGTCCGCAAGACCAGCAAGGTGCTCGTGTTGACGGAGGACTCGTTGTCCTGGGGATACGGGGCGGAGCTGGCGGCGCGGATCGGCGAGACGCATTACACCGAGCTCGACGGCCCGGTGCGCCGGCTCGCGGCGACCGACACCTTCGTCGGCTATGCCCCCGAGCTCGAGGACTTCATCCTGCCTCAGGTCGCGGACATCGTCCGGGCGGTGGAGGAGCTGACCGCCTGGTAGATCGAAAGGGGGGAACCATGACCCGGCGCATCCCGCACCTCGTCGCGGCCGCGCTCGTGGCGGCGACCGTTCGTCCGGTCCAGGCCAACTGCTTCCCCCCGAAGTCCTTCAGCCAGATCGGCATGCAGGACTCGTACTACGTCCTCGCCCCCGCCGACACGCTAGCGACGACGACGAGCGTCGTCGGACGCTTCTGGGAGCCGGGCGCGCGCACGACGACCGGCGAGGGGACGTGCGACGAGACGAAGTGGCTGACCCGCTGCTACGACTGCATCCCCGATCATGACGGTCCCGTCTACTACGTCGACGGCGTGCTCGGCGACATGCCGTGCTTCTCGGGGTGCCCGACGGGCTCGATGATCGTGCTCCTCCAGGACCGCCGGTCCCACGCCGGCGGCGTGTTCGCGGTCGGACGCATCACGGAGATCACGGGCGGGGTGCCGCGGTTCGATTTCTCGCGCATCGACACCGATTGGCGGATGATCCCGATCCCGCCCCCCTTGGTCTCGCTCGCCGAGACCGAGGGGAGCACGCTCCGCCTGGGCATGACCTTCGGCGATCCCGCGTTGGGTTACTTCGGCCTCGACGTCACGCGGGCGTCCGACACGATCACCGCGTTCCACGTCCTGACGTGGGAGGGGATCTCGCCCCCGGCCGATCGTTCCGCGTGGACGCCGGTCGGCCGGTTCGCCTACCACGGCGGCATCACGGCGGGCTCGGCCAACATCGAGCACGCCTGCCCCGGGAGCGAGGAGTCGATCCGCTTCATCGCGGCCGCCCTCGAGCTCGACGACGGACAGATGCTGACCGATTACGTCTCGGCGGCCGTGCCCGTGTCGTGCACGGCGTCGCTTCCGGCGGGAGCCGGCCGCCTTCCCGAGACCGGGCCCGACGCCCTGAGCATCGTGCGCGCCTCGTGGGGCGACCTCACGCTGGCGTGGGGCACCGCCTGCGCGCCGAACGCGCCCACGTTCGAGGTCTACTCGGGCGTGATCGGCTCGTGGGATGATCTGACTCCCGTGACGTGCGCCGTCGCCCAGAACAGCCTGATCCTCCCCTCTCCGGACGAGAGCACGTTCTACCTCGTCGTCCCTTACGCGAACCGCGTGCGTCCACCGCAGGTCGAGGGGTCCTACGGCCTCCGCGGCGACGGGACCGAGCGCCCGCCCGCCCTCCAGGCCTGTCGCCCGCAGTGGATCGTCGCGTGCCCCTGACGGCCCGGCTCGTGCTGGCCGGTGTGCTCGCCCTCTCCTCCTGCGGGAGCGAGCCGTCACCCCCTCGCGCGCAGGCGGCGCCGCCTCCGGCACCCCCTCCGATCGTGGTGGACGCCGACGGCGGGACGCCGAAACGGGGGCCGGGAGACCTCTACAACGCGTGCGAGCGCGTCTGGTGCCTGACGCACCTCAAGAACTACGACCTCGACCACTTCTCGAAGGGGCACATCGGCTGGATCCTCCACGACGAGGGGCACGGGGACGTCTTCGTCCCGCGCGACCGTCCGGCGGGAACGGGGTTCCCCCACGCGCGCGACGCCGTGCTGCGCCTGTGCGGCCAGCACCTCCACCCGTTCTTTCTCGCCGGCGGCGCGCTCAAGAAGCCCGGCTACAACGTCGCCCTGGGGTACGCGCGCTCGCACTTCGCCACGTACGGCACCCGCGTCCCGCCGTGCTGCCTCAACCCACAGGGTTGGGGCTTCCTCCACGCCGCGGTGCCGAAGGAGTATCGCTTCGGCGATCGGGTGTCGGTGGAGGAGATGGGGGCGTCGGGATGGCAGAAGGCGATTCGGACAGCCTCTTCGCCAGCCGCCGCGTCAGGTCGCTGATCCGTCCCTCGATCCGCCACGCGTGCCCGTCAAGGGCGGGCGAGCCGGCGTCGATCGCGATGTCCTCGGGCGAGGAGCGCGGCACGAAGCTCCGGACGATCGCGACCGCCTCGTCGGCGGAGAGCGTGGACAGCCCCGCTCCGTCCCCCGCGGGGACCTCGATCCGGAAGCGCAGCGCGTCGTCCGCCGCGAGGTCGAACGACGCGACGGCTCCGAGCAGCGGGAGCGGCCGGTCGGGTCCCGGGACGCTCGTGTCGGCGGCGAAGGCCCACCCGTCCTCCCCCTCGAGGCGGATCGCGTCGTGCAGCTCGGAGATCCCCCCGAGGCGCGCCACGGGCCCCGCCCCCGTTTCCGTGAGCAACCGCCGCAGGCGCTCGATGCCGTCGGCGACGAGCACGCGGTTCCCGACCGAGGCGACCGCCGCTCTCACCGCTCCCTCGTGAAAGAGCGTGACCTGCACGCCGTCCACGTCGACGATCTCGGCCTTGGCCGGGTCGCGCGAGATCATCCAGCGCATGAGCTTGAGCCCGGCGCGCAGGCGCAGCGTCCCGCGCGACATCGTCACGCGGCCCGCCCAGCCGCTGTCTTCGGCCACCGAAAGCTCGAGCTTCAGGGGGAGGATCTCGTGCGGATCGGCCTGGCGGGTGGGGAAGGGAAGGCCGCGCAGCGGCGTGTTTTGCAGCGCACGGTCGCGTGATTCCTCGTTGATCGACTGCAGGCGCGCGAAGAGCGCCGCGATCCCCGCATCGTCGGGCTTCAGGTCGAACGACCAGTAGCGGGTCTCGTCCCCGGCGAGCATCGTCTCGACCGGGCGTCCGGGATTCTCGTCCCGCACGAGCCGCCACGCGAAGATGCCGCACCCTCCGACGACGAGGGCCCCGAGCCCTCCGACGACGAGCGCGCAGCCGAGGAGGAACTTCGTGAGCGGCTCGGTTTGCCGCGGGGGGGCGCCGCCGGGAACCGACGCGTCGCTCACGCGAGAGCCGCCCGCGTCAGGTCGGCGAGGTCCGGGATCTCACCGCCCTTCCCCTGGAAGATCGTCCCGCGCCCCCCGCCTTTCGCTCCGAGAAGATCGCGCACCCGTCCTCCGATCGAGGCGACGTCCGCCGGACCCCGCGGTCCCGCCTGCACCAGGAAACACGCGCTCCCGGGCTCGCCGGTTCCCCCGACCAGCACGACCACCGCGTCCGGACGCCGCTGGAGCGCTTCCGCCGCCAGCGTCCGCAGCGCCTCGGGACCGTCCCCGGGGCGGATCGCGACCAGGACCGGTCCCGTTTGCGCGGCGAGCCCGGCGGCGGCCGCGACGGCGGCCTCCCCTTCCAGCTCGCGCACCCGGCGGTCGAGCCGGCGCCGCTCCTCGTTCCACCCGTCGAGGACCGAGGCGAACTCCGCCGGGGCGGTGCCGATGCGCGCGCGGAGCGCCTCTTCGATCTCGCGGCGCTTCTCGATCGCGGCGAGGACGCGCCCGCCGGCGAGGAAGGTGATCCGCGTCCCGCCGCGCGCGGGCTCGGAGCCGACGAGCTCGACGACCTGGATCTCCGCGAGGCGCGCGACGTGCGTGCCGCCGCAGGTGTTGAGATCGAGGCCTTCGATCTCGACGAGGCGGACCGGCCCGGCGTGCCCCTCCGGGAGCCCCCGCGACCGGACGGGAAGACCCGGAAGCTCCTCGGGCTCGACCCAGCGCGTCGTGACGCGGCGATCCTCGCGCAGGTGCGCGTTGACCTCGCGCTCGAACCGGCGGAGGTCGTCCCGGGAAGGAGCGTTCCCAGACACCTCGATCGACGTCGTCTGCGCCCCGAGGTGGAAGGAGGTCGTCGCGAGGCCGTGGCGGTCGAGGAGCACCGCGGTGAGCAGGTGCTGGGCGGTGTGCTGCTGGCAATGATCGAACCGGCGTACGACGTCGAGCGCCGTCTCGACCTCGCCTTCGGGAATCGCGCGGTCGAGGTAGTGGAGGACACCCGCGGGCGCGGACTGCACGTCGAGGACGTGCGCGTCGCCGATGCGTCCCAGGTCCGCGGGCTGTCCGCCCCCCTCCGGGTAGAAGATCGTCTCGTCGAGCCGGACGAACGGACCGCGGTCGTCGCGGCCCGCCTGCACGACGCGCGTGCTCTGGCGCGCCCGCGACGGATCCTCGTAGAAGATCTTCCGGTCGGGCATCGGTCCTATCTGACCACGAGGAGGACCTGTCCGGCCCGGACCTCCTCGCCGTCCGCGGCCAGCACCTCGACCACCTCCGCGGTGTCGGGGAGCGATCCGCCGCCGTAGACGATCGGGTTGAAGGTCTTCATGACCTCGATGAGGCCGATCGCCTGTCCCGCAGACAGGCGCGCGCCCCTCGGCGCGAACGCCGGCGCCCCGGGGCTTCCGGAGGCGTAGAAGACGCCGTCGGTCGGCGCGGTCACGCGGTGGGTCCCGGCGGCGGCGCCTTCCTCCCGGCCCGGCCCCTCGCCCTTCGGTGCGATGGCCTCGACGGGCACGACGTGGACGAGGACATCGCCGTACCCGACGGGCCGCTGCCGGTCGCGCGCCTGAGGCCCCGAGACGATCCCCGACACCCCCTCCGGCACGACGACCGGGATGCGGCGCCCGAGCTGGACGAGCACGCCGAGCACGCTTCCCGGAGCGACCGGCGTCCCGGGCGGGAGCGCCTCGGACCACACGCCGACCTTGGGCGCGCCGAGGGTGACCTCGCCGCCGTCCGCCGTCCGGGCGATCGCCTCGAGGCTCACCGGATCAACCGGTCGAGATCGTGGAACGAGAAGATGCGCGGGTTCTTCACGCGCCGCGCCCCGATCGCCTGGTAGGCCATCTCGATCGCGGAGCAGACCCACAGGCGGAGCTCCCCCGGCGTCACGATCTCGTCCACGTCGCGCTGGGACGCCGCGAGCACCGGGTCCATGTCGCGCGCGATCCGCGCCTCGACCGCTTCCATTCCCTTCGCGATCTCCGCCGCCTCGCGCTCGCTCGCCGCCACGATCTTGAAGTCGTCGTCGAGCTTGGAGTTGAAGGCGCCGATGGCGAGCGTGCGTCCCTCCATGACCGCGAGGCGCGTGAGCGGGGTCGCGAGCTGGAGGATCGGCGCGTAGGGAAGGCCGGCCATGGCGTAGTACCCCGCGCCGGACGCCTTCCGGAGGAGCACGGTGAACATCGGCACCGTGTTCGTGGAGTTCGCGTAGATCAGGGACGAGCCGTAGCCTAAGAGCCCCTCCTTCTCCGCCTCGGGGCCGATGTCGAATCCCGCGATGTCCTGAAGCCACACGATCGGGATGCCGTCGTCGTTGCACGCGCGCGAGAACTGGGCGACCTTCGCGATCCCGTCGCGGTAGAGGATGCCGCCCGGGCGCTTCACGCCCCCGTGCACGGGATGGTCGGTCAGGGCGAGGTTGTTCGCGACGAAGCCGGCGTACAGGCCCGACACCCGTGCGAGGCCGCAGATCATCTCGGGCCCGGTCGCCGGCGCGAACTCGTGGAAGAGCGAGTGGTCGGTGAGGCGCGCCAAGACCTCGCGCATGTCGTAGGCGTGCCGGTGATCCACGGGGAACAGGCCGTCGAGCTCCTCCGGCGCGTGCCGCGGCGGCGCGGCCTGCGCGCCGTACCGGTAGTACGCGCAGGCGCTCCCGGGGAGCTTCGCCACCTCCCGTCGCACCGAGGTCAGCAGCGCGTCGTCGTCCGGGACGCGGTGGTCGGCGCACCGCGACAGGTGCACGTGGACGTCGGGGCCGCCGATCGACAGCGAGGTGATCTTGCTCGACTTCGCGCCCTTCACGAGCGCGGCTCCGGCGATGACCATGTAGGCCTGCTCGGTCATGTACACGACGTCGGAGATGATCGGCATGTAGCCGCCGCCCGCGATGCAGTCGCCGTGCACGCCCGCGATCTGCGGCACGCCCGCGTCCGACAGGAGCGCGTTCATGCGGAAGATCGCCCCGGCCCCCTCGCGGCCGGGGAAGGTGTGCGCCTGCTCCGGAAGGAACAGGCCCGAGCAATCGACGAGGTAGACGACGGGGAGGCGCAGGCGCAGCGCGATCTCCTGCGCGCGCTGGATCTTCTCCGGCGTCTGCGGCCACCAGGATCCCGACGCGACCGTGTTGTCGTTGGCGATGGCGACGACCCAGCGGTCCTCCACGCGGACGAAGGCGGTGACGACTCCCGCCCCGGGCGAGCTCTTGCGCTCCTCGCCGAAGACCCGCCCGTAGTTGACGAGCGTCCCGACCGACAGCACCGGCGACCCCGCATCCTTGAGCCGCTCGATCCGGTCCCAGGTCGAGAGCTTCCCCTTCTTCTCGACGCGGGCCCGGTACTCGGGGCCCCATCCGGCGCGCACCTCGTCGCGCTTGGCGCGCAGCGCCGCGTTCAATCCCTCGAGGTGCGTGCGCTGCGCGCGGTAGGTCGTCTCGTCGAGGGCGCGCTCGCGCGGCGTGCCGATCGGCTCGAGCGTGAGCTTAGCCACGGGGCACCGCGGCCAGAGCCTTGCGCTCGAGGAACGAGACGTCGTACGTGCCGGCGACGAAGTCGGGATCGTCGAGGATCCGGTGATGGAGCGGGATCGTCGTCTTGATCCCGTCGAGGCGGAGCGCGGAAAGCGCCTCCCGCGCCGCCGCGATCGCGGCCGGACGATCGGCCGCGTGGACGATGAGCTTCCCCACCAGCGAATCGTAGTGCGGAGGGACCCGCCATCCGGCGGCGACGCCTCCGTCCCATCGCACCGTGACGCCCCCTCCGGGCGATGCCGGGATCGACACGGCGGTGACCAGGCCCGGATCCGGCGCGAACCCCGCGTCGGGATCCTCCGCGTTGATGCGCAGCTCGATCGCGTGGCCCGAGAATCGGATCCCGTCCTGCGTCATCGACAGCGGCCGGTTCGCGGCGATGCCGATCTGCTCCCGCACGAGGTCGATGCCGGTGCACAGCTCGGTCACGGGATGCTCGACCTGCAGCCGCGTGTTCATCTCCATGAACACGAGCCCGCCCGACGCATCGCGCAGGAACTCGAGCGTCCCGGCGCTCACGTAGCCGAAGGACGCCGCGGCCGCGGCCGCGCGCGCCCCGAGGTCGGCGCGCTCCGCGGCCCCGATCGCGGGCGAGGGCGATTCCTCCACGAGCTTCTGGTGGTGGCGCTGCACCGAGCAGTCCCGCTCGCCGAGGTGGACCGCGCGCCCGTACGTGTCCGCCAGCACCTGGAACTCGATGTGCCGCCCGCCCTCGAGGAACTTCTCCAGGTAGAGGCGCGGGTCGCCGAAGGCGTGCTGGGCCTCGAGCGCCGCTTCCGAGAAGGCCCGCGGCAGGGCGCGCGCGTCGTCGCACCGGCGCATCCCCTTCCCGCCGCCTCCGGCCGCCGCCTTGAGGAGGACCGGATAGCCGACGCGCTCCGCGAGCGCCGCCGCTTCGTCGGCGGACCGGAGAGCGCCGAGCGACCCGGGGATCGTCGGGACCCCCGCGGCCGCCATCGTGCGCTTGGCCTCGAGCTTGTCCCCCATGAGCCGGATCGAAGCGGGCGTGGGCCCGATGAAGGCGATCCCCTGCTGCGCGCACCGTGCGGCGAACACCGCGTTTTCCGAGAGGAAGCCGTAGCCGGGGTGGATCGCACGCGCCTCGGTCTGGTCGGCGGCCTGGAGGACCGCGTCCTGATCGAGGTAAGAGAGAGACGCCTTCGCCGGTCCCAGGCACACGGTCGCGGTCGCCCCGGAAAGCCAGGGAGCGTCGCGGTCCGCCTCCGAGTAGACCGCGACGGTCTCGATCCCAAGCTCGCGGCACGCGCGGATCACGCGCGCGGCGATCTCCCCCCGGTTCGCGACCAGCACCCGCTTGAACATCCCGCGAAGTCTATCAGCGCGACTTGTCCGGGTAGGCCGGCGCCGGCGGGACCGTCCGCGGCTCGGCCGCGATCTTCGCGAGGAGCGCGTCGATGGCGGCGTCGAGCTGGGCGTCCTCCCCGTCGAAGGTCGCCCGCGGCAGGTTGTCCACGACCGTGTCGGGCTCGACGCCCTTCCCCTCGATGAGCCACTCCCCCTCCGGCCCGTAGACGCCGATCTCCGCCGCGGTCGCGATCCCGCGGTCGGCGAGGACGTTGGAGGACGAGAGCCACACCTCCCCGCCCCACGTCCTCGTCCCGAGCACCGGTCCGATCTTGAGGCGGCGGAACCCCTCGGCGAACGCCTCGCCGTCCGACGCCGTGCGGTAGTTGACGAGGGTGATCGCATGCCCGCGGAAGGCGTTCTGCATGTTCCAGTACGGCTCGCCGATCCGCGGCTGCCAGTACATCCACGCGGGCCTCATCAGCTTCTCGAGGATCCAGCTGTCGATGTTCCCGCCGCGGTTGTAGCGGACGTCCACGATCAGCCCCTGGCGCATCACGACCGGGTAGAACTCGCGGTACCACTCGGTGACGTTCGTACGGTTCATCGCGCGCAGGTGGACGTACCCGATCTTCCCGCGACCTCGCTCCTCGACGCGCAGCCGTCGCGTGTACTCCCACTCGTCGTAGCGGAGGTCGTTGTCCTGGTCGAGTGTGATCGGCGTGACGACGACCTCGCGCGCGGGGGCCTCCTTGCGCTTGACGCGCACGAGGACCTGGCGCCCGGACTTGTTCCGGAGCAGGGCCCCCGCATCGGGGACGGAGAGGACGGGCACGCCGTCGATCGACTCGATGATGTCGCCGTCCGCGATCCCCACGCCCGGCCGCGCCAGCGGCGAGAGCTGATCCGGCTGATCGGGGTCGCTGCGGTAGACGTGCACGACGCGCA
>Ga0068859_100003578_pt1 | contig 15828 bp, 11 predicted proteins | sample KBSSwiS22_FD_66585 | JGI IMG/M metagenome (GOLD analysis project Ga0068859, IMG submission 66585) | Switchgrass rhizosphere microbial communities from Kellogg Biological Station, Michigan, USA - KBS Switchgrass S2-2 | ecosystem: Host-associated > Plants > Roots > Rhizosphere > Soil ...
GATGCAATCACTGCCAGCGCCACCAGCAGATAAAGCGCGCTCCGCACCGGGGCTTCGAATTCCTCGTACCGATCGAAGAGCCAGCGCTTGAAATTCGACAGGCCCAGCGCGATGCCGCCGAGACCCGAGCGCAGCAGGAACCCGGCGACGTCGCGGAGGGTCACGCGGCCTTCCGTTAGCGGCGCCCAGTACGCTTCGTAAACGTGGACAGCGCGCTCGCCGTTACCGACCCGCAGCGTGAGCTCGAGCCGCGACAGCCGCTCGCCACCCAGCAGGACCGTGCGCGCGACCGGCTTTGCACCAGCCGCGGCCGGTGCCGCGCGCAGCAGCCCCTCGGCGACGTCGTCCAGCGTTCGGAACCGAATCTGCTGGCCCATTCCATGGACCACGAGGATCGCGGCAGGCTTCTTCGTTGTGCGATCAACCGTCGGTCGAGCCGCTTGGGCTGCGGTGGGCGGCTTGACCGCGTATCGCGTTGGGGTGACAGACAAGTCCACGCCATGCTGAACGGGCGGCGTGTCCGGCACAAGCGAAAACTGCGACGGCGGATACTTAGTGGGAAAATGTCACGACGCGGGGATGACGAACAGCCGCTGCTCGCCAAGCCCGTCGACGCCGAGGCGCACACGGTCACCGGGTTGCAGGTACACCGGAGGCGTCTGCCCCATGCCGATGCCCGGCGGCGTGCCGGTTGAGATGATGTCTCCGGGTTGGAGGCTCATGAAGCGGCTGATGAAGCTCACCAGGTACGACACGCCGAATACCATTTTGGAGGTGCTGCCTTTTTGATATCGCCGGCCGTTGACTTCGAGCCACAGCCCGAGGTTTTGCGGGTCGGGCACTTCGTCGGCCGTCACCATCCACGGACCGATCGGCCCGAACGAATCCGCGCTCTTCCCTTTCACCCACTGACCGGTTCCCTCGAGTTGAAAGGCGCGCTCCGACACATCATTCACGACGCAGTAGCCGGCCACGTGCGAGAGCGCGTCGGCTTCGGTCACGTACTTCGCCGGCTTGCCGATGACAACTCCCAGCTCGACTTCCCAGTCGGTCTTTTTCGAACCGCGCGGAATGATGATGTTGTCGTTCGGCCCGCACACCGCCGAGGTCGCCTTCATGAAAAGGATGGGCTCGACGGGCATCTTCATCCCGGATTCGGCTGCGTGATCAGAATAGTTGAGCCCGATGCAGATGAACTTCCCCACGCCGCCCACGCACGGGCCCAGCCGGACCTCGTCCGCAACCTCGCGCAGCGACCCTGCGTTGACGTGCCGCAGCGTGTCGAGCGACTCCGGCAGCAGCGCATCGCCGCTGAGATCGCGAATGGTTTCGGAAAGGTCACGGATTTCTCCGCGCGGACCGAGCATGCCCGGTTTCTCGCGGCCGGGCTCGCCGTATCGCAGCAGTTTCATTTGGGGCGTGCGCCGCGTGGGCGCGGCGTCGCGTCGCCACCGGTCAGGCCCATGGCCCACTTGATGGCTTCGAGATACATCTTCTGAATGTCCGGGTCGTCCCACGTTTCGGCGGCATGCCCGAAGTTCGACCAGAACGTCCGTCCCTTGCCGTAGGCTCTCGCCATCGCCACGGGAAAATCCGCATCCGTACGGTGCAGATTCGGGTGCTTCAAATCGAGAGGCGCAGGATCGAGATGGGCGAGGACGCGGACCTTGTCTCGAGAGTACGGCTTCTCGCGAAGCACATAAAATTCCTCGGTTCTCGTGAACGACGGACCGAAATGCCGCATCGCGGGAAAATCTGGCGCGTCGACTACGACGCGGCCTTCGAAAATGCCCCACGGGTGATTGTCGAAGTAGCCGCCCATCATTTCGCCGAACTCGGGCCATTCGTAGAACGCCGCGTTCCCTGTATGCGCACCAACGACGCCCTTCCCGTCGTCTTTAACGAACGAGACGAAGTCTGTCTTCTGCTGCGCAGTCCAGTCACCTTCTCCTGATATGAACAGGAACACGGCGTCGAAGTCGTGCAGATCTCTCGTGTTGCGCGCAGGCGGGGGGATCGGCTGCTTGGTGATCCATTGCGAATCGGTTCGAATGTACGTGTCGTAGACACCGGACTGGCGCCCAAGCTGATCAATCACCGCAAGCGCGTGTCCGATCGAATCGTGGGTGAACCCGGTGTGCGTGTCGCCGAGCGCGAGCAGTTTCTTCCGCGCCGGCGCCTGTCCCCGGACGACCCCGACGCCGGCGAGGAAGGCGAGCACGAGCAGCGCGAACGCGTACTTTCGCATGTCACGCGCGCGACGATTCGCGAACGACGAGGTGCGGTGGAATGATCACGCGGCTCGGCGCGTCATCTTCATCGCTCTCACTGTCCAGTTCGTTGAGCAGGAGCTCGGCCGCATTCTTCCCCTGATCCTTTCGCGACCAGCTGACGGTGGTGAGCGGCACGCGCAGCATGTCGACCATGGCGATGTCGCCGACGCCGACCACCGCGATGTCTTCGGGCACGCGCAACCCCGCCTCCCAAACCGCCTTCATCGCGCCGATGGCCGCCGGATCGTTCACGGCAAACACCGCGTCGATGCGAGGCCGCACGTCGAGCAGCTTCTTCATCGCGCGATAGCCGTCACTTTCCATGAAGCCGGCCTGAATGAACCACTCGGCGCGCGGGGTCATGTTGGCAATCCGCAGCGCCTCGCGCCAGCCGCGCTCGCGGCGCTTCGCGTGCTCGATGTTCGGCCCTCCGATGTGCGCAATCGCGCGCCGGCCGGTTTCGACCAGGTGTGTCGTCGCCAGCAGGCCAACCCGCTGGTCGTCGGTGAGCACGCGATGGCACTCGACTCTGGGATGATCGTCGCGATCGATCATCACGAGCCCCGTGCCGGAGTCGGTCAGCTCCTCCAACAGATCGTCGTTGGCCGATCCGTGCGCCGACGCGAGGACGATGCCGTCGACTTGCCTGCCGCGCAGCATCTCCAGTTCCGAGCGCTCCTTGTCGGGGTCTTCACCCGAGCAGCACAGCAGCAGGCCATAGCCGCGATCCCGCGCGATCGGTTCGATGCCCGAGATGACTTCGACGAAAAACGAGTGCATCAAATCGGGGATGACGATGCCGACGGTATGCGTGCGGCGGAGGGTGAGGCTGCGGGCGACGGCGTTGCGCTGATAGCCGAGCTCTTCGATTTTGGCGAGCACCCGGTCGCGGGTAGCCTCGCTGATATCACCGTGCTTATTCAAGACTTTCGAGATGGTCGTCACGGAGACACCGAGCTCTCCGGCGATGCGTTTCATGGTGGTCTGCGCCATGGGCTGGTCCTGAAAATAAGGCCTTTATCGCTAAAGTAACTTGTCTATGGTAGCTTACCGCTTTTGACATCTCCGAGGTGTACATGCATTCGCGACTGCTCGCGTCGGCCGCACTCATCTGCCTCGCGATTTCGGCGGCCGGCCAGGCGCTCCCGCCCGCTCCGGCTTCCCAGGTGCTCGGCAAGAGCGACCCCGCCCGCGAAGAGCGGCTCAAGTGGTTCCGCGACGCCAAATACGGCCTCTTCATTCACTGGGGTCTGTACGCCGTCCCCGCGGGCGAATGGAAAGGACGCCGCAGCCTCGGCCTCGGCGAGTGGATTATGTTCCGCTCCCAGGTGCCGGTAAAGGAATACGAACAGCTCGCGGCGCAATTCAATCCCGTCAAATACAACCCGGATGAGTGGGTGAAGCTCGCCAAAGACGCCGGCATGAAGTACATCGTGATCACGTCGAAGCATCACGATGGGTTCGCCATGTTCGGCTCGAAGGCCAGCGCTTTCAACGTCGTCGACGCGACGCCTTACAAGCGCGACATCCTGAAGCAGCTCGCCGAGGCGTGCGCGCGGCAAGGGATGCGCCTCGGCTTTTATTACTCGCAGTCGCAGGACTGGCACGAGCCAGGCGGCGCCGGGAATACCTGGGATTTCGGACCGGACGAAAAGAAGGATTACGACGCGTATCTCCGCGGAAAAGCGGAGCCGCAGATCAAGGAGCTTCTCACTCAGTACGGGCCGGTGGCGCTCATCTGGTTCGACACGCCGCGCATGATGACGGAGGAGCGCGCGAAGCGGTTCACCACGATCGTCCGCGAGCTGCAGCCGAGTACGCTGATCGACGGGCGCCTGGGCGCCGAAGGCGACTACATGACGACCGGCGACAACGTCATTCCGCCGAACGTCCAAGGCGCGGCGTGGGAAACGCCGGCGACGATCAATCACACGTGGGGCTACCGGAAAGACGACACCGACTGGAAGTCGCCTGGTGAAATCGTCTTCAAGCTGATGGACATCGTCAGCAAGGGCGGCAACTACCTCCTCAACGTGGGACCGATGGCCGACGGAACGATCCCTCAGCAGAGCCAGGACATCCTCCGCACGGCCGGCCGCTGGCTGCAGATGAACGGCGACGCCGTGTACGGCGCCGGGCCGACGCCGTTCGGCGACGAGCTCGGAGAAGTCAGCAAGACCCGCAAAGACGTACGCGGCGAACCGCTCGCGTTCCGGCAAAGCGATTACCGCTACACGACGAAGCCCGGCAAGCTGTACATCACGTTCTTCGTCGAGCCCCGCGTGCCGTTCGAGCTGCCGGCGATGAAGAACACCGTGACGCGTGCGTACTATCTCGGTGGCGATCGCGGCGCGGCGCCGGTCCGCATGCGCAAGGAGAACGGCCGCACCTATCTCGACATCGATCGGCCGATTCCCGAGCCGATGGCGTCGGTCGTTGTCGTCGAGCACGACGGCGGCAGGATCGAACCGATCAAGTAGCTATCTCAACTCACGTAGCCTGTCTCAACACAGAGACACAGAGGTCACAGATAATTTTCTCGACGAGGGAAGATCACGAAGACACGAGGATCACGAAGACATCACGAAGAAGACTTCAGGCTCCGGACTTCAGGCTCCGGGCCCAAAGCCAGGAGCCCGAGGCCCGAAGCCAAATTACTTCAGTAGAAGACTTTTACCAGTAGATAGCTGAGCGGCTGCGGAATCTCCGGGAACCAGTGCGGCACGCCTGCCGGTACCCACATGACGTCGCCCTTGCTCAGATGGTAGGTCTGGCCGCCGTCGATCTTCGAACCGCGGATCTGTCCGGGACCTGTGTCTTTTCCACCGACGACCGTGCCGCCGAGGACTTGTGTCGCAGTGCCGTCGATCACATAAAACAAGTCGGCTTCGTTGGTGTGCACTTCCACGGCCGGGCGATAGTCCTCGGGCGCATATGGCCCGGTGCGGTATCCCCCCGACACGCGAAGGTTGGGTGCGTCGGCCAGCGGCCCGGCTTTCTTGAGCGTTGCCGCGACTTTCTCGCGGCCCGCATACACGACCTCTGCCTTGGCGTCTGCGGCAAGCACGGGCACGTTCACCAGGTAATAGCTGATCGATGGTGAGAGGCTGGTGAACGAGTGTGGCGTTCCCGCCGGAACGACGATCGCGTCGCCTTTCGCAAGAGTCTGCGTGCGGGAACCCGCGGTGAACGCGCCGCCGCCGTCGGTGACGTAAATGATCGACGTGTCTTTTTGCGTCTCGAGCGGGCCGGGTGTGGCCCGATGCACACCCGAAACGCGCACCTTTGGATCGGTGACAAGAACGCCGCCCTTCGCGAGGGCGGCGTTCACTTTCTCGTGGCTCACGTAAACGCTCTTCGATTGGGCGCCCGCCGCAGTGATGCCGGCGAGCACAGCGATTGACGAGGCGAAGATCAATCGATGCATGTGACCTAGAAGTCTAAGTTCATTCCCAGCTTGATCAAACGCCCGCGCTGGATCCCGTTCACCGCCCCGTAGCTCGAGCCCAGCACGGTGGTGCGGTTGAAGATCGTTGCCGTGTTCATCAGATTGTAAAGATCGAGCCGGGGCTCGAAGGTCCTGCTGCCGGTCCTGAAGATCTTTTTGAAGCTCATGTCGAGCTGGGCGAGATTCGGGAGACGAGTCGTCCCGCGGGGCTCGACAGTGATCGTCGTCGTGCCCTGCGTGAGCGCGACCGTATTGTTGCCGACCGACACGGTCGTGGTTTCCGGGAACCCCTTCTGATATTGAAGCGTCCCGCTCGCCGCGATTCCCAGCGGCAGTTCGTAGATACCCGAGATACGAAGCGACCACGGCACGTCGTTTCCGTAAATACCGTAGCCGAACGCCTTCGCATTCGGGTTGTTCAAGTCGGTCGTGCATCCGTTCGACGTGGCGCACGTCCCGCCGAGGCCGTTGTAGCCCTTGTTCTTACCGATGCTGACGCCGCCAGTCAGCATCCAGCCGTTGCTCATGCGCTTGTCCAACGTGATATCGCCGCCGCTATAGTTGCTGTCGAGCGCCGAATCGTTGGTCCAGACGACATCTCGCAGCCCGCGCAGGGAAGGAGCCTGGTTGTAGATGACGATCTGCCTGCCGCTGTTGGCCTCGGTGACGCTCAGCGGGATATAGGTGTTCTCCGGTACCAGGAGATTGCGCGATCCGAAATTGCCGCGCTTCTCCCGGCGCGTAAACCCGGTCGTCAGCACCATGTTGCCGGGGAGCTGCCGCTGAAGCTCGAGCGTGTACTCCTTGGCCCACGGCCACTTGTATCCTGGTAGATACCGGTCGGTGAAACCGAAGTTGAAGCCGGAAGAAGGTCCAAGCTCGTTCAGCTGCGGAAGCAAATCGCCGTTGAGATCGCAGGCGCTCGTCTGCCCGGGGGCGCAGGCGGTCCATACGCGGTTGTCGTTCGCCACCGAGATGGGATTGATGCGGTCGAGTACTGCGCTCCCGACGGGCACGATATAGCGATTGGCAGAGAACTTCAGCGCCGTACGGCCATCACCCGCGAGGTCGTACACCGCAGACAACCGGGGGTTCACCACTTTCCAGTCCGGAATGCCTTTCATCTCATCGAAGCACCGGCCGTCGACGTAGATGGTCTTTTCCTGACACAACGCCCGCTGCCAGCCGTAGTCGGTGTCGAGCCGGAGGCCGCCGTTGATCGTGAGCTTTCGCGAGGGCCGCCACTTGTCCTGAATGTAGAGTCCCTGCTGAATATTCTCGGGGATGGCATCGGTCGGAGTGTTGTAAGTATTCACCGAGTCAGGCACTCCGGATCGATAGTTGGCTCGAATGCCCGACGGCGAGAAGTTGATGACCTCGTTCCACGCGTAATCGAACTGATAACCGGCCTTGATGTCGTGTGCCGGCGTGAAATAGCTGGCGCTGCCCTGGAAGAACACCCGGGTGTTCGGCAGATCGCGATAGGTCGGCAGCACCCGCAACAGCGTGTTCGTCACCTGATCCTGCCCGGCAATCAGCCCGTTGAAGCAACCGAACTTGCTGTCTGCCGCCTTGCAGTTCGGCGAGTCCCCCTCCTTGGGCCACGGCTGGTAATCGTCAACTCGATTGAGGCTGCCCGACACGTCCCAGACCATTTTCGCGGATCGCGCCGAGGTCCACTTCACCTGATTCAATTGCGGGTATTTGGTGTTCGCCACGGTCGCGCCGGTCTCGACAAACTGGGTCGTGCTCGCGCGGTGTCCATTCTTCTTGAACTGAAGAATGTAGAACCACGACAGCTGGCTCTTCTGGCTCATCTGCCATGACACCTTGGAGGAGAAATTCCAGAGCATGTTGTCGTCTGGGACCGAGGTGCCGTCGGGGTTATAGCTGCCGACCAGATACTGCAGAATCTGTGAATGATGGAACGACGTCGAGAACCAGAGCTTGTTCTCCTTGATCGGCCCGGCAAGCCACCCGCCGTAGTCGAACAGATATCGGATATCGGCGGTCGGCTTCAAATCAGGTCGCTTCGCCAGCACTGAGGCCGGCACGTTTCGCAGCAATTGAGCTCTCAGCGCTGATCCGACGTTGTCGGACGCGAGATGATTGTTCGTGCCGGCGAAGTTTGTGCCGCCATGCAGTTGGTTGCTGCCCGTGCGCGTGATCATGTTGAACACGAGGCCCCCGGTCGATGCTTCGGCCGGAGCGCTGCCCGATCGGAAGTTCGCTTCCTCAAAGGCATACGGGTCGAGATAAAAGGTGGCGATGCTGCCGCTGCTTTGCGTGCTCGACACGTTCATGCCGTCGATGTAGTACCCGTTCTCGTTGTTGGTGCCGTGCACGGTGATGCCCGATTGCTGGAACGACTCCGAGCCTCCCACATCGACCTTGCTCGCGACGACGCTCGGAATGACGCGCGTGATCGACCAGACATCGATGCGGTTCGGGAGGGTCTGAAGAATTTCCTGGGTGAGAACGGTCTGCTTCAACGTCGACGTGGTATCGAGCAGCGGCGCTTCACCCGACACGACGATGCCCTCTTCCAGCTGGCCGATGGGCAGCTGCAGGTCGGCTCGCGCCGTGGCGTCGGCGCTCACGACGATGCCGCGCTGCTCAACCGTGCGGAAACCGGCCAGTTGCGCTTTCACAATATAGGTGCCGGGCACCAGTCGCAGGAATTGATACGCGCCGCGGGCATCGCTGATCGTTTCCTGGCTGCCGCCGAGCGTTCCGCCCTGTGCGCTGCTGAGAGTAAGGTTCACCCCGGGCAGAACGGCGCCCGAGGCGTCGGCCACGGTGCCACCGATGGCGCCCACGCCCTGCGCCATCGCCGGTGCGGCCGAACAGATCCAGAACGACAGAACGAGGGTAATTCCTGAAAATAAGCGCCTGGTCATCATCGATCGTCTCCCACAAATCGGAGTAAGATTCGGCGGACAATGTCACCCGGAGGCACGGCTGAACCTCCCGAGTGTCCCGCAAGTGGATTTTGTGTGGACTGACTATACGGCAGGGGGCAGCGCTTTTGTGTGACAAATTATCACGACCGCCGACTCCAAAAAATTGGAAGATCCTTAAACCCGGGAGGAGTTCCATGTCTCGTATTTTCGGGATCGGTTGCTGCATCTGGCTGATGTCGGTCGCCATATCGGCGCAGACTCCTCAAAACCCGGCGCTCGCCGGTGGAGCCGCGCCCGCAGCGGCGATTCCTGACACGAATCCGTTTGCCTCCGACGCGGACATTCAGCAGGGCGCATCGCTGTTTCAGACACACTGCTCGTATTGTCACGGCGCCAACGGCGAGGGCGGCCGCGGAGCGGATCTCACCGCCGGAATCTACCGCCGCGGCGGACGCGATCCCGAGTTGTACGCGTCGATCCGCAACGGTATCCCCGGCACCGAAATGGCGCCGGTGCGAATCACCGATGACGAAGTCTGGAAGATCGTCGGATACGTGAAGCGCCTCGGCTCGCAGGGCAATTTGGAGAAAGCGCCAGGCGACGCCTCGGCGGGACGGGCCGTGTATCAGAAGATGGGCTGCACGTCCTGCCACCGAATCGACAGAGACGGCGGCAATCTCGGGCCCGAGCTCACCGACATCGGCCGCCGCCGCGGGTTGACGTTTCTTCACGAATCGCTCGTGAAACCCGACGCGGATATCCCGATCAACTACCGCGGCGTTCAGCTCGTGCTGAAATCCGGCCAGACCGTCACCGGCATCCGGCTCAACCGCGACGACCTTTCCATTCAGCTGCGCGATACGCGGGACAACCTGCGGTCGTTCCTGATGGACAACGTACAGGAAGTTCGCTACGACAAACCGTCGTTGATGCCGGCCTACGCATCGATGAACCAGAAAGATCTCGGCGACTTGATCGCTTACTTGAACTCTTTGAAGGGGGCGCAATGAAAACCACGCAGAGCCGAGGCTGGATCATCACCGCGATCCTCGTCACCGCCGGCGCCTGGACGCTGAGCGGACAGGGGCTGCCCGTCACGTACGAGCGCATCATGAAGGCGGATCAGGAGCCGGGCAACTGGCTCACGTACTCGGGCTCGTACAGCGGATGGCGTTTCAGCAAGCTGAATCAGATCACCGCGCAGAACGTGAAGAACCTGCGCGTGAAGTGGCTGTTCCAGGGGCGGCACATCGAGAAGTTCGAGACGACGCCGCTCGTGGTCGACGGGATCATGTACCTGACCCGCCCTGAGAACGCGGTGTACGCGATCGACGCGCTGACGGGCAGGCAGCTGTGGACGTATGAGCACCGCAACCCGGAGCGCACGTTCAACTGCTGCGGCAGGGTCAACCGCGGGCTCGCGATCCTCGGTACAACGTTGTTCATGAACACGCTCGACATGCACGTCATCGCCCTCGATGCGAAGTCCGGGCGCGAATTGTGGAAGGTCGAAATGTTCGACCACACCGCCGCCGGCGGCTACGCCGCACCTGGCGCGCCATTGGTCGTCAAAGACAAGCTGATCGTCGGCATGGCCGGCGGCGAGCGCGGCGTCAGCGGGTTTCTCGACGCCTACGACCCGAAGACCGGCCAGCGGCTGTGGCGTTTCAACACCATTCCGCAGCCGGGCGAGCCCAACTTCGGCACGTGGGCGGGCGACTCGTGGAAAACCGGCGGCGTGTCGACGTGGAACACCGGCGCGTACGATCCGGACACCAACACGTTGTTCTGGGGCACGAGCAATCCATGGCCCGACTACTTCGACGATTTCCGGGCCGGCGACAATCTGTACTCGTGCTCGGTCCTGGCGCTCGATCCGGACACGGGAAAGCTGAAGTGGTTTTACCAGTTCACGCCGCACGACGTGCACGACTGGGACTCGACGCAGAACCCCGTGCTGATCGACACGGAGTTTCTCGGCCAGATGCGCAAGGTGCTGGCGTGGCCCAATCGCAACGGATTTTTCTATCTCATCGATCGCACGAACGGAAAGTTCCTGTCCGCGAAAGCGTTCGTGAAGCAGACGTGGAATGACGGGTTCGATTTCGAGAAGAACGGCCGGCCGATGGTCGTGCCGGGCACCGAACCGACGCCCGAAGGCAACGACAAGGTGTGGCCAGGCATCGACGGCGGCTCCAACTGGATGGCGCACAGCTACAGTCCGCTCACGAAGCTCTTGTACGTCTTTGCGCGCGAGGAGCGTCGCCTCTTCACAAAGAGCGAGGTCCCGCATCCGACGACCGATCCCAATCTTCCGCCAACGCCGGCGCAGCTTTTCAATCGAGGCCGCGGGCCGCGGTTTGCGCCAGAGGAGAGCTGGGGCAAGGCGATCGCGATTGAACCAAGCACCGGCGCCATCAAGTGGGAGCACCGGGTGGTGTCGCCGCCCTGGGGAGGCATGATGAGCACGGCCGGCAATCTCGTCTTCGGCGGCACGCTCGAGGGGGTGATTTTCGCCCTGAACGCGACGACCGGAGAGCGGCTGTTCACGTTCGCGAGCAACGGCCCTGTGTATGGCACCGCGATCACCTATCTCGCCGACGGCAAACAGTTTGTATCGATCCCGGCCGGAGATGTGATTGTGACACTCGGGTTGGACTGATGCACAATAGTGGGATAGCAAACTCATAAACTGGAGAAAAGCTATGAGGCTCTTCTACGCCATCGGATCGACATGCGCCGTCGCGTTGCTGTGCGGCGCAACCGTGATGTCCGGTCAGACGCGGCCTCCCTCAAAGGCGGCGGCGTCGGGCCCGCTCGTCGACAGCGCCCGTCCCATCATGCAGGCTGAAGAAGTGACGCTCAAGGGTGTCACGCCCATATTCGGCGACCCGTCAAAGACTGGTACCTACATCATCCGCACCAGACTGACGGCGAACCAGGAGGGACGGCCCCATTACGAAGATCAGGACCGCTTCATCACGGTTCTGAAAGGCACGCTGTGGATCGGCAAAGGCGACGTGTTCAGTCCCGACAAACTGCTGCCCATTCGGGAGGGCGGCGTCGCCTATCTGCCTGCCAACACGCATTATTTTCAGGTGGCCGGCGACAGCGAGGTGATCCTGCAGATCACAGGCAATGGCCCGGTTAAATCGGTGCACAGCGAACTGGATGCGAAAGGCCAGCCCGTCGCGGAAGGCGGGCCGTATCCGAGGCTCGGGCCTCCACCCAGACAGCGCGGCTACGTCGACCCGGATCTGCTGACGCCGGAGCAGCTGGAACAAATGGAGCGCGAGGCGGCGGCCGCGAAGGCCGCAGCGGCGAAGAAGGCCGCGGCGCCGAAGTAAGCTCGACGTAAACCCACGTTCGACGCAGAGGCGCAAAGCCGCAGAGGTCGTCTTTTCTTCATAAAAGAAAACTCTGCGTCTCTGCGTCAAAGGCGCCCTCTGCCCTCTGCCCTCTGCCCTCTGCCCTCTGCCTTCTGCCTTCTGCCTTCTGCCCTCTGCCCTCTGCCCTCTGCCCTCTACGGCCCCAGCCACCTCACCAGCCAGTCGAGCGCAACCAGCTCGGCGACCGGCGTGAAGACGTGGCCCGAGTGCGGCTGCAGATATAAACCGAGTTTGTCCTGAGCACCGGCGGCCGCGTACGCCGACTCCGCGGCGCGCATGCATTCGAGAACTCCCGGCAGCGGCGTGCGCGGATCGGAATCGCCGTTGATGACGAGCAGAGGCCTGGGCGCGATGAGCGGAAGCATCGCCGGCGCGTCGAAGTCGCCGTCGATGCCGGGCGCGACCCGCGCATAAAAGCGTTTGACGAGCGAGGCGTTCACCTCCGTTCGTTCATCGCGCGCCGCTCCGTCGACCGCCGCCTGAAATGTCGCGGCCCTCGGCCGCCACGCATCGTGATCGAGCGCCCAGCGGAATCCCTGCACACCGATCACCGGGACAGCCACAGCAATCCGCGGATCGACCGCGGCAGTCAAATACGTCTCGGTGCCGCCTTTCGAGATGCCCATCAGACCGATGCGCTTCGGATCGACGTCCTGCCGGGTCTCCAGGTAATCCACCAGGCGCATCGTGTCCCACACGGTGTCGTACATATAAGGATGCCCGGCGCCAGTTCGATACGCCTGCAGCAGCGCGCCGACATACTCGTCAGTGCCGCGATCGGTTTTCGCGCGCTCGCCGTGATATCGCGCGTCGATGGCGATGCCGGTCAGTCCGCGATCTGCCAGCGTCCTCAGCAGCGCGAGCTGCTCTTCCTTTCTGACGCCCGTGCCATGCAGCACGATCACCGCCGGACGCCTGCCGGCCGCCGACGCGTGCGCCATGAGGATGCCCGTCACGCGCTCGCCCGCCTCGGGCGCGAACGTGAAATGCTCGGCGGCGTAGCGGCCGTTATCGGGCCGGACGCGGGTCTGAGGCGCGAGCGGCACGCGCTTGCGATCGATGAGCTTTAAGAACGCGGCGCGGGGGGAGGTTTGCGCAGAGAGCCGCGGCGATGGGGCTGCCATCGCCGCGGCCAGGAGAACGCAGGCAGAAAACCGAAGATACCCTCGAGCGTCGATCAATTTTTCAATACTTTGATCACGTAATAGCTCACGCCCGAGGCCGGAACTTCCTTGAACCAGTGGGGCTGGCCCGCGGGAACGGCGATCACGTCGCCTTTGGTCAGGTGATGCGTTTCGCCGCCGTCAACACCCTTGCCGCGCGGCTGGTCCGGATTCTCGGAAGTGACCCCGGTGGCCTTGCCGCCGGTCACAAACGTGGCGGTTCCATCGACAACATAAATGATGTCGGTCTCCTTCATATGGATCTCGACCACGCCTGGGGCGACGCGATGACTGCATTGAACCATGTACTCGGGGGTGTTGATGAAGGTCCCGGCCGCGTTGCAGCCGTTGATCTTGTCGTGACCGACATAGGCCGATTTGGTCAGCGGCGCGCGCGGCGGCTGATTGCCCCGCGCCGGCTGCTGGCCGCGCGCCTGCTGGGCTGCGGCGCCCGCACACGAAATTGCCACAAATACTGCACATGCAAGAACTCGAGCGGTCGTCGTCATGCATCCTCCTTAAATTTGTGCCGACAGAATGTGGCCCACTTTAGCGGGAACCGCGCTCCGGACACAAGTACGGACACGAGGCCGCCCCCGCTCAGTCAAAAGGGGCGAGCCACGGGAAGTGACTCGCCCCTTGTGATGTAACGGCCGGCCGCCGCCGGTCTCACCCTCTAGAACAGGAAGCGCCCGCCGAAGCGGATCAAGCGCTCGGTCTGCGGGATGATTTCCGTGATGCGTCCGAAGTTCCCGTTGCCGAGTGTCCCGTTCGGGTTCATGTAGTGCGGGATGTTCAGCGCGTTGAACATGTCCGCACGAACCTCGAGGCGGCGCTGACCGAATCGGACGATCTTCACAATCGACGCGTCGACGTTGACGTAGGCGGGTCCCGTCAGCAATCCGCGGCGTTCGACGGTGCCCCAGGTGTTGGCGGGCGGCGCCGAAAAGACCGACGTGTCGAACCACAGTGTGTTCGAACCGATCCCACCCAGCACTTTAGGCGTACCCGTGGCGTTCGGCGTCTGGGAGTTCCCCGTTGCCGCGAGACCCGCGTTGCTTGCGGTGAAGTCGATCGGCGATCCGGAAATGGCAGAGAAGAGTCCCGTGACCTGCCAGTCGCCCAACACATGCGCCAGGACACCCTCTTTGAGCCATGCGCCCTGTGGTCCCCACGGCAGCTGGTAGACGAAGCTGCTGTTGAAGGTGTGGGTGGAATCGAAGCTCGTGCGCTGCCAGCTTCGCTCGATATCGGCCGGCGTGGCGATCGTGCCGCCGGTTCCGTCGCCGTTGATGTAGCTGTAGCCGCGCCCCAGCGTGTAGGAGTTGGTCAGGAGCAAGCCGCCCCTCATGCGGCGGTCCACCTTCACCTGCATCGAGTTGTACTTTGACTTCACGGGAATGGGCGACAACGTCTGGGCGGTCCGGCCGAATTTCACGAAGAGCGGCTGGCCCGCGCGATTCGCTCCCAGTATGTAGCCGGCGTTGAGGTCGACGTTCTGAAGGATATCCTTCCCCCGATTCCCGACGTACGCCACTTCGGCTGTGAACGAACCTGGGAGTGTCCGCTGGAAGGCCACGTTCCAGGAGTGCAATTGCCCGTCATGCCTGTCCAGCGGGACGACCGACAAACTCTCGGAGCTCAAGGGCGCCGCCGACACGATGCCGCTGTCCGGAATGACAGCGAAGTTCGGCGGGGGAAGGCCGGCGGCCAGCGACCCGGCCGCGACGAAGTTGTTCGGCGCGGTGAGCTGCTGGATTTGCGTGACGGGGTAGCCCTGGCCGTAGGAGCTTGGCCACGGCAACGCGCTGACGCCATAGCCCGCGCGCACGACGTTGGCGTCGTTGAGGCGCCACGAGATGCCCGTCCGAGGGTTGAAGTTCTTCCAGTAGCTATGCACGCCAAGATTCTCGGGGACCTGGCTGTAGCCGGCGACGCGAAGCGTGTTGTTGTCCGGGTCGTAGCTCGCCTGACCGGCCTTGCCGGTATATCCGACGAGCGGCGTGTAGTACTCATGCCGCAGACCGAGATCGAGGGTGACGTTGTTGCGGATCTGCCACTTATCGTGAACGTAGGTGAAGACGCTCGTATGACGCCCTCCCTTGTGGACGACGTCCGAGACCAGTCCCCGCTCTATGCTCTGCGGCACATCGAGCAGAAAGGACGCGAACGTATTCGCGTACCCGTTAATCGCGGCCGTATCGGTGGGGATGGCCGTGTTGGCGCCGCGGTACTTGAAAGAGCCGCGCGGGTGGTTCACCTGATCGAGGAGGTGACGGTTCATCCGAAGGTCGCCTCCAATCTTCATGGTGTGATTGCCCCACAATTTGGTCGCGGTCGTAGCGTAGGTCCATGTCCGCTCGGCACGGTCCCACGGCAGCGACGTCTCGAACCCGATGAAGTATTCGCTGTACGCGGTAGTGAGATCGATGGTGCTGATGCCGCTCGTAAACTCGTTCAGGTTCACGCCCCGGATTCCGAGCTGCTCCGCCGTCTTCAGCCCATGGGCCTCCGAGATGGCCTCGTTGTGATGCGAAGTCCGGCCGATACGGACTTCCTGAACCAGCGACGCCGACCAGACGCGGTTGTACGTAATGCCCATGCTGTGCGTCGGATTGGTGCCGGATCCGGCGAAGGGCTTCAGGCCGCCGT
>Ga0068859_100003588_pt1 | contig 15808 bp, 6 predicted proteins | sample KBSSwiS22_FD_66585 | JGI IMG/M metagenome (GOLD analysis project Ga0068859, IMG submission 66585) | Switchgrass rhizosphere microbial communities from Kellogg Biological Station, Michigan, USA - KBS Switchgrass S2-2 | ecosystem: Host-associated > Plants > Roots > Rhizosphere > Soil ...
CTAAACAGGTTCAATAACAATTTTTACAAAAAATTCTTTGCCATCCTGGTTATATATCAGCTGGTGTTTACCTGGATATATGAGTTTTAATCTTTCCAGCACATTTGCAAAACCGATGCCCGACCTTTTTTCTTCGGGGTCGCTACTCTTTTTTGCATGCATACTGTTGCGCACTTCAAACAAAATATTTTTTTCTGTACAAGAAAGATTGATGATGATCCATGATCTTTCATTGAGGCTGATGCCATGTTTAAATGCATTTTCTACCAATGGTATCAGTAACATGGGCGCAATGCGGTGGTTACAATTTTGTTCGCTGATATTATCTTCAATAACTATACCCGGGGAAGCTTGCGTTCGCAACTTTTGTAATGCGATATAATTATTGAGGTAGTCAATTTCTTTATCCATTTGTATAAAATCGAGGTTATTTTCTTGCAGCATGAACCGCATCATATCACCCAGGCGCTGAATGCCTTCCGCTGTGCGGCCGGCATTTTCCTGCAATGCGGTACCATATAAAGTATTGAGGGTATTAAAAAGAAAATGTGGATTTATTTGCGAGCGCAGGAATTGCAGGTCGGTCTTTGATCGTACCAGTTCTTTTTCAACTATTCGTAATTGTAATATTTTGTCTTTATTAAATTGATAGTACCACCAGGTGAGCGGCGTTACTATAAACAAAAGTGCTGCCCAGCTATAGAGAAAAGCTACAGGGCCTTGCTCATGTACAAACACGATCAATGGAATGGCATAGATAAAAGATGTACTTAACAGGCGGATAATAATTTTACTACTGAAAAAAGATCCATCTCCTTTCATTGGAAAAAGCCAGTACACATTGCTGATAAACATAGCCAGCAGTGCACTGAAGACCAAAACATAACTTGAAAAAAAACGCTGTTCGTCTATAATATCAAATGCCTGCAAAAAAGCATGTATTGTAAGAAATACCATGATAAATCCGGTAACCTTATTGCAAACTAAAATGTTGTATTGCTTTTGCCGGGATGATTGCACCAAGTGGATAATAATTTCCCTTACAGCTACATACAGCCCGAACAAAAAAACAGAAGCTGCCACAGCAAAAAAATTACCTGACAACCCTAATTGTGATTTGGGATTATCCTTATTAAAAAAAATAGAGAACCCGGGATAGTCAAATTGCCATTGGTGCCTGTAGTAAGTTGCAATATTGGCAACACAGCCCAGTATAAAGATGATAAGCACCGCCTGTATAAAAACCCATGTATACTTTTTGAGTATCTTTTTTGCCATCCCCTGCAATGAAATCTTTGAAAATGATACTGCAATTTTTGTTGTACCTGCTTCAACTTTTTTGGGAAACAATAATTTTGGAATAGTATAAAGGCTGAGCCACAAATAAGCTAAATAAGCAGACAAGCCTATACTTATATCCGGAAACAAAACATTTTTATACAAGTTGAATGGAACGTGGTTATTGATAAACGGGCTTGCGTATTCGTCAGCAGAAGTATGATATAAAAGCCATAAATACCCTTTAAGACTTACCAGGGCAACAAGAGTTACCAGTATCATTTCATGCTTCCGCCATTTTATTGTACCTGCATTTCTATTATTAGTCTCAGATACTTTTTCCATTTCGTTTTTCATCTTGTTTAATTTTCAACAAGATTAGGTCATCTTTAAACTCCTGTTTTTTAAATGTGATAAAACTGCTGGTAAATGTGATGAAAATGGAATTGCAGGAAATAGTTGGGGTGAACGGGTTTTATTTGCTGTGGTATTGATTGTATTTTATTATCTCTTCGTTCACTTCTTTTTTCAGTTCCTTTTCTGTAGGCATGTACAATTTGTATTTGGAAGCAAAGAGTTGTTTACTTTCTTTAAGCACAGAATACTTTACAATGGTTTCATTTTTTTGTGAACAGAGGATAATACCAATAGTGGGGTTATCGGTATTGGTTTTTTCATTGTCTTCCCAATAGCGAACATAGTGATCCATCTGGCCAATATCCTGGTGGGTAAGCGTACCGAGTTTCAGGTCTATCAGCACAAAACATTTAAGGATGTAGTTATAAAATACCAGGTCAATGTAATAATGATCGTCTTCTGCACTTACTCTTTTCTGTCTTGCTACAAATGAAAAGCCTTTACCCAGTTCTAAAATAAAATGCTGCAATTTGCTGATGATCGCTTCTTCAATATCTTTTTCATAAAAGTTATTGCTGGCAGGTAATTTTAAAAACTCTAGTACATAGGGATCTTTAATAAAATCAAGTGGTGATGATTTTTCCACCTTATCATCAGCTTCTTTTTTTATTGCTTTTTTATTTTTAGAAGATAGAATACGTTCGTAAGTAAAAGTATTGATCTGCCTTTCCAATGTACGGGTGCTCCAGTTGCTTTCGGTAGCTTCGTTCATATACCAGGTTCTTGCGGGGGCGTCTTCTACTCTCATTAAAAGGCGGTAATGTGTCCAGCTTAATTCTCTACGCAGTGCGTAGATTTTTGATAATTCAGGATTCAATATGTCTTGCTTTTTCAATTGGCTACGCAGTGCGGAGCTTTTCGATGATTTGGAACTCTTAGCTTGGCTATCCATTGGAGGCGATGCCTTAGATTTCCGACGCAGTGCGTCGGAAATTGGATGAGGCGGAAAAGTGAGGTAAAATTTTCTGAAATTTTCAAGGTTATCAACGGAAAAGCCTTTGCCAAAATCTAAAGTTAATTTTACAGATAGCTCCTTTAATAGATTCTCTCCATAGCTGGCTCTCTTTTCACCTTTTTGCTCTTCTTCTACAATGCGTCGGCCAATTTCCCAATAGGCCGTTACCATGGTAAAATTTACGGCACGATAAGCGTTTTCTCTTGCCTGTTGTAAAATATTTTTTATTTCGCTGTATAAATTGTCTTTTTTTACGGGCTTCATATTTTTATACCTTTTCTTATCAATATTGACTATTGATAAGATGAGCCCATCTATTATTTTGGTTGCATTGAGTATATTTATTTCTTAGCAGAAGGTATAACTGGCAGCCATGTATCAATGGAAATGGCACGCAGAGGAGCAGAGCTAACAGAGGAAATACAAATATTTTTTCTCAGCGATCTCTGCCCCTCTGCTCCAAAGGAGTCCTGTGGACGTGCAACCTTTTCCTCATTTCTTCGCCAATATCAGTGCAGAAGGTATATCCGGCAGCCATGCTGCTTTTGATTCTACCAGTTTACGCCAGCTTTCTTCACTGATCACCATCAGTTGCTGTTGTTGCAAAAAATTATTTTCAATGCTGGCTGTTGTTATAAAACGGGTATGGTTTTTTCCTGAATGTAGTGTAGCCGGCACCGGTTTGAATGCATTGGAATCATCAGCCACCGTAATTTGTGCGCCGGTATTGTTCACCAGTTTTTCTAAATAGGGCATCAGCCAGGTATCATTAGCTGATAAAACGGGTACAAAAACAGATTGAATTTGCTGCAACCCCTTATCAATAAAAATGCCTACTGGAATATTGGTTTTGGAAAGGATCAAACGGGTGCGTTCATCAAAAGGCCCGTCTTCAAAAAGGCTTTCTTTACCGGTAACCTGGTCCAGCAACCTTTCGGGGTTAATGATCTTTGCAGTAAAGCCTAATATCCTGCCCAACAAACTGCCTTCATAAATAGAGCGGGCCACACCAATCAGTAACAGGTTATAATTGCCTTTATTGGCCACCTCCACTATCTCTGTATCCACATCGGTAGCAGCTTTAAACAAAGGTGTTACTTTTTGGTGGAGTGTATTGCTTTCTTCAATAACGGGTGCAAAACTTTCTTTTTCGTATTCATCAATATTGTACAGGTGTACTTCGTTTACCCGTGCCAGGTGCATAGCGGTGATAGTACCATTGCCCTTTGTTCTTTTTACAAAACTATTGGCAAGTCGCACCAGCAAGCGGCCGCGTTCGGCGCTGTTAAATGAAATTAAAATATTGAATTGCCCTGCTGCAGCTATCTTTTTTTCTGCCAGTTTAAGTTTGCTGTGGAATGCCCAGCCGATAAGGTTAAGCGCCGGGCCCGTCATAAAAGTGGTCACCAATGCCATGATCACCATCATCGCAAACAACTCTGGTTTTAGTACGCCTAAATCGTAACCGATGTTAAGTACCACTAATTCCATTAAGCCACGGGTATTCATGAGTGCGCCGATGATGAGACTATTTTTCCAGCTTTGCCCTACAAATTTTGCGGCTACGGCACTGCCGATAAATTTACCCGTAACAGCGGCCACTATGATGAGGCCGGTTATTTGCCATGAATAAGCATCATTCAGCAAACCAATTTGTGTGCGAAGGCCGGTAAATACAAAGAACAAAGGCAGCAGTAGTACCAGTGCAATGTCTTCCACTTTTTCTACAAACATATTCCTGAACTTTGCATCGTTGGGCATAATGGCGCCAGCCATAAATGCGCCGAATAAAGCATGTATGCCAATTACCTCGGTGGTATATGAAGAAATGATGAGCGTTAAAAAGAACAATGCAATAATGCCTTTGCTTAAATGTTCTTTGGAAACAAATAAATCTCCCACCCGTTTTAAAAAGGGCCGCACTATAAATATCATCAGCAAAACATAAGCGCCTGCCAGTGCAATGGTGTACAACGCACTTACAAATGACCCCGCTTTTACAATAGCGATCACCACGGCCAGTATACACCATGCCGTTATGTCATCTACTGCCGCACAGGTTATTACAATGGTACCCAATCTTGTTTTATGAATGCCTCTTTCCTGTATAATGCGTGCCAGCACAGGAAAGGCTGTAATGCTGAGTGCGATGCCGGTAAACAATGCAAAGGATGCAAAGTTGATACCTGCGGGTGCAAAATGCGGGTAGATAAAATACGCCAGGCCAATGCCCAATGCAAAGGGAAAAATGATACTGGCATGGCTGATGACCACGGCTTCACGTGCCTTATTCTTCAGCACTTTTACATCCAGTTCCATGCCTACCACAAACATAAACAGTATCAATCCTATCTGGCTGAGGAATTGCAGGTTGCCTAATGATTGTGCCGGAAATAAAAATGCGCTGAAGTTGGGAAAATATAGTCCTGCCAGCGATGGGCCCAGTACTATGCCTGCTACAATTTCACCTATCACCGACGGTTGCCCGATCTTTTTACATATCCATCCAAAAAGGCGGGCCACCAGTATAATGGTAATGATCTGCGCCAGCAATAAAGCCAGCGGGTGTTGCAAATTATGCAGTAGTGCCTCTGTAAAATCCTGCCACTTGCTTTTTCCGGCTGGTGGTGCGGCAATATTTCTGCCCTGCTGCAGTTTTACGCCAACCTGTAGCCCCCAATAGATGAGTGCAGAAAACCCACCAATGACCAAAAGATAAAATATCGTGTTTTTAAAACGCTTCATATTGCTGCTTCTCTGAACAAATTGTAAGCCACTATTGCAACATAACGAAAAAATAATCCCCGGCAATCCCCGGCTCATTAAAATTTTATTACCCCGCTATTTTTCGCACACTATTTTTATGCCATTGCTGTATGCTGTTACTTCCGGTCTGTACATACGTTGCAATACGCCTATGCCACTGGTAAAACTGCCTTCCTGCGCAGCTTTCATTTCATACACTATCTCATGTTTCCCTGACGGAATAAAATCGATAAAGAAATGCATGCCGGCATCTCTTACCGACTGGTAATAACTTATGCCATCATTGTATTCGTAACCGCTGCTGTTGCTTGCCGGTTCAAAAGCGGCGGCACGTGCATCGTTGATAAACACATATTGCAATGGGCGGGAGCATTGCACCGTGAGCACTACTTTTATTTTATCAGCAATTTTTATAGTGTTGTTTGCTGGTAGTGTTTCCCAACTGTTGGTGGCGTTGTTCCATTGGTACAATTGTTTACTAAGTTGTATGTCATTATTTGAACGGGGTACATTTTCAGCCGCTGTAAAATAATACCGATACAGGTTTCCGGCTGTGGCGGCATTACCTTCTTTTTGTAATGTTACGGAAGATGGCAAGCTGGTGGCCGCAGCATAATTAAATATTTTTCCGTTTAGCAGGTCATTGGATACTGCCAACTGTGTTTTATCAACCGACATTTGTACTGTTTGTGTTTCGCCACTAACGGTATTATTTTCTGCTGCCAGCAAATTAATAGCAGCAGCTGTGGCTTTGGTACTGCTCCAGCTGTGTTCATTTTTGGCAGTCAGCAACCATTTGATAATGCCTTTGTTTACAGCATTGGGTGTTTTATAAGATGCAAAGGCTTCGGCCAGCAGTGCAATCGTTTCTTCGGCGCTGTTAGTAAGATCATCATTATCGGCCAACTGTTTCCAGCGCAGTCCGTTCTGTTCATCGTTGATAGCCAGCTGCTCAAGCGATTGTAATTGTGCTGCCGCATTTGTATACAATGAATCCTTTTCGCCGGTGGCATATTTAAAAGAAGTGATGATGAGCAATGCCTGGTTGTACAGCGATTTTTTTGTTGTTGTTTTCCATTCAGCAGCCAGCATTTTTTTTATGGCTTGCTGTATACTGTCCTGTAGCGGGTGGTTTGTTAGCATGTAGCTGCGGCTGTAAGCATACTGGAGGCCGGTGTACCATTCCTTTTCCGTGGAAAAACGCAAAAAATTATTGTCGCAATATTGTACCAGTTTATCAACAAAACCGCGGTAAGTATAATCATTAAAAATATTGGATGGCAGCAGTTGTTCATCCATTGCCAGTTTGCCCAAACCTTTTAACAGGTAACTGGAAATATACGGGCTGCTTTTGCCACCATCGAACCAGCTGATGCCGCCATCTTCATTTTGTAATTTTTCCAATCGCTTTACCAGGGCTTCTATAGCAACTTGTGACTGAGCTGTATCCAGTATTTTAAACAACTGCAATTGTTGCATGGCTTTTTCATTGGTAAGGTTAAGCCATGGCATTGCTTCCTGGTTTAATTCATCAGGAAGTTTTTCAATTACTGTATTTTCTTTTTCAACAAAGTCTTTGGCTGCTGTAAAAGAACGCTGTGTGGCTGTATCATTACGGATAAGCTTATACGCTGTAGTGTAAGCCAGTAATTTATTGAAGGTTTGTTCGGCACAGCCATAAGGATAATTGGCCAGCGCCGGTAATGAGTTGAGCAATGCAGCTTGTGGCTTGGGCTGTATAGATAAGCCCGTTCCAAAAATAGCAGCATCAGCAGGTAATGGTACTAATGATACCGTGGTATGCTGTGCCGATAAATAAAAAGGTGCGTTATCCCTTACAAAAACTTTAGGGCTTAGTATGGGTATGATATGTTCTTCGCCATCGGCAAAATTTTGTGAGCGCACGGTAATACTTACCTTAACAGGATTTAATTGTGTTACAGGAATAGTGAGCGTAAATGCTACTGCTATATTTTGTTTTGCAATAACAGTAAAATTATTTTGTGCTGTGTTCACCAGTTGTGCGGTAATATCATTGCCCGTAACAGCATCTTCAATTTTACACACGATCTTTCCAATAGCATTCACTGTATCTAAATTGGTAATGCGGCTTTGTAAAATAATTTTATCGCCCTGGTATAATAAGCGTGGCATATTGGGTTGCACCATCAATGGTAATTGCGTATGCAGCTTCCTTTCTGCATAGGTAAAAACAGCATTCCTGGTATGCGCCAATAATTTCCAGTTCCATTCTGTTACACTTTCGGGCATGGTAAAACTAAACGTGTAGTACCCATTTTTATCTGCATAAATTGCTGGAAAGAAGAAAGCAGTTTCATTAAAGTTTTTACGTGGAGTAATAACAGGTTCTGGTTCTTTTGGTAAAATGATATCTCCTTTGGTGCTTAGTATCAGTACACCGTTAGCAGCTGTGGCACCATAAATAGCAATTGCATCTGCACCTTTTAACACAATACCTGCTGTAATGGTTTTTGCATCTATTGCACTAAGTTCCCCTGTGTAAACCACGCCATCTAAAACAATTAAAGGCTGCTTGTACGCAAGTAAGTCTGCGCTTGACACACCTCGTATTTGTACATTTACACCAGCAACTTTGCCAGCAAGCATATTTCTTTCTGATCCATATCCAATAACCACTACTTCATCCAGGCCTTGTGAACTTCCTAATGTAAGGCCGGGCATTATTTTAAGTACATCTTCTGCTTTATCATAATCCATATTATAATTAGCTGAAAAACTAACCGCCCGTAGTTTGGAGGAAGTAAATGCAAACCTTGGTTTCTCGTCAGGCCGAAAATTATTTACCCTGTGTGGTATATTTTTCCAATCGCCCATTACATCTGCGTCAGCATAATCCAAGGGGTTTACCCACCACAGGGGTGCTGCGTTATCTTTTCGCCCAAAAAAATTATTCATTAAACCATCACGGTAATAATCCTGGTCTTCATAATTTGTACTGATAAAATTGATCCTGTCAGTCCAGTCTAAACGGATATAACCGCTCTCTTTCAAATCACGGGGTTTTTCCCAACGGTGTTCTTCCAGTTTATCCAATGATGCATCATACATTGTAGTCATCAACTCTGCCGCTGTGTTTTCATTCTTTGTTTTTATGGCAACAGAAAATGTTTCTTTGCTGCCGGGTATTAATTGCTTGCGGTATTTTTCAATAATAATTTCGGGTTCACTAGTTGGCGGTGCAGCAATCTTGAATGTTTCTGTATTACTGAATAACTGGTTGTTTAAAATATACAACTGTGTAAGCTTTACCTGATCGGTGGCATTGTTGGGTATTTGTAAGGTGTATTTCTGTAATCCTTTGGCAGCAGTTTGTTCATCATAAAAATATTTTGTTTCTAATTTCTTCTTGCCTGCAAAATATACCACGTGAAAAATAGAATAGGTTTCACCAAAAGTATTACCGTAATAATATTGTACTGTTCCGCCACGTGTTGCATCATGATACTCTTTTTCTGTAAAAGCCCATGCAGGTTGTGGCAATGCATTTGCCTGCACATCAAATACCGAAAAGTTTTTTACCAGCTCGCCGGTTATCTTTTCTCCTTCTTTACAGCTGGCTTCAATTTTATAATTGCCTGCAGATAATATATCGACATCCAGCAATAATTTTTCTTTATCTCCTGTGTTGATGAGTTTTTCATACACCAGTTCTTCTGTTTCTTTATGTTCTTCTTTTAAAAGGTTATCATAAGGAAATTCATTTTGCAATACGGTACTGTCATATAGCCATACATCTGCTTTGGTATATTTTCTGTCGTTAAATAATGTTTGTTGTTTTATTATCCTGAAAATTTTTATGTTCACTTTTTTATTAACGGTGCCTGCATTTTTATCGGTGGTAGTAACGGGTATTGCTTTAAGGTCGCTGCGATTGTAAGTTGCGTCCATTGCAAGCCTGATGCTGACAGGTTTTGCAGCAAGGTAAACGTATTCTTTTTTTTCATACGATTCGCCGGTAGCATCAATAGCCGTGGCCGTTATTTGATAATGCAGTTGCCAGTCTTCTTTTTGTTTGAATGTTTTATTTAATACTGCTGTATCATGTATCAAAATATTCAGTTCGCCATTATTATCAGTAAAGCCGGTAGTGTCCATAATGGTTTCTTCTCCTGATTTCATCACCATATCTTCTGAAACAGGATCGTAGTTTTCAAAATCTCCTGTGCGGCTAACTTCATACTTAATTTTTACATTGTTTAAAGTTGCCCCCGCAAAGGACCTTACTTTTACTTTAACTGAAAAACTATCTGCAAGTTGTAATTCTTTTTTTGGCTTCTCCAGGTTAATTTCATAAGAGGGCCGTTTGTATTCTTCTACCTTAAATGTTCCGGTGCCTTCTTTTGCATCAATATAATCCGGGGCTATTTCCCAGTCACCAGTAGCCGCAGTTTTTGGTATTTTAAAAGAACCGTATAACGAACCAAATTCTCCGGGAGCAATTTTTATGGAGTCCATTGTTTCACCAAATGGGTTGTTGATAAATAAAAATGGTTCTTCTTCTTTCAATAGTTTTTTATACAAGTTGCCGAATAATTTTCCCTTCAGGTTTTTTTTGTTCATCACCATCGGTTCGCCGGTATTTTTATTTTTGGTAAGAAAGATGGCCTTATAAAATACGGTTTGCCCGGGGCGGTAAATACTCCTATCGGTATAAATATATGTGCCGGCATTATCTGCATAAAAATCTACCAAGTCATCGTCTTCGTCTTTTGAATAAACGTCATCAGGTTTGTCATATCCGCTGAAGTTGGCTTGTTGGTTAATGGTATCGCCGGCAAAGCTTGCTGTAATATCACTGTAACGGCTGTCTTTAATTTCAATAAAGCCCTGCTTGTTTACCATGTAGTTTTGGCTGTGTTCTTCATAAGTAGTTACAGTTCCTGTCTCTATTGTTTTTTTATAGGTTGCTTTTACAATAGCGCCAGTTAAAGGTTTACCGGCTTTTCTATCCAGCACATAAATACGTTTATCATTATTTAGCAAGGCAATATTGGTAACATCAAAATAAAGCTTGCGCCGGTATACTGTTGTATCCGTTACCGGCCTGGATGAAAATATTACAGTATAACTTCCTGCTGGTAATGCTTTCATATCAAGAAATACATTGTGATAATTATAATCAGAAAGTTTTGGCAATATCACAAAAGTGCTTCGTATTTCTGTTTGCTGCAATAAATTATCCATGATCTCATTCCATTTCCTAAATTTAGAAGTATATCTTGTTGGGAGACGTACGATTTTATAAAATAAAGTGTCTGTGTTTTTAAATTTCAACTCAGCTAAAAAAGGTTCATTGGGTAAATTATTACTTTGTACAGAAAGGGTTAGATCAGTTTTTTTGATCTTTTCTTCCATGCTGAACAAAATATTTTTAAGATAGGCAAAGCTATCCAGTAAAGCCTTATTTGCATTGAAGAGTTGCAATGCTTTTACAGCATGATAGCGATAAGCAGTATCATACGCTGTATTGTATTTATAACTGGAACTTGTATAATCATAAGTAGATTGGTTGGAAGGAAAGTATTGTGTGGCCTGGCTGTTCCATAATAAACAAAGCTGGTAGACGCTGTAAGCTTTTACAATGGTATAAGGCGATCGTTCATTTTGTAAAAGATAGGTTTCGTAAATTTTTTCTACGTCTTTATGCAGCTGCTGTTTTACCAGTTCGTAAATATATTTTCTGGCTACTGATTCTATAAAATAATAATTGTTGCGGTTGCTTTGGTAATACTGCAACCACTCGTGATACAATTGCAGGTCCTTAAATTTTGTATTGGGTGCATCGTTTACAGAATCAAGTTTTGTAATAAACCCATCTGCGGAAAGTATTAACCAGTTGTTGAAGCGTTTATTAAGCGGCGTTTCATAAAAATATCTTGTTTTAACGGTGTTGATCTGTTCGGCAATTGCAATATCGAATAAACCGGGCTGGTATAAAAATTGTAACGGGTCTGCAGATAACCATAAAGCTTCGTCAATATTAGTATCTGCAATTTCTTTTGCAATAGCTTTGGCCTGTTCAAAATGCGTGTAAGCAATACTGTCAAGCGCTGAGTTGGATAAGGTAGCATAGTTTACCGGAATATCTTTTCGTTCGTATCGTTGCCGCTGAAACCTGTTGTAGCGTTTAGTAAAAATCATCAGCCGGCTGGCCTGCATTAAATGCAGGGCAAATTGCAACTGTTTGGGTTGTTGCGGCTGCAGCAACATTTCATCAATAAAAGAAGAGTTTTTAAAATACAGGCTATCTTCTGTTTTCAGGTCGGTAATGCGCATGTTATAATTAAAGCAGCGGGCAACATAAAAATATTTTTGTGCAGCTATTGCTTTCGTTTTTAACTTATCTACTGTTGTACTTAATTCAACAAGGTTGGTTTTGCTGTATAGGGAAGTATCAATATAAAACCAGGTTTTTGCACTAAAGTCATTCTGTGCTTTAGCCGTAACAGAAAAGAATAACAATAACAGGAAGGAAAGGTTTTTTAATTTACACATAAGCTGGTTTTTATGATAGATGCACTCCGGAAAAAAAATACACAAGTTTCCGAATTTACATTTTATACTTTGCTGATGCAAATGCAGCGGGGGTTTTTAAAAAATTTAACGCCTGCTTAGGAGTTTACAGCCTTTATGCGGTATAGTTGGTATGAAAAAAGGCCATCCCCATAGCATTGTGGGGATGGCTTTTTTCCTGCTGCGTTTATTAATAATGATATCCGTGATGACGATGATAATCGTTGTGCCTGTAGTACCCATGCTCATAGTAGCGGGGTTCTGGCCTTTGCGGATAGGCTCTGATATAACATCCGCTAAACATCGCACCTACCATTACAATAATGATCGCCATTATTACATTCTTTTTTTTCATACAAATGATTTTATGTTTATCGTTTTAGAATCTGTTATCAATATTTTTATTATTTATCAATAACATAAACAGTAAAATCAAAATGGTATCCAATATTTGCCGGGAGAAGCTTTGTTAGCGCTAATATCTTGTTAATACCTTTTTTTGAGCAGCGCTGTTGTAATAAGTAACAAAAAAATAGCGCTCTGCAGCGCCGGTTTTTTATTTTTTTAGCCTCACACAGAGCGACAGGGTTAGCAGAGGTTGATGATAGAAAATTTGCTGCACCCCCTGCCTTTCTGTGTGTAAAATATTTTAAAGCATATTATTCTGCTGTACTTTTTTTCAATGGTTGTTTTTTCCAGTAGGTAAGGCTTCTCCACAACCACTCCAGCGGACCAAAGCGGAAATAATGCAACCAGATATGGCTCCAGATAATTTCAATTACCCAAACTGCTCCTACCACATAATATATTTCATAGCGTTGCAGTTTGCCTATCATACCAAAACCAATACCTAAAAAGAACAGGCCGCACAGAAACGATTGCATCAGGTAATTGGTAAACGCCATTTGCCCCACGGGCCGCACTAATGCAAATAACCATTTAAATAATCCTGATTTGTATAATAACATGATCAAGCCAAAAATGCCCAGCGAACGTAATGTTCTTGATATCTCGTAATAATCAGAAGCTTTATGTTTTATCATTTCAAAATTGTTGAACTTGTATTGAAACATGGGTTGCAATCTTAAATAAGAAATGAGTAAACCGCCGCCAAGGCCAATGATAAAAAGTGTCCAATATACTTTTACGTTAGCCTGTCCTGTTAATATACCGTTCTTAAAAAATGCCATGCCGATAAACATAAACAGTAACACATCCCAAAGGCCATAGTAAGTGTAATAAAGTTCCAGGCTGGTACTTACGTTGCTGATGTTGTTATATACTTCTCCATAGTTGCCCCTTAGTTGCCGCAGGTTTTTTTTCATTTCCTTTCTTAATCCTGCTGTGTCGGATTTTTCTTTCATGCCCGTCATGGCACCCAGGTCTTCTTTTTGTATATCGGTTAATTTTATTTTTGTGGTATCTATTTTTGCAATCGCTTCTCCTTTACTGATCACTCCTTTTTGTTTATACAGGTCACGGTTTTCCCTTGCCGTCATCAGCAACAGACAAATACCTGCTGCAATCAGCAATCCTTTTACGGGTGCACGGCGAAAAGCAAATACAATAATGCCGCACACAGCATACTGAAATAAAATATCACCGGCCCACAGCAATACAAAGGCATTTACCAATCCAAAAATCAGCAGCCACAATTGGCGGCGGATAAAATATTCTGCCGGAATTATGCCCTGTACTCTTTTTTCAAGCCGGGTAACAAAAAGAATAGTGCCTGCACCAAATAACATGGAGAAGATGGCCCGCTGGCTGCCTTCTAAAAAGAAGTTGATGAAATACCACACTTTTTCGTTGATGGTACTCAGTTCATTATTAAGTGTGAGGTTATCAAAAGAAGGGTCAGGTAATCCAAAGTAAGGAATGTTCATCATCAGGATACCGAGCAGTGCAATACCGCGGAGAGAGTCGATGATAGTAATCCTGTCCTGCTGTGCAACGGGTGCTGCAAGCGGTGCAGTTGTTTCTGTATCCATATTACCTGGTTTTAGTTTAATTATAGAATGAGCTTACCGTACTATTGTTGCGTTCGGAATTAAGTATAGCAGTTTAGCAATAATTATTGGATAAAATAATCAGGCAGAATACGGGGATGTAATAAATAAAATGGGAAACATGAACAAGATAAGTAACAGGGAGCAATAATGCAATAGGGGATGGAGATTAATGAGCAATGTAAAACAAGATTGTTTGAAGTACTCACGCAGAGGCGCAGAGGCCGCAGAAGAAAAACAACCATTTTTTACGTTTTCGTATAGCAGCGTTTTAAAAATTTATTCTTGCCGAAAGATTAAGTACCCTTCCATCTATCGGCGCCCATAACTGTTTAAATACCGGGTTTTCGGGTGATCCTGATACAATACTTTCTTTCCTGGTTTGCCTGTAATCAAAAATATTTTCGCAGTTTAAAACCAGGGCTACATTTTTAATATCGTAACGCACCATAGCTGCAGCAAACAAATAACCCGGTGTGGTATTGCCATTATCTAAATACTGTTTGCCGGTATAAGACGTTTCCCACCCCGCCCTGAAATGTGGCGAAAACTCATACGCAAGTACCGAAGCAAATTTATTTCTTGCGCTCAGGCTTACATTTGGGTGTGTGGCATCGTACAATTGTTTAGCCATCGTATAAGTGTAGCCGAAGTAAATTTCCAGGGCATCATGTGTGGCAGCTATATAAGTTTCAAAACCTTTGGTGTTAAGTGGCTTGCCGGCACTGGAAAAAGAAAAGATTCCGTTGGGTATAGTAAATTCTACCAACGGGTTTTTTATTTCGGTTATATAAAACATCTGGTTAACGGTAATATGCCAGTTGTTGGTAACGGTTTTATAATTAATATCCCAGTTAACACCGGTGGACTTTTCGGCTTTTATATCCGTGCCGGGATAAAAATTGGGATAGTCTCTTTCATCGATATCGCTTGCAAATTGAGATGGGATCTTATATCCATAGCCGCCGCCCAGGCGTGTGGTAAAATGTGTATTGATCTTATACAGCAAGGATAATCTTGGCAAAATAAAATTACCGAACACATTATGATTGTCTAACCGCAATCCTGCTTCTGCAATAAATTTTTTAGTTATTGCCCAGTCATCCTGCACAAAAATGCCTGCGGTTATATAATTGTAATTGTCAAACCTGGTGGAGTCCGGGTTTTTCTTCCTGAAATTTTCTCCGCTGAAATTAACGCCGCCAACAATATTATGCCTGGTGAGTTTTTTAAAATAGGTGAGTTCACTAAAATAAGATAGTTGTTTGGCTTTCATACCAAATACATTGGTAGTAATATCACGATTGAAAAAACTTGTTGTACCCTTTAGTGTAAGGCGGTCACTGGCATTAAGCTTTGTTTCTATTTCCGCATCAATGGTATTTCTTAAAGATTTATTTTGAATAAAGAATTGGTGATTGGCATCTTTTGTTTGATGCAATACCTGCATATCCCCACCATTTCTGTCTTCGTAAGTAAGATTATAGCCAAGAATCACCGTTTGTTTTTTATTGGGATAGAAAAATAATCTCGGGTGAAAGAAAACTGTTTTCAGATCAGGCACATCGCTGTAGCTATCTTTATTTACGTCTACCGCCCGCTGATAGGTGCCGCCTGCAAATAATGTGTAGCCTGCTTTTTTATTACGATTGCTTAAAAACAAATTCAGGTTGCTTTCTTTTAATGTTGATTGATTGATGGTAATACTTCTTTCAGGACTGTTTAGTTTGGGTGATTTGGAAATTAAGTTCAGCAAACCTGCAATGGCGCCGCCGCCATACAGGGTAGAACTGGAACCTTTTATAATTTCAATTTGCTTAAGGTCCAA
>Ga0068859_100003590_pt1 | contig 15807 bp, 10 predicted proteins | sample KBSSwiS22_FD_66585 | JGI IMG/M metagenome (GOLD analysis project Ga0068859, IMG submission 66585) | Switchgrass rhizosphere microbial communities from Kellogg Biological Station, Michigan, USA - KBS Switchgrass S2-2 | ecosystem: Host-associated > Plants > Roots > Rhizosphere > Soil ...
GAAAGTGTTCAGGAGAACGTGATTGGTTAAAGGGTTGAAGCGTTGAAGCGTTGAAACGGAAACGTCTGTTCGGTGCGCATCTCGCTGGGACTCTTCAACGCGTTACGATTCAGATCCCTCGATTGGCGCGCCACAGCAGGACGGCGCCGGCGGCCTGGAAGATGAAGTTTGGGAGCCAGAAGATCAGGTGCGGGCACAGTTCGGGCCGCGCGGACAGCGAATTGGCGAGGATGACGAAGCTGAAATAGACGAGCACCAGGACGAGGGCGACGGCGATGCCGATGTTGGTCTCGCGGCGATGAACGCGGATCCCCAGCGGGATGCCGACGAGGGCGAAGCCGAAGCAGGCGAAGGAGAAGGCGATCTGTTCGTGCATCTGCGACCGCGCCTGTTGCACCAGTTTTTCCGTCGTTTTCACCTGCGCACGCCATTCGGCGACGGAATTGGTCGGGGCGGGCAGGCGGGCCAGCAGCTGTTCGCGTTCCTGCAATTCCCGTTGTAACTGCTGGAAATCCATGTCGCTGACCTTGGGTTTGGAGATGCGATTGCTTGAGGCGAGGGAGATGGTGATGGGGAAGGTGGCGGCGGTCAGGGACCGGGCGACGCCGTTGGTCATCACGGTCATGCCGCGGGCGTTGAACAGGTTGATGACCAGGTTTTTGTTCGTCGCATTGATCTCGATGTTCCCCGTGGGCGCCTGGACGGTGGTCTCATGCGAATACATGATGACGTTCTCGAGGTTGCCGCCGCGATTTTTGCCGATGTAAAAGATGTAACCGGGAAAATCATAGATCAACCGGTCTTCCGGCAGGCGGACGTTCATGAAATCGGTCCGGGCGCGGTCCATGAGGCCCTTGAACGCGACGCGCGAATGCGGGCCGAGCTCCATATTGATCCAGGCGCACAGGGCGCAACAGAGCAGGCTCAGCAGGAGGATGGGAGCGGACAGGGACAACAGGCTGACGCCGCTGGCGCGCGCGGCGGTCAACTCCTGGTCCGCGCTGAACCGTCCGAACACCAGCAGCGTGGCGGTGATGAACCCGATCGGCAGCGCGAACACGAGCATGAACGGGATCAACAGGCCGACGGCTTCCAGGACGACGCCGAAACCGATCTGCCCGCTCAGCAACGGCGTGAGGACTTCCTTGAGCGCGTCGCCGAACAGCAGGACGAACGTGAACACCGCCACGGTGAGCGTCAACGACGCGAGCACTTGGAGCGTGAGGTATCGGTGCAGGGTTTTCATCCGCGACGCGCCATCATTCATGGCTTCCCGGCTGAATTCAAGCCAAAGGGTAGGGACCGCGCGCGCCAGCCGGGCGGCGACGCCGCCGCGCGGCGTCCCTGCCGGCCAAAGCAGCGCGCGACCGAAACCGGGCGTTGCGCGGCCGGGAAAATCCGTTACGTTGGCAGCGATGAAGATCGACGGCGACAGATTCCGGGTGGCGGAAGGGAAAAAGGTGCGGCTCAAGAAATGGCCGACGGCGGTGAAGCCGTTCTATCGGTCGAAAGAGCATTACCAGGCGATCCTCGCCGAACACGTGGAAGAGCTGCAACGGTTGCAGAACCGGTTTTATGCGCATAACCGTTATGCCTTGCTCCTGATCTTCCAGGCGATGGATGCGGCGGGCAAGGACGGTGCGATCAAGCACGTGTTGTCCGGCGTCAACCCGCAGGGCTGCCAGGTCTTCAGCTTCAAGCATCCGAGCGCCAAAGAATTGGAACATGATTTTCTCTGGCGCACGAGCCAGTGCCTGCCGGAACGCGGCAATATCGGCATCTTCAACCGTTCCTACTACGAAGAAGTCCTCATCGCGCGGGTCCATCCGGAGATCGTCCGGGCGGAAAACCTGCCGGAGGAATGCCTCGATGAAAAGATCTGGGACCGCCGCTACCAGTCGATCAACGCGCTGGAGAAGCACCTCCATCGCAACGGCACCCGGATCATCAAATTTTTTCTGCACCTGTCGAAGGAGGAGCAGCGGAAGCGGTTTTTGGCGCGGATCGACGACCCGGACAAGAACTGGAAATTCAACGAGGGCGACCTGACCGAGCGGGAGCGGTGGCAGGACTATCTGAAGGCATATGAGGAATGTTTGTCGGCGACCAGCACGAAGCACGCGCGGTGGTATGCCGTGCCGGCCGACGATAAGAAGAACGCCCGGCTGATCATCTCGCAGGTCATCCTGGATGCATTGAACGACATGAAGCCGGTCCTGCCGAAACTGGACGCGAAACGAAAAAAAGAATTGCAGGCGCTGCGGAAGCGGCTGGTAAGATGACCGCCGCGTGAAATCCAAATCTTCCCTCCTGCCGCGGTTGCGGATCGTTTCCGGGAAACGGATCGCGTTCGGGCCGGGCAAGGCCGAACTGCTGGCGTTGGTCGCGGAAACCGGGTCCATCGGTGAAGCCGCCAAACGGATGGAGATGTCGTACATGCGCGCCTGGTCGCTGGTGCAGACGATGAACCAGTGCTTCCGGGAACCGGTCGTGGACGCGGCCCGCGGCGGCAACCGCCATGGCGGGGCCGCCTTGACGGCCGCCGGCCGGCGGGTGCTGCGATTGTATCAGCAGATGGAGGCGGCGAGCCTCAAAGCGTCAAAGAAGGACTGGACCGCTTTCCAGGAGCTCCTTCGATAGCCGCCGTTATATTTGACAAAAGATAACGGTTTTGGTGAAGTCTTCGCCGCCAGGCATGCACGACCTGACCACGCCCGACTGGATCCTTCTGCTGGCCGCCGTTTTCGCGGTCGCTTTTTTCTATTCATCGGTCGGCCACGGCGGGGCGACGGGATACCTGGCGACGCTGGCGTTGCTGGGGATCGCGCCGGGGTCGGCCAAGGTCGCCGTCCTGATCACCAATGTATTGGTGGCCATGGTGGCCTGGTGGCGGTTTTGGCGGGCGGGGCATTTCGACTGGCGGGTCCTGTGGTCGTTCGCCGTCGTGTCCGTTCCCTGCGCCTACCTGGGCGCGAAAGTCGTGATCAGTCCCCAGGCCTACCAGCTGGTCCTTGGCTCGGTGCTGGCCGCGGGCGGGTTGACCTTGTTGTTCCGGTCGCGTTGGCAGACCGATGACGTCGCGCTGCGGAAGTTTTTTCTCCCGCTGGCGCTGGTCATCGGCGCGGTGCTTGGTTTTTTGGCCGGATTGACGGGGATCGGCGGCGGCGTGTTTTTGAGCCCGCTCTTGTATCTGTTCCGCTGGGTGAAGCCGAAGACGACCGGCGGCATCGCCGCGGGATTCATCGTCGTGAATTCCATCGCCGGGCTGGTCGGCGCCGGATGGGGAAAGATCTCGCATGCCGGTCCGTTGCTGTGGCTCACGGTGCCGGCGGTCGTCGGGGCATTATCGGGAACGTACCTGGGCGCGCGACGTTGGAGCACGGTGACGTTCAGCCGGGTGCTGGCGGCCGTCCTGGTCTTCGCCGGGGGGAAATTGTTGATCGAAGCGGTCGGCTGACATTTATGATTTACGATGGACGATCTATGATTTGGGGCGGGACGGCCGCCTGATCGCGATTATGCACATTCTTTTTTTTGCTCAATTGAAAGACGCGACGAAATGCGACCGGGCGGAGTTGCGTTTATCCCGCCCGCTCAATGTCGACCAGGTTTGGGAGGCATTACTGGTAAAATTCCCCGGACTGGCCGCGCACCGGGCGAGCGTCCGGCTGGCGAGGAATTCTGAATACGCTGACGCCAAAACGATCTTTTCCGACGCGGATGAACTTGCCCTGATCCCGCCGGTGTCGGGCGGCTGACCATGAAGATCGAAGTCCAACTGACGACCGAACCGATCGCGGCCAGGTGCCGGCGGGAGGAATTCCGCGGCAACCTGGGCGCGTGGGCTGAGTTCGAAGGCATCGTCCGTGACGCGGAAGACGGACGGACGATCGTGGCGTTGGAATACGAAGCGTATTCCCCGATGGCCGAGAACCAGATGCGCGCGATCCTCGAAGCGCTCGCGGAAAAGTATCCGTGCCTGTCGGCGCAGGTCATCCATCGGATCGGAACCATTCCCGTCGGGGAAACCGCCATCTACGTCGGCATCGCCGCCAAACATCGTGGCGAGGCGTTTGCGGTGCTGACGGCGTTCATGGACCGGCTGAAGCAGGATGTACCGATCTGGAAAGTGCGGTCGGTGACGGCGGGAGAACGCGGAACGCGGAACGCGGAACGCGGAAATGGCCAGGGACTTCCTGCGCCACCGCGAACGTTGGACCAGGCCCTCGCCGAGATCGCTGCCCGTGTGCAGCCACTGCCCGGCGTCCGGGTCCCGTTGGAGGAAGCGTTTGGGCGTGTCCTGCGGGAGACTGTATCGGCGGCGGAAGATCTGCCGGCGACAGATAAATCCACGCGCGACGGTTACGCGATCCTGGCCGATGATCGGTCGGAAATGTTTTCCGTGGTCGATACCATCCATGCGGCGGACTGGAAACCGCGCCGATTGAAGACCGGCGAAGCCGTGCGGATCGCGACCGGCGGATCGTTGCCGGGGGAAAACCTGCGCGTCGTGATGCAGGAACAGGTTGAACGCGACGGCGACCGCATCAAGGTGCTCCGGCACGACGACGCGCTGAACATCCGGAAACGAGGCGAAGAAGTCCGCGCCGGCCAGCCGGTGCTGGCGGCGGGGACGCGATTGGATGCGGGCGCCCTGGCGATGCTGGCGACGGTGGGTCGTGTGCGGCCGGTGGTGAGCCCGCGTTTGCGCGTGGTCCATTTCACGACCGGCGATGAGATCGTTCCGCCGGACCAAAAGCCGGCGCCGGGCCAGATCCGCGACAGCAATTCGATCCTGATCCGGGCGTTGCTGGAACGGTATTCATGTGAGGTCGTGCAACGGCATCTCCCTGAGGATTTTGAACAGGCGCGAGCGGCGATTTCAGCGATCAACCATCAACGATCAACGATCAACGTATTACTCGTTTCCGGCGGCGCGAGTGTCGGGGAAAAGGATTTCACCCGGCCGTTGTTGGAATGGCTGGGGTTTGAGATCGTTTTCAACCGGGTCGCCATCCGGCCGGGGGCGCCGTTGATCTTCGGTATCGATGGACCGCGGGTGGCGTTCGGTCTGCCGGGAAATCCACTGTCGCATTTCGTCTGCTATCAACTGTTCGTGAAGGCGGCGCTGGCGCGGTTGATGGGGATGGCCGCGCCGGAATTTTTGCGCGGCGCATTGGCGGCAAAGCTTGAAGAGGCGAACAATCCGCGCGAGACTTTGTGGCCGGCCCGCTGCGAGCCGGGCGAGCGCGGATGGGTGTTGACGCCGTTGCGGTGGAGCAGTTCGGGCGACGTGAGCGGCCTGGTGACGGCCAATGCGCTGGTCCGGGTGCCGGCGAAGAGCACGGACCTGGCGGCCGGGACGACCGTTGACTTTATCTCGACAGATTCCTGAATGAACAAAAAATTTTCACACCTGGATGAGCAGGGCGGGGCGCGGATGGTGAACGTCGGCGCCAAGCCGGTGCAGAAACGCCGGGCGACGGCGACGGCGCGGCTGGTTTGCCGGCCGGCGACGGTATCGGCGTTGAAACGGGACGCGCTGCCGAAAGGGGATGTGTTGACGGTGGCGCAGATCGCCGGCATCCAGGCCGCAAAACGGACGGGCGAGTTGATCCCGTTATGTCATCCGTTGCCGTTGAGCCATGTGGAGGTGCGGTTCGAGGTGCGGCGCGATGGCGTCGATGTCTTTTGCACGGCCGAGACCAGCGCGCAGACGGGCGTGGAGATGGAGGCACTGACCGGCGCGAGCGCGGCGGCGCTGACGTTGTATGACATGTGCAAGGCGGTGGACAAGACCATGAGCATCGAAGGCGTACGGGTAGTTGAAAAGGTAAAAGAATGATCACGGTGAATTCGATGGCTCTTTTCCCCTCACCCCGGCCCTCTTCCCCGGGGAGAGGGGGAATTTTATCCAGCGTGACGGGATGTCCTGCGGCTGGATTTGCGGGGTGGTCATCCGGTGATACCAACGGCAACGCAGCCTGTTCCCTCTCCTTTGGGGAGAGGGTTAGGGTGAGGGGAAACGGCGCGTACAATGTTTTCACGGGTACATCGCTATGAAAATCGGCCGCATCACCATCAGCGACCGGGCGTCGGCCGGGGTCTACGAAGACCGCAGCGGGCCGGAGATCGAGAATGTTTTGCGCGATTTCTTTGCCGGGGCGGAATTTGTGGCGGTCGTCATCCCGGACGAGCAGGGACTGATCTCGGCGAAACTTTGTGAATTGGCCGATGTGCGGAAATGTGATTTGATCGTGACCACGGGCGGGACGGGTGTTTCGGCCCGGGACGTGACCCCGGAGGCGACGAAGGCGGTGCTGGAGAAGGAATTGCCCGGCTTCGGCGAGACGATGCGGATGGAATCGCTGAAAAAAGTGAAGACGGCGATCCTGTCGCGGGCGACCGCGGGCACGCGCGGAAAAGCGTTGATCGTGAATCTGCCGGGCAAACCGACGGCCGTGCGGGAATGCCTGGAGATCCTGGCGCCGGCGATCCGGGAAGGCGTGGCGCACTTATGCGGGGAAGACCCGCACAAAGCGAGTTGATGGTTGATAGTGAATGGTTGATAGAAAAGAAAAATGAACGATACGTTTGGCAGGACCGTAGATTATTTGCGCATCTCGATCACCGACCGGTGCAACGAGCGGTGCCTTTATTGCATGCCCGAGGGCTACAAAGGCTGGGAGGCGACGCGCGATCATCTGTCGGCGGACGAGATCGTCCGGGTGGTGCGGGTGGCGGCCGGCCTGGGCTTCCGGAAATTCCGGCTGACCGGCGGCGAACCCCTTGTTCGGGGCGACCTGTTGGAGATCGTGCGGGAAATGAAGCAGATTTCCGGCGTGGAGATCATCGCGCTGTCGACGAACGCGACGAAGCTGTCGGCGCTGGCCCGACCGTTGCGTGAGGCGGGGGTGCGGACGGTGAACATCAGCCTGGACGCGCTGGACCCCAAGGTTTACCGGCAGATCACCGGCGGCGATGTCGAGGCGGTGATCGGGGGCATCCGCGCGGCGATCGAGGCCGGGTTCGAGCGGGTGAAATTGAACTGCGTGTTGATGCGCGGGGTGAACGAGCAGGAGATCTGGCCGCTGGCGTTGTTCGCCGCGGAACACGACCTGCCGTTGCGGTTGATCGAATTGATGCCGTTGACGCGGACGGACGTGTTGACGGAGAAGAATTTCTTTCCCATCGGCGAGGCGATGCGGTTGTTGTCGCAGCGGGACGAATTGATCGCGCAACCGGACCGCAAGCTGGGGCATGGCCCGGCGAAATATTATCAATTGGCCCAGACGGGAACGTTGATCGGGTTCATCGGCGCGCTGACCAACCTTCATTTCTGTGAGAGCTGCAACAAGATGCGGCTGACGGCGGACGGGAAGATCCGTCCCTGCCTGGGCAACCACGGCGAGATCGACCTGCGCACGGCATTGCGCGAGGGAGCCGGCGAGGAAACGCTGAAGGGTCTGTTCCTCGAAGCGCTGCGTCAAAAACCTTTGGAACATCAGTTTCGCGAAAATTACCAGCCGTCACGTCCGATGACGGCGATCGGGGGTTGAACAAGGATGAACGCTGATCGGCGCTGATTTTCGCTAATCCCGATCCTTTAGCATTTAGCCTCTCTGTCTCCGTCACTGCGCCTGCAATAGATAGAACTGCTGGCCAAGGCCCGGGCTTACCGCGTTGGTGAGGTTTGCGTTACCATTCCCATCGAACACGTTCGTCAACATCGGCGTCCACTGGTTCAGCGGCAGGACCACGTTGGTGCTGGAAAGCAAAACGTACTGGCCGCCGGCCGGGCCGTTCGTCCCGGTGATGGTCAGGGTCGTTCCATTCAACGTGATGCCCGTGAGATGCGGGGTCGGCGTGGCGGTGGAGACGATCTTCAACGTGCCGTTGACCGCCAGGCTGTTCGTGTCCCAGCCCAGGCCCGGACCGGGTGATGCCGGTATGAGGGCCGTGAACGCGCCGGAATAGGTGTTGGCTGAAAACAGTTTGAAACTGTCGTTCGTCGTCAGCGTGCCGCCGAGGTTGGTCAACGACAAGGTGCCGCCGTAAGCGATGCTGCTGGTGCTGCGGAGGACGTCGTTGGTGTGGCTCGCCTGGTTCAATTCCATAAACGCATTCCCCTGCAGGGTCACGGTGTTGTTGACCGTGAAGACGCCGAGCGACGTGCCGGGAGCGATGGTGCCGTTGGGGCTGACGAGGACGGCGCCGCCGACGGTGCCGTTGCCGCCGAGGACGGCGCTGTCCTTCACGGTCAACGCAGTGTTCGCCAGCGAACCGTTCACGACCAACGCGCCGTTGCTGACGGTGGTATTGCCGGTGTAGGTGCTGGCGCCCGTCAACGTCTCCGCGCCCAGGCCGATCTTGGTGAACGATACCGCGCCGGCGCCGTTCCGGATGATGCCGCCAAAGGTGCCGTTGGCGTCGTTGTCACCGACGACCAGGGTGGCCGCCGTGCTGGAACTATTGGTGACGATGCAACGGGTCAGATCGCTGCCGCTGCTCGCGAGGCCGTTGATCGTGGCGCCGATACCATTGAGGTCGAAGGTGGAATTGTTGGTCGGGTTGCTGTTGTTGATGACGACGTCGGCGACGTCCGGGCCGTGGGGGATGACGTCGGGGTTGCCGACTTTCAGGATGCCGTGGCTGATGACGGTGTTGCCCGACCAGTTGTTCAGGGAATTGGACAGGGTGAGGACGCCGACCCCGGCGCCGGAATTGCCGAATTCCGGGCTGGCATCGCCGGTGATCTGGCCGGAAATGGACGCGCCGCCGGAGGAAGCGCCCCGGGCGGTGATACGGGCGTCGTCGACGAGCGTGACCGTGTTGGTGAGGTTGCAACCGTTTTGGGCGAGCCGCAACGCGCCATAGCTGCCTTCGGTCTCCGGGATGCCTGCGCCCTGGATGAAGAATGTGTTGCCGAACACGGCCGCGACGTTGCAGTAGGCCTGGCCGCCGTCGGCGACGGTGACCGGGCCGGTGCCGAAAGCCGAGGCGCTGGTGTTGGCGCGGAGACGTCCCGCGTTGATGATGCATCCGCCGCTGAACGTATTGACGCCGGACAGGTTCCAGGCGTCGTTCCCGTCTTTTTCGAGTGAGGTGGGCCCGCCCGTGCCGTCGGCGATGACCGAGCTAAGGGAATTGCCGCCGATGGAGAGCGGGTTCGGATCGGTGCCCGCGAGAGTCAGCGTGCGCGGACCGGAATTGCTGAACGTGATCGCGCCGCTCAGCGTGAGGTTGATGCCGGTGCCGGTCGGGGCGGAGGAATCGATCGTGCCGCCGTTGACGGTGAGGATGAAACTGCGGTTGACGGAAGTGCTGGTGCCGCCGGTCCATTGCAGCGCGCCGCCGTCGAGGACGATCGGACCGGACCCGGCGCCGATGCCGCTGGCCGAGCCGCCATTGGCGAGCAGGGGCGTGGAAATCACCCCGTCGCTGATAGTGACGGTGCCGGTGAAATCGTTGGTGGTGTTGAGGATCAACGTGCCGGCGCCCTCTTTGGTCAGGCCGGTCCCACCGCTGATCTTGCCGGCTCCGCTGAGGGTGTAATTCGCGGTATCGGCGTCGACGACCACGCTGGCCGGGCTGACGGAGATCCCGAGGTTGATGTTGGTCACGACGTTGGGACGATCGGTGAACGCGGCGTTCTTGCCGTTGGCGAAGACGTCGTTCGTGCCGGTCAATTCATTGAACCAGTTGGCGGTGGTGGTATCCCAGGCCGTGCTGGAGGTGGAATTCCAGACCAGGTTCGAGCCGGGGGCGACGACGGTGAGCGAGACGGAGGTGGTATTGGTGCCGGCACCGCTGTTGCCGAAGATCGTCAGGGTGTAGGTGCCCGCCGGCGTGTTGTTCGACGTGGCGACGGTCAAGGTGGTCGACCCGGCGCCGCTCAGGGAGGTCGGGCTGAAACTTCCGGCCGTGTTCGTCGGCAGGCCGGTCAACGTGAACGTGACGGGCGGGACGAATCCCGTGTTGGTGACCAAAGTGATGGTGTAGTTCGTCGCGGCGCCGACATTGACGGTCCGGGAACCGGGAGTGGGCGACAGGAGGAACGGAAGCGGCACGACGGCATTGGCATTGAGGCTGAGGGCGAATTGCTGGCCGGCGCCGCCGGTGTACGGCTGCTGGGTCAATTGCGTCCCCGCGCCGCCGGGCACGGTCAACGCCAGGCCGCTCAGCCGATTGATGAAATAGTAATACCCGGTGCCGGCGAACATCGGCATCCACTGGTCGTTCTTGCCGGAGCCGAAGGCCCACTGGACGATGACGGCGCCGGCGTTGGTCGAAGCGCCGGACACGGACATCACCGATTTGCTTTTCTTGTTGGTCAGGCGGTAATAGCCGCTATCGGTCGGGATGAGCGCCCACAGATCGTTGTCGAGGCCGGTGGCGGCATTGATGACGATGGGCGTACCGTTGGTCGTGGCGGCGTCTTTGGCGAGCGCCGGCAGGCCGCTGTTGCTGTCGAGCACGTACAAGTTGCTGCTGACATCGGTGGAATTGAAGAACGATTCTGTGCCGGCGGTCGAGAGCGAGCCGCTGGACTGGTAATTCTGCGAATAATAATTCTCGGTGCCGTACGTCTCCGAATTGATCGACGCGTTAATGACGTGGTTGTTGAACATGAAATTATGGGACGTCTTGACCACGTTGGTGCCGGTGGAGCCGTTGCGGAGCGCGTTGCCGTTCATCAGGCTGTTGCACAGGACGCTGTTGTAGGCAGTGTCGCCGCGCGGGGTGGTGCTGTTGTTGTAGAGGTTGATGTCGCGTCCGGTGTTGTTGCAGACGTTGCCGAGGGCGACGTTATGCGAGGCGCTTTGCTCGAAGAACACGCCGTAACGGGTCAGGTCGTGGCAATAGTTGAATTTGACGACGCAACCGTACGTGCTGGAGTCGCAATCGACGCCGTCCTGGTTGACGGCGGTGACTTCGTTGTCCGACATCACGCTCTTGCGCCCGCCGCTCAACTGCAGCCAGATGCCGCGCGAACTGCTGTTGGTGACGTAGCAGCGGGTGACGATGTAGGGCAGGGAACCGCCGCTGAGATGGATGGAATCCGAGCCGCCGGACCGCGGATTTTCCGGGCCGAAATTCCGCACGGTCATGGCGTCGATCTGGACCATGGAAGCGCCGGACATGCTGATGCCGTTGTTGCCGGTGAGATTGCTGCCGTCGATGATGCCCCCGGAAAGGGAGACGTGCTTCGAGGAGCTGCCATCCTTGACCGCGGCGCTGGCGGTGGTGCTGCCGTTGATCTGGATGGTGCCGTTGAGCAGGACGCAGGTGTTGGACTGCAGCGTCAACGAACTGGAGCCGACGGTGAAGGTGCCGTTGAGGTGGAGGACGATGACGTTGTTCGGATTGGAGCTATGGGCGGAATCGAGCTGGCTTTGCACGCTGGCGATGGTCGTCGACGCGATGGTCAGGTCGGTGCGGCCCATGCCGTTGACGATGGCGGTGTTCGTGTGCTGGTCGTCGATGAGCGGCGGGTAAAAATAATCCTGGCCGGAGGCGCTGAGCGGGGTTTTATAGGCGACGACGTGGTTCCCGGAGCCGCCGCTGGTGAAATTGGAAGCATTGCCGCCGGTGAACAGGTTGTCGACGAACGTGTTGCCGCTGCCATCGGAGCCGATGCCGGCGACCGAATTGGTGCCGGCGGCGTTCGAGACGAGCATGTTGTTCGAGGCGCCGGCGTGGATGCCGGTGCCGTTGTTGTTGCAGGTGTTGTTGGCGATGACGTTGTCATTGCCGCCGGCGACGTCGATGCCGGTGGTGTTGTGGTGGCAGGCGTTGTTGGCGACGTCGGCCCAGGCGCAGGACAGGTAGATGCCGACCAGATTATTATGGCAGTTGTTGTCCAGGACGGCGGCCTGGGTGGAGTTCTGGATGCTGATGCCGGCGTGGGTGGCGCTGCCGGAAGCGTCGCAGCGGGTGACACTCATCTCGTTGTCGTAGGTGGAATTGCCTTTGCCCTTGAGGAGGATGCAATCCTGGCCGCAGTTCTGGACGGTGACTTTGTCGACGTTGACGCGGGCGGCGGCGGGGGCGTAGATGCCGTTGATGTTGGCGCCGTTGCCGTCGAGGATGCCGCCGGCGACGGAGACGTTGGTGGCGCCGGAGGCGATGGTGATGAGGGGGACGGTGACGGAGGCGTTGGCGGCCCGGATGGTGGCGCCGCTGGCGACGAGGCATTCGCGGGAGCCGAGCGTGAGGCCGGCGCCGGCGACGGAATAGACGGCGTTGCTCAGCAGGCGGATGACGATGACATTGGTGCTGGCGGCGCGGGCGCCGTCGATGGCGGCCTGGAGATTGGTGATGGAACCCGACGTGTCGTTGATATTGGTGACGACTTCGCCGGACTTCTTCTCGATGAAGGTCATGTTCGGCGACGTATACAACATCCGTTGGACGCCCTGGCCGGCGAAGGCAGGGGTTACGGAGACGATGATGATGCCCGCCAAAGCGGCGTAAAATGTTCTCAACATAGGGGAGCTTGATTACAATGTACCACTTCGGCCCTGGGACGCTCAGTGATGTGGATTGGACGCGGTTTTTGGGCGGATATTCACTGTTTTGGGATCCTGTATTTTGGGGATTGCCAGGCGAAGAGGCTTGCCCAAAGGCGCGGAAACGGCAATAGTATCAGGAATCACCGATGCGCCCGAATATGGTCCGAGCATCTTTTCCGTTGATCTTGTTGTTGTTCGCAGCGACGGTTGGCAGGGGCGCGAATGCGGAGTGGTCTCTTCGAAAATGGCAATCCGACGACGGGCTTCCCAACAACACGGTGACCGGCCTGGCGCAGACTTCTGACGGTTATCTCTGGATCGCTTCCCCGGGACCCCTGGCACGGTTCGACGGCGACCGCTTCGAACAATTCACGCCGTCGCAGATCGTCCCCGGTTATCACCAAAATGCGCGTGCGTTGTTGCAGGCGCGCGATGGGAGCCTGTGGATCGCCATGGCGCACGGGCCGCTGTTCCGCGTGCGCGCCAACGATACGGTCGATATCTACACCAACGACCTCCCGGACCTGATCGTCCAGCGGTTTCTCGAAGACGGTGAGGGCGGCGTGTGGATGCTTTATCCCGGCGGCCAGATCCGGCGGATGAAGGACGGGAAGGTCCAGAGTTTCATCGCCACCGGCGGCTGGCCGACCAACTACTTCGGGGCGTCGCTGGGTTGCGACGGGAAAGGCAGCGTCTGGGGTATCAAAGGCCGCGACCTGATGCAGTATCGCGACGGCCGGTTCCAGGCGGTTTGTCAGCTGAGTGAGGCATCGTCGATAACCCAGCTGGCCGGTTCGCAAAAAGGCGGCGTCTGGCTCTGCTCCGGTTCCCACCTGTTCAAATACGATGACCAGGCCGGCCTCCAGGACCTGGGGGTTTTCCAGACCGCGACCGCATCCGAAGGGATGATCTTGTATGAAGCGCGCAACGGGGACCTGTGGATCGGGACTTCGTCGGCGGGCCTTTATCATTATGACGCGACCGGTTTCCAGCACATCGAGACCTCGTACCAGCAGATCCTGAGCATCATCGAGGACGATGAGGGCAACATCTGGGTCGGCACCGGCGGCGGCGGCCTGGACCGTATCCGGCCGAGCGCGCTCCGGTTGCAGGTGGAGGAAGATGGTGTGCCCTTTGAAGCGGTGCAATCGATCTGTGAGGAGACGAACGGCACGTTGTGGGCGGCGACGGCCAACGGATTGCTGGCGCGGCGCAGCGGGGAACATTGGAGCCTGGTGACCACCAACGAAGGCTGGGCCGGCGACACGGCGGGTTGTGTGACGGTCGACCACCGTGGCAACGTTTGGGTCGGGTCCAAAGCCGCCGTGTCCTGCTGGAACGGCAGCGAGTGGCGGACGTGGCGTCGCGCCGATGGACTGGGCGTCAATCGCGTCTATGCGCTGCTGGCGGCCCGGAACGGCGACCTGTATGTGGCGGGAGCGATGCCGGACAACCTGCAACGGTTGCGCGACGGGAATTGGCAGGACCTGCAACTGCCGCCGCGCATCGGTTACATCCGCGCGATGGTCGAGGACCTGGCCGGCAACATCTGGGCCGGCAACGCGAAAGGCAACCTGTTGCGCATCCGGGGCGACACCGTCACCGAGGAGACGACCAACACCTTCGGCATCCCCACTTCGATCCGCGCGATGTGCGCGACGCCGGACGGCAGCCTCTGGATCGCATGCGCCGGCGGCGGGCTGGGCTGGCTGGGACGGGACGGCCGGTTCGCCCGGATCATGGCGGAGCAGGGGTTGTATGACAATTACCTCTCGCAGGTGCTGGACGACGGCCTGGGCTGGCTGTGGTTCGGCTCGGACCACGGGATCTTCAAGATCCGCCAACAGGCGTTGATCGACGTGGCCGAAGGCCGCGCGTCGTCGGTGCAATGCATCCATTATGGCCGGAGCGCGGGTTTGTCCGGCCTGCAGGCGAACTTCGGTCATTGGCCGGGAACGTTGCGCGGCCACGACGGGCTGTTGTGGATGCCGATGCGGACGGCGCTGGCGGTGGCCAACCCGCGCGGCAACGAGGAAAAATTCACCCCGCCGCCGGTATTGTTGAAAAAGGTGATGCTCGACGGCGAGCCGGTGGCGTCGTATGGAAAGATCCTGCCGGCGGAAGGCCAGGTGAACCTGTCTTCGGCCAAAACCTCGCTGCACCTGCCGCCGAAACATTTCCGGCTGGAATTCAATTTCACGGCCCTGGATTTCAGCGCGCCGGAGAACGTCAACTTCCGCTACCAGCTGGAGGGCTTTGACACCCATTGGATCAACACGGGGACGGAACGGAGCGCGAGCTACTCGCGGTTGCCGGCGGGCAGTTATCATTTCAAGGTGCAGGCGCGCAACGGCGACGGTGAATGGAGTGAAAGCGGTGTCCTGGCGGTGATCGTGTCGCCGTTCATGTGGCAGACGTGGTGGTTCCGGGCGGCGGCATTGTTGTTGTTCACGGCGGGCGTGATCGCGGCTGTCCGTTACGTCTCCTTCCGCCGGTTGCGCTCCAAACTGCAGGCGCTGGAACAGCAGGCCGTGCTGGACCGCGAGCGCGCCCGCATCGCCCGGGATATCCACGACGATCTCGGCGGCAGCCTGACGCAGGTGGCGATGTTGAGCGGCCTGGCGGGACGCGAGGGGGGCGACGCCGCCAAGACCGGCGAATACGTGCAACGGATCTCAGCGACCACGCACCAGGTCATCCGCGCGCTGGACGAAGTCGTCTGGGCCGTCAATCCCCGCAACGACAACCTGCGGGACATGCTCCAGTACATCGGGCAGTTCGCCATCGAGTTCCTGTCCGCGGCGGGCATCCGGCTGCAATTGGACCTGCCGGAAAAACTGTCGCCGCAGCCGGTGTCGGCCGAGGTGCGGCACAACCTGTTCCTGGTCACCAAGGAGACGCTCAACAACATCACGCGTCACGCGCAGGCGACGGAAGTGCGCCTGCGGGCGAAGGTGACCGGCACGTTGTTCACCATGGTCATCGAGGACAATGGCCAGGGGTTCAGCGGCCCGCCGGGCGACGCCTTCGCCAACGGCGTCCGCAACATGCGCCAGCGGATGGAAGAGATCGGCGGGCGTTGCGACATCGAGAGCGAGGCGGGCAAAGGCACGCGGGTGACGATGTCCTTTCCCGTGCGCTGGACGGAAAACCATGGAGCGGACCCGATCGGATGAACGCATCGGCCAAAAAGGATTTGAAGGGCACGCGCATTTTGAACGTCTAATCATTTTATGGATTCCAAGACCCAGGACACGATCTCCGTCTCGCTTGTTGAAGACCACGCCGGCAC
>Ga0068859_100003591_pt1 | contig 15805 bp, 10 predicted proteins | sample KBSSwiS22_FD_66585 | JGI IMG/M metagenome (GOLD analysis project Ga0068859, IMG submission 66585) | Switchgrass rhizosphere microbial communities from Kellogg Biological Station, Michigan, USA - KBS Switchgrass S2-2 | ecosystem: Host-associated > Plants > Roots > Rhizosphere > Soil ...
GTCCCTTCGGGTTCGGTCGATCACTTCACCTATACGATCACCGATGCCGACGGCGACAGCGATACCGCTGAACTCAATATCACCTTCAGCGGCGACAATAGCGCGCCGGTGGCAGGAACCTCCAACGCTGCGGTCGACGATGACGGTCTGGTGCCTGGCGATCAGGACGACGGCACCGGCGATGACGACATCACGCCGGATCCGGACAGCAATGAGGCGACCTTCTCGGGTACGCTGAACTTCACGGCGGGCACCGACACGCCGGTGACGGTCGACTTTGCCTCGATGGACCTCGACACCGATTCGCTCGGCACCGAGAACATCCAGTATCATTGGGATGGCACCGACACGCTGACGGCGACGATCACGAGCGGCGCGCGTACGGGTACCGACCTGTTCAAGGTGGACATCACCGACACGGCGACTGGCGCTTATACGGTGACGCTGCTGCAGAACGTGCTGCATGCCGACACCGGCGACACCGAGAATAACGACAGCGTTGCGCTCACCTTCACGGTGACCGACAGCGACAATTCGACCGACGACGGCACGCTCAACATCGATTTCGACGATGACATGCCGATTGCGGCGAACGACGCCGACACGGCGACCGAAGGCGGTCCCGACGCGACCGGCAACGTCATCACCGACGCGGCCGCGGGCGATGCCGGCGACAGCGACACCGGTGCTGACACGCTCAGCGCGGATGCGCCGGTCACGGTCACCGGAATCCGCACCGGCATCGAGGCGGGCAGCGGCACGGCGGGCACGGTCGGCGTTCAGCTGACCGGCACCTATGGCAAGCTGACCATCCACTCGGACGGCAGCTACGAATATACGCCGAACGCTTCCGTCCCTTCGGGTTCGGTCGATCACTTCACCTATACGATCACCGATGCCGACGGCGACAGCGATACCGCTGAACTCAATATCACCTTCAGCGGCGATAGCGGTATTCCGACGGCCGGCACCGTTGCGGCGTCGGTCGATGACGACGGTCTTACCCCGAATGGCAATAATGACAGCCAGACCGGCGACCTGGTCGTCCCGAACGGCGATGGCGACAACAATGAGTCGACCTTCGGCGGCACGCTGACCCACACTTACGGCACCGATGGCGCCGGCAGCATCGATTTTGCGTCGATGGATGGCGATCCGGGCACGATCGGCCAGGAGAATGTCACCTATCACTGGAACGGCACCACACACGTCCTCACCGCCACCATCAATGGCGGCACACGTAACGGCACCGACCTGTTCAAGGTGGAGGTCACCGACACGACGACCGGCACCTACAAGGTGACGTTGCTCCAGAACGTGATGCACGATACGCTCAACACCGTTGCGGGGGACAACACGGAAAATGACGCGACGGCAGCGCTGACCTACACGGTCCACGACTCCGACAACTCCACTGCCGACGGCACGCTCAACATCACCTTCGACGATGATATGCCCAAGCCCTACACGACGGCTCCGGGCACCGCGACCGGCGAAAATGAGGCGGGCACGATCGACACCGAGAGTCTGAATCTTCCGGCAATCGGCGCCGACCGGCCGGGAGCGCTTGACTTTGGCGTGGCCGACGGCACCGCCGCGGTCGATACGGACAGTCATTCACTGACCGATCAGAATGGCCAGGAACTCTACTACACGAGGAACGCGGGCGACCCGTCGATCCTCGAGGCACGGACGAGCGCAACACCGGGTGGCGGCACTCTGGTCTTCTCAATCGACCTCAACGACGTCACCGGTCAGTACACCTATCACCAATATGGCCAGATCTCGATCGCGCAGAATCTGCCGATCACCAATCTCTCGAGCGTTGGCGGCGGCAACAACGCGGTGAAGGGAATCTCCACGTCGACGGGTCCTCTGGATCTCATCCTCACCACCCAACCCGGCAACACCATCAATACGAGCGCCACCGAGATCGGCGTCAACGGCGGCAACAGCATGAGCGCCGGCGAGAACATTCGTTTCGACTTCGTGATGAATGTCAGCGAGAGCGGCGGCAACACTCTCTATGGCGAATATTATGCCGCCAACTCCTGGCGCCAGGACGTGAGCGGTCTCGCCGGTCCACAGAAGGCAAGCTTTATCGTCAGGGTGGTCGATGTAGTGGAAGGCCCGGGAGGCGTGCCCGCCGATCCGGCTGACGGCAACAACGTCTTCTACGGCGATACCAACGACACCTTCCAGGTGAATGGCGCGCCCAACAATCTCGCGTTCCACCTTTACAATGCGAGCAACGCGTTGGTGAATCCATCCGACTACGCGAGTCTGGGCATCACCGTGACCGCCTTGGCCACCGGCTTCCAGGTCACTGGCCTGCCCAACGGCTACGATTATGAGATTGTGTCCGACACCGCCTTCGAGGCCGTGCAGCTCGAAACGATCGCGGGCAGCGACACCTTCAAGCTTGGCGGCATGACGATCAGTGCGCTGACCATCGAGGGATCGACCTTCACGGTTCCGGTCACGCTGACCGACTCCGACGGCGATACGGTGACCAACAACATCACCATCGATCTCAGCCCGCCGACCCCGCCGGTTGTGATCGATCTCGATGGCGACGGCGTGGAGTTCGTTGGCCAGTCGGCCGGCGTCGCCTTCGACTATGCCGGCGACGGCACGCCCGACCCGACCGCCTGGGTCGGCAAGGATGACGGCCTTCTCGTCCACGACGCCAATGGCGACGGCAAGGCGAATGATGCCAGCGAGATCGTCTTCGCGGATCCGGCCAACGGCGCCGACACCGATCTTGAAGGTCTTGCTCTCCACTACGACACCAATGGCGATGGCATGCTGTCCGCCGCCGATGCCGATTATGCGAAGTTCGGTGTCTGGCAGGATGCAAACGGCAACGGCGTGACCGATGCCGGCGAGTATAAGACGCTGGCCGAGCTCGGCATCGTCAGCATCGATCTCAAGTCGGACGGCAAGAGCTATTCGGCTGCGAACGGTGATGTCACCGTCAACGGCCAGACAACCTATTCGAAGGCCGACGGTTCGAGCGGCATTGCGGCCGATGTGTCCTTCCGGACCGCGCCGGCCACGGTGGCGTCGCCTTCCCTGGCGCCGAAGTCGGGCACCAGCCTTGCCGATGCGCTCGTCGCCGCCGGCCTGATCGCGACCATCGCGTCGCTGCCGCAGGCTCCGGTCGCGTGGGACGTGCCGGTGGTGCGTCCGGGCGACGTGCTCGATGGCACGGTTCACACCCAGCTACTGGCGCAGGCCGATACGTCGACCTCGCCGAATGTCCTGGAGCCGCTGTCCCTCGAAGGCCAAATTGTCCACGGCCGCCACGGACTCGAAACCAGCAGCGTGAGCCATCAGTTGCACGGCGCCGATGCCGATAGCCGGCACGGTCCGTCGCATGACGGCGATCGCGGACCGCAGGTCAGCGCGCTGCTTTCCGACACGACCCAGTCGACGGACGGCGGCGGTCACGGACCGGATTCCAATGTCGACATCAATGCGATCCAGCTCAGCGACGAGGCGCTCGCCAAGCTCGCCGATGCCGGCGACCATGGCGGCAAGGGCGTCGACGGCAAGGACGCCAAGGCGCTGACCGGCGATCAGCCGCAGGGCGGCGACGGCAAGGTCGCCGAGGCCCTCGCTGACGCGCTCGGCGGCGGTCATGGCGGCGGGCACGACATTCAGGCCGTCCTCGATCATCTCGCGCCGACCAGCGAGCACGGTCTGCATGCGCTGCAGCAGCTCCACCAGGTCCATGAGATGGCCATCTTCAACCATGGCGGCATGCACGGCGGAAATCCGTTCGCCGCGATGGAAGTGCACGTGATGCATGCGCAGGCTGTGGTCGCCGGGCATGCATGATGAAACGGGCGGGTCTCGAAAACGCGCCCCTAATTAAGGATTTCGAAGGGAAAACCGGGGCCTAGAGCCTCCAACAAAGGGCAGGAAAGTTATGACAAAGGGCAAAACCTTGCGGGTTGCTGCGCTACCCGGCGCGTTCATGCTGAGCGTGGTCGGGGCAGGGCACGCTTGGGCGGTCGACCTTACGGCGGCCGTGCAGAATGCGGTCAACACCAACCCCGAAATCAATCAGGCGGTCCAGAACAAGGAAGCCATCGAGTTCGAGCGGCGTCAGGCGCAGGGCCTTTATGGTCCGCGCGTGTCGGTCGAAGGCGGGGCCGGCGTCCGCTGGCTCAAGAACCATACCCGGCGCGAGCTCGGTATCGCCAACGACACGCTTTATCCCATCGAAGGCGACCTCAGCGTCGATCAGACGCTGATCGACTTCGGGCGGACGCGCGAGGAAGTGAAGCGGCAGGCATCGCGCACCGACGGTGCCGCCAACCGTGTCGAGGAGCGCTCCGAATATATCGCCCTCAATGTCTCGCGTTATTATATCGACTATCTCCTCCAGCAGCGGCTCGTCGCGGTCGCCGAGGACAATGTCGCGTTCCACGAGAAGCTCACCGGGGATCTTCGCCAGGGCGTTCGCCAGGGCTCGATCAGCATCGCCGATCAGCAGCAGGCCGAGGAGCGGCTGCAGTCGGCGCGCGTGAAGCTGTCCGAAGCAAAGGAAGATCTCGAGAACGCCGCCATTTCCTTCCGGCAGAATGCGGGCATGCCGATCGGTCAGCCGACGATGCCGCCCGATCTCAGCACGCGCATGCCGCCCGACGTCGAGAATGCGGTCGACCAGGCCCGTGCCAACAACCCGCTGGTCCAGGAAGCGATGGCCGACATTGACGCGGCACATCACGAGACCGAAGCCGCGCGGGCCGACCTCTATCCGCGCATCGGTCTTGAGGGACGCGCCCGTATCGGTGACGACATCGACGGGTTCGAAGGTCGCACCGAAGATTATGGCGGCCGTGTCGTGCTCCGCTGGGACGTGTTCAACAGCGGCATCAACAAGGCCAAGGTGAGCGAGATGGAGCATCGCGAAAGCGAGAAGCGCTTCCGCCTCCACGAAGTCGCACGCCAGGCGGAGGCGGAGACCCGCACCGCCTGGAACCGGGTCCAGGTGCAGAGCAAGCTGGTCGGCGAGCTCGAACAGCAGAGCCGGATCTCGGACGACCTGCTGCTCTCCTATCGTGAGCAGTTCAACGTCGGCCGCCGTTCGCTGCTCGACGTGCTCGACGCCCAGAACACGCGCATCAACGTGCAGTCGCAGGCCGAAACAGCCCGCTTCTCGCAGCTCTACGCGAAATATCGGGTGCTGGCGTCGGCCAACCTGCTGGTCGAATCGCTTGGGGTTACCCTGTCGCCGTCCGCGGTGGCCAATGCGCGTCAGCGCTACAAGGTGACGCCGATCGCGCCCGACACGGTGATGGAACCGAAGCTGCCCTATTCGGCCACCGAATAAGCAGCACGGCAGCTCGAGCAAAAGGCTCTGATCGTACCATGAACGCGTCCATCGGCCAGACCATGGAAGGCCAGTCCGTCGACCGGGATCCGGTCCTCGACTGCCTGACCTGGCTCGCCCGTCAGTATGACCGGCCCTCGTCGCCGGTCCTGCTGAAGGCCGGGCTTGCCCATGATGCCGGTGGGCGCCTTCCTTTCCACCAGATCGAGCGCGCACTCGAGCAGGTCGGCATGCGCGGCGAGCCGTTCCACGGCAAGCTCAAGCGGTTGCGCAAGCACCATCTGCCCGCGATCCTGCAGCTGAGGGGCGGCCGTGCCGCTGTCGTCACCGATGTGGCGGATAGCGACTTCCTCCTGTTCGCGCCTGGCCATGCCGAGCCGATCTGGGTGCCGAAGGGAGCGATCGAGGAAGATTATGACGGCACCGCAATCGTCGTCGAACCGGATCCCAGCCGCGAGCGCGAGGCCGAGCGGCCGTGGGACAAGGCGGCGCGGACGCACTGGTTCTGGAGCGAGGTGCACAAGGTCCGGCGCTCCTTCCGCCACGTCATCCTTGCCGCAATCGTCATCAACCTGCTGGCGCTGGCCCTGCCGCTGTTCACGATGAACGTCTACGACCGGATCATCCCGAACAAGTCGGCGGCGAGCCTCTGGGTGCTGGGCCTCGGCGTAATGCTTGCCTTCAGCCTTGAATTCACCCTGCGTCTCGCGCGCGCCAAGGTCATCGACGAGGTCGGCCGCGATCTCGATGCGCGTCTGTCGCAGAAGCTGTTCGAGAAAGTGATGAACCTGCCGCTCACCGCGCGCCAAGGCAGCACCGGCGCGTTCGCACGGCGGGTCTCCGAATATGAATCGGTTCGCGACTTCTTCGCCTCGACGACGGTCGTGCTGATCGTCGACATGTGTTTCCTGCTCATTTTCCTCATCTTCATCACCCTGCTCGCGGGGCCTTTGGTGCTGGTGCCGCTGACCGCGATCGCGTTGATGCTGAGCGCGGGCCTCTATCTCCAGCGGGCGATGGGCCAGGTGTCGCTCGACGCCCAGGCCGACGCCAGCCTTCAGCACAGCGTTCTGGTCGAATCGATCGCCGGCCAGGAGACGCTGAAGGCGGCGCGCGCCGAGGGGCGGATGCTTGGCCGCTGGCGCCGTTACGCCGACATGAGCGCCTCGACCCAGGAGCGGATGCGCGGCCTCGCCGCGATCAGCGTCAATCTTGCCACCCTCTGCCAGCAGATGATGAGCGTGGGGCTGGTGATCGGCGGCTTCTACCTGTTCAACAAGGGCGACATGACGATGGGCTCGATCATCGCCGTCGTCATGCTTGCCGGCCGCGCGACCTCGCCGGTCGGCCAGTTCGCCTTCCTCATGACCCGCGCCCGCACCGCGCTTCTGACCATGAAGACGCTCCAGGCGCTGGCTGACGCGCCCGATGAGCGCGAGCTCGCCGCGCGCAGCGTCATCCCGACGATCAGCCGCAGCGAATTGAAGCTCGACCATGTCAGCTTCTCCTATCCGGGTGCGAGCCGGGCCTCGCTCAGCGACATTTCGCTGACCATCAAGCCGGGTGAGCGGATCGGCGTCATCGGCCGCGTCGCGTCGGGCAAGTCGACCCTCGGGCGGCTGCTCTGCGGGCTCTATCCGCCGAGCGACGGCGTCTATCTGATCGAGGGGCTCGACAGCCGTCAGCACCATCCGCATCAGATCCGCGAAGCCTTCCGCTTTGTTGGTCAGGATGCCGAGCTGTTCAGCGGCTCGGTGCGCGACAACCTGACCCTTGCCTCGACCTCCCCGGACGACGATCGCCTGATCGAAGCGGTGAAGAAATCGGGCGCTGATATCTTCCTGTCCGGGGATGCGTCGGGCTTCGACCTGATGGTCGGCGAGCGCGGCTCCCGGCTTTCGGGCGGTCAGCGGAGCTTCCTCGTCCTCGCCCGCGCTCTCGTTGAGCCCTGCAAGCTGCTCTACCTCGATGAGCCGACCGGTGCGATGGACACCCACACCGAGAGCTGGTTCATCGATCGCCTCGCCACCGCGATAGCGCCCGATCAGACGCTGATCGTCTCGACCCATCGCAATGCGATGCTCAAGCTCGTCGACCGGTTGATCGTGCTCGACCAGGGCCGGATCATCGCCGACGGTCCGCGCGACAGCGTGCTCGGCGTGCTCAACGACATTGCCCAGCAGGAGCCGAAGTCGTGACCGCCTTCGTGCTCGGCAGCATCCGGCGCAGGCCAGGCCTGCATCTCGCCGCCGCGATCGTGCTGGCGATCCTCGCCGCGGCCGCCTTGCTTGGCTTCGGCCAGCGGCTGCTGTTGGATGGCGGCGCCGCGCAGGCCACTGTGCTTCTCGATGCCCGGATTTCGGCGGCACAGCAGAATGAGCTTATCGCGGCGACCCGCGGACCGCTTGCCGCCATGCAGGAAGAGGGCGCCAAAGCCGCTGAGATCAATGCCGCGCTGCCCTTCTCCAGCGCGCCGCTCGAGAAGGCCTCGCCCTTCTCGCTGGCGGCTGCTGCCGCGACCGACAAGGATCGCGCGCAGCTCTGCCTCACCCAGGCAATCTATTATGAGGCAGGCTTCGAGCCAGTCGAGGGCCGCCGCGCGGTCGCGCAGGTCGTGCTCAACCGGCTGCGCCATCCGGCCTTCCCCAAGACGGTCTGCGGGGTCGTCTACGAGGGCTCCTCCAGGCCCGGCTGCCAATTCAGCTTCACCTGCGACGGTTCGCTCGGTCGTGCGCCGGCGCCCGGGGCCTGGGCCCAGGCCGCGGCGATCGCACGGGAGTCGCTCGCCGGCCACGTCGACGCGGCGGTTGGCGAAGCGACGCATTATCACGCCGACTATGTTGCGCCTTATTGGGCGCCGAAGCTCACGAAGCTGGTCCAGATCGGCCAGCACATCTTCTATCGCTGGCCGGGGAACTGGGGCCGCAAGGGCGCCTTCAACGGCCGCTATGGCGGTGGCGAAGCGATCGGCACGGTCGCGCTGGCCGATGCCACGGCGGCCCAGCCGTCGGGCATTCTCCCGCAGGCGGCGGACGAGCGCAGGGCTCCTGACGATGTCGGCGGTCGCCTCGATGTATCGAAGGGTTGGACCCTCGCGATTCCGGATCCGGGCGAGACCCGCGGAGCGCTGGAACGCGCGGCTTCGGCACAGAAGGAAAAACAATTTGCGGCTGCCGATCAGCCCGCAGGCGGTGCCCAGTGAACGACATTTCCCAGCTCAACTTCGAACTTCCGTCCGACAGTCCGGCGAAGCGTAAACGCGGCCTCATCCAGCGGTTCCAGGAGCAGCACGGACCGCGGTTGGTGATCAGCCTCTGCGCCGGCGGCTTCCTCTTGTTCCTGCTCTGGGCGTCGATCGCGCGTGTCGATGAGGTCACGCGCGGTCAGGGCAAGGTGATCCCTTCGAGCAAGGCTCAGCTCATCCAGAGCGCCGAGCCCGCGACGATCGCCAACATCCTCGTTCGCTCCGGCCAGCAGGTTCGCAAAGGCCAGTTGCTGGTGCGTCTTGACGACACTGAATCCTCCTCGGCGCTCGGCCAGATCGAAGCCGAGAACCAGGCATTGGCGGCGCGCGCCGCACGGCTCGGCAGTGAAGGCAAGGGAACCGGGTCCAGCTGTCCGCCTGGACCCGACGGTCGAATTCCCGAGGTTTGCGCGGATGAAGCTGCCCTGCAGGAAGTTCGTGCCTCGGCGCTGCGCAGTAAATTGTCGGCAATGAACGCTGCGGTGGAGCAGCGGCGGCGCGATCTCGGTGAGGCCCAGGCGACGGTTGCCGGCCTGCGCAACAGCCTTGCGCTCGCCCAGCGCCAGGTCGACATGCTCGAGCCGCTCGCCGCCAAGTCGATCGTCCCGCAGACCGAATTGCTGCAGGCGCGGCGCGATGTCGCGGACATCCAGGGAAGGCTTGCCGCCGCCGTGCAGACGGTGTCGCGCTCGGCCGCCTCGATCCAGGAAGCGCAGGCGCAGGCCTCGGAGGCCAATTTCGATTTCCGCCAGCAGGCGCTGGACGAAAAGAACCAGATCACCGCCAAGATGGCCGTCAACGCGGAATCGCTGCGCGGCGCCGCCGGCCGGCTGCAGCGCAGCGAACTGCGTTCGCCCGCCAACGGCATCGTCAATGATGTCCAGGTGACGACGATCGGCGGCTTCGTGAACGCCGGCCAGAAGATCATGGAAGTCGTGCCGGTTGGCGACAAGCTGCTCGTCGAAACCCGGGTCAAGCCGAACGACATCGCCTTTATCAAGGTCGACGACAAGGCGCTTGTGAAGGTGACCGCCTATGATTTCTCCATCTACGGCGGTCTTCCGGCGCGGGTCGTCCAGGTCTCGGCCGACAGCATCTACGACGAGCAGACCAAGGAAGCCTATTTCACCGTCATCGTCGAAACCGAGAAATCCTATTTGCTGAGCAGCGGCAGGCGCCTGCCGATCACGCCCGGCATGATCTGTAATGTCGACATCGTTACCGGCCGCAAGAGCGTGCTCGGCTATCTGTTGAAGCCGATCCGCAAGGGCTGGGACGAGTCGTTGAGGGAGCGGTAAGTGGTGGCGCGGGCCTTAGCGCCCTGTGCCCGCGGGGCCGCCCGAGAGAGCGGCAAACTGCACGTCGCGTTCATAGCCGTGCAGCCAGCTGCCTCCGGCGGCGAAGCTGAACACCGGCCGATAATCGTTGATCTCGCCGGTGCCGAGAATGGTGTCGCCGCCATTGTCGAGCACGACGAACTGGCCCTCCAGCCGGACCACCAGGATGGCATGATCCTCGCGGCGCGCGAGGTCCCTGACCACGGTCAGGTAGAGATCCTTGGCCGGCACGCCGAGCGCGCGCAGCAATTGCATCTTGGCGATCGCGAAATCCTCGCAGTCGCCGCGGCCGATGCCGAGCGATTCCTGCGCCGTCGCCCAGCGGTCCGCGGTGCCATAGACCAGCATGTCATCGGCGAAGCGCAAACGCTGGTTCACCCAGTGATTGACGCCTTCGACCTGGGTGCGACGGTCCTTGCCCTTCAGGTCGGTGAGCAGATGGCTCCACAGGCCATTGGGGGCGAGACGAGCAGTGGCGGCGTGTTGCCATTGTTTGTCGAGCGGCGTGTGCTCCACGGGCAGGGCCGAGGATCCGAACACATCGGGCCGGTCCGCCGCAAACTCGCGCTTCGGCTGCGCCGCGCCCGTCCACGAGGCTGCGGGCTGCGCAGCGGCTGGAGCGAGACTTCCCTGCTGGACGGCAATCGCCGCAAGCCGGCTGCTGCCGCCGATGATCGCTTCCTGCTTGGCGATAGCGGCCGGGCGGATTTGCAGCGATACCGGCGCAGTTTCGATCCCGGCGTCGGCCGCCAGGGCGGTCGTCGACCAGCTGCACAATGGCAGCAGCGGCAGGATCGTTTTGCGCCCGAAGGCCATGGCTCGCGTCGCTCCCCGAGAGAGAGCGCTGAGCTTGGCATCGCGGTGGATAAGGCTTGCCCAACCGGAATGGCTAACGGGCAACTAAGCACTATTGAAATCGGCCTAATTTCGGGGCGCGGGAGCGTGCTGGTCGGCGGGTCAATCGCATGCAGTTTTCAGGCGGGGCCGCCGTTCCTCCCAACGGGCCGCCGACGAATGGGAGGAGTGGCACCATGATCCTTGTCGTCGACGACGATGACGATGTCCGTGGAACGATCGTCGAAGCTCTCCGCACCTTGGCCTACGAGACCCGCGGTGCGGCGGACGGCGGTCAGGCGCTCGCCCTTTTTCGAACGCGCCACCCGCAGTTGGTGATCCTCGATTCGCGGCTGGCCGGAACCAGTGGCCTCGACGTGCTGGAGGAAATGAAGAACCTCGAGCGGCGCATTCCGCTGATCGTCGCAACCGGACACCCTGAGGATGCTGAACTGTGGCGCCGCAGCGAGGGCGTACCGGTGCTGATCAAGCCCTTCGGCCTGGCCGAGCTGGCCGATATCGTCGAGCGAGTGCTGGCAGATTCTGAATCCGAATCCGAATCGGAAATCGTCCCTTCCGAGTGAACCCATAGGGTCCAATGCCGCACTGACATCGCTGTCGGTGGCGCACAATCGAAAATCCGCGGACTTGCCAAGTGTGTGTAATCCGGTCCATTTGTGCCGCGCGATCCGGGTGCTGAAGGCAAGAGGGGACGGGAAGGAAGCGGTATGAGGGCACGGCGTGCCAGTTAAGACCCTCGAAATCGCCGATCTTCTCCAGCGCTGGGCGGAACGCGAGGCGACGCCGCGCGTGCTCGTCGACGAGCATCTCCATATCCTTTGGACCAATCCGCCGGCCGACCGCGAGCTTGCGCGCCACCGCGATCTGGAATCGCGCGACGACATGCTCTGCGTCACCGATCCGTCGTTCCAGAGCACGCTCGCTGCTTTCGTGCGGAGCGGCTCGAAAGATCTCAGCAGCATGTGCATTCCGTGCGCGGATGGCGACGGGCATCTGTTGTTTCGCTGTCGCGAAGTCGATGTGGATGGTGACAAGCGCTTCTACGGGTTAGTTTTTTATCGCAGTGGCAGCGAGTTCAGCACCGTCTATGCCGATCTCGACGAGGTGTTCAATCTGACCCAGGCCGAGCTTCGCGTCCTGCTGCAATTGCTCGAAGGCAATACCGCGGACGAGATCGCGACGGCGATGAACGTGTCGATCGAAACCACCCGCTCGCATATCCGCCAGATCTACCTGAAGCTCGACGTCACCTCGCGCGAAGGCCTGTTCAGCCGCCTTCGCCCATATCGGCTTCTTTAGGCCAGCCAGACCGGCATCGTCTCTTCGCCGATCATTGTCTCGATGTCGCGGCGTGGGCGCACCACCGCCCATCGCGAGCCGTCGACCATCACCTCCGGGGTAAGCGGGCGGCTGTTGTAGGTGCTCGCCATTGTCGCGGCATAAGCGCCGGCTGTGCGGAAAATCATCAAGTCGCCGGCGCCCATCTCGTCGGTCACGCGACCGGTTGCGAACGTGTCGCCGCTCTCGCAGACCGGCCCGACGACATTGGCGACCATGTGGCCGCCGCGCGGTGCGACGGCTTCGATTCCGTGCCAGGCATCATAGAGGCTCGGCCGCATCAGGTCGTTCATCGCTGCATCGACGATGATGAAAGGATCTGTGATGCCGGGCTTGATCCGGATCACGCGGCTCAAGAGCACGCCTGCATTGGCGACCAGCAGGCGGCCGGGCTCGAATACCAGCTGCACCTTCCAGCCGCGCGTCACCTCGGTGACCATGCGGCCATATTCATGCGGCGAGGGTGGCAGTGGTGCATCGGGATCATAGGGAACCCCGAGTCCGCCACCGAGGTCGGCGATCACGATTTCGTGCCCGTCCTCACGAAGCTGGCCGATCAATTCTCCAATCTTTTCAAAGGCAGCGCGCAGCGGTGCGAGGTCGGTCAGTTGGCTGCCGATATGCACTGCGATGCCCTGAAATGTGAGGCCAGGCAGGCTCGCGGCGCGACGATACGCCTCGCGGGCACCGGCGAGCGCGATGCCGAACTTGTTGTGGGCCGCTCCCGTCGTGATCTTGGCGTGGGTGCCGGCGGATACGTCCGGATTGATCCGGAAGCCGACCTTGGCGGGCAAGCCGAGACCAGTCGCGACCGTAGAAAGCGTCTCGGCCTCCTCGAGCGATTCGAGGTTGAACTGGCAAACGCCGCCCTCGAGCGCCAGGGCCATTTCAGTCTCGGTCTTGCCGACCCCCGAAAAGACGATTCGGTCGCTCGGGACGCCGGCGGCACGCGCGCGTCGGTATTCGCCCGCCGAGACGACATCGGCGCCGAGCCCTTCGCGGGCAAGCGTGGCGAGTACCGCAGCGTTCGGATTGGCCTTGACCGCATAGGCGATCAAAGGGTTCCCCAATGTGGCGAGTGCGTCCCGGAATACCCGGGCATGGCGCTGCATCGTCGCAGTTGAATAGACATAGACGGGAGTGCCGACCGCCTCGGCGATCTCGGGGAGTGGCACATCCTCGCAATAGAGGATGCCATTTCTGATCTGAAAGTGGTCCATCGAAGCCCGGTCGGTTGAGTGTGGCCCTATACCGTCCGGCATCCGCGTCGGCAACAGCCCACTTGCATAAACATGCATCTTTATGCATAGGGCCACGATGACGGTGCGAATCGCCATTTTCGGTTCATCGGGCTTCGTTGGCGCGGAGCTGCTCCGGCTGTGTGCCGCGCACCCGGAGTTCGAGCCGGTGCGCCTGTTCGGCGACAGCCAGGCCGGCCAGTCGCTCGAAGACGTGCACCCGCAGCTCGCTCTGGCCTACCCCGACGCGAAGGTCGAGCGTTATTCCGACGATGCGCTCAACGACATTGATCTCGTCTTTGCGGCGCTTCCGCACGGTCAGTCGCAGAAGCTCGCGAGGACGATCGTCGATCGCGATCTCGCCTTCGTCGACCTTGGCGCCGACTTTCGTCTGAACGATCCGGCGGCCTACCGCTTATGGTATGGCGAGGAGCACCAAGCGCCGGATCTGCTCGACCGCTTCGTTTACGGCATCCCCGAGCTCGATCGCGAGGCGATCCGGAACGCCCGGTTCGTGGCTGCAGCGGGCTGCTATCCGACGGCCGCCATTCTGGCGCTGAAGCCGTTGGTCGATGCCGGGCTCGCCGATCCCGACAGCATCGTGGTCGATGCCGCTTCGGGCGTGACCGGCGCCGGACGGGCGCTCAAGGAATCGAGCGCGTTCACGAGTGTCGCGGAATCGATGTCGGCTTACGGCCTTTTGACCCATCGCCACACCGCGGAAATGGAAGCGGCGCTTGGCGCGCGGGTGCTGTTCACGCCGCATCTCGCGCCGATGAATCGCGGCATTCTCGCCACCTGCTATGCCACCGCGACCGGGCCGATGGCGCCCGAAGCTCCGATCGACGCGCTTCGCTCTGCTTATGCCGGGGAGCGCTTCATCCACGTTGCGGATAAGCCGCCGGCGACCAAGTGGACGTTGGGCTCGAACGCCGTGCAGATAACCGCGCGTTACGACGAGCGTACCGGCCGGGTGCTCGCCGTCGCGGCGCTCGACAATCTGGTCAAGGGCGCGGCCGGACAGATGGTCCAGTGCGCCAATCTCATGCTTGGTTGCGACGAGGCCGCGGGCCTTTCCACTGTGGGAGTGTATCCATGAGCGTCACTGCCGCCCAGGGGTTCGTGGCCGCCGGCTGTCATGCCGGGGTCAAGCGGCGTCGCTATGACATGGCCCTGGTCGCGACCGACGACGCGCGTCCGGTTACCGCCGCCGCCGTATTCACCCAGAACAAATTCTGCGCGCCGCCCGTGCAGGTCAGCCGCCGTCAGCTTGCCCAAAATGGCGGCCGAGCAGCGGCGATCATCGTCAATTCGGGTAATGCCAACGCCGGCACCGGTGCCCCCGGAATGGCGGATTCCGAGGCGATGTGCCGGGCCGCTGCCGCTGCGGTCGGCTGCGGCGTCGAGCATGTGCTTGTCTGCTCGACCGGCATCATTGGCACACCGCTGCCCATCGATGTCATCCTCGAGGCCACCCCGAAACTTGCCGACAAGCTTTCGGTCAAGGGGGCCCATGACGCGGCGCGCGGCATCCTCACCACCGACAAGCTCGCCAAGGAAGCGGTGGTCAAGGGCTCGACCTTCACGCTGGGTGGGATGGCCAAGGGTTGCGGCATGATTGCGCCGAACATGGCAACCATGCTCGCCTTCCTGACGACGGACGCCGACGTCGATCGGGCCGATCTGCAGCGGATCCTGAAGGATGCGGTCGATCGGACCTTCAATACGCTGAACGTCGATGGCGCGACCTCGACCAATGACACCGTGTTCCTGCTCGCCTCCGGGAAACGCGGGAAGCCGGACATGGCCGAATTCGCCGACGCCGTGCACAAGCTTTGCGAGGATCTGACCCTGCAGATGGCCTGGGATGCCGAAGGCATGACCAAGCTCGTCCGCCTTCGGGTAACCGGAGCCAAGAGCGATGCCGAAGCGCGAACAGCGGCCAAGAACATCGCCGAGAACAACCTGATCAAATGCTCGTGGCACGGCGGCGATCCTTATTGGGGAAGGTTGCTCGGCGCGGCCGGTTCGGCGGGCATTGCCTTCGAAACCGAGCCGACAAAGGTTTCCTACGGCGGCATCCTGGTTGCCGCGGGCGGCGTCAACGTCGCGCACGACGAAGGCGCGGTGGCCGAGCATATGAAGCAGGATGCGGTCGACATTCTCGTCGACCTTGGGCTCGGCGCCGGCGAAGCGCAGGTGATCGGTGTCGATCTCGGCCCGGGTTACATCAAGGAAAACAGCAGGACATCATGATCGACGCCGCCACCACCGCCGGAGTCCTCGTCCAGGCGCTGCCCTATATCCGCCGCTTCGCCGGCAAATCCGTCGTCGTAAAGCTCGGCGGCGCTGCCATCGATGCCGAGCTCGACCGGGCGCTCGCCCAGGACGTTCTGCTGCTCCGAAGTGTCGGCGTGCGCTGCGTGCTGGTCCATGGCGGCGGCCCGCA
>Ga0068859_100003593_pt1 | contig 15804 bp, 11 predicted proteins | sample KBSSwiS22_FD_66585 | JGI IMG/M metagenome (GOLD analysis project Ga0068859, IMG submission 66585) | Switchgrass rhizosphere microbial communities from Kellogg Biological Station, Michigan, USA - KBS Switchgrass S2-2 | ecosystem: Host-associated > Plants > Roots > Rhizosphere > Soil ...
TTCAAGGAGGTCGTCGAGGAGCTGTTCGTGCGCGGCCTGGTCCGGGCCGTGTTCGCGACGGAGACCCTGGCCCTCGGCATCAACATGCCGGCCCGGACCGTCGTCCTGGAACGGCTGTCGAAGTTCAACGGCCAGACCCGCGCCGACATCACCCCGGGGGAGTACACCCAGCTGACCGGCCGCGCGGGCCGGCGCGGCATCGACGTCGAGGGCCACGCGGTGGTGCTCTGGCAGCCGGGCCTGGACCCGCTGGCGGTCGCCGGCCTCGCGTCGGCGCGGACCTACCCGCTGCGCTCGTCGTTCCGCCCGTCGTACAACATGGCGGTCAACCTGGTCGGCCGGCTCGGCGGGGAGCGGTCCCGCACGGTGCTGGAGTCGTCGTTCGCCCAGTTCCAGGCCGACCGGTCGGTCGTCGGCCTCGCTCGCCAGGTGCGGCGCAACGAGGCGGCGCTCGACGAGCTGACCGCCGCCGTCGAGTGCGACCGCGGCTCGGCACTGGAGTACGACCAACTGCGCCGCGACATCCGGGACCGGGAGAAGCGGCTGTCCCGGGAGGGCGCCGCGTCGTCCCGAGCCCAGGCGGCCGAGGCGGTGGCGCGGCTACGGACCGGCGACGTGGTCCGGGTGCCCGCCGGCCGGCGGATGGGCCTCGCGGTCGTCCTCGACGTGCACGTCGACCCGCGGCAGCGCGACGAGCCGTACCCGGTGGTGCTGACCGCCGACCGGCAGGTCAAGCGGCTGTCGTTGATGGACTTCCCGGTCGCCGTCGAACCGCTCGGCCGGGTCCGGGTGCCGCGGGCGTTCAACCCGCGGGACCCTCGGGCGCGGCGCGACCTGGCGTCGTCGCTGCACGCCGCCGAGCTGCGCGCCGAACCGGGCCGCCGGGAGCGGGCCCGCTCGGCCGCCGCCGACGACGCGGAGCTCGCCCGGCTGCGCCGCGTGCTGCGGGCCCATCCGGTGCACGACTGCCCGCGCCGGGAGGAGCATCTGCGCAAGGCCGAGCGGGCGGCGCGGCTGCGCCGGGAGACCGAGCAACTCGCCCGCAGGGTCGAAGGGCGGACGAACACCGTCGCCCGCGTCTTCGACCGGGTCCGGGCGGCGCTCACGGAGCTCGGCTACCTCGACGGCGACACGGTCACCGCGAAGGGCCGGCGGCTGGCCCGGATCTACACCGAGCAGGACCTGCTGGTCGCGGTCTGCCTCGACGAGGGGCTGTGGGAGCCGCTGTCCCCGGCGGCGCTGGCCGCGGCGGTGTCGGCGCTGGTGTTCGAGCCGCGCGGCGACGACCTGGCCCTGGCGGCCCTGCCCGGCGACGAGGCGCTGCGCACTGCCCTGGCGGGGGCGAGCGAGCTGTACACCCGGCTGTCGGCCCTCGAGGACGCCCACGGGCTGGACTTCGTCCGGCCGCCGGAGCTCGGGTTCGTCACCGCCGCCTACGGCTGGGCGAACGGCCGGTCGCTGGAACGGATCCTCGGCGAGGACGCCATGGAGCTGACCGCCGGCGACTTCGTCCGCTGGATGCGCCAGCTGCTCGACCTGCTCGACCAGGTCGCGCAGGTCGCCGCGCCCGGCTCCCGGCTGCGCTCCACCGCCCGCGAGGCGATGGACGCGATCCGCCGCGGCGTCGTCGCCTACTCGATGGACTGACCCGCGCTCGGAGGTCGGCGATCTGGGAGGTCCGCGCTGGGCGCCCGTTCCGGCCGACCGCCGGCCGTCCCCGACAGGCCAACTCGACCACCGCACAGGAAGCGGCAGGCCGAGGGTGACCGATAGCCAGGTCAGGGCCAGCACCTGGAGCGCGATCGTTGCGTCCTGTCGCCAGGTCGACACGGGCGCTGGACCCCGCACCGGGGGTGGGCCTACGCCCCCAGCGGTAGGTCGGGATCCCCGGCGCGAGCGGACGTTTGGCTGGCCGCACGGCGGCGCGGGCCGTCCCGGAGCCGGCCGCCGGACCGAACTCGGCGCAGGCAGAGGCATCTTCACGACAGCCCACGGACGTGATCCGGGCGCAGAATGGGCCGGTGGCGGGGGAGATTGCCGGGAATGGCTGGGAGCCGAATGGTGTCCGTCGGCTCGTGGCGACGGGAGAGGCGGGACAGGCGAATCCGATGGCTGGCGGCGAGGTCCTGGTCGAGGAGGAAGTCTTCATCGGTGGGCCCGAGAAACTACCGATCGTGATCGTCGGGTATCGGCCTGAATGGGCGACGCGGTTCGGGTTCGAACGCGACCGGATCATCGGCGCGCTCGGGTCGACGGCCGTACGGGTCGAGCACGTCGGGTCGACGTCGGTGCCGGGGCTCGGCGCGAAACCGATTGTCGACATCCAGGTCGCGGTTCCCGACATCAGCGACGATGACGGTTTCGTGCCGGGCCTGCTCGCCGCCGGCTATGTCGTGCGGGTACGCAAGCGCGGCGAGCACTGGATGTTCCGGACGCCGGGGAAGGACGTCCACATTCACGTCTGCGGCGCCGGCGGCGACTGGGAGTACCGGCATCTGCTGTTCCGCGACTGGCTGCGCCACGACGCCGCCGACCGGGCGGCCTACGAGGCGGCCAAGCGTGCCCTGGCGCTCGTCGACTGGCCGAGCACGCAGCACTACTCCGCGGCGAAGTCGGGCATCATCGGCGAGATCACCGCCCGGGCCCATCCCTGGGCTGTGGCCACCGGCTGGGCGGTCCCGCCCGCCCGCGGCTGACGTCCAGCATCCCCGGTCCGGAACCACGCCCGCGCCGTCTCCGCGTCCCGTCGTACGCCGTTGTCCACGCTGTTGACGGCGCCGAGCCGGTAGTTTGATCTTCATCGTCAGGCGCTCGTCGCGTGGCTGGCTGGTTGGGCGGCTGGCCACACCGCACACCGCGTGATCTGGCCATTCCGGGGTCGCCGGAACCGCCATGAAAGGACCAGATCACCGGAGAGCCTCACCCGGCCCGGGTGGGTTCGTCGGCCGGTGTCCCGCAAGCCGTTCCTCACCGCCATGACCATCGGCCGCTGGTTCGGCCCCGCGCTCCTGGACCGCCACGGCCGCACGGCCGTCGTCCGCGTCCTCGCCCTGATCGGCATCGCCGGGGTCGCGCTGTTCGTGTTCGGCCCCTCACCGGCCTCCGCCTTCGCCGGAACCCTGCTCTCGGCCCGCCGGTCAGGTGGTGGCGCGGGCTCGGGCGGCGGCGGCGAGGATGACGTCGGCGGCGAAGGCGGCGTCGTCGGGGCCGGTCTTCCAGGACGAGACGCTGACGCGCAGGGCCGGGGCGCCGCGCCACTCGGTGGCGCTGCACCAGATCCGGCCGTCGGCCTGGATCTCGCCGACCAGGGCGCGCGTCGCCTCCGGGTCGGGGCGCCCGTCCGGTCCGTCGAGACGCAGCAGGACCTGGTTGAGGACGACCTCGTTGACGACGGTCAGCTCGCCCGCGACCCGCCGCGCGATCGCGGTCGCGCCGTCGCAGGCCCGGCCGACGAGGCCTGCGACGCCGGCTCGGCCGAGGGTGCGCAGCACGGCCCACACCTCGACCTGGCGGGCCCGCTGTGAGGACTGCGGCGTGTTGTGCATGGCCTCGAACGCGTCACCGAGCGGCACGTAGCCGGCGGCGGCAGTGAAGGTGGCTTTCGGGCCGGCCGGGTCGCGGAAGACGGCGATCCCGCTGTCGTGGGTGACGTTGAGCCACTTGTGGGCGTCGGTGGCCCACGAGTCGGCCCGGTCCAAGCCCGCGCACAGGCTGGCGCGCCGCGCCGGGTCGGCGAGCGCCCACAGGCCGAACGCGCCGTCGATGTGCAGCCAGCCCGGCGGTCCCGGCCTACTGGCGAGCCAGTCGGCGATCTCGTCGAACGGGTCGAACGCGCCGGTGTTCACCTCACCGGCCTGCGCGCAGACGAGCACCGGGCCGGGCAGGTCGGGCAGCAGGTCGGCGCGCAGCCGGCCCTGGTCGTCCGCGGGCACGACGTGCACCCGGGTGCGGCCGAGGCCGACGAGGCCGAGGGACTTGCGCAACGTCGAGTGGGCGGCCTCGCCGACGACGACGTCGAAGGCGGGCGCGCCGAACAGCCCGTCGGCCTGGGCGTCCCAGCCGAGCCGGGCCAGCAGCGTGTCACGGGCGACGGCGAGACCGGAGGCGTTCGCCATGGTGGCGCCGGTGACGAAGGTGACGGCGGCGGCCGGCGGCAGGCCGAGGATGTCGAGCAGCCAGCCGCGGGTGACGTCGTGCAGCCGGGCGGCGACGGGGGACATGGCCCGCAGTGCCGCGTTCTGGTCCCAGGCGTTGACCAGCCAGGACGCGCCGAGCGCGGCGGGCAGCGTCGCGCCGATGACGAACCCGAAGTAGCGGGCCCCGGCGGAGCCCATCGTCGCCGGGCTGCCGACTGTGTCCAGCAGCCGCAGGGTCTCCTCGGCGGTGGCTCCCGCTTCGGGCAACGGCTCGTCGAACGCGTCGAGCCCCGCGACCGCGTCGGGGGAGGGCGTCGCCGGCCGTTCGTCGATGCTCACCGCGTACTGGAGGGCCATCGCCGCGGCCGCCCGCAGCACGTCGAGGTCGTCTTCCGCGTCCACTGCTCTCATCCTGTCCCAGTTCGGGCCGTGGCCGGGCCGAACTGGGACAAGCGGCACGCGTCACCGGTAGCAGATGACGGCGACCTTGGCGGTGTCATCGCAGTAGGGGTCGTGGCTGACCTTCACACGCCAACGAGGCGCCGCCCCGGCGGATCCTCAAGATAGTCAACGCTGTTGACGAGCCCAAACCTGCCTTTTTGATCTTGAACGTTATGTACCAGCTACCAAAAACAAAAGGACTAAAGACAGCCCCAAAAACCAGGGGGTGCTCATCGCTGGACTGGGTAAGGGCGTGCCCCCCGGATCAGGCGTGTCCTCACTAACCGGACCCGCGGTCCAGCTGACCTGGTGAACCGGCGGGCCCTGACTGACCTGGACCGGACGGGTGGAGGGGCCAGAGCTTCCGCCACCCGTCCGGTCCAGGCAGGTCCTCAGCGGGCGCGTAGGGCTTCGGTGAGGCGGATGCGGCTGCCGCCGTGGCGGACGGCGCCGGCGTAAACGCGGCCGGTGACGCGGACGAGGGCGGCGATGGTGGCGAGGCTAAGGAGGACGGCGAGGGTGATCTGCCAGGCGGGCGCGGTGCCGGCGGCGATGAGCATCGGCATGATCAGCGGCGCGGTGACCGGGATGACGGACAGGACGGCGAGCAGTCCGGAGTGGGGGTTGCCGGGGAGGGTCGCGAGGCCGATGACGTACGGGATGACGATGACCATGATGATCGGGGTGGTGACGCCGGCGGCGTCTTCCTGGCGGGAGACGAGGGCGCCGGCGGCGGCGAACAGCAGCGCGTAGATGGCGAAGCCGAGCAGGAACCACAGGATCGACCAGAGCGCTGAGCTGGCGGCGATCGACGCGGGCAGGTTGAGGACGCCGGTGGCGACGCCGAGGGTGACGCCGACGACGGCGTAGAGGACGAGCTGGAGCAGCGCGACGGCGCCGATGCCGACGACCTTGCCGGCCATGAGCTGCCACGGCTTGACGGTGGCGAGCAGGAGTTCGACGACGCGGCTGGACTTCTCCTCGATGACGCCCTGCGCGACGGCCGGCCCGAAGATCATTAGTGAGATGTAGATGAGGATGCCGGTGATGACGCCGAGGCCGATGCGGGAGTTCGTGTGCGGGTCCTTGGGGTCGAGGGCGTTGACGCGCAGGCCGGCGCCGGCGATGGTGGCGTTGACCAGTGCGGGGTCGCCGCCGAGGTTGGTGATCTGGGTGTCGAGGGCCTGCTGGCGGGCGACGGCCGTGAGCACGGCGCGCGAGGTGTCGTCGAGGTCGTGCTTGACGATGACCGTGAGGCCGGTGCGGCCGGTGGCGGTGACGGCGGCGTCGAGGGTGCCGTCGCGGACCTGGCGTTCGGCGTCGGCGATGCCGGTGACGGGGACGGCGCGTACGTCGAGGTCGCTGGCCGCACCGGCGGAGGTGAGGGCGTCGGCGGTGGCGGCCTCGGTGGTCAACAGGCCGACGGTGAGGCGTGGGGTGCCGCCCGTGAAGAGGGCGTCGACGCTGATGCCGAGGATGAGGGCGACGACGAACAGCGGCGTCATGACCTTGAAGACGCGGGAGCGGACTCGGGTGGTCACCTCACGGCGGACGATGAGCCACAGCACCCGGGAGGAGCCGGGTGGGGTGACGGGCGCCTCGATGCGGGCGGCTACGGCCGGGCGGACCGGGTGGGGGCTGGTCGCGGCTGCGGCCGTTGTGTCGTGGGTCATGCCCGTGCGTTCCTTCCGCTGGTGCCGTGCCGCCCGGGGCGGGAGGTGTCCTGGATGGGCTTGGCGCGCCGGCGTCGGCGTTGCTGCTGGGGCGGTTCGGCCGGGGCCTGTTGGGTGACGACCTCGCGGAACAGCTGGGACAGCGCCGGGCGGCGGTGGGCGAACTCGCGGACGGGGCCGGTCGTGAGCGCGGCACGCAGGATTGGCTGGTCGTCGGCGCCGCGGGCGAGCGTGATCTCGGTGCGGCCGGTGGCGTCGCGGCTGGTGGACAGCACGCCGGGCAGGGTGTCCGCCCAGCCGGCCGGGGCGCCTGGGGCGTCGACGACGAGGATGGACTCGCCGCCGGCGCGTAGTTCGTCGACGGTGCCGGCGGCGACGATGCTGCCGGCGGCGACGATGCCGACGCGGTCGCAGAGGCGTTCGACGAGGTCGAGCTGGTGGGAGGAGAAGACGGTGGGGACGCCCGCGGCGGCGCGTTCGCGAAGGACGTCGCTCATGACGTCGACGGCGATGGGGTCGAGGCCGGAGAACGGCTCGTCGAGGACGAGGACGACGGGGTCGTGGACGAGGGCGGCGGCGAGTTGGGCGCGCTGCTGGTTGCCGAGGGAGAGGGTTTGGACGTCGTCGTCGAGGCGGTGGGCGATGTCGAGGCGTTCGGCCCAGACGCGGGTGGCGATGCGGGCGGTATGGGCGTCCATACCGTGCAGCTGGGCGAGGTATTCGAGCTGTTCGCCGACGCGCATCTTGGGGTAGAGGCCGCGTTCTTCCGGCATGTAGCCGATGCGGCGGCGGGTGTCGATGGTCAGGGGCGCACCGTCGTAGCGGACGTCACCGGCGTCGGCGGCCAGGACGCCGAGCACGATGCGCATGGTGGTGGTCTTCCCGGCGCCGTTCGAGCCGACGAAGCCGAACAGTTCCCCGGCGCGGACGTCGAAGGTCATGTCCCGCAGCGCGACGACGTCGCCGTAGCGCTTGGACAGTCCGTCGATCTGGAGCGCTCCGTCGCCCATGGCGCCGCCTTCCGACTATCCGTGTGGTTCGCGTTGTCCGTGGAGCCTTGTCGCTGCTGGGGTCCTGGGCCGGGCTGGCCGGGGCCTGGGTGCGGCGAAGGGCTCGCCGGGGTCGATCAAAGGTCCTTGCCGTCCGTGCGGCCGGCGGAGTGGACCACATCCTGCCAGTGGCCGCGTTCGGCGCCTGAGCGGCCCCACCGGCGATTGCGGCGAATTGTTCGGGTGTCGGCGAGTTCATCACCGGTGGACATACTGTCGTGGCACTCGCGCGGCCCGGTCAGGGGCTGCCCCGAGGGCGATTCGCCACGGGAACCGGTGAGATCTGGCCGAGCGCCGGAGGGGGCGCTGCTGGCGGGGCTGGTCGGGGACGGCGCGGGTGCTGGACCGGCTGTGGGGTCCGGATGTGGCGGCGTGGGCCGTGCGGCGCCACGCCTGGCGCCGGCGGGGGCGCCTGCAGGTCGCTCCAACGCGCCTGATAGCCCTCGACAACTGAGATGCTCTCCGGGCGGGTCATATGAGACGTGGCCCGACCTGCTCGGGGCTGGACGCCGCTGACGTTGTCAGGTGTTCGTTGGGGGATCCCCTTACGAACCGGTCGCGGCACGTTCACCGTCCAGACGGCGAGCTGACCGGCCTGGTGGCGTCGCCGGTCGGCGCGGGCGGGTGCGCCTGGGTGGGGCGGCGTGGTCGACTGCAGGGGTGGCCACGTCCTCCTTTGCCAGCGCACCGGGCTCGGTGTGCTGCTCGCTGTGTGGGCATCCGTGGTCGGCGCACTTCGGCGGTGGGCCGACGTCGGTGTGGGTGACCTGCTGCGCGATGGCGGATCCGGGTGACGGCGCCGGGGAGGCTGTTCCGTCGGCGTTGGAGGGGCTGCCGGTGGCGGCGGCGCTCGCCGGGCCGGCGGCGGTCTGTTACTGCCGGCGCGCGGTCGAGGAGTTCCGGGTTGAGGTGCCGGCGGGGGCGGACGGTGTGCTGGCGTGCGTGACGTGCGGGGTGGCGCCGGCGGAGGACACACAGTGCCGTGGGTGCCGGGAGGCGCGCCAGCGGGATTCGCGGGCGCGGTTCACGGCCCGTCAGGCGCGGCTCGGTCGGCCGTCGCGGCGCCGTTGACCGCGAGCGGAGAGGTGGGGCGGGGATCCGCGCGACGCCAGCTGGGTACGGGAGGTCAGCCGGCCGCTGTGGCTGTTATCTCGGTGCGGACCTGGTAGGTGGACAGTCGGCGGTCCTCGATGGGAGCGTGGTCGGGCCAGCGATGCGCGGCACGGAATGAATCGGAGGCGCGGTAGGCGACGTACGCTGCCTCGTCGGTGAATTCCAGGATCGAGAGGTATCCTCGGCGGGCCTCGTCGGGGTGCAGGAGACGCGCCGCGCGAAGGCCGGGCACGCCCCCGGCAGGGTGCCGGTCATGCTGGCCGGGAAGTTCCGCTCGAACGTCGCGCGGTTCTCCGGGCTGACGAACAGCTCGTTGACCACCACGAACATGATTACTCCTCGGTTTCTGGCTGGGTTGGGGTTCCCGCCGCCCCGCCTGGAATTCCGACTGCGCGGCGCACGAATGCCAGAGTTGCCGGCACGATCGCGCTTGCGGGGCGCCCGGCGTCTAGCTGGTCAATCGCGCGGCCGAGCGCGCCGTCGATCAGTTCGGTCGTCAGGCCGGGGTCCGCGTCGCCGCGATCGGCCAGCGCCGCGCGCAGGGGCGCGGCGAGATCATGGTGCGCTCGCGCGAGCCGCTCCCGCGCCTGGTCGTCGCGTGGCTGGCCGCCCCCGAGCACGGCGATGCGGATCGAGGCGATCTCGACGGCCGTGACGACCGATGATCATGGGGTGATGGTGGCGCGGGACCGATCTGTGCTGGCTCCGGCTGGCGAACGGCCCGCGATTGAGGCACTTCGTGGCACAGTGACTACTGGAGGTGGACGGGCATGGCGGCTTCCTCGCCCACTCGACGGCGCGCCTGGGCTGAGACGATCGCGGCCTGGGCCTTCCTCCTCGCGTACTTCGTGGTTGTCCTCGCCTTCATCGGGCTACTCGGCTTCGCGCTCTGGCATCTGCCTGATGCCCACGGCCACTACGTGCCACCGCCCGGAGGCGGTCCCCCCAACGAGCATTAGCTGCACCGTCCATCCCGGCTCTCGCCTCGGCGAACCGTCCCCGGGTCTTCCTGACGTGGCTGGGCGGCCTACAGGAAGCCGGTGAGGCCCGTCGGGTGGTGGGGGCCGACGGCGAGCAGCGCTGGTCAGGGGGCCGACGTCGACCTGTCGGTGGCGCCGGGCAGCCGGTCGGCCAGCCAACCGGCTAGCCGGGCGCGGGCAACTCAGGGTCGCGTTCCTGTGCCCGCACGCAGAGCTCCTCTCCACGGTGGCCGCCGCCGGTTCGCCATCGTGGCCGGCGGCCCGCCGCCGCCTGCCGGAATCGCGGCCACGCCACAGCCGCGACGAGCCCGTGTTGGTGTGCCGGCGGGAGCCGGCCGACGGCGCGGGATTGTCGCGGACATGACTCGGGCCCGCAGAACTGGAACTGGTTCTAGACCGACGGCGGCCTGGTGTCAGTCGCTACGGGCGGCCACCGCCGGCCCGCCGGCAAATGTCGCACACCGGGCACTCATCGTGGCGCCATCCCGGCGCGTTTCGACGGAGGATGTCCGAGATGACGGCAGATGTCCGACACGGAGGAGGCGAGGGGTGCGGGCCGATGAGGAGCTGGCCTTCGAGACGTTCGTGGCCGGCGCCGCCGACCGGCTGCTGCTGAGCGCGGTCCTGCTCGTCGGCGGCGACTGGGCCGCCGGCGAGGATCTGCTGCAGGGCGCGTTCGAACGCACCTACCGGCACTGGCCGCGGATAGCCGACGGCCAGCCCGAGGCCTACGTGCGCCGCGCGCTGGTCAACGGCGCGACGAGCCGCTGGCGGCGGCTCCGGGCCCGGGTGACCGAGGTGCCGCTGGTCGTCGACGGCGAGTGGACGGTCGACATGGCCACGGCGGGCGCTGACCCCGCCGACCGGCTGGCGCAGCGCGACGGCCTGGTCCGCGCGCTGCGCGCCCTGCCGCCCCGGCAGCGCGCCGTGCTGGTCCTGCGGTACTTCGACGACCTGCCCGAGTCGCAGGTCGCCGCGGCGATGGGCTGCTCCGTCGGCTCGGTGCGCTCCCAGGCCTCCCGCGGCCTTGCCCGGCTGCGCGCCAGCGAGCATGTCACGGCCCTCGGCGCGGCCCGAGCCGGTGGCCGGGCCCGCGCGGGCGCGCCCGACATCCTGACCAACGAGAAGACCGACGCCGGCCCTCGTGTGCCGGCGGCGTGCGCGCCGGCCGCCGATGCGGCCCGCCCGGCGAGGGAGAACACGCTGTGAGGGCCGGCAGGCAGCCGCGGCGGCGGCACGCGGACCGGGCCGGCGGGCGGCCGACGCAGCCGCGCCCGTGGCGCGGGCAGGGCGGCGAGCTCGTCGACGGCGACCAGGCCGATCCGCGGGCACTGGGTGTGCGGGGGCGCGCGCGGTGCTCGCCGGGCGCCGGTGGCTGTGTCGCTCGGGCGACTCGCCATCGAGCGGTCTGATCGGGGCCGGTTAAGGTGCGGCTGTGGGGGTGCGGACGGGCACGGTCGGGGCTGGGCTGGCCGGCGCGCTGGCCATCACGGGCTGCGCATCCTCAGTCACCGGTGGTACGACGCCTGCGGGCCCCTCGGCGCCCGAAACGGCGCTCCCGTCGGCGGCCCTCAGCGGCACCCCGACCACGTCGGGGACGAAACCGGGAAGGTTCACCCTGCCGAAGTCGGCGTGCGACCTCGCCGATGCGGCCACCGTCGAACGGCTCTCCGGCCGGTCCCCGGTCGCGCCCCGCGTGGTCACCCTGTCCCCGCCGAAGCAGGGGCAGACGTTCCTGAGCTGCGCGTTCACCGCCGGCTTCACACCGGTCGGCGCGCTGACCGTCGGCATGCACGACGGCGGGCCCGGCGTGTCGGCCGGCCAGGAACTCGACGACAGCGTCAGCGCCAGCGAGTACGCCACCAGCGCCGCCCAGGATGTCCCCGGCGTCGGGGACGCCGCCCGGTACGCCACCACCCCGAGCCTCGCCGGGATCACCTACGCGACGATCTGGGTCGTGCAGGTCCGCGGCACGCAGGTACTCGACCTGTCGATCACGTCGGCGGCGAAGACCCCGGCCACCGCGAAGGATCCGCTCCTCGCCCTGGCCAGGTCCGCGCTCGCCCGGCTCTAACGAGTTCTGCGCCGCGTGAGGGCTGGCCGCGCCGGTAGGGGGAGGCCGAGGTCCCGGCTGTCAGGTACCTGGGGTGGGTGTCGCGCCGGAGGCCATTTCCGTCAGCGCCGTGCGCGTGAGGTCGACCAGGCCGGAGCGGGCCGCGTCCGGGTCGGCGGAGGCCACCGTCAGCGTCAGGTCACCGACCTGTCCGTCGCCGAGCGTGACGGTCCACACGGTCGCGTAGTGCAGATCGGAGATCGCGAGGGCCTTGCCGTAGCGGGCGGCGTCGCCGAGGCCTGGCACGGCCTCGGTTGTCGACGAACGGTACAGGCTGCCCGCGACCGAGTCGTCGAGTTCCTGCTCGGCGGTCCGGCCCGCGGTCGCCAGCCGGACGTCGACGGTCAGCAGCCCTACCGGGACCACACCGTCGGTGAACGCGCAAGTCATCGCCGCGGACGCCACCGCGGTCGCCGAGCCGGTCGGCCTGGTGCCCGTCGCGGTCAGCCGGAGGGAGTCGCGGCCGGCGACCTTCTCGACCGCGGCCTGGGTCACCAGGTCGCAGGCCGACGCCGGCAGGGTGAACGGCCCGGCGACGCTCCCGCCGGCCGTCGTGCGCGGGCCCGGGGTGACCGACGGGCCGGTCGGGCCGTCTCCCAGGCTGGCACCGGCGCAGCCGGTGACCGCGAGCGTCCCCGTCAGCGCGACGGCCGCGACCGTCGCCGTTCGGCTCCTCATGTCCGCACCTCTTCGCCCGGGATCGCCGGGGCCTGGCATCCGCGCGGGCCCCGATGTGGCCGGGTGGGCCGCCAGTCGGCCCACCCGGGCGCGATCTGCCCGATTCGGCCGCTCTATAACACCTGCCCGAATCGGGTGGTCGCGATCCGCGCTCGGCCGCGGGGCTGGGCGACCGGGCCGACGCCGTGACAAGAGGCGCTGTGCGATGGGAGTGGGTGACGAGGACGGCGGGGTTCGGCGCTGAAGCCGTGGCGGCCCGGGCCGGGCGGTGTGGGTCCCCGCCCGGGCGGCCACGGCCGGCGAGGCGGACGGGTCAGCCGCCCATCCGGGCGGCCAGGGCGGGCAGCAGACGGCGGGCGTTGTCGCGGTTGAGCTGGCGGCGGGTGCTGGAGTTCAGGGCGGGATCGGAGTCGATCGCGTGCACGTTGAGCCGCGCGCCGTCCGCGGTCGCCGCGGGGAAGTCCGTGCCGAGCAGCAGCCGGTCGGAGCCGACCGCGGCCAGCAGCGACGGGGTCGCGCCGGGGGAGATCGGCATCGCCGAGTCGTACCAGAGCTTCCTGATGGCTCGCGTCGCGGTCGCCTGACTCACGCCGGCTCCCAGGTAGACGCCCTCCTGGAGACGGGCCGCGAGCAACGGGAAGTAGCCGCCGCCGTGCGGGAGGATGAACTGGATGTTCGGGAAGCGGTCCAGGGTGGCGTTCAGGACCATCTTGACCGCGGCCCGGGTGGTGTCGGCGAGGAAGTCGACGAGGAAGTCCGCGACCGGCGCCGCGCCGCAGCCCGGCAGGTTGTACGGATGGGTGAACACCACCGCGCGCCGGTTGTTGAGCTCGGTGAGGATCGGGTCGAACATCGGGTCGCCGAGATACTGGCCCGCGGCGTGCATGTTCAGGCAGATGCCGTCGGCGTGCAGCGTGTCGTACGCGTAGGCGATCTCCCCGAGGGCGACGTCGACGTTGCCCATCGGCGCCGAGGCGAACAGCCCGAACCGGCTGGGATGGTCGTGGATCACCTGGGCCAGCGCGTCGTTGCCGATCCGGGTGCCCTGCTGCAGGTCCGCCGCGCTGAGGTTCGCCAGGAACTCCGACGGCGCCGGGCCGGACAGCACCGCCGCGGCGATCCCCAGCTCGTTCATGATCGCCAGCGCGCTGTCGACGCTCCAGATCGACCACGGCGGCCCGCCAACCGGCGGCAGCAGCCCGTGGTCGACCATCCACTGGCGCTCTTCCGGCGGGATCGCGTGGTGGTGCACGTCGATGCGGCCCGAGCCGCCACCGCCGGTCGCGTCGACGGCCCCGGTGGGGTCGGCGGCCAGCGCGGGCGACGCGGTGGCCGCCGCGGCCAGCGTGGTCGCGCCGAGCGCCGCGGCGCCGCGGAGCACCGACCGTCTGCTCGTTGTCAGGGACGTCTGTGCCGGTGAGGCGTCGGAAAGGTCGAGCGGCCCGCGTTCGTCGGTGTCGTTCTCGTCGCGCACAGATACTCCTCTGCGAGAGCGGATCGGCGTGTTGCGGTCGGCGCCCGGTCGCCTTGCGTGCCAGCAAACCGGTTTCCGGGTGCGCGGGAGCGCCAAAGGTCACCGTGGGCGAGTCAGCAGCCACCCGTAGGTGCCGGTCGGGCGCACGGTATCGGAGCCGCCGCGCGCCTCGGATGTGTTCGGGCCAACATGGCGGGGTCACGCCACCGTGGCGTGCTCCATCTGGCGTGGTCGCGGGGTTGACGCCTGACCGTCCGCCGTTCCGGGGGGTCAGGTCGCCAGGTCGGCGCCCTCGGGCAGCTCGCCGTCCCGGGAGGCTGGCAGCGGCACGGACCCGGAGCCGAGCGCGACGTGGTGGGGCTGGGAGGTGTCGTAGCGCCAGAAGGGGCGCACCGCGACGGCGGCGACGACCACGACGACGACGCACAGCAGCGCCGAGCCCGTCCAGGCGACGGTCAGCGTGGTCGCGGACGCCATCGCGCCCGCCCGCAGGTCCCCGAGCCGCGGACCACCGGCGACGACGACGGTGAACACGCCCTGCAGCCGTCCCCGCATCCCGTCGGGCACATAGGTCTGCAGGATCGTCTGCCGGCAGACGGCACTGACGAGGTCCGCCGCGCCGCCGACGGCCAGCAGCACGACCGCCAGCCAGTAGGCGTGCGCCAGCCCGGCCAGCGCGATCGCCACGGCCCAGCCGACGACCGCCGCCGTCAGGACGACCGCCTGGCGGCGCACCCGGCCGATCCAGCCGCTGCTGAGCCCGGCGAGCACCGACCCGGCGGCGATCGACGAGTACAGCAGGCCGACGCCGCCGTGGAACCGGGTCGCCGCCGCCTGCGGGAACAGGGCCCGCGGCATCGCGAGGACCATCGCGGCGATGTCGACGACGAACGACATGAGCAGCACCGGGTTCGCGCCGATGAACAGCAGCCCGTCGAGTACGGAACGCAGCCCCGGCCGGCCGGCCGTCGTCGGTGGCCGCAGCGCCGGCAGCCGGAACGCCGAGTACAGCGCGGCGGTGAACAGCAGGGCGTCCAGGCCGTAGGCGTAGGCGAAGCCGTGGTCGAGCCCGACCAGCACCCCGGCGATCAGCGGCCCGAGGACCGACCCGACGTTACCGGCCGTGAAGTTCAGCGCGTTCGCCGCCGACACCAGCTCGACGGGCACCAGCGCGGGCACGACGGCGCCCCGCGTCGACGAGGACACGGCGAACGCCGCTGTCTGCACGCCGATGAGTACCAGGATCAGCGCCACCGACCGCAGGCCGAGCAGGCTCTGCGCGAGCAGTGCCAGCGTCACCACCCAGGTCAGCGACGACGACGACAGGTACAGCACCCGCCGGTCGACCGCGTCGGCGACCGCCCCGCCGTACAGGCCGAACACGATCATCGGGATCAGGCCGACGAGTCCCGCGAAGCCGACCTGCAGCGACGAGTGCGAGATCGCGTAGATCTGCACGGGCGCGGCGACGCTGGTGACCATCGTCCCGACGAACGCGGTGCCCTGCCCGAGGAACGTCCGGCGAAACGCCGGTATCGCCAGCGGTCGGGTGTCCACGGCCACCCGCCGCAGCCGCCGGCGGAATCCGGACGACGCGCCGACGTCCGGATCGAGCGCCTCGCTCATCGGGCGTCGGCCCGCCAGGCCGCCGCCGGGTCCGGCGGGTATGGCCTGGTCATGGGCTCATCAGCGCCCGGCGCGTCGCATGTCATGGCTTCACGGTGCCACCGCAACCTGTTCGCGGGCACGCGAGGGTGGTGAGGCGGCGCCATCCCGAGGCGCCCCCGCCTGGCTGTCCGACCGCTTGTCACCAGGCTCGGTTCCGCGGTGGAGATGCCCTTTGTTCCGGTCTCCCAGGGCTTTCGCGGTTAGCCTGGCCGGGACGGCGCCGGCCCTGTCCGATCTGCCGGCCGCGCGGCGGACAGGTCCCGGCGAACGCCCGGCCGCCGCCCGCACTCACACTGGGGGAGACCATGCGCACGTTGACGGGTCAGGGTCAGCAGGCTGTCGCCGAGCTCGCGGGCAGGTACGGCGTCAGCGTCGACGCGGTCCGCGCGCTGCTGGACGCGGTGGCGCGGGGCAACGGCCGGGCCGCGCAGTTTTCCCATCCGGAGCTTGGCGGCAGCGGCCAGTGGATGGCCGGCGGT
>Ga0068859_100003596_pt1 | contig 15801 bp, 8 predicted proteins | sample KBSSwiS22_FD_66585 | JGI IMG/M metagenome (GOLD analysis project Ga0068859, IMG submission 66585) | Switchgrass rhizosphere microbial communities from Kellogg Biological Station, Michigan, USA - KBS Switchgrass S2-2 | ecosystem: Host-associated > Plants > Roots > Rhizosphere > Soil ...
GCGCGCCAACGAGGAGGTGCTGCGACAGTCGCAGAAGATGGAGGCGGTCGGCCAGCTCACCGGGGGCGTGGCCCACGACTTCAACAATCTGTTGCAGGTCATCATCGGCAATCTGGACACCATCGACCGCAACCTGCCCGAAGGGTCGGTGCGCCTCCGGCGCGCGGCCAACCATGCGCTGAAGGGCGCTCGCCGCGCCGCTTCGCTCACGCAGCGGCTCCTCGCCTTCTCACGCCGGCAGCCGCTCGACCCCAAGCCGGCGAACGTGAACGCGCTGGTGACGGGCCTGTCCGAATTGGTGCACCGCACCTTGGGCGAAACCGTCGCGGTCGAGACGGTGCTGGCCGCCGGGTTGTGGCAGGTGGAGGTCGACCCCAATGAATTGGAGGCGGCGATCCTCAACCTTGCGGTGAATGCGCGCGACGCCATGCCGGAGGGCGGCCGCCTCACCATCGAGACGGCCAACACCCACATCGATGAAGCCTATGCGTCCAACTATGCCGAGGTCGCGCCTGGGCAGTACGTCGCCATCTCAGTCTCGGACACCGGCAAGGGCATGGACGAGGCCACCGTGGCGCGAGCCTTCGAGCCCTTCTTCACCACGAAGCCCGTCGGGCGGGGAACCGGGCTGGGATTGAGCCAAGTCTACGGGTTCGTGAAGCAGTCGGGCGGGCATGTGAAGATCTATTCGGAGGTGGGCCAGGGCACGACCGTGAAGATCTATCTGCCGCGGCTAGACGCGGCTAACTTGACCGAAGACGACGTGGCCATCGATGCTTTGGCGCCCGACGCCGAGGGGGAGGAAACCATCCTCGTGGTGGAGGATGACGACGACGTGCGGACCTATTCTGTCGATATCCTTCGCGACCTCGGCTACCGCGTGATCGAGGCGCACGACGGTCCGTCGGCGCTGCGTCTGCTTGAACGGCAGACGCGTGTGGACCTGCTGTTCACCGACGTCGTCCTTCCGAGCGGCATGACGGGCGCCCAGGTCGCCGAACAGGCCCGCACGCTCCGGCCGGATCTGAAGGTGCTGTTCACGACGGGCTACGCGCGCAACGCCATCATCCATCAGGGGCGGCTCGACAAGGGGGTCAAGCTGATCACAAAGCCATTCGCTTCCAATGATTTGGCGGCGAAAGTGCGCGACGTCCTGGACGAAGGGACGTAGGTTGGACCCCAAAGGCTCGCCTCGACCCTCGCACCGTGCCAGGCTCCCGCGCGGTTCTGAGGCGTTGCGCTGATGACCCCCATGGACACGATATTGGAACGGGCGGTCGGCGCGGCTTCGGCCGGCGAGAAGGCGCTCCGGGAAGCGCTCGATCAGCTTCCGGCCGCCATCTATGTCACCGACGAAGACGGCTTGGTCACCTACTTCAATCCGGCCTGCATCGATTTCACGGGCCGCCGACCGGAGCTCGGCCGTGACCGGTGGTGTGTGACTTGGCGCCTGTACACCAATGCGGGTGAATTCCTGCCGCACGACCAGTGCCCAATGGCCGCGGCGATCAACACCCAGCGGCCGATCCGAGGTGTCACCGCGATTGCCGAGCGCCCCGATGGGATACGCGTGGTGTTTCGACCCTACCCGACACCAATTTTCGACGCCCAGGGAAAGTTCAAGGGCGCGGTCAATATCCTCGAGGACGTCACCGACGAGGTGCGCGCGGAGGATTTCCGCGTCCAGGCGCGGCGCTGCCGTCGCCTGGCCAACGGCATAGACGACCCGGCGGCCCACGAAACCCTCAACCGGCTGGCCGAGGAATACGATGCCAAGGCGGCCGCGGTGGAGGAGGAGCTGAAGCGCAGGACTCCACGACTGAGCTGACGGTATTTTGATGACACGGGGCTGGATGGCCCCGCTGAGCTGCTGACACTCGACTTTGCCGCCGAAAGGCGATGCGAACATTTTGCCCCAGGGCAAGCAGCATGGGATCTATGGCGGTACGGACGACGCTGATCCTGTATCGCCGGGAACGCGGGCCCGGACCGGCGCCGCCGCGGCGAACGTTCCGAGCCGGCTGCGCGGAGCTATCGCTCCGCCTTCATTCTCCCAATTTTCGTCGGCCGCATGGTCCAGCGGTCGCGTGGGGTGCGGGCGAGGGTCTTCAAGGAGAGTGTCGCCCGCTTCAAGAGATCGCGGTGTCATTCTCGAAACTCCAGGAGTGCGTGGGGTGGCGGCCTTGCCGCCGCGACCCTATTCCCCGAAATGCGGTTCATAGTGCGGAATGGGTTTGTCACCGGGCGTCATCAGGACCCGCGATCCACGCCCGCGGCGATCCTGAGTGCGCGCGCCGAAGCAGGCGGCTCGAACAGCGTCCCCGCGGGTGAAGAACTCGCCATAGACCGCTTCATCGCGCGAGACCTGCCAGGCGTCGGCCTTCCGGCTGACGCGGAATGTGAATCCCGCCCCACGTTCGGCGGCGCTCACGCGCCACCCCGTTCATCTGCCGCGGCAAGTTCCGACGCCTCGTGAGCCGCGGACAATTCCGCCCAGTCGCCGGGCATCTGCGCGCGAAGGAATCTTTGAGAGATGGTGCTCATCGAGGTGAGCTTTCGGGATCCGGTCCAGAGCTACGCTGCGCGTATCTTTCTGTCCCTGGGAGGCGATCTGGCCTCTCTTGATCACGGGTATATTAGCACGGCCATATCAGAAAAGCCGAAAAAATAGAGAATATTTATTCTCTATTTTTGGCGATTTCCGAGTCGGATGATTTGTTTTGGAGAAGGGTGGTCAAGCTCTGGACGGCTTGGGTCAGCGCGAGAACCTCCTGGTCGCGCAGCTGGTCTATTTTCTCGTGGAGGAGTTCGATCTCAAGCTCCGCCTTGATGTTGATGCGATAGTCATTCGCCGCCTCCCGGCGATCCACGTCCTGCTGGCGGTTCTGGCTCATCATGATGAACGGCGCGGCATAGGCGGCCTGGAATGAAAGCGCCAGGTTGAGCAGGATGAACGGGTAGGGGTCCCAGTGACGCACGTAGGCCGTGATGTTCAGCGTCACCCAAAGCACCAGCATGGCGGACTGGATGACGATGAAACGCCACGACCCCATGGTCGCGGCGACCTGGTCGGCGATGCGCTGGCCAGGCGTCAGCCGCGAGGCGGTCGCGTCTGGGGCGACGGCGCGCTGACTTCGCCGCAGAGCTCTCAATTCGCTCAGCAGCCTCGCCTCTTCATCGTGCAGTTCATGCCTGAGACGCAGGGCGTCCATGGTCGTCGCCTCCCGGGCGCTCAGCGGCGCCTGCCCATTTTCACCGGCGCGCCTGAACTGGCTGACGGCCATTCGCGAAAAGCCTAGACCCGCGCGACCGGCGGGGCGGGCCGTCAGCGCATGCTGAGGACCCCTATAAAGTTAAGGCGACGGAGCGCGCGCGTTGGGGCCCGCGTCCAGATCGAAGATCGCCGGCCATGCCTCGGAGGTCGCTTCGCGGAGCTCGTCCGAGAGACCGGCGCGTGACCTATTTGGCCGGATCTCCCAATACGGCCCGCGGCTCGGTCTCCTCGACCGCCAACTGGGCATGAGCAAGCGAAACGCTTGTTCCCAGCTCCGCGTCGGCCAACTGCACACGGGCTCGCAGCTGGTTCGCGAGCGCCGTCACGATGCTGGTCCCGAGACCCGGAGTGAGGCTCGCCGGATCCTTCGGCATGCCGATGCCATTGTCGCTGACTGTAAGGGTCCAATCGGCGCCCCGCGAGCGATAGCTCACCACGATCCGACCTGGGCGGCCGCCGGGAAAGGCATATTTCAAAGCGTTGATCACAAGTTCGGTGACCACGAGACCCAAGCTCACCGAGACTTCCGCGCGGACGAGGCTTTCGTCGACATCCACCTCCAGGATCAGCTGGCCGCGATCGCGGATCATCGAGGCGCTGATGCTTTCGCAGAGCTGCCTGAAATAGCTCCGGAGCTCGACGTCCCCCAGGCGCGAGGCGGCCAGTTGCCTCTGAAGGGTGGCGACCGACATCACCCGGCTATGGGCGTCCGTGAGATAGCCTCGCGCCTCCTCCGACTGGACGCGACGGGCGCTCTGCAGGATCACACTGGCGATGATCTGCAGGCTGTTGGCGACCCGGTGCTGGATCTCCTGAAGCAGGATGGCCTTCTCGCGCAGCAGATCGTCCTTCAGCTTGTCGGCGATCCGCGCGTCGGTGACGTCGGCGACCGACATCAGCAGCCGGACGTGTTCCGGTTCGCCGTAGTCGAGCTTCCGGGCGCTGATCACGAGGTGTCGTGGCCCCGCGCCATCGCTGTTCAAGTCCATCTCGTAGGCGTCGACCTGGGCGCTTCCGCTCGCGGTGGCCTTCAGCAGGGCGCGCAGCTGCGGAACATCCCATTCCCCTGAGCGCAGATCGAAAAGGGACAAGCCCGCGATGTCGAGGGGATCGGGCGGAAAGGCGTCGAGAAAGGATGCGCTCGCGGCGATCACCAGGAAGCGCCCGTCGAGGAGGACCAGTGGCGTGGTCGAACCGCCGACCACAGCTAGGGCGAGGGCGAGACCCGTGTCGGGGTGTAAAATAATAGGGGAAGCCATGGTCATCCGTTCAACGAGCGGGAGCCTGGCAAAGCGAGTGGCGAGCCCTGGAATACGCGGGAGACGCCTGCGCCGTGACGAACTCGGACCCATACCATAACACAATCGGCGGGTCGTTGCGCGCCACACCCTCAACTGAGGGCGGAACTCGGGGTCGAGTTCGGCTTCCGTGCCTTAGGCGCGCAGGGTCGGTTTTGTCGAAGCCCCTTGGACCATAGTGTCTACGCGCACCGTCATTTCCAGGAAATCCGTCGGCGCGCCGACGTAGGTTCCGACGATCGGCATGACTTGAGCATTGCATCGACCGATCGCCACCGGGATCAGTCCACCGCCGCCGACCCGTCCGTTTGTCGGATCGAAGGCGATCCATCCGGCGCCCGGAAGATAGACCTCGGCCCAGGCATGGGTCGTGTGCGTCTCGGTCGTCTCTGGGGCGGGATCAAAGAGATAACCTGACACTGCGCGGGCGCCGAAGCCGAGGTGGCGAACAGCGTCGATGAACAGGGCCGCAAGATCACGGCAGGAGCCGCTTCCAAGGGCCAAGGTCTGTGCGGCCGACTGCGTGCCTTCCTCGTCTCGCGGCCGATAGGCCGTGACGGCGAGAACGCCGGCGTTGATGTCCTTCAGCAGCGAGAGGGTGTCCGTCGGCGTGCTGCGTATGAACCCACGCGCCCACGTCCCCACGGAAGCCTCGGCCTGGCCAGGATTCCGCAGTGCGCCGAGATCGGCCACCTCATCCCCATCGAGATCGAAGGGATAGGAATGCGCGCTCGCCGCGATCGGGAAAATCGGCCAGGGCGCTGCGGAAGTCTCCACCAGGAGGCGGCTGGAGATCTGGAGTTCGGACGCGGACGCGTCGAAGGATGCGGTCGACACCAGGTTTCCAAATACGTCCTGGCTCCAGACGATGCGGGCCCCCGGTGAGCAGACCACCGTGTGTTCGAGGACTTGCAAATCATGGCTGCCGCGCGGGCGCAGCATCATGCGGTGGGGGTTGAAATCGACCTCGCGGGCGAAGCGGTACGCCGTCGTATGGACGATGCTCAGCTGCATCGTGCGCCTCGTAAGGCGCATGGGTGAGGGGCGGCGCTCGCTCGCCTCATGACGATGGGTGCGGTCTCAGGACACTGACCATCTTCCGCAGCAGGCCATCGTCCGCAGCTCGGCGCTGCGCTTCGTAGGCGGCCAGCCGCTCCACATAGGAAAGGGCGTCCTCTGAGACCTGCCTGGCGGGGACGATCGGATTGAGGGGAGTCCGCGCCTCGCTGACGGGGCCGCTCCGAAACCATGAGAAGAAGCTCATCAGCGGCCCTTCTTCTTGCCGCCCCCGGATGAGTTAGCGCTTCGATCCGCAGTTCCGAGAAAAGAGCCCGGCGTAGGCTGGGTTTTCGGTTTCTCCTTCTTCGGCTTTCGGACTTCACGGTTCGATTTCTTCTGACTCTTGGCCATGTCATGCGTCCGTTGCGGGTGTGGATTTTTCAGTTGTGAAGGCGAGGTTGAGCGGTACGTCCTCGTTGCGCGCCGCCGGTGTCGCGTCGCACCTGTTCAACTCTGCAAGCGCCAGCCAGCTGGCCGCTGCGAGTTCATGCTTCTCGCGAACTCGCTCCAGGATGCTGCCTGCCGCCAGGGCGGAGGCTCCGAGCGCCCTGATGCGATACTCGTCGGCTTTGGCCTGCCTTTTCAGCTGAGCGGTCACTCGCTCTTGCTCAGCCATTTTGGAGGGCGCCGCGATAGGGCGTGCAACCTGGGCTGGAGACGAATGCTCGTCAGCGCCCGAAGACGCCGCAGGAAGCGGAAACATGACGGGTCTCGGATCAACGCCGCATCGGGTGCGATCGACCGCTTGGGTGGCGGCACACGTCCGACGGCGCTCACAGAAGATGGGGCGCGCGTAGCGTAATAGCCAGGGCGTCCGGCACTAGGCGTGCGAGTTACCGCTGGCTGGAAGTGCTTGTCAGTGTCATGGAGTGGGCGCCGCGGCCCTAGCGGCCGTACGCAGTGCCCTCGATCCCGGTCAGTGCGCAAGCCGCGAAGGCGGTCTGGTCCCGTGCGGACAAATCAAGTCATGCGAAAGAGGTGCGCAGGTGCTGGCCCGCCGCAGGAAGACCCCGTTCCGGCAGCCCGTTGGCCGCCTGGACCGACCGACAGAGGCGGACACGGCGCCTATCCGCAACGAGCTGTTCAGTGCGGAGCGTCTCGAGGGGCATGCCCGCAGCCTGGCCGAGGCTCAGGGTGCGGGGCGCATGGGCCGGGGGCGGCCGTTGGTTGGGCGGCTGGCCGACAATCAGGCGGTGTTGCTCAAAGCCTACCGGGACACCGTACAGGCGCTCGACGAAGGCGCGGCCATTACGCCGGCGGCCGAGTGGCTGATCGACAATTTCCACCTCACCGAAAAGCAGATCCGGGAGATCCGGCTGGATCTGCCGGCAAGCTATTATCGGCAGCTCCCGAAGATCACGTCGGGCCAGCTCGCAGGCTATCCGCGCGTCTTTGGGATAGCCTGGGCGTTCGTGGCGCACACCGACAGCCGGTTTGACCCCGAGCTGCTGCGGCGCTTTCTGCGTGCTTATCAGGAGGTTCAGCCGCTCACCATCGGCGAACTCTGGGCCGTAGCGATCACCCTGCGTATCGTGCTGATCGAAAACCTGCGTCGGATCGCCGAGCGCATTGTCATCAGCCGCGCCGCGCGCGCGCAGGCGGATGAGGCCTGCGATCGCTTGCTCGGCGCGGCGGACCGGCGCGCGGAGCCCGTCGCGCAGGTGCTCCGCGAGCATGAACGCGGCCTGTTGGCCGACGCCTTCGTCGTCCAGATCCATCAGCGTCTGCGCGACAACGAGATGATCGGGCCACCGGCGCTGGCCTGGTTGGACGGGCGCCTCGCGCGCCAGGGCACGGTCGCCGACCAGTTGGTGCGCGATGAACAGCAGCGCCAGGTCGCGGCCAGCGGCACCGTTCGAAACATCGTCGCAAGCATGCGGCTGATCTCCGACGTGGACTGGAGCGAGCTGGTCGAACAAGCCAGCCTCGTCGACGATGTGCTGAAGGCCGCCAGTACCTTCGGCGATATGGATTTCCCTACCCGCAATCTCTACCGCACCGCCATCGAGGTGTTGGCTCGCGGCGCGCCGCTCAGCGAGCTGGACGTCGCCAGGCGTGTCGTCGATGCCGTGCAGGCGGTCGGCGATGTCTCTGGAGAGAGCCAGCGGAGCGATCCCGGCTACTATCTGCTTGCGGGTGGGCGGTCCGCGTTCGAAGCCTCGATCGGCTTTAAGGCCCACCCTCGAACCTGGCCGGGCCGCGCCGTCCGAAGGCTCGGCATCGGGGCCTACGTCGCTTCAGGCCTTGCGGCTGCGGCGCTTCTTCTCCTGCCGCCCCTCTTCGCACTTGCCGAGTTCGGCGTCGCCGCGCCGTGGCTGGTCCTGCTGGGCTTGTTGGGTGTTTTCCCGGCGCTCGATGCGGCTGTGGCGCTCGTGAACCGTGAGATCACGCGCGGCTTTCGCGCGACGCCGCTTCCGGCGCTCGAACTAAAGGGCGGCGTACCGGCGAGGCTGAGGACGCTCGTGGTCGTGCCGGTGCTGCTATCCAGCCTAGCGGACGTGGAGGAGCAGATCGAAGGGCTGGAGGTCCATCATCTCGCGAGCCCGGAAGGGGACCTGCATTTCGCGCTGCTTTCAGACTGGCGTGACGCCGACAGCGAGCAGACCGATGCCGACGAGGCCCTGCTCGCGGCCGTCGCCGAGGGGATCGGACGGCTGAACCAGAAGTATGGCGCAGCTCCCGGCGGGGACAGATTCCTCCTGCTCCATAGGCGGCGCGTCTGGAACGAGGTCGAGCATTGCTGGATGGGGTGGGAGCGAAAGCGCGGCAAGCTCCATGAGCTCAACCGCCTGCTCCGCAATGCGCGCGACACCACCTTCATGGTGGTCGAGGGCCAGACCGTTCCGCGTGGCGTCCGCTATGTCGTCACGCTGGACGCCGACACCAAGCTGCCCCGCGACACGGTGCGTCGCCTGATCGGCAAGATGGCGCACCCGCTCAATCGGCCGAAGCTGGACCCTGCCGCCGGGCGTGTCACCGAGGGTTACGCGATCCTGCAGCCGCGCGTCACGCCGGCGCTTCCGTCCGAGGGCGCAGGCACGCTGTTCCGGCGGGTATTCTCCAGCCTAGGCGGCATAGACCCCTATGCCGCGGCGGTGTCGGACGTCTACCAGGATCTGTTCGGCGAGGGGTCGTTCGCCGGCAAGGGGATCTATGAGGTCGACTCGTTCGAAGCCGCGCTTAGCGGACGCGTGCCGGACTCGACGCTGCTCAGCCACGATTTGTTCGAAGGGGTGTTCGCCCGGGCTGGCCTGGCCTCCGACGTCGAGGTCGTGGAGGATTTCCCAGATCGCTACGATCTCTCGTCGCTTAGGCACCATCGCTGGGCCCGGGGTGACTGGCAGCTCCTGCCGTGGATCCTCGGCCTGCCGCCTGCGCCCGGCTGGCCGCCGGGGCGCCTGCCGGCGATCGGGCGCTGGAAGATGGTCGACAACCTCCGGCGGACGCTTTCGCCGGGTTTGAGCCTTGCGAGCCTTGGAGCGGGCTGGCTGCTGCCGCTGCCGGCCGCGGCGCTTTGGACCAGCTTCATGCTGATCACCTTGCTGCTGCCTCCGTTAGTGCCGGTCGCCGCGTCCGTCATTCGGCGCCGGCCCGGTGTGCCGCTTCGCGCGCGGCTTCACGCCTTCGATTCCGACCTCCGCCTTGCGCTCGTCCAGACGGCGCTGGCGGCCGCACTCCTCGCAGACCAGGCGTGGCTGATGGCCGACGCCATCGTTCGCACCCTGTGGCGCCTCTTCGTCAGTCGCCGACATTTGCTCGAGTGGGCGCCGTCCGGACTCGCTGCGGCGGGCCGCCGCCTGGACCTCACGAGTTTCTACCGCCGCATGGCGCCTTCGGTCGGCGTCGGGCTGGCGACGCTGCCCGTTCTCTGGCTCGCCCGCTCCAATGCCTGGATTCTGGCGGCGCCGTTCGCCTTGGCATGGATGGCTGCTCCCGCCGTGGCGCTGCTCGCCAGCCGGCCCTCTTCGCCCGCCCGCCGCGCACCGCCGACCGAGGCGGACCTGCAGCTGTTGCGCCTCACCGCTCGCCGGACCTGGCGCTATTTCGAGACCTTCGTGACGGCGGCGGACAACATGTTGCCGCCCGACAACTTCCAGGAGTCTCCCGACGCGGTGGCGCATCGCACGTCGCCGACCAATCTGGGTCTCTATCTTCTCTCCGTCGTTGCGGCCCGGGATTGCGGCTGGGTGGGGATGCCGGAGGCCGTCGAGCGACTGGAGGCGACCCTTGCAACGATGGGTCGGATGGGCCGCTTCCGCGGGCACTTCTACAACTGGTACGACACCGCCGACCTGCGGCCCTTGGATCCGCTGTATGTTTCCTCGGTGGACAGCGGGAATCTCGCCGGCCACCTGATCGCCCTCGCCAATTCGGCCGAGGAATGGGCCGCAACGCCTCCGCAGGGGGCGTCTCTTCGAGGCGTCGCCGACGCCCTGACCATTGCGTCCGAAGAACTCGAAGCGCTGCGCAAGTCCAGCGTCACCTCCAACGCCAACTGGCGACGTCTGGAAAGCGAGTTCAGGCGAACCGGCGAGGCCTTGGCGCGTGCGCAGGCCTTGGGGACGGTCACCGGCGAAGCCTGGACCGAGCTCGCGTCCCAGAGCGCCGTGCTCTCGGACGCGGCGCATACCGTCACGATTGAACAGGGCGGATCTGCGGGCGCGGACCTGCTGTTCTGGGCCGAGGCGGTCGGCCGCTCGATCGCAAGCCAGCGGCGAGATTTCCTGGCCGCGTCGGTGGACCGCCTCGCCGCCATCGCCGAGACGGCGCGCGGCATGGCGTTCGAGATGGACTTTGCGTTTCTGCTAGATCCGGACCGCATCCTGCTTTCGATCGGCTATCGATGCGCGGACGGTGAACTCGATCCGAATTGCTACGACCTCCTCGGGTCGGAGGCCCGGCTCGCGAGCTTCATCGCCATCGCCAAGGGCGACGCGCCAGCGCGTCACTGGTTCAAGCTCAGCCATGCGGTAACGCCCGTGGCGCACGGCGCGGCCCTGATCTCCTGGTCAGGGTCGATGTTCGAATACCTGATGCCGACGCTGGTCATGCGGGCGCCGCCCGGCAGCTTGTTGGACCAGACGGATCGGTTGGCGGTCCGGCGGCAGGTGGACTACGCCGCCAGCCTCAAGACGCCGTGGGGGATGTCGGAGTCCGCCTATAACGCCCGCGACCTCGAATTCACCTATCAATACCTGAGCTTCGGCGTGCCAAGCCTCGGTCTGAAGCGCGGCCTTGCCGACAACGTGGTCGTCGCGCCTTACGCGACCGCGCTCGCGGCCATGGTCTACCCGAAGGCGGCGGCGCGCAATTTCGAACAGCTGGAGAGCGTCGGCGGACGCGGTCGCTACGGCTTCTACGAAGCCATCGACTACACGCCGTCGCGGGTGCCAGAGGGCGAGCGTTTCGCCCTGGTGCGCGCCTTTATGGCCCATCACCAGGGCATGACCATCGTGGCCATCGCCAACGCCCTTTCGGGGGGGCGGATGCAGGCTCGCTTCCACGCCGAGCCCATGGTGCAGGCGACAGCGTTGCTGCTGGAGGAACGCATGCCTCGCGAGGTCGTCGTCCAACAGCCGTGGGTCGTGCGACGGACGTCGGCGGCAGGCGCCCGCGAAGCCGAGGCGCCGGGCGCCCGCCGGTTATCCACCCCGCACACGATCTTGCCGGTCGTCCACGTGCTCTCCAACGGCCGCTATTCGGTCATGCTCACGGCAGCGGGCTCTGGATACAGCAGGTGGCGCGGCCTGGCCGTGACCCGCTGGCGTGAAGACCCGACCTGCGACGCGTCAGGCGCGCGCATGTTCCTCCGGGACGTTCGCTCTGGGGCTGTGTGGTCGGCGGGCTATCATCCAACGGACGCCGAGCCGGACGACTATCACGCCATCTTCAACGAAGACCGATGCGAGATCGGACGCCGAGACGGGTCGCTCGCGACCGTGATGGAAGTCCTTGTCTCGGCCGAGGACGACGCCGAGGTGCGGCGAATCTCCCTGACGAACAGTGGATTTGTCGCGCGAGAGATCGAAGTCACCTCCTACGCGGAACTCGCCCTCGCGCCTCAGGCTGCCGATGTCGCGCATCCGGCGTTCTCGAAGATGTTCGTGCAGACCGAACACCTGCCCGCCATCGGGGCCTTGATCGCCACACGGCGCCGTCGTTCCCCGGATGAAGCCGAAATCTGGGTTGGTCACCTGGCCGTGCTCGAAGGGGAGGGTATCGATCATTCCGAATTCAGCACCGACCGCGCACAGGTGCTCGGGCGTGGCCGCGACGCCCGCGCGCCCCAGCGTGTCGTGGAGGGCCGGGCGCTTGGCGGCGCGTGCGGGACCGTGCTCGATCCTGCGTTCGCCCTCAGGCAGCGCATCCGGATTCCACCGGGAGGCACGGCGCGCATATCCTTCTGGACCCTGGCGGCGTCGTCTCGCGGCGCGCTCCTCGACCTGATCGACAAACACCACGATCCCTCCGCCTTCGATCGGGCGGCGAATCTCGCCTGGACCCAAACGTTGGTGCAGCTTCATCACCTCGGCATTGGTCGGGGCGAAGCCGCACTTTTCCAGCGGTTGGCGAGCCATGTGATCTATGCGGGAGCAGCCCTGCGACCGCCATCCGATACGCTGAGGCGGGGCGCCGGCGGCCAGCCGAGCCTTTGGCCGCTGGGAATCTCGGGCGACCTGCCGATCGTCCTGTTGCGCATCGCCGACACTGAAGAGCTCGGTTTTGCGCGCCAGCTCTCGAAGGCCGGCGAATATCTGCGGGGCAAGGGGCTGAGCTTCGATCTCATCCTGCTGAACGAGCGGCGCTCGTCCTATGTGCAAGATCTCCAGATCGCGCTGGAGGCGTTGGTGCGCGTCGATCCGTCTCACGGGGAGCCTCAGGTGACGGGTCGAACGGTGGTCCTGCGCGCCGACCTCATCGCGCCTGAAAGCCGCGACTTGCTGTTGTCGGTCGCGCGCGTCGTGCTGGCAGGGCGGGGCGGAATGCTGGGCGAGCAACTCGATCGGGTTGCTGCGGCCGCCAGCCCGCCGCCCGCCGCTCCGAAACGGCGCATCGCAGCGGTAGGCGACTCGCCCAGGCCGCTCCCGCAGCTCGAATTCTTCAACGGCCTCGGCGGGTTCGCCGAGGACGGGCGTGAGTACGTCGTCGTCCTGGCCCCAGGTCAGGCGACCCCCGCCCCGTGGATCAACGTCGTCGCCAACCCAGCTTTCGGCTTCCAGGTGTCCGCCGACGGAGCCGGCTATACCTGGGCGCAAAACAGCCGCGAACATCAGCTGACGCCCTGGTCCAACGACCCCGTGACCGATCCGACGGGGGAGGCGTTGTTCCTGCGTGACGAGGAGACCGGCGCGATCTGGTGTCCGACCGCCTGCCCAATACGGGACGAGGGCCACACCTATGTCGGCCGGCATGGCCGCGGGTACAGCCGCTTCGAGCATAGCGCCCACGGGATCGAGCTGGATCTCCTGCAGTTCGTCCCGCTGGCGGATCCCATCAAGGTCTCGCGCCTGCGCATCCGCAACACCTCCGGCCGCGCCAGGCGATTGTCGGTGACGGCCTACGCCGAATGGGTGCTGGGCCAGTCCCGAGCCGCCGTCGCCCCGTTCACGATCACCAGCGTGGATGCGGCGACCGGAGCGCTGTTCGCCCGCAACGCCTGGAACCCCGCCTTCGGCGCGCCTGTCGCCTTCGCGGACCTCGGCGGACGCCAAACCAGCTGGACGGGTGATCGGCGCGAGTTCATCGGCCGCAACGGCGCGCTTTCCGCGCCCGCGGCCCTGTCTGGCCGGGCGCCGCTTTCGGGGACCGTCGGCGCCGGCCTCGATCCCTGCGCAGCGCTGCAGACCACGATCGAACTGGCGGCCGACAACGTTTGCGAGATCGTCTTCCTGCTGGGCGAGGCGCAGGACGAGGCGGCGGCGCGCGACCTTGTGAACCGATACCGCACCGCCGACTTGCAGGCCGTGCTCGCCGAGGCGCGGGAATACTGGGCGCACCTGCTCGACGCTGTCCAGGTCAAGACGCCCGACCGGTCCATGGACGTGATGCTCAACGGCTGGCTGCTGTATCAGGCCGTCGCGTGCCGGATCTGGGCGCGCTCCGCCTTCTATCAAGCGAGCGGCGCCTATGGCTTTCGCGACCAGTTGCAGGACGGCATGGCGCTCGCGTCCCTCGATCCCAAAATCCTGCGCCAGCACCTGCTGCGGGCGGCCGGCCGGCAATTTCCCGAGGGTGACGTTCAGCACTGGTGGCTGCCGCACTCCGGACAAGGCGTGCGGACCCGAATCTCGGATGACCGCGTGTGGCTCGCCTACGCGACGGCGCACTACGTTGAGACAGCCGGCGACCCGACGGTGCTGGCTGAGATGGTCCCGTTCCTTGGCGGCGCCCTGCTCGAACCGGGCGAAGCCGAAAACTTCTTCCAGCCGTCGGTCTCCGAAGCCGCTGCGAGCCTCTACGAACACTGCGCGCGCGCCCTCGACCACAGCCTCGAACTCGGCCGCCATGGGCTCCCGCTGATGGGTGGCGGCGACTGGAACGACGGGATGAACCGTGTCGGGGAACGCGGCTTGGGCGAGAGTGTCTGGCTGGGCTGGCTGCTGCATGCGACGCTGACGGCGTTCATTCCACTGGCCGAGGCGCGCGACGACGCTGGGCGTGTCCGGACGTGGCGGGCGCACGCGACGGCGCTGCAGGCGGCGCTTGAGCGCGAGGCCTGGGATGGCGACTGGTACCGGCGGGGCTGGTTCGACGACGGCGCGCCGCTGGGCTCGCAGGCGAGCGACGAGTGCCGCATCGATTCCATCGCCCAGTCGTGGGCGGTGCTGTCGGGGGCCGGATCGCCTGGGCGCGCCGCCCAGGCCATCGCCGCCGTCGAGCGGAACCTCATCATCCCTGGCGAGAAACTGGCGCTGCTGTTCACGCCGCCGTTCGACAAGACGCCGGACGATCCCGGCTACATCAAGGGCTACCCGCCGGGGATTCGCGAGAACGGCGGCCAGTACACCCATGCCGCTGCCTGGGCCGTGATGGCCTTCGCAGGGGTAGGCGAGGGGGACAAGGCGGCTGCACTGTTCTCGATGCTCAATCCGATCAACCATGCCCTGACCCGCGCGGACGTCCATCGCTACAAGGTCGAGCCCTACGTGGTTGCGGCGGACATCTATGCCGCGCCGGGCCACGTCGGCCGCGGCGGCTGGACCTGGTACACCGGCTCCGCCGCCTGGATGCAGCGCGCCGGGATGGAAAGCATTCTGGGCCTGCGTCGGAAAGGCGACATCCTGATCGTCGATCCCTGCATCCCCAAGGAATGGCCTGGCTTCACCGCCTGCCTGCGCCATGGTGAGAGCCGGTACGAGATCATCGTCGAAAACCCGCACGGCGTCATGCAGGGCGTACGGGCCGCCGCGCTCGACGAATGCGAGATCACGGCGCGGCCGACGAGCATTGAATTGAAGGACGATGGCCAGGCCCACAGGCTGACAATTCGGCTCGGTTAGCGCGCGAGACGACTCCGGCTGAGGTTGTGGTTGACCTCACGCCCGAACCGGCGCGTGAAGGTCCATGGCTATGGAAACTGTCTATATCGTGCAGTCCTACGTCCGCGGGCGCGGCAAGGGTCTGAAGGCCGAGCAACAGGTCGGCTGCAAGACCGCGGAGGAGGCGCGACGCAAGGCGGAGCGGTTGGGGCCATTGCGCGTGGGCGTCGTCGCCTTCGCAGCCACGGCGGACACCGAGCTTGGTGATTACGACGAGAACCCGGTCATTCTGTTCCGGTCCGGCGAGCTCCCGCACCCGTTCACCGAAGCCTGATCCGAACCGCCGGGAAGCGCGGACACCGACCACGAGAAAGGGCGGAGCTGTGCAGCCCCGCCCTCGTTCAGTCGCCCATCTGGGATGGGAGAGGCGAGCTAGAAATCCATCCCGCCCATGCCGCCGCCGGCCATGCCGCCCGCGCCGCCGACGTCCTTGCGGGGGGCCTCGACAATGGCGGCTTCGGTGGTGATGAGCAGACCGGCGACCGAGCCTGCGTGCTGCAACGCCGTCCGCACCACCTTGGCCGGGTCGATGACGCCGGCCTGCACCAGGTCGACGTACTCTTCCGTCTGGGCGTTGAAGCCGAAGGTCGCCGAGGCGTTCTCCAGCACCTTGCCGACCACGATCGAGCCT
>Ga0068859_100003598_pt1 | contig 15799 bp, 19 predicted proteins | sample KBSSwiS22_FD_66585 | JGI IMG/M metagenome (GOLD analysis project Ga0068859, IMG submission 66585) | Switchgrass rhizosphere microbial communities from Kellogg Biological Station, Michigan, USA - KBS Switchgrass S2-2 | ecosystem: Host-associated > Plants > Roots > Rhizosphere > Soil ...
CCTCGGCGCTCGTCCGGATCTCGGCGCCGAGCTTGCGCGCGGCGCCCTCCAGGATCTCGACCAGCGCGCCCATCCCGCCCTTGACGTAGACCGTGGAGCCGGCGCCGTTGCCGCCGCCGGCCGCGGCCTGGAGCAGCAGGTTGGCCGTGGTGCCCGCCGACCACGGGCCGGCCAGCATCCCCGTGATGCCCCGGGCCGAGATCACGGCCCGCAGCGCCTCCGTCTCGAACCACTCCGCTGCGAAGTCGGCCACCGCCATCGGGCCCCAGCGCAGCAGCCGCTGCCCGTCCGCCCGGCCCAGGCGGCGGAAGCCCAGGCCGAGCTTGGCCAACGGCATCAGGTTCCCGTTGAGGGGCTTGTCCACGTCGGGCGGCGTCATGTCCAGCACGCGGCCCAGGACCGCGGCCACGGCGGAGAGCGAGCGGTGGAAGGCGGGATAGCGCTCCGCGTCGCGGGGCGAAAGGGCCCGCAGCTCGGTGGCCGTGCGCGCCGGATCGCCCCACAGGGTCAGGCCCCGGCCGTCGGGCAGCGGCGCGAAGACGCGCGGCTCCACGTCGATGAGCGACAGGCCGCGCTTCAGGAGGCCGAGGCCGGCCAGGACCGACGGGCGCAGTGGCCCGGTCAGGTGCGCGACGGTCGAGGCCTTGTAGCCCGGGTGGATCTCCTCGGTGACGGTGGCCCCGCCCAGGACGTCGCGCCGCTCGAGCACGAGCGTGCGCAGGCCGCGGCGGGCCATGAGGCCGGCCGCCACCAGCGCGTTATGGCCTCCGCCGACGACGATGACGTCCGGACGGGTGGGCTTCACCGGCCGTTCCCGCCCCAGTCCTTCAGGATCTCGCGGGCCGCGATGCGCCCGGGCGCGCCCATGATGCCGCCCCCGGGATGGGTGGCCGAGCCGCACATATAGAGGTTGCGCACCGGCGTCCGGTAGCGGGCCCACCCCGCGACCGGGCGCAGGAAGAAGAGCTGCTCGAGCGAAAGCTCGCCCTGGAAGATGTTGCCCTCGGTGAGGCCCCACTCGCGGTCCAGGTCGAGCGGGGTCACGACCTGCCGGTGCAGGATCAGGTTGCGGAGGTTCGGTGCGTACTCGGACAGCGTGTCGACCACGGTGTCGCCGAAGGCCTCCTTCTTCTGGTCCCAGGTGCCTTCCCGCAGCTTGAAGGGCGCGTACTGCACGAAGCAGGACATGACGTGCTTGCCCGGCGGCGCCACCGACGGATCGGTGAGCGACGGGATCACCACGTCCATGTACGGGCGCCGCGAGAAGTCGCCGTACTTCGCGTCGTCGTAGGCCCGCTCCATGTACTCGACGCTGGGGGAGATGGAGATGGCGCCGCGCAGGTGCGCGCCCGGGCCGGGCAGGCACTTGAAGTCGGGCAGCCCGTCGAGCGCCATGTTCACCTTGCCCGAGGAGCCGCGCAGCTTGTAGCGGCGGACCTCCTCCACGAACTCCGCGTCCAGGCTGGCCGGGTCCAGGAGCTTCAGGAACGTGCGGTGCGGGTCCACGCTGGAGACGACGACGGCGGCCTCGATCTCCTCGCCGTTCTCCAGGGCCACGCCGGTGACGCGGCCGTTCTTGGTCATGATGGCGCGCACGCCGGCCTCGGTGCGCACGACGACCCCCGCCTCCTTGGCCGCCGCCTCGATGGCCAGGCTGATGGCGCCGGTGCCGCCGCGCGAGAAGCCCCACGAGCGGAAGGCGCCGTCGATCTCTCCCATGTAGTGGTGCAGGAGGACGTAGGCGGTGCCCGGCGAGCGCACGCCGAGGAAGGTGCCGATGATGCCGCTGGCCGACATGGTGGCCTTGAGCACGTCGGTCTCGAACCACTGGTCGAGCATGTCCGCCGCGCTCATGGTCATGAGCTGGATCAGGTTGTGGCGCGCGGCGTGGGGCAGGGCCTGGAACCGCCGGGCCAGGCCGCCCAGCTGCCGCAGTCCGCCCAGCTCCATCGAGAGCGGGTCCGGCGGCGTCATCGACAGGATCGGCTTGACGAAGCGGGCCATCTCCACCATGGCCTTGGCGTACTCGTCGTAGGCCTCGGCATCGGTGGGGGAGTGGCGGTAGATCTCGCGGCGGGTCTGGGCGTGGTCGCTCATGCGCCAGAGGTAGTCGCCGCTCGGCATGGGCGTGAAGGTCCCGTCCAGGGGCAGGATCTCCAGGCCGTGGCGGGGCAGGTCCAGGTCGCGGATGATGTCCGGCCGCAGCAGCGACACCACGTACGAGCAGACCGAGAAGTGGAAGCCGGGGAAGACCTCCTCCGTGCACGCGGCGCCGCCCACGATGTGACGCCGCTCCAGGACCAGGACCTTCTTCCCGGCGCGCGCGAGGTAGGCCGCGTTGACCAGGCCGTTGTGGCCCGCCCCGATGATCACGGCGTCGTAGCGCTGGGCCATCCGCCGGATTCTATGGGAGAGCGCCCGACGGCGCTAGGATGGGGCCATCAAGGAGGTTCGTGATGCAGTCATTCACGCGCACCGTCCGGACCCTGTCCCTGGTGGTCCTCCTGGCGCCCGTCGCGGCCGTGTGGGCGCAGGCGCCGGCGCCCAAGACCGAGGCCAAGTCCGCGGCGGCCAAGGCCGCTCCCGCGCCGCAGGCCGACCTGATCGACATCAACTCGGCCAGCGAGGACCAGCTCAAGACACTGCCCGGCATCGACGTGGTCTACGCGCACAAGATCGTGGTGGGCCGGCCGTACCACAACAAGACCGAGCTGCAGACGAAGAAGATCGTCCCCCGGGCCACGTACCAGAAGATCCGGGACAAGATCATCGCCAAGCAGTCGTAGCCCCTGCCTCACCTCCGCCCGCCGCGCGGATGGCGCCGTGGCGCCGAGCGCGGCCGGCCGTCCTTGTCGCGGCCGCCGCGCTTGGCGGCGGCGGGCCGGGGGTCCGTCTTCCGGGGCGTCATCTCCTCGAGCACGCCCTTGATCAGCAGCGGCCACACGGTGGTGGCGTCGGCATACACCTCGGCGAACCGGCCGCCTTCCGACTCGGGCACGAACTTGCCCCAGGAGATCCCCTCGGAGTAGGTGCAGCCGGAGAGGCCGCCCCAGTGCGTCGGCTCCGGGCAGATGCGCACCGCGTACTGGTAGCGCGGCGGCCCGAGGTCCAGCCCCAAGCGGTGATTGATGATGTCGACGTACGGCCCAACCTCCTGGGCCCAGTTCCGGGGCACGCCGCCGCCGATGGTGAAGATGCCCAGGCGCTCCGAGCTCAGCGCGAAGCGCGCGAAGCTGTTCAGATCGAGGTAGGGGTTGTAGCGCGGCAGCGTGGCGAACAGCGCGTCCGCCTCCGTGACGCCCGACTCCCGCGCCTTCTTCATGGTGTAGGTGGCCAGGTCCAGGCCCAGCTCCGAGTCGGTGAAGGCGGGGACATAGATGGGCACGCCGTGGATGTAGGCGCTGCGCAGGACCCCCGCGCCGTTGGGATCGTCCGCCAGCACCTTCCCCAGCGCGCGGCAGATGATCTCGCTCGACAGCTCGCCTTGCAGCGTGTCCAGGGCCCGGCCCGTGAACTCCTCGACGTAATTGAGGTTGGCCTCCATCTCCAGGGTGTCGTAGACGCGGTTGTAGCCCTTCTCGAACAGCTCCTCGTCGGACATGCGCGGGTCGTGGCGGTAGTGGACAAGGCCCACCGCTTCGGAGAGGCCGTGGGCCATGAGCGCGCCCGTGGAGACGACCGCGTGGACCATGCCGGTGTCGATCATCTTGGAGATGACCTTGCCCATCTTGGCGATGGTCATGGCGCCGGACAGGGTGAGGACCACCTTGCAGCCCGGGTCTTCCACCATGGCCAGGGAGACGTCCAGGGCCTCGCCCAGCGTGCGGCCGCTGAAGGCGGTCTTGGCCATCCCGCGCAATAGCCCGGCAAACGACGTGACCTTGTCGAGATCGAGGCTCTCGAGGGCGATGAGGCCGTCCTGACGTCCGTCGCGGAATTGCCGAGGGTGGTGCATGGGTCCTCCCCCGCCGATCCTACCCGAAGCGGCGACTACAATGACGCCCATGCGCGTTGCCGAGCTGCGCCGGCGGTTCGATCGGCTGTATCGCCGCTACGACCACCGCTTCGTCGATCCCGACCCGCTGCAGTTCGTGCGCAGCCAGCGCACGCCCGCGGACCGCGAGGTGGTGGGCCTCCTGGCCTCGGCCCTGGCCTACGGGAACGTGCGGCAGATCAAGCGCAGCATCGCCGCCGCGCTCGAGGCGCTGGGGCCGCGGCCGGCCGAGGCCATCCGCCGTCTCGAGCCGCGGGTGGCGGCGCGCCGGCTGTCGTCGTTCCGCCATCGCTTCAACGACGGCGTCGACGTCGCGTGCCTCTTCTTCTTCATGAGGCAGATGGTCGAGTCGCACGGCTCGGTCGAGGCGTTCTTCGCCGAGGGATGCGCTGCCGATGCGGTCGACGTCGGCCCCGCGCTGGCCTCGTTCTCGGCCCGCGCGCTGGCCCTCGACACCGGGGGCCTGTACCCGGGGCGGCGCGCGCCGCGCGACGCGGGGGTGCGCTTCTTCTTCCCGTCGCCGGAGGACGGCAGCGCGTGCAAGCGCCTGAACCTGTACCTGCGCTGGATGGTGCGCCGGGACGGGGTGGACCTGGGGGTCTGGCGGTCCGTGGACCCGGCCCGTCTCGTGATCCCGCTCGACGCCCACGTCCTGACCATCGCGCGGCGGACGCGCCTCACGCGCTACCGGTCGCCGGGATGGCGGATGGCGGTGGACATCACGCGCACGCTGCGCCGCCTGGACCCGGCGGACCCGGTGAAGTACGACTTCGCGATCCACCGCATGGGCCTGTGGAAGCGGGAGGCCGAGATCCGCTCCCTGCGCTGATGCGCCCCGGCCGATGGAGGGCCATCGGCGCCGGGGCTATCATCGGGAGAGGACGGGACGGCTCATCGCCGGCGGAGGAAATCATGACCGCTCATTGGAAGTTGTTACTGGTATCCGTGCTGCCGCTCCTCGGCCTCTCCGCGGCGCAGGCCGCAGACCAGCCGGAGTCGACCACCCCGCCCGCTGAAGCGGGCCTGCCACCGCTCACGACCATCGCGCCCAACCTGGTCAAGCCGGTGGGCATAACGAACGCGGGGGACGGCTCTGGCCGCCTCTTCATCACCCTCCAGGACGGCAAGATCATCATCTGGGACGGCACCCAGGTGCTGGCCACGCCATTCCTGGACATCGACCCCATCGTCAACTCCAGCGGGAGCGAGCAGGGACTCCTCGGCCTGGCCTTCCACCCGGACTACAAGAGCAACGGCTACTTCTACGTGAACTACACGGACAACACGGGCGGCGACACGGTCATCGCCCGATACAGCGTGTCGGCCGCCAACCCCAACGTGGCCAACCCCGCCTCGGCCCTGATCCTCATGGAGATCGACCAGCCGTTCTCGAACCACAACGGCGGCCAGCTCCAGTTCGGGCCGGACGGCTATCTCTACATCGGGATGGGAGACGGCGGGAGCGCCGGCGATCCCTTCAACAATGGCCAGAACTTGACCAAGCTGCTCGGGAAGATGCTCCGCATCGACGTCAACGGCCTGGTGGGCCAGCCCCCGGACTGCGGTGGATCCAATTACACGATTCCGTCCAACAACCCCTTCGTGGACGGGCTCGGCGGGAACTGTGACGAGATATGGCAGCTGGGCCTGCGCAATCCGTGGCGCTTCACCTTCGACCGCCTGACGGGCGACATGTACATCGGCGACGTGGGTCAGGACTCCTGGGAGGAGGTGGACCGCCAGCCGGCGGGCAGCGCGGGCGGGCAGAACTGGGGCTGGCGCTGCTACGAGGGCAACCATCCCTTCAACACGGCGGGTTGCGGGCCGATCAGCGACTACGACGGCCCCATCGTCGAGTACTCCCACTCCCTCGGCTGCTCCATCACCGGGGGATACGTCTACCGGGGCCCGGTCATGCCGGGCCTCGGGCAGGGCACCTACGTGTACGCCGACTTCTGCAGCGGACGGGTCTGGGGCGCCCGGCAGCAGGCCGGCAAGTGGCGCCACCTGCAGCTCCAGGACACGCCTTACATGATCAGCTCCTTCGGAGAGACGGAAGCGGGTGAGCTGTGCTTCACCCACGACACCACGGTCTCGTCGCCGACGAGCAGCGTGCTCTGCGCGCTGTCGTCGAACTAGCCGGGCTCAGCGGGCGCTGGTCATCCGGATCGATCGTCCCTGGGTGAGGTCAGCGGGCACCCCGCCCGGGAACTTGGCCGCGATCTGCTGGCGGATCTTCTCCGCGCGGTTCCCCGGGTCCGGGTGCGTGCTGAAGAACTCCGGCTGGCGGCTGCCGCCGCTGGCCTTGGCCAGGATCTCCATGACCTCGATGAGGGTCCGCGGGTCGTAGCCCGCCGACGACATCAGGTCCACGCCCAGGGCGTCGGCCTGCAGCTCGTCCTGGCGCCCGTACTTCATCTGCGCCATCTGGGCCACGAAGGCCGCGGCCTGCGCGGCCTGCTGGTCCGAGGTCGCCACGCCCACCGCGCCCACGATCCCCTGGGCCAGCTGGCTCTTGGCGATCTGCTCGGAGGAGTGGCGCGCCACCACGTGGCCCACCTCGTGGCCCAGGACCCCGGCCAGCTGGGCCTCGTTGCCCAGCCGCGACAGCAGCGCGCGCGTGATGAAGACCGGCCCACCCGGAAGCGCGAAGGCGTTCACGGTCTCGGTATCGGCCAGGACGTGGAACTGGAATTTGTAGGGCGTCTTCGCGGCCACGCTCTGGCTCACCACGCGGTTGCCCACCGCGGCCACGTCGGATTGGACCGACGCATCCGGGTCGACACCGCCGAACTGGTCCGCCATCTCCGGCGCCGACTGCAGGCCGAGCACGACCTCCTGCTCCTGGCTCAACCCGACGTGCTGCTTTTCCCCGGTGATCGGGTTGTCCTCGCGGGTGCCGTAGTAGCTCAGGAGGGCGAAGGCCACCATGACCACGGCCATGACGAGTCTGGAGCGGTTCATGGCGGGCCTACTTCGAGACCTTGAACGACTTCGTTCCCGCGGAGGCGCCGTTCAGCATCACCTCCACCTTGTAATCTCCGGCGGGCCATCCGCTCGGCTTGCTGATGTGGAACTCGGTGTGCGCGGCGCCCGACGGGGCGACGCTGGCCTCGTCGTGCTTCACCACCTGGCCGTCCTGGTAGGTCCAGTGCGCGGCCAGGGTCGTGCCGGAGGACGAGCCCTCCGTGCCGACGGAGACATAGATGGTGTCCGTGGGCTTGAAGGAGTCGGTCTTGTCGCTGATGCGCTTGTCCATGTCCACCGCCCGGCCGACGTCGATGTCCACCACCTTGACCGCCGCCGCCATGGTGGGCGGCGGGGCGTACGGCGAGACAGCGGGAGGCGGGGCCGCCGCCTCCTTGGAGCACGCCGCCGAAATGGCCAGGGCGAGGAACGGCAGCAGCGCTGCGCGCGGGCTTCGATGCATGGTGTCCTCCTCGAAAGGGCTACTCGGGGATGCGGAGCGACTGGCCCGGGTAGATCAGATCGGGATCCTTGATGACGTCCCGGTTGGCCTCGTAGATCTTGCGCCACTTCTTCCCGTCGCCGTAGGCGCGCTGGGCGATCTTGGAGAGGCTGTCACCCTTGGCGACCACGTAGGTGTTCATCGGGGCGGCCGTGGCCGCGGGGCCGCCCTGTCCGGGGGGCGGCGCGGTCGACGAGCTCCCGCTCTGCACGTCGGAGAAGTCCGCCGGGGGGTTGTCCTTGTCTTTATCCTTGCCGAAGATCCCCATGCTGCACCTCCTCGATGTTGGCCGGGCTCAGCGGTCCCAGCCGCTCCATTCCATGGCGTGGCGCCGGCGGACCTCCCTCATGGTGCCGGGGAGGACCCACGCCTTGCGCGCCGATTCTTGCGCCGCCAGCATCCCGGCCTCGATGGGCGCGCCGAGCCGGGTGACCTCGTCCAGCAGCGGCCCGCAGGCCTCGGTCACCGCCGCGCCATCCAGCAGGCCGAACCACTCGCGGGATCCGTCGGTATCGGTGGGGCTCGCCCCGGGGCACGAGGCCTTGAAGCGCGCGTACGCCGAATCCACGGCCCGGGCCTCGGCGGCCAGGCGCGCCACGGCGGCCTCGAAGTCGCGGGCGCCGCGCACGCGCAGGCTCTCCACCGACCCTTCGTCGCGCACCGCGGCGGGCGCGGCCGCCGGTGCGGCCGCCGGCATCGCGGGCGCGGGCGCGGGGACGAGGACCGCGGGAACGGCCGCGGGCGCCGGGAGCGCCGCTCCGCCGCCGGTGGTCATGGCCGCGGGCATCACGCTCAGCGTGCCCGTGCGTGACGGGTTGGCGCGCGCGGGACGACCGGGCAGGCCCGGGTTGATGCGCGAGTAGGGATTCGGCCAGCTCGGGCGCGACGAGACCGTCTGCGTCCACGCGTACGGGCTACCCGCCGTCTCGGGCGCGGGCAGCGGCGGCACCACGCGCGAGACCTTTATAGAGGTGGCGACGGGCTGGTCTGCGGGTCCCTCCAGCGTGAGGATGGCCTCATCGCCCGGCCGCAGATTGCGGAGGCTGGCCAGGGCAGCGCCTGTCGCGCGGGCCGTCCGGCTGCGGCCGCTCGCCGTCACGAAGCCAAAGGATCCTGCCGCCGGATTGGGTGCCATGATGGTGGCCTGCACGTAGGCCACGGTGCCGGTGTCGGTGTATGCCGTGGTCGCGGCGACGGAGGCCAGGGGCAGGACGGCCAGGAGACCGAAGATCGATCGTGTCACACCGGGCGGAGCTGCAAGTCCGGTGCCAGTCAGGCCCCTGCTTATCTTCTTTCTGTGGCCTTGGCCTCGGCCCAGAGGGACTCCATCTCCTCCAGGGTCGACTGCGCCGGCGTGCGTCCCCGGCGGGCCAGCTCCCGCTCGATGAACGCGAACCTGCGGCGGAACTTCCGGTTCGCGGACTTGAGCGCGCTCTCGGGGTCGGCCCCGATCAAGCGCGCCACGTTGACCGCCGCGAACAGCAGGTCGCCCACCTCCTCGGCCACGCGCCGGTGGTCGGGCTCGGCGGTCCCGGCCGCTTCACGCAGCTCCGCCACTTCCTCCTCGAGCTTCTCCAGGACGGCGGCCATACCCGGCCAGTCGAACCCGACGCGGGAGACCTTGGTGGTCATCTGGAAGGCCTCCATGACCGCCGGCAGCGCGGTGCCCACGCTGTCCAGCATCGACGCGTCCGCCTTCGCGCCTTTGGCGGCCTGCTCCGCCTGCTTGATGGCCTCCCAGCTCCGCAGCACCTCGCCAGGCGTGTCGGCCCTGGCGCCCGCGAAGACGTGGGGATGCCGGCGGACCATCTTGGCGGCCACGCGCTCGACGACGTCCGCGATCGTGAACCGTCCCGCCTCCGCCGCGATCTGCGCGTGGAAGACCACCTGCAGCAGCAGGTCGCCCAGCTCGCCCGCCAGGTGCTCGTCGTCGGCCCGGTCGATGGCCTCGAGGACCTCGTAGGCCTCCTCGATCGTCATCGGCTTCAGGCTCTCGTGCGTCTGCTCGCGGTCCCACGGGCAGCCGCCCGGCCCGCGCAGGCGCGCGATGAGCTGCACGAACGCGCCGAAGCTCCTGGCCGCGGCGGCTGCGTCGGGATCGGCCATGGCCGGAATCTACCGCAGATTCCGCGGGGCCTCACGCGTCGCGCGTTGGAGGTACGCTTTGATGATGAGGGCGATGGGCGACGGCGTCGCGCTCGGGCCGGCCGGCAGCGAGGACCTTTCCGTGGTCCGCGAGTTGTTCAGCGAGTACGCGGACGGCCTGGGCGTGGACCTCTGCTTCCAGGGCTTCGAGCGCGAGCTGGCCGAGTTGCCGGGGGACTATGCCCCGCCCGAGGGCCGGCTGCTCCTGGCCCGGCAAGAGGGGCGGCCGATCGGATGCGTCGCGCTCCGCAAGCTCGCCCAGGGCGTGTGCGAGATGAAGCGGCTCTACGTCCGGCCGGCGGCCCGCGGCACGGGCCTCGGCCGCCGCCTGGCCATGACCCTCATCGGCGAGGCCCGCGCCATCGGATACGACCGCATGCGGCTCGACACCCTTCCGTCCATGGGCGAGGCCATCGGCCTCTACCGTTCCCTCGGCTTCGCGCCCACCGACGCGTATCGGCCCAACCCGGTCCCGGGAGCCTTGTTCCTGGAGCTGGCCTTGCGGGAGGCCCCATCGCGATGAAGATCCCTCTCTACCAGGTCGATGCGTTCACCAGCCGGCTGTTCGGCGGGAACCCGGCGGCCGTCTGTCCGCTCGAGGCCTGGCTCGACGACCGCACCATGCAGGCCATCGCCGCCGAGAACAACCTTGCCGAGACGGCCTTCTTCGTGGGCGGCGGCGGCCGCTACGACCTGCGCTGGTTCACGCCCCAGGTCGAGGTGGACCTCTGCGGCCACGCCACCCTGGCCTCCGCCTTCGTAATCTTCAACCGCCTTGAGCCTTCCCTGCAGGCGGTGTCATTCCTCTCGAAGAGCGGCGAGCTGACGGTGACGCGGAGCGGCGAACGGCTCAGGCTCGACTTCCCGGCCTGGCCGCCCGCGAGTCGCGAGATCTCGGACGATCTCAGGCGCGCGTTGGGCGCGGCGCCGCGCGAGGTCTGGGCCTCGCACGACGTCATGGCCGTCTTCGACTCCGAGGACGCCGTGCGCCGCCTCGACCCGGACATGGGCCGCATCGCGGCAATCGATACCTTCGCGGTGATCGCGACGGCGCCCGGCGGGGAGGCCGACTTCGTCTCGCGCTACTTCGCGCCGCGCCAGGGCATCCCCGAGGACCCGGTCACCGGGCGCGCCCATTGCACGCTCACGCCGTACTGGGCCCGCCGCCTGGGCAAGCGGGCCCTGCACGCGCTCCAGCTCTCGCGGCGAGGAGGCGAACTGTTTTGCGAGGACCACGGAGACCGCGTCGCCATATCCGGCCACGCCGTGCAGTTCCTGGAGGGAACGATCGAGCTCTGAGCGCGCCCGTGCCCGCGGCGGCGCGCGGTCGTGGCCGCCAAGTCTCCCCTCCATAAGCGGTTCGGACCGTACCTGTGACCGCTCTCACATATGGCGTGCCTCTTGCACACCTCTTCTGTGAGGGATCGGAATGGCCACTGTCTCCATCACGCTCAACCAGCTCGTGGGCCGCGACGAGGCGCTGGCCCGCCGGTTCGAGAGCGAGATCCGCGAGGCCGCCGCGTCCGGCCCCGATTGGGACATCGGCTGCCGCATCCTGGCCTGGCAGCGGGCCTGGGACCTGGGCTCGCCCGATCTCGTGACCGTCCAGTTCCACCTTCCGGGGTGGGTGAAGGTCCTGGCCGTCTCCATCGGCTCATCGCCCGGCGATGTGCGCAAGGCGGCGCGGCAGGCCCTGCTCCCCAAGTTCAGCGAGTTGTCGTCGGCCTCCGGCCGTCTGCCCCCTGCCGCTTCCGTCGCTCCCTGACCCGCCGCGTTTTACCCCCTTGACCCGGGCGCCCCTGCGGGCGCAGGCTTCGTACTCTCGCTCCGGGGGGGACGGCCATGAATGAGCGGCAGGAGAAGCTGGGGGACAAGGCCAAGGTCAGCGCCACGATCCTGCAGGCGCATCTCTCCTGGGCCGAGGAGAAGTGGGGGCAGGCGGCGGCGTCGCGTCTGGGACCAGTCCTGGACGCCGAGGCCCAGGCCCTGATCAGCCGGCCGCTGGCGCCCACCGGCCAGATCCTCCTGCGCGACCTCGTCCGCATCGCCCGCGGGATCGTCTCCGCCGACGGCGGCGACCAGGACGTGATCTTCGAGGAGCTGGGCCGGCATTCGGCGCGGCTGAACCTGGGCGGCGCCTACAAGTCCTTCGTGCCCGAGACACCCCACCGGTTCTTCGAGCAGATGAACTTCCTGCACCGGACCTTCCAGAACTTCGGACGCTCGAACTACGAGAAGCTCGGTCCCCGCTCGTGCCGCATGACGCTGGCGGAATACGCCGAGTACTCGCCCATGTTCTGCCTGAGCGGCCGCGGCTATTACGAAGAGGCGCTGCGCATGATGAAGGCGCCCGGCCCCATCTCGGTCAAGGAGACGTCCTGCCAGTGCGCGGGCGATGAATGCTGCGTGTTCGAGCTGTCGTGGTGAGGATGGCGTTGGTGCCGGAGGTGGGGGTCGAACCCACACGGGCCTTGCAGCCCTCGGGATTTTGAGTCCCGCGCGTCTGCCAGTTTCGCCACTCCGGCGCGAGGTCGGCCCTCTAGTCTAACCGCATCCGCCGGGCCCCGACGTTTGCCCGTCCGCCGTCCCTTTGCTATACTGACTACTCCGCTCTATCGCCATGATCGTATCCCGCCCACCCGAACCGTTTGGCACGACCACGACAGGAGGTCAGTGTGGATTTCCAGGTCGGTGAGAAGGTCATCTACCCGAACCACGGCATCGGTGTCGTGGAAAGCATCCAGACCCGTCCCATCCCCGGCGGCAAGATCAGCCTGTACCAGCTCCGCATCCTGGCCAACGACTCCCGCGTGTGGGTGCCCCAGCAGAACGCCGACGGGGTCGGGCTGCGCCATGTGATCACCACCAGCGACGCGCGGAAGATCTTCAACCTCCTGGGCGACGGGACGATCGACCAGCACCCGAACTGGAAGGGCCGCTTCAAGGAGAACTCCGACAAGATGCGCACGGGCAGCCTCCACGAGGTGGCCGTCGTGCTCAAGGGCCTGAGCTTTCTCTCCCGCAAGAAGAGCCTGTCCTTCCGGGAGAAGCGGATGCTCGACCGGGCCAAGTTCCTGCTCGTGAGCGAGCTGGCCGAGGTGGAGGGCAAGGCGTTCGCGGCGGTGGAAGAGCGCGTGGACCGGGCCTTGAGCAAGACGTTCGGGCCGAACGGCGGCGCCCCTCCGACCAAGAAGCCGGTGCAGAAGCCGGTGGTCGGCCGGCGCGCGTCGGACGCCTAGGCTCGGGCCGCATCTCCCAACGCTGCCTTGACTTCGGCGGACCTCCGGTCTAAGCTTCCCTGCCGTCCGCGACCCTCGTCGGGGCCGGCCGTTCCGGCGCCGGCGAGGGGGGGAGCCAGGGTGCAGCCATGAGCGAAGCGTCCCGGAACGCCATGACCAAGGCCGATCTCATCAATATCGTGGCCAAGAAGCTGGACATCACCCAGGTCCAGTCGGGGATCATCGTGGAGGCCGCGCTCAAGAGCGTGGTCAGCGCCCTGCAGAACGGCCAGGAGGTCGAGATCCGCGGGTTCGGGAGTTTCCGCTTCCGGAACCGCGCGCCGCGCAAGGGTCGCAACCCCAAGACCGGCGAGAAGGTGGACGTGCCGCCCAAGAAGATTCCGTACTTCAAGATGGGCAAGGAGTTGAAGGCTCTGCTGAACGGCAACGTCCCGGCCGAGGAAACCGCCCCCGTCGAAAACCCCGTCCCCGAGTCCTGATCACCCCCGCGACATCCTGCGCCTGACGGCCCGCCGATGATCCGGGCCTTGTTCGTGCTCGTTTTCCTCGCCCCGTACACGATCGCGGCCAGCGTCGCCGGCTACGGCATCGCGCGCCTCGTGGGATCTCCCGCGCTCCTCTACGGCCTCGCCCGGCTCGGGATACGCGTGGCGCTCTTCCTCGCGGGGACGCGCATCGTGGTCGAGGGGCGGGACCTGCTGGGCGATCACCGCAACACCGTGATCGTGGCCAACCACGTGAGCCACCTCGACGCGCCCGTCCTCCTCCAGGCCCTGGGCGTCGACTTCCGGGCCGTGGCCAAGAAGGAGGTCTTCTACGTCCCCTTCTTCAACAGCGTGCTCCGCTTCGCGGGGTTCATCGAGGTGGATCGCGCGGACCGCGTCCAGGCCACGCGCGCCATCGCCCGCGCCGTGGACGCCTTGAAGGGCGGCGCCTGCTTCCTCATATTCCCGGAGGGCACGCGGAGCCGGACGGGCGCGCTCGGCCCCTTCAAGAAGGGCGGCTTCGTGGTGGGCATGGACGCGGGCAGCCGCATCGTCCCCGTGGCGCTGCAGGGCACGGGGGAGCTGATGCCGCGGGGAGGCTTCCGCATCCGGCCGGGCACGGTGCGGGTGCGGGTCCTGGACCCGGTGAGCGCGGAGAGCTACAGTTACGGCGACCGCGACGCCCTGATCGCCGACGTGCGCGGCCGGATCGCCGCGGCCCTGGCCGGCTGACGGCCTCGTGAGGAGGGACACCACGATGAAGCCCGAAGGAAGCCTGGCCGAGCACGACGTCCCCGAGCTCGTCCAGCACGTACACGAGAGCCGGTGGACGGGCACCCTCGCCCTCACCTGCGCGGGCGTAGGGAAGAACGTGCACGTCCAGGACGGCCGGCTGGTCTTCGCCTCGTCCACCAGCCCCGACGAGCGGCTGGGCGAGCTGCTCCTGCGGCGAGGCGCGGTCACGCTCCGGCAGCTCGCGGAGGCGGGCAAGGACGTCAAGCCCGGCAAGCGGCTGGGGACCATCCTGGTGGAGCGCGAGCTGCTGAGCCCGAAGGGCCTGGTCAAGGCCGTCACGGACCAGACCCAGGAGATCATCTACGGCGCGTTCCTGTGGACCGAGGGCCACTACCGTCTGCAGGACCAGGCGGCCTCGTCCGAGGCCATCACCCTCAAGATCAGCACCCCCGAGATCATCCTGGAGGGCATCCGCCGCATCGAGGCGTGGAGCCGGATCAATCGCGGCGTGGGCGGCCTCCAAGCCCGCTACGCGCGCGCCGACCGCTACGACGAGGCGTTGCGCGGTCTGGTGCTGCTCCCGGAGAAGCTGTCCATCCTGACCAACCTCGAGGGGGAGCGGACCGTGGACGAGATCTGCGGCGATTCGAAGCTGGGCAGCTTCGAGGTCTGCCGGATGCTTTGGGCCTATCGGGTCATCGGCGTCGTGCGCCGGATGGATACTCCCGCCCCCAGGCCCGAGGCGGAGGACGAGGGCCTGGGCTTCGTGCTCGCCAGCTAGTGGGCCTGTGACGGAGGCGCCCGACAAGAGAGCCTCGGCGCGGGTCCAGCCGTTCGTCGTGCGCTGCGTGATCGTGGACGGCGCGCGGCGGCTGCCGGGTTATCTCACCGACCTCAGCGCCACCGGCGCGCAGGTCACGGTGGAGGGGGAGCCGCCGGCCGCCGGCGCGCCCGTGGTGGTGGAGGTCCGCCTGGGACGCGACGCGGCTCCCACCACGCGCAAGCTCGCCGCCACCGTGCAGTGGGCGCGCGACGTCCCGCCCCCGCCGCCTCCCAGCTTCGGCGTGGTCTTCCGGATCACCGAAGAGGACCGCGGCGCCATCGAGGCCGCCCTGGCCGACGTGCGCCGGCGGGCCTCGCAGCTCTAGCGCGGGACCCGGGTCCGCCCGGCCGGGCCGATCCGGAAGCCGATCAGCAGTCGGTCCCGCACTCCCGGCGCCTGGACGAAGACGTCGTTGCGGCGCTCGAAGGCGGCGAACAGGTCGATGCTGCGGGGCCCGCTGCGCCAACGCGCCCCTCCTTCCAGGCTCAAGTCCGTGAAGCTGCCGCGCGGGAACAGGGGGACGGGCTCCGCGTTCATGTAGCGGACGTCGGCGGCGGCGTAGAGCCGCCGCGCGGGCTCGAACTCGGTCCGCGCGGTGAGCTCCCACCCGTAGCCCACGGGCGTGTCGCCGATGGTGTGGCCGACGCCGATCAGGGCCCATCCGCGCCCGCCCGCGAACATCATGCGCCCGCGGACCCCCATGAGGTTCCAGTCCACCGCCTGGACCTTGGGCCGGTCGATCTCATGGCGGGACACGTGATGGAAGAAGGGTATGAGCTCGTCCCCGGCCACGGCGATCCGCATTGCTCCCGCCAGGTGGTAGTTCGCCTGGTTGGGGTCGAAGGTGCGGATCTCGTTGCCGATGATCGTCTCCACGTCGCCGGTGAACTCGAAGGTGACCCGTCCCGC
>Ga0068859_100003604_pt1 | contig 15790 bp, 9 predicted proteins | sample KBSSwiS22_FD_66585 | JGI IMG/M metagenome (GOLD analysis project Ga0068859, IMG submission 66585) | Switchgrass rhizosphere microbial communities from Kellogg Biological Station, Michigan, USA - KBS Switchgrass S2-2 | ecosystem: Host-associated > Plants > Roots > Rhizosphere > Soil ...
CTGCGCAACATGCTGCTGGTCAGCGAGTGCGTGGCCAAGGCCGCGCTGGAGCGCACCGAGAGCCGCGGCGGCCACACCCGCGACGACCACCCGTCGATGGACCCGAATTGGCGCAAGGTCCTGCTGGTGTGCCGGGCCGAAGGGGACGCGGTTGTCCCCGATGTCAGCATCACCGGTGAGGACCAGGTCCCGATGCGAGAGGACCTCCTCGAGCTGGTCGACATCGAAGAGCTCGAGAAGTACTTCACCCCAGAAGAACTCGTCAACCACCCGGCAAGGAGAAGCTGATGAGCTACCAGGCGAAGCTGCGGGTCTGGCGCGGCGACGACGACGGTGGTGCGCTGCAGGACTTCTCTGTGGAAGTCAACGAGGGCGAGGTGGTGCTCGACATCATCCACCGGCTCCAGCAGACGCAGACGCCCGATCTCGCGGTGCGGTGGAACTGCAAGGCAGGCAAGTGCGGTTCGTGTTCTGCCGAAATCAACGGCCGACCGAAGCTGATGTGCATGACCCGGATGTCGACATTCGACCCGACCGAGACGATCACGATCACGCCGCTGCGGACGTTCCCCGTGATTCGCGACCTCGTCACCGATGTGTCGTTCAACTACGAAAAGGCCAGGGAAATACCGTCATTCACGCCCCCGAAGGATCTGCAGCTGGGCGAGTACCGGATGATGCAGGAGGACGTGAACCGCTCACAGGAGTTCCGCAAGTGCATCGAGTGCTTCCTGTGCCAGAACACCTGCCACGTGGTGCGTGATCACGAAGAGAACAAGAAGGCGTTCGCGGGCCCGCGCTACCTGATGCGCCAGACCGAACTCGATATGCATCCGCTGGACACGCTCGACCGTCGTTCCGTGCAGGCGCAGGAGGAGAACGGACTGGGCTTCTGCAACATCACCAAGTGCTGCACCGAGGTGTGCCCCGAGCACATCAAGATCACCGACAATGCGCTGATTCCACTCAAGGAGCGCGCGGCCGACCGCAAGTACGACCCGGTGGTGTGGCTCGGGGACAAACTCTTCCGGCGAGGGTGACGAGCCGGAACAGACAAACACCGCAGGAGGCGTTGAGCGCGACGCTCTCGCGGGTACTCTTCAAACAGCGGCCAATCACCGTCGAAAGGCAGCAGTATGAACATGCGAGAGCCTCATAGCATCAACGACATTCGCACCGCGATCCGTGAGCTGAGCGCGCGGGCCGAGCTGGCTCGCAAGGAAGGTCGGCCTGCCGACGCCGACGAACTCGAGCAGCGCATCCAGGGTTACCGCGACGAGCTCGCGACTCGTCCGTAGTCAGGCGCCTAGCCGGCGAAATGTGCTGCGGTGAAAGACAATCGGCGGTACATCGGCATGTACGGTGATGTCGCTGACTCGCAGAATCACGATCGTGTGATCTCCGGCGGGGACGACCTGCTCGATGGCGCTTTCAAGCCAGACGCTCGTGCCCGCGACGAATACCGCGCCGGAGTCCCGTGACACGGTCTCCAGGCCCGCGAACCGGTCGCCGGTCTTGGCCGCAAGGGTGCGCGCGGCCGCGTCGTGGGCCTCGCCGAGCACACTGATCCCCAGGAACGGCAGATCCTTCAGCTTGGGCCACGTTTCCGAGGTGTTCTGCACACAGAAGGACACCAACGGCGGGTCCAGTGAAACGGGGACAAAGGTGCTTGCTGCCAGCCCCACCCGAACGCCCTCCACTTCGGCAGCGATCGCGATGACGCCGGCCGGGAAGTGCCCGAAGGCTTCGCGCAGGCTGGTGGGACTCAGATCGTTGGATGCCATCAGTTCCATCTTCACACGCCGCTCGGGACGTGGACCGGCAGGTCATCGGCGCTCAGGATGTCCAGCGCGATCTTCACGCCGTACATCAACTGGCCACGCCGGCCGTGAGGGACACACAGCCGACCGCGGCCAGCAGGATTGCGACTTCAACGCGGCGACGCGATCGAATCCAGTTGTTCAGCGACTCCAGCCACTTGACCGTTGCCTTGGGCGCCAGTAGATAGGTCAGCAACGAAATCTCGATGAGTGCAAAGGCCACGAGGTTGAACATCAACAGCACCGCGACTTGCGTCAGGGCTGCCGCCCCGGACGCCAAGATGACGGCGAGCGCGGCGAGATAGTCGACCGACGGCAACGCGATGCCGAGACCGGCGACTCCCGCGACCGCGAGTGAGGGCCCGCTCAGCAGTTGTTTGGCCGGCCTGGCCAACCTTGTCGGACGCAGGTCCCACAGTCCGGGGACGGCCACGACCACAGCGACCGACAGCGCCAGCAGCCCGATCACAATCTGGACGTTGGGCAGCGTGAAATAGCTGGACTCCTGCAATGCGCGGTGAAACACGAACAGGACGACCAGACCCACCGTCATTCCCATGACGAAGCCGCCACTGAGGAATGCAAGCAGTTGCAACACCGGTCTGGGCCTGTTCAGCATGAGCACGGTCATCCCGATTCGGAATGGTTCGACGCTGACGGCAAGCGCCATTACCAGGACAGTCACCAACATTGGTCATTCCCGGGTGCGCTCACCGGCCGGCTTAAGCGTCCAACCGGGTGAATTGGTCCTGCCGGTACTGCTCGACACAGACGGCACGCCGGATCTTGCCGCTCGTCGTGGTGGGAATCGAACCCGGCGAGACCAGAACGAGATCCCCGACACTCAAGCCGTGCGCATTGGATATCGCCGAGGTGACGTCGCTTTTGACCCCGCTGAGCCAGTGCATCGCCTCCTCGTCGGAATCTCCTCGCTTCTTGAGCTCGATGACGGTGACCAGCTTCTCAGTACTGTTCACCGGTACTGATATCGCCGCGACCCGACCACCTGTGATCTCTTGGACCGTCGCCTCAATGTCCTCGGGGTAGTGATTACGCCCACGAATGATCAGCAGGTCCTTGATGCGGCCGACGATGAACAACTCACCATCGGAGATGAAGCCCAGGTCGCCGGTTCTCAGCCAGGGGCCGTCGGGTGTGCCCGGCGAAGGGTCGACAAGCACTGCGCCGAACGCACGCTGCTCCTCCGGCGGTTTGCGCCAGTAGCCCTCGGCAACATTGGCGCCATGCACCCAGATCTCGCCGACCAAGCCGTCCGGGCTATCGCGGTTTGTGTCGGAATCGACGATGCGCAACGATGGCGATTGCGGCACTTTGTATTTGACCAGCTCTGCGCCGGCCCCCGGCGAACACCGCTGAACCCGGCCTGCGGACAGCTCCTCGAGATCGAAGTGGACCGCCTCCGATGACTCACTCCAGGTGCCACTGGCCACGAATACGGTCGCCTCCGCCAAGCCATATGACGGTCGCATCATGTGGTCTCGAAAGTTGAAGTGCGCGAACCGATCAACGAAGCGTCGCAATGTGCCCGGCTCGACACGTTCCGAGCCGCTGATGATGCCCACCACCCCGCCGAGGTCCAGCCCGGCCAGGTCGCTGTCGGTGGTCTTTCGGGCGGCCAGGTCAAAGGCGAAGTTTGGCGCCGCCGAAAAGGCATGAGAATTCTCCGCCAGCGATCGCACCCATCTGGCCGGCCTTTCCAGAAACGCAACCGGACTTGTCAGCTCACCACGAAAGCCGCCCAGGATCGGTGCGCAGACGCCCAGCACCAAACCCATGTCATGGTAAAAGGGCAACCACGAAACAATCGTCTCGATAGGCGGTGCTTTGACGGGGGAGTCCGTGAAATAGCTGCGCATCAGCTGTTCGAAATTCACCTGCAGGTTACGGTGCGAGATTATGACCCCGGTTGGCAGCCGGGTCGAACCAGAGCTGTACTGCAAATACGCTGTGCTGGGTAATTCGGTTGTCCCAGGCACTGTTTCGCCATCGACATCCAGATTCATCGAGTCGATTTCGACGATCTTCGGCACAGCGTCCAGGCGTGTTTGATCAACATATTCGGCGATATCTGATGTCACCGCAGACGTTGTGAGAACAACCGAGGGGGACGTGTCGGCAAGGACGGCACCCACCCGCTCGTGACTCGAGCCGCGGTGTGGCAACGGGAGGGGAACCGCGATCAGCCCAGCCTGCATGGATCCCAGGAATGCCGCAATGTAGTCAAGGCCCTGGGGAGCGAGGATCACTGCCCTGTCTCCGACCGACGCATGAAGGCTGAGCTCGCCTGCCACATTCAATGTTCGGCGGGACAATTGCGACCACGTGAGACTCTCGGAAACACCCGCCCAGTCGTCGACGTAATCGGTGAAGGTGAACGCGACGTCATTGGGGCGCAGGCTGGCACGACCATGCAGCATCGAGAGAATGGAAGACTGGGGCGAAGGCGTCACATTACGTCCGTAGTAACTCGTCGATTTGTCGGCTGGGAGTCGTCGTCAGCCTGCGCCGTGGTTCATCACGTATTGGAAACCGGACAGGAGCTGCGACACAGGATCAGCGGCACCGCCGAAGGCGGCCTGCGTAGCCGGTGCGGTGACGGCGGCCGGGTCGTAGCCGCGCACCGGATCCACCGTGATCGGAGCGGTCAGCGGATTGTCGTTTCGCGAATATCCCGCATCCACCATCGGCTTCAGCACCCCGTCGAGCTGATTGAGCGTGCCCTCGTCAACCCCGAGATATTTGAAGGGCAACACCAGCGGAAGGTGCTGCTCGGGGATCAGATATGTCGTCGTCTTCGCACCCTTGGAGTTGACGGTCGTCGCGATGTTCTGCGGCGGAACGTTACTCGGATTTGTGAACGCCACCGCGGTGTGACCGGTCGCGAGACCAACGACCGCGTTGAGGAGGGACATCCAGTTGTCCGGCCTGTCCGGCCAGTCGGCGATGCTGTCGTATGCGGAGACGAATTGGTAGGTGTCGTACTGGCTCTCCACCGGAGCCGGCATGCGGAAGTCGAGTGCGGGTACCACGCTGCCGACGGGAAACATCTGCGTCAGGAAACTCTCACCGAAGGCGTGCTTCGCCAACGGGTCGCCATATGTCGCGAAGCTCAAGGTATTCGGCGGCGGCGCGGTCGGGTCGTTCGCAAGCTTCGCCTGTACGGCGTCGAGCACCATCGCGCCCTCGGACAAGCCGATCGCGGTGCCGGGACCACCGTCGCGGATCGCCCCTTCGAGGTTGCCCTCTCCCTCGTCAACCGACTCGCCGATGCTTGGGCCGTCGATACCCAGACCCGGAAAGCCGTCCTGCAGCCGACTGATGCCAGGAAACAATCGCTCCAGCACGTGACCCTGCACCTGTCCTGCGGGGTAGCCGACGATCTGCCGATCCAGTCCTGGGAACCAGTCGGCGCCTGTGCGCTTGATGTACTCGTCATACGGAATGCCCAGAACGTGCGCGCCGCCGAGTGCGTACCCTCTGCCCGGCGTGCCAAGCGGCGGCGGTACGTCCGGTGCCCCGTGGTCTGGCGTCCAGCCGGGTTGGATGTCATCGGCTGCCGCAATCCCGGACCCGAAACACCCTGTGGCGCCGACGGTTACCAGCGCAGTGACCACTGCGACTAGTCTCCGCATTCCTACTCCCACCTGCTGGCTAGGCGTCCGTACTGACCGTGACACGTGACATTACTCTGCCTGCCCGGCCGGTGCCCGTGACGGCGGTTCGATCGCTCCACGCGTGCCCTGCACGCTCAGTCGTGAGGGCCACCAGTTCGCCCGCCCCACCAAGGTGGCCATCGCGGGCACCGTGACGGTGCGTACCAGGAAGGTGTCCAGCAGGACGCCGACACCGATCATGAATCCACCCTGGACCACGGTGGTGATGCTGGAAAACAGCAGACCGCACATCGAGGCGGTAAAGATCAAGCCAGCCGCAGTGATCACCCCGCCGGTCGACGTCAGGGTGCGAATGACACCGTAACGCGTGCCGTGCGGAGACTCGTCGCGCATTCGCGATACAAAGAGCAGGTTGTAGTCGGCGCCCACCGCGACCAAGACCACGAAGGCCAGTGGTGGCACGCTCCAATGCAATTGCTGGCCGAGTAGGTATTGAAATGTCACGACGCTGATACCGAGTGCCGCAAAGTACGAAATGATCACGGAGCCAATCAGATAGAGCGGCGCGACAATCGCACGCAACAGCGCCATCAGGATCAGTAGGACGACGACGAGGGTCACGACGATGATGAAACGGATGTCGTGCTCGTAATAGTCGCGCGTATCCCGCAGCGCGGCGGGGAACCCGCCCATCGATATCTTGGCGTCCGCCAGTGTGGTGTTCGGTTGGGCGCTCCGAGCGGCGTCGGTGATCGCATTCACCTGATCCATCGCTTCGGCGCTGAACGGATTGAGTGTGGTTTGCACCAGGTACCGGGCCGAGTGGCCATCTGGCGAGATGAACACCTTCGCGGCCGCCTTGAACTCGTCGAGTTGGAGAATTTGGGCCGGAAGATTGAACCCCGCCATCGACGGGTCCGCGGCGTCGCTTCGCATCGCCAACAGAAACGCGGCCGCCTCATCGAGTCCGGCACCCATCAGCTTGACCTGGCCGACGAGTTGGTCCACTCCGCCTGCCACCTGCTGGCTCCCGTCTGCCAAGCGGTTGGCGCCCTGCCTGACCTGAGTCAGGCCCGCCTGCAGGCCTCCAGGTCGATCGAGACCCATGGAACGCACCGCCGAGCTGAATTGCGAGAGCGCATCATTGAGTTGCTTCACCGTTGCGTTGAGGGTCTGTCGGTCTCCGAACCCCTGCAGCTGCCCGGCCAGAGTATTGATCTGGTCGAGGCGTCCGTCGTCACGCGCGGCGACCAGCTTTTGAAACTGGATGCGGGTATCGCTGCACGAGGGGTTGGCATCGCAGACCGCGTTGCCGTTCAGCGCCGCCAGCACCGGACCCACCCACGCGAACATGTCCTTGACGGTCGAGAAGTTCACGCCCATGGCATTGCCGAGCGCATTGATGCTCTGCACGAGCTGGGCAGCGGTTTCGACGTCCTTGACCAACTTGTCTCCGCCCAGTTGGCTTCGCATCGAGTTGAAGGCGTCGATCAGACGCTGCATGCTGGGCGCGATTCGGTTGATCTGAGCGCGCACATCACCCAGGTTGGCGGCCAGCGTGCCGGCCCCGTTCTGCAATCGGTTGAGATCTTTGCCGTTGTCGCTGATCACGGCCGAGCCCTGGGCCATCCGATCACCGACAATGCCCGCTTGATAGGTGGCTCTGAACTCCTGCGGCACCTCTCCGGTAGGTCGGGTGAGGCCGCTGACGAGCCCGATGTTCGGCAGTTGGCTGACCCGTTGTGCCATCTGCTCCAGGTCCGCGAGGGCCTGCGGCGTACGCAGGTCGCGCGGTGACTGAATGAGGATGTACTCGGGTACGGCCTGACTGATGGGGAAATGGCGTTCCAGCGCGGCGTACCCGATCGAACTCGACGCCGAAGGGCCAAGGGCTTTGCGATCGTCGTAGTTGTAATGCACCAGGCTCGCACAGCTGGCGAGAATGGCCAGGACGAGCAGGCTGCCGACCAGATGGGCCTTCGGTCGTCGCACAATGCGGGCCCCCGACCGTCGCCAGAACCGAGCGGTGAGTTCGCGCCGCGGTTTGACCCAGCCGCGTGGACCGGCCAGCACCAGAATGGCCGGCAGCAACGTGACCGCGGACAGGTATGCCACCCCGACCCCGATCGCGCACGCCACACCGATCGTGGAGAACACCCCCATCTTGGCGAAGCTGAGCCCGAGAAAAGTGACTCCCACCGTGGCGGCGGAGGCAGTGATCACCTTTCCGATCGAGATCAATGCCCGCCTCACCGCGTCATTGAAGTCCGCACCTAGCCGCAGATAGTCGTGATAGCGGCTGATCAGGAAGACCGCATAGTCGGTCCCGGCGCCGGCGATCATCGCGCTCAGAAAGATCACGGACTGGTTCGAGACACCTATTCCGAAGAGATCAGAGACGCCGGCCACGACGGCCTGCGCAGTCACCAAGGACGCCCCGATCGTCGCCAACGGCAGGAGCATGGTGACCGGGTTGCGATACACCACCAGCAACACGAGCAGTACCAGGACGGCGATCGCAATCTCGATAGGCATGCGGTCTTGCTCGCCCGCGACGGTGAGGTCGGCAACGGTGGCCGCAGGCCCGGTGACGTGCACTTTGAGCGGGCCATCGGCGACGTTGTGTTTGACGAGGTCGGCAACCCGGTTGTAGGCCTCGTAGCCACGGGGCGTGCCCATCTCGCCCGCAAGGCCGACCGGCAGCACCCAGGTCGTCTTGTCCTTGCTGGTCAGGAAGGGGCGCAGTTGCGGTGTGGTGAAGAAGTCCTGGGCCATCGTGACGTCTGTGATGTCGTCGCGCAGCGCGTCCACCACCTTGCGATAGGCGGCTTCGTCGGCGGGCTTGAGCCCTGTTTCGTTGATAAAAGCAACGACGAGTAGGTTGTCCGAACCGGATTCGTGAAACGCTTCGGTCATCTGCCGGGCGGCGACGCTCGACGGAGCGTCACTGGGCAGGATGGCGAGCGGATGCCTCTGGGCCATCTCGTTCAGGCTCGGGAACGTCAGCGGAAGTGCAACCGCGATCGCGACCCAGACCCCTATCACCACCAGGGGCCACCGCACCACGAGATCGGCTAACCGTCGCATTTCGCCCTCCCTCCTGGTAGACGCAGTCGTCCGCTTCCATCAGCGCCGCTCACCGACGCCCTGTCAAAACGCGCAAATACGTACCATGTCCCGAAAATTGCGGATTGGGGAAAGGCCCTGTCCATCGAATTGCTCCCCGCTATGCGACGCGTCCCCATTGCCCGGTGTCAGCGACCCGTACGGACACCGATTTCATCGCCTCCATGTAGCGGGTAACTGATTTCTCGGCAACCGGGTTGTCGGGATGCATGATCGCCATGACCGTGCCCTCCCCGTACCGGAATATGTAGATCGTCAATTGATATGAAAACCGGCCGTCAGGGTAGATTCCGATATTGTTCGCAAGGCCCATGTCGGCTGCCGCGAGGATGGCGTTGAGCGGAGCAGCGCCACCGTGAAAGAAGTTCGACACCGGAAAGTTCGGCTGCGGCCAGTTCAACCGCGGCGCCAACTCCATTACGCGGTAATACGGCACGCTCGCCATGTCCAGACCTGAGTCGAAAGAAGCCTGCGCTGCCCATGCGGCATCGCTGAAAGAGGTCGCGGCGATCGGGACGGTGATCGGGATCAAGCCCGTAAACCAACCCTGCGTCAGGAAATTGTCGCCGGCTTTGCGGGAATCTCTCGGAGTGAGCCCGTAATACGTGAGAGCACCGGTGAACTCGTGCTCCACCAGGCCGAGGCAGGCAAACACGCCGCCGACGAAGCGCGCGCCCGCCGCTGTGCAAGCTGATTCGAAGCGTTCCGTCTGTGCCGGGTTCATCAGGATCTCCGAGGTCATGGCGCTGCTGGTCGACTCCAGCGGGCTACCCAGCGGAAGCGGGAATTCAGGAAAGCCACCACCGTTGTCCTCGGCGAAGTCGATCCACGCCCGCACTCCGGGCGACTCCACAGTTAACTTTGACGTGTACTCGCGCTCGCGGACACAGAAATCGTCGAAGCTACCGGCATCGGGAAGCGCGAGCGCCTCACCGCCTCCGCTCAACGCCGAATACATTCCGTTGGCTTCCACCATCGTTGTGCCGATCAACGTCGCGTCCCCGTGGACATGATCCATGGCGGCGAAGAATGTGAAGTGGCTCTCGTTCTGGACTATTCCGAAAGTGAAGCAACCCCACTCCAACGGATTCGGTATGGCCACGACATGCGCGTATATCTCGTCAACCGTCATGTTGCCGTGATCGATCGGCACGAATTCGATGTCAGCCGGATCGTTGATGGCGTGCCGGATGAACTCTCCATCGGCCGTCTGTTCGAACCAACTGCGGAACGTGTCGTGCCGACGTAGGTATGCGTTGACGGCGTGATCCATGGCCGAAATATCACACTGGCCGGCCACCTCACAGCTGGCGATGATTTGCCGGGAGAAGTTCAGTCCTGCGGCTGTCCGTTCGGAGTAGTTACGAAGATGTTGGCCTTGCATGTAGCTGATCGGCACCGAACTGACCGGCGCTCGTCGGGCCTTTTCCTGAGCCGCGACAGTTGGATGCCAAGAGGTGACCGAGCCCGGACTCAACGACCATTCATCAAGTGCGCCAACCGTTATCTTCCCGATCCGCAAACCGTCGTCCTCCCACCTTGGCCGGCTCCGGGTCCGGCATCACTCGTGGCGGGACCAACATACCCTCGGTACACCGCAGCCGCCCGCCGCCGTCCGAAGCCGGACAGCGGCGCCACGCATGCCACAGCTGCACATGCAATAGTGTCCGTCGGGGGAAGTTGCTCTTCAGGCGCTACAGGTGTCCCGCAGAGTCACATTCTGACCGCCGATGCAAGGAGGACAACGGCATGGGATCCGCCGAACATCCGATCGAGCCGGCCCCGCGTTTTGCCATCGTCGGCTATGCGGCGCGGTTTCCAGGTGCCCCGGATGCCGATGGGTACTGGGACGTGCTGCGCGAGGGCCGCGACGCGATATCGGAGGTGCCGAAGGACCGCTGGGATGCCGACGATTTCTTCGACCCGGAACCCGGTGCGCCGGGCAAGGTGGTGACCCGTCGTGCCGGTTTCGTCGATGACGTGACGGGGTTCGACGCGCCGTTCTTCGGCATGTCGACGCGCGAGGTCAGGTCGATGGATCCGCAGCATCGGCTGTTGCTGGAGACGGCGTGGCGCGCGGTCGAACATTCGGGCACCGCGCCAACGGCGCTGGCCAACACCAACACCGGTGTGTTCGTGGGTTTGGCCACCCATGACTACCTGGGAATGGCATCGGACGAGCTGACTTATCCCGAGATCGAGGCCTACATGGCCATCGGGACGTCGAATGCGGCGGCAGCGGGCCGGATCAGCTATCGGCTGGGGCTACAGGGTCCCGCGGTCGCCGTCGACACGGCGTGCAGCTCGTCGCTGGTGGCGATCCATCAGGCGTGCCAGGCGCTGCGCTTGGGAGAATGTGACCTCGCGCTGGCCGGCGGTGCGAACGTCCTGCTCACCCCGGCGACCATGATCACGTTCTCCAGCGCGCACATGCTCGCGCCCGACGGCCGGTGCAAGACATTCGACGCGGCCGCGGACGGCTATGTGCGCGGCGAGGGTTGCGGCATCATCGTCATCAAGCGCCTCGAGGACGCGATTCGCGACGGTGACCGGATTCGGGCCGTGATCCGTGGCAGCGCGATCAACCAGGACGGCGCATCGGGTGGCTTGACGGTGCCGAACGGCGTTGCCCAGCAACGGGTTATTGCCGATGCGCTGAAGCGCGCCGACCTCGAACCCAGCGACGTCGGATACCTGGAAGCACACGGGACCGGGACGTCGCTGGGCGACCCGATCGAGGCCCAGGCCGCAGGTGCGGTGCTCGGCGCCGGACGCGAAGCCAGCCAGCCGCTGTTGATCGGCTCGGCGAAGACGAACATCGGGCACCTGGAAGCAGCCGCGGGGATCGCGGGCGTCATCAAGGTCATCCTGTCGCTCGAGCACGAGACTTTGCCGAAACACCTCCACTTCGAGAACCCTTCGCCGCACATTCCTTGGGACCGGCTTGCAGTCGAGGTGGTGAAGGAGACCATCCCCTGGGAGCGCAATGGTCGGCCCCGTATCGCGGGAGTCAGCTCGTTCGGGTTCGCCGGGACCAACGCGCACGTCATCCTCGAAGAAGCTCCAGTAGCGCCCAAGGCGCAGCCTGCTGCGGCACCGGGTCCGGTCGAGCAACCCGAGGACCGACGGTTCAGCATTCTTCCGCTCTCGGCGCAGACGCCCGCCGCGTTGACGCACATCGCCGATCAATACCGCAGCTGGTTGAACGCGCACCCGGAGGCCACCCTGGCCGACGTGTGCTTTACCGCCGGCGCGGGGCGAGCACACCTGGAGCACCGAGCCGCGTTGGTGGTGAATTCGAGAGAATCCGCCATCGAGCTACTCGGTGCGCTCGCGGACGACCGCCCGGCACCCGGTTTGGTTCGCGGAGAATCCCATGACGCACCGAAGACGGCGTGGCTGTTCACCGGTCAAGGCAGCCAGTACCCCGGCATGGCCCGGGAGTTGTTCGACACCGAGCCGGTGTTCGCCGAGACGCTGAATCGCTGCGCGGCAGCTGTCGCCGATGTTCTCGAAAAGCCGTTGCTAGACGTGATTTTCGATGTGGACAGCCCGGAAAGCGAAGAGACGCTGCGGCAGACCTCCTACGCACAGCCCGCCTTGTTCGCGGTGGAAATGGGCTTGGCTCGGCTCTGGCAGTCGTGGGGCTTCGAGCCAGACGTGGTGCTAGGCCACAGCGTCGGCCAATATTCGGCGGCCTGCGTTGCGGGCGTGTTCGGTCTCGAAGACGGCGCGCTGCTGATGGCCGAACGCGGTCGCCTCTTCGGCAGTTTGCCTGCTGGCGGCCGGATGGTCGCGGTGTTCAGCGGTGCCGAGCGAGTCGAGAGCCTGACCGACGAATTCCCGATACTGTCGGTCGCCGCCTACAACGGTGCCAACACCGTATTGTCCGGACCCGCACAGGATCTGGAGAAGGTGGTGGCTGCCCTGGTGTCCGACGGCGTTCGGTGTGACTGGCTGGAGACCAGCCACGCGTTCCACTCGGCGCTGCTGGACCCGATCCTCGACGGATTCGAGTCGTATGCGGATCGGTTCAATTACAAGACGCCGCAACGGATTCTCATTGACAACCGCACCGGCGCCGCGCTCGGCCGGAGCGTCAAACTCGATGGCGCCTACTGGCGCCGTCACGCCCGTCAACCGGTGGAATTCGCCAAGAGCGTGCGCACCCTTGCCGAGCTGAACTGCAAGGTGTTGCTCGAGATCGGCCCGCAACCGGTGCTCACCGCCGCGGCCATGCGAGCGTGGCCTGACCCGGTCACCGCACCACGGGCGATCGCGTTTTTTTTTCGATGAACCGCCGACCACCGAGAAATCATCGAAGCCGTTGCCGACGCGTATGTCTTGGGTCATCGGCCCCAATTCGCCGCTTTTCAGCAGGGGCACGCACAGAAGCTCGACCTGCCCACCTATCCGTTCGAGCGCCGCCAGTACTGGTATCGAGACAATCGGGAACACGCCGGCCAAGAACAGCACCTTGCTGCGCGTACCCAAGCCGTCCGCCTACTCGAGGACGGCCGCATCGAGGAACTCGCAGCCCTACTCGACGGTCCGACCGGCGACCATCAGACCCTGAGTGTGCTGAGCAAGCTTGCGGCACAACACAACCAAGAACGCAGCACCCAGTCCATCGAAGACGACCGCTACGAATTCCGTTGGGAGAAATGCACTACTACGATCTCCAGCGCGCAATCCGGCGAGGAATCCACCTGGCTTCTCGTCGGTGATGATTCCCCAGCGGTTCGGCCGTTGGTCGACGCGCTGACCGCGCGTGGGCAGCAGCATCGGATCCTCGGGTTGCCGGTGTCCGACTCGGACGAGGAACAGCTCGCGGACGTGTTGCGCGCCGCGGCAGAAGACGATTCGACGCTACGCATCGTGCATGTCGCGGCCCTCGACGCGGATCTGGACTCCAAGCCGGTGCCATCGATGCGGTCACTGTTGCGGATGCAACACCGAACCTTGGGCGGAACACGGCGGCTCTTCCGCGCCGCGGTTGCTGCTGAACTGCGCAGACCCATCTGGGTGGTGACCAGGGGCGCACAGCGAGTCACCGACGCGGACACCGTGGCGCCGGATCAGAGTTGCCTGTGGGGATTCGGCCGTGCCGCGTCGCTGGAGCTTCCGCAAGTGTGGGGCGGACTGGCCGACTTGTCAGAAGGCAGTAAAAACGGAGCCGACGAATGGTCTCGGCTCATCGACCGGATCACGGCGTCGCGCGACTCGGCCGTCAGGGAAGACCAAGTCGCGCTGCGTGATCAAGATGTCTATGTGCCCCGGCTGGTTCGACGCGACGGGCAGCCCAGTGGGACCCCGCTCGAATTGCGCGATGATACAACATATTTGGTGACCGGCGGGCTGGGATCGATCGGACTGGAAATCGCCGGATACCTGGCCGCGCACGGCGCCAAGCATCTGGTGCTGACCAGCCGACGCGCGCCCAGCGATGCCGCGCAACAGCGCATCGACGCGCTGAGCGAACAGTACGGCTGCGAATTCCGCGTCGTCGCTGCCGATGTCGCCGATGCGCACGACGTCGCACGCCTGTTGGCCACCGTGGCTGCCGAGCTACCGCCGTTGGCCGGCATCGTCCATGCTGCGGGCGAGCTCGGTACCACCCCGCTGAGCGACCTGGACGACGCCGAAGTAGATCGCGTCTTCGCTGGGAAGGTGTGGGGTGCTTGGCATTTGAGCGAAGCAGCCGCTGACCTGCAGCTCGACTTCTTCATCAGCACCTCCTCGATCGCCTCGATATGGGGCGGATTCGGTCAGACCGCCTATGGTGCGGCCAACGCATTCCTCGATGGACTGGCCTGGCGCCTGCGTGAGCAGGGCATCGCCGGGATCAGCGTCAATTTTGGTCCCTGGTCGGCGGGCATGGCCGACGCGGAGTCTCGTGCGCGACTGGATCAGCGCGGCGTCCGCACGTTGTCACCTGCCGATGCCCTGGCGGGTATGGCCGATGTCGTGGCGGCTGCTTCGCAGGGTTCAGCACAGGGTGTCGTAGCCCGGATCGACTGGGCCCGCTTCCTACCGCTCTACCAGCAAGCGGGGAGGCGGGCATTCCTGGCGCAGTTGGAGCGCGAGGTGCCCTCCCAGCTGACGGCAGTGGCGCCGTCCGCAACTCTCTCCGGGAAGACCCAGCTGGTCGAGCGGCTCACCAATGCTCCAGTGCAGCAGCGTAAGAAGCTTCTGACGGATTACCTGCGCGACGCGGTAGCAGAGGTGACGCGCGTCGATGCCGCGGAGATCCGCGAGGACGCGGGTTTCTTCGACCTCGGCATGGATTCGCTGATGGCCATCGAACTGCGGCGCCGCATCGAACAGGGCGTGGGCAGGGAGATACCTGTCACCCTGGTGATGGATCACCCCCGGCTCTCCGATGCGGCCAACTATCTGCTCGGTGAGGTGCTCGGCCTCAGCGGGCAGGCCTCCGCCCCGAAGCCGGCGCCAGTGGTGACGACGCGTACGGACGAACCCATCGCGATCGTCGCGGTGTCGTGCCGTTTCCCCGGCGCGCCCGACCCGGAAGCTTTCTGGGAGGTGCTATCCGGCGGTGTCGATGCGATCCGGGAAGTCCCGGAGGAACGATTCGACATCGACGAGTTCTACGACCCGGATCCAGAGACTCCGGGCAAGACCTACACGCGCTTCGGCGGATTCCTCGACGGAGTCGACGGATTCGATCCCGAATTCTTTGGCATCTCCCCACGCGAGGCGGTCTGGATCGAGCCGCAGCAGCGGCTGATGCTCGAAACCTCGTGGGAGGGTTTGGAACGCGCCGGGTACTCGCCAGGGGCGCTGCGCGGCAGCCGGACCGGCGTCTTCGCGGGGGTCGCCGCCAACGAGTATGCGCATCTGCTGTCTTCGGAGTCGGTCGACAAGATCGAGCCGTACTTCATCACCGGCAATGCGCTCAACGCCATTTCCGGTCGGGTTGCCTTCGCGCTCGGACTCGAAGGACCGGCAGTAGCGGTCGATACCGCATGCAGCTCGGCGTTGGTGGCCGTTCATCAGGCCTGCCAGGCATTGCGCTCCGGTGACTGCGATTTGGCGTTGGCCGGCGGTGTGAACGTCTTGCTTTCTCCGGTGACAGTCATCGCCGCATCCCGCGCCAGGATGCTTTCGCCCGTCGGCCGCTGCAAGACCTTCGACGCCTCCGCCGACGGTTACGTGCGCAGTGAGGGCTGCGGAATTCTGGTGCTCAAG
>Ga0068859_100003608_pt1 | contig 15781 bp, 11 predicted proteins | sample KBSSwiS22_FD_66585 | JGI IMG/M metagenome (GOLD analysis project Ga0068859, IMG submission 66585) | Switchgrass rhizosphere microbial communities from Kellogg Biological Station, Michigan, USA - KBS Switchgrass S2-2 | ecosystem: Host-associated > Plants > Roots > Rhizosphere > Soil ...
CGCGAGCGAGTTGCGGGCGTGTCGTTCGGCCTCGTCGCCTCGTCCGAGAAAGCCCAGTGTCACCGCGGTGAACGCCTCGTAGTCCTCTTCGTCGCCGGTTTCCGGGCCGGGCAGCGGCGGCCCGGTCCAGAGGTTGTCCCGCATCAGGCGCAGCGCCGCGAGGGCGCCGTCGGCGTCGCCAAGCTGAGCCAGGGCACGGGCCTGCCCGCTCGCCAGCTTGGGAACGATGTAGGGGTGAGCGCCCGCCTGGGCCTGGCGGGTAATCAGGACGGCGCGGGTGAAGTCGCCGGAGAAAAAGGAGACGGCGGCGCGCATGATGGCGACGGAGCCGGTCAGGAGGGTGTCTCCCGCGGCGTCGGCGTGCTGGGCGGCGAGGACGATGAAGGTGAGCGCCGTGGCGTCGTCGCCCATGTCGAACGCGCGCTGGCCCCGGTAATAGGAGTACTGCCCCGCGACCAGTTCGAGGTCCCGGCGCACGGCGCCCGGCCTACACGCGCCGAGCAGGATCTCGGCGTCCTCCCAGGCGCGTTCGACCGGCTCGACCAGATCCCCGTGAGGCGTGACGGCGTAACCAGTGGTGAGTTGGTGGATCCCGTGCTGGAGCTGGGCGAGGCCGAGGGGGTCGGGCCCCGTCGCGGCGATGGCGCGGGAGATCCGGGCGGCCCGCTCGGCGGGGCTGAACGCGGCGCCGGCGGTGAACAGGACGCTCACGCTGAGGAGATCACGGCGGCGCGTCGGACTCACCTCCTCGATCAGGGCGGGAGCGGCGTGTTCATCGTCACTTATTGAGCGGTCCGGAACCATCCCGTTCCGGGCGCTGGGGGCTGTTTCACGTTCCTGTGATGCCTTGGTCCGCGTAAGCAACTGGTCGGTGTCGATGCCGAACATGGCCTCGAGGACGCGGCGGGCGACCGGGTAGGGCCTGGCCACGGTGCCGGCGAGCCAGCGTTTCGCCTGGCCGTCGGTGATGCCGTAGGTGTCGGCGCCGATCTTCGCGGCGGTGTCGGCGTAGTGGCGGCAGAAGTCCTCGACGGTCCAGCGACGGTGGACCAGCAGCTGGGCGAGGTGGGTGCGGGGGCATGGCGTCCTCCGGTGTCCGGCAGCCTGTGCCGATCATGGGCCCTGTGGCATGCGGTGTCACCACGGCCCTCGGGGCGGTGGCGACGAAGTCCCCAAGAAGTCCTGATCCCGTCCCTCCGGAAGACGTCCCGGAGCCGTCCCGGTCGTCGCCACTGTCAGGATGCGCCGAGTAACGGATCGTCGCGGGCATGGTTCTCGACACCCAGGGGTGCCCGGTGACGGTCGTGACGGTGGAGCTTGATGGCGCCTGGCTGGCCCCGGTTCCGGTGGAGATCGGCCCGGTCCGGTTGCCGCGCGGCGGCGGTGTGCTGCTGGATGCCTACCCGTGGCCGGATTTCATTCCTTCGGGCCGGTTCCCCGCGGACGGCGCCGCCCTGCGGCTGGCGGCGGCGTGCGCCGCGCGGGTGCTGGTCGCCTGCCCGCCGTCCGTCTCACCTGGGCGTGCGCTGCTCGCCTTGGAGGTCGGCCGCCTGCTCGTCGACCTGCGCGCGGCGGCCGGGGTCGGGGGTGGCGCCCGTGGTGACGGCGGCGGACCGGCCACGCTGCGCCTGGGAGTCGGGCGGCCTGATCGTGCCGCACCCCGTCATCGTCCACACCCGCGGCGGCGCTCAACATCGCGTCGTCTGGGAGCTCACCGAGACCCGCCACCGGTCAGCGTCACTGGCGAGCCTAGCGCCGCCGGACCCCTGGCCAGTCGCGGCGACGGCCTGACGACGTCGGGCACAATCGTCTCGGAGGAGGTGGGCACGCATCCCCTGATCGAAAGCAGGCGGGCCGAAATCCAAGGACTCTGCCGCCGGCTCGCCATCCGCCGGCTCGACCTCTTCGGCTCCGCGACCAGCGAAGCCTTCGACCTTGCCAGCAGCGACGTCGACGTCCTCGTCGAGTTCGACGCGGACAGTGCCGCGTTCGACTACTACGACACCTATTTCGAGCTCAAAGAGGGACTTGAGCGGCTGCTCGACCGCGCGGCCTGTCCGTTCGCCCTGATCGCCCTGGTCGCGACGTCACCCAGCGGACAGCCGACTGCCAGCCCGGTTCGAGACTCACGGTGATGGCCGCTTCGTGCGCTAGAAGCGATCGGCGGGCTTATCAGGCAGTTTCAGCTCCCTCGCGCCGGTGGGAGTAAGCGAGTGTGCGCACGGGCCGGGAACCTGGACCAGCCGGTCGATCTTGTCCCAGTGCTGTACGACCATCCGTAACATGTCCCACCTGGTCATGTTGCCTGCCGACGTGAGAAAGACGCCCTTCACCGCATGGGCGAGGAACAGCCTCTTCTCGGCTGGCCGGTGGCGGATTCTGCCGTCTCGGGTCAGGAGCACCAAGCCCGCGTCTCCCACGTAGGGCAGCCACTCGGTGTCCAGCGCGCCCTTCTTGACCGGGCACCGCAAGTGCCCCGGGTGTAGGACGTCCGTTCTTACCGCGGCGAGCGCTTTGCCCAGCGGGAGGGTGTTCTCGTCCACGAAGAACCGCGGTCGTTTCTCAGCGGCGTCGTCCGTGCTCAGGCTGCGCGCTCCTGGTCTCGTAGACGACTCTCGAAGCGGACCGCCGCCTCGACGTCGTCGTCGGGAAGCTCGTAGGCCTCGGCGATCTCCGCGATCGTCTCGCCCGCGGACCAGAGCTCGTACAGGTTGGCGGTACGAGTGTTACGAACGACGGGAGCTCCGAAGCCCCGCAGCGGATCGAGCACGACCTGCCGCGCCGCCCTGTCCGGAAAAAGTCGTACCGCCTCGTCACCGTCGTCGGCGCCGCCTCCAGCGGCGAACTCAATCTTCTCGTAGAAGTCCTGGGCCCTCGGCGCGAGGACGAGCTGGCCGTCACGTACCCGGACCATGACGAGGTTGCTGTCGAGATCGAGCTCCTCCTGGACCTCCAGCACAGCCTCCTTGCCGAGGACGTACGGTCTGGCGTGCGCGAGGGGATAGGGGACTCCGAACCTCTCCCGTAGGCGGTGGACGACGACCCGCATCTTCTGCAGGGAGATGCCGCGGACTCGGTACTCCCGCAGGTACCCGGCTTCGACGAACTCGCCCCAGGTCACGAGTTCGTTGCCGGTCCGCTCGGGCCGGATGACCGGGTCATAGGAGATGTCGCCGCGGGTGTAGCCATCGATCCATCCCCGCAGCCGCGCCGGCTTGACCGACAGCAGGCGCGCGGCCTCACCCATGGAGTAGAGCTCGCGGTTCAATACGCTGACGGCCACGGGAACATCATGGCCCGCACCGGCTCTTCCTCGCCGTAGATCAGCCGTCGTGGCACTCGGCATTCCGTCACGCCTCGCCACTGGTCCCCGCCATAAGCCTTCTCTCCCCGTCAACCAGGTCTTCCGCCCGCGCTCCCGCCTCGAAGGTCGTAGATCACGTCCCGGCACTGCGTCGGCCACCGACAGCAACCACGGCGCCGCTGGTTCCCGCGCTCAGCGTAGCCCCCTCTGACAGGTTGAGCACTGATGGCCCATGTAGGCCAATGGCGGGTGACCGACACTTCCGGTGACAACGGACCGACCGGCTGGCGGCCGAGGGACCGACACTCGGCCGGCCCCTCGCCGATCGGATCAACGGGTCCCGCCGCTTGGGGTTCGTGAGTTCCGGGCAGGCCTCGCGGAGCACATCGTGCATATCCCTCCCCCAGACGATCCTCTCCTCGGACCGACGGCGAAGCGCCGGCTGAACGCGTCAATCCCGGTTACGCTCCGAGGCCATGCAGTTTCGTTCGGCCGTGACGGGGCGTACCCGCCGCCGCGGTGGCGCCGGTGTCGCCGGCCTGCTCGCCGCCCTCGCCGTCCTGCTCGCCGCCTGCCAGCCGCCCGCGAGCATGGCCCAGGCCGGCGCCGGTACTCCGAGCCCGCGTCAGCCGATCAGCGGCCAGCCGATCACCCTGGTCGCCCTCGGCGACTCCTTCTCCGCTGGTGAGGGCAACGCTCCGTATGACGCGGACGCGCCGGGCTGCGACCGGAGCGCGTCGGCCTGGCCGCGTCTGGTCGGCCAGCGGATCACCGGTTCGACCGTCCGGCTGCTGGCCTGCTCCGGGGCGAAGACGGGTGCGCTGACCAGCGGATTCAAGGGCCAGGCCGCCCAGGTGACCGCGCTGCGGTCGCTGCTGAGCGCCGGCGTCCACCCGGACGTCGTGACGATCATGATCGGCGGCAACGACGTCGGTTTCGGGTCGACGCTCGCCAGCTGCCTGCTCTGGCGCTGCTTCTGGACCGGCCACGACAACACCAGCCTGGACTTCGTCGACAACCAGCTGCCGGGGCTGTTGCGGACCGCCTACGAGAACGTGAAGGCCGCCGCCGGGGGCGCGCGGGTCGTCGTCGTCGGATATCCGGACCTGATACCGAGCCGGTCCGACAACATCTGCCGGTGGCTGGACACCACCGAGAGGGTCCAGCTGTCCGGCCTGAATGACGCGATCAACCGCGTCGCCCGCCGGGCGGCCGGCAAGGCTGACGTCGACTATCTCTCCATCGACCGCGTGCTGAACGGGCATCGGCTGTGCACGAAGGACGCCTGGATCTACCCAGTCGCCCTGACTAGCGCCGGTCTGAACGCCAGCGGCCACCCCACGGCACTCGGCCAGCGCGCGATCGCGGACGCCGTCGTCACCTACGTCACCAAGAGCAAGTAGGCCTTCCCGCTCGCCGCCGAGAATCGGCGGCACCAACCGGCAACGTGACAGATCAAGTTGACTCTGGAAGAGACGGGAACAGCGGCCGCGGCGGGCCGCCGGGCTCGGCCGACCTGCCGGTCCGTGGGGACGAATCAGGGCCCGCAGCCGGCGGGGGCCTGGTCATTGATGTAGTGGTCGGAGATCTGGAAGTCGGCGAAGTCGGCGTGCTGGTCGGTGGGGCTGGCCCAGGTGGTGTCGCCGCCGCCGAAGAAGGTGGAGAAGAACACGCCGTCGATCTGGAGGGTCGCACTGTCCCGGAACACCAGGTCGTCGGCCCGGAACACCTGCTTTCCATCCAGCCAGACGGTGATCGAGCCGTCGTCGCGGCCCGGGGTGTTCAGACGGACCCGCTGCTGGACGGTCGCCCATCGGCCGGTCGGGAAGGTCCAGCTGCCGGTGCCGAGGTTGCTCCCGTGCCTCTTGGACGACGGTAGGTAGGCGTACACCTCGCCGGCTCCGCCGGCGCGCCACATGTACCGGGTTGACAGGCCGTTGGAGCCGTCCGGGACGTGGCCGCCGGCCACGTGGTCACCGCCGAACAGGCCGGGCAGTTTGCCGCCCTTGTTGAACTGGAAGCCCGCCGGGAACCGGACGCGGTAGCGCAGGTGCAGCACGTCCGTCGGCCCGCTTCTGCGCAGCAGGTAGACCTGCGCGCCGCCCGTCGGGGCTTCGGAGTCCCGTACCGAGAGCTGGCTCGCCGAGCCCGCCGGGTAGCGGACCCGCAGGTAGGCCGGCACGCACCGGTCGCCGCTGTCGGTGAGCCGCACCTTGTCGAGGTTGAAGGACCCACGCTCGCGCATGACGAGGTCGTCCCCGAAGAACCGGGCCAGCCGCCGCGCCGGGTCGTCGGCGGCGCCGGACGGCACCGGGCGCGGCACCGGGGTGGGCGTCGGCGCGGGGAGGGCGGGCGCACGCCGTGTGTCGTGGCCGGCCGTGCAGGCCACGAGGCCCACCAACGCGGGCAGCACCGCGAGCGTCATCCGGGCCCGCAACGACCGGTCCATCGCGAGGCTCCCCAGTACGAGTCCCGCCGCGCACGCCGGGAGGAACGGCTACTCATCGCCCTTTGATTATCACTCAACGTATCCCAAGTACCGCGCGCAGCGCGGGCGCGAGGAACGGCGCGAGCAGGGTCGAATAGGTGCCCGTCAGGTGGCTTCCGTCGGCATAGACGACGGTGTCGCCGATGACCGGGGGGCAGAGGTCGCGCACGCACAGCCAGGGCAGCGGGTCGACGAGGGTCGCTCCGCCCGCCAGCGCACCGGCGTTCTCCACGTTCCGCTGCTCCTCGGTGATCTTCGACTTCTCGATCGTCACCATGCAGGAGTCGATCGACGACGGGTGCTGGGCCAGGCAGTCCGGGACCTCGAAACCAGGAAATGGGGTGTCCTCCATGAAGACGACCTTCGCGCCGTTCTGCCGCAGCCCGCGCACGAGACTGGTCGTCGCGCCCGGGCCCGCCTTGATCGCCTCGACGCGCGCCTCCGAACCGATGACCACCAGGCTTGGGCGCAGTGCCGCGATCCGCGCGAACACGGCGTCCCGCCAGGCATAGCACTCGGTGTAGACCCGTTTCAGCTCGTCCAGGTAGAAGTCCGGGTAATACGGCGGCGGGCAGCCACCCTTGGTGTATGGAACGAGCCGCCAGTGCTCCCGTTTCGCGATGGTGTCCAGGGCGTTGAACCACTGGTTCGCGTGCGAGTCCCCGAAGAGCACGACCGTGGACGTACCGTGCGGGTCGCCGGCAACGCATTGCGGTGGGACGCTCGACCTGATCGGTGTCCGGCACTCGTTGGCGCCCAGGTCGTCGGAGGCGTCCTCGAGCGACGGGCGCAGCCCGGCGGGCAGCTCGCGCAGCGACGCGGACTGGGTGATCAGCGGCGTCAGCGGGCTGGTGCCGACGCCCACGAAGCGCGGCTGGGACGTGATGCCGACGGCCGTCGGGCGTGCGCCGGCCGTGTCGAGCGGCCGCGGCGGCGCGCCGACGCCCGTCCCCGGCACCGTGTCCACGACGGTGACGAGAAGGGCCAGCCCGGACGCGGCCGCCACCAGCCCGGCACCCAGGCCGAGGCCAAGCTCCGGCCGCCGGACCAGCAGCGGCCGCGTCCTGACCGGGTTCTCCACCAGCAGGTAGGTGAGCGCCGCGAGCGCCAGCGAGGTGCCGAGCGCCACCAGCTTCTGACCGGTGCCCAGCGGATGGCCCGTCGCGTCCGGCCAGATCCGCAGCACCGGCCAGTGCCACAGGTACCACGAGTAGCTCAGCCGGCCGATCAACCGCAGCGGCGGGAGCCCGAGGATCGCCTCCGCGCCCTTGCGGGGCGCCGCGCAGCCGCCCGCCACGACGCAGGCGGCGCCGAGCACGGGCAGCAGCGCAGCCAGTCCCGGGTACGGGGTGGCGTCGCCGAAGACGAGGGCGGCGACGGCGATCCCGGCCAGGCCGAGCCAGCCGAGCTGGCTCGACAGCGCCCGCCCCATCCGCTCGAAGGCGGGCGCCCCGAGGGCGACGAGCGCGCCGAGCGCCAGCTCCCAGGCTCGGGTGTGCCCGCCGAAGTAGGCCCAGGGCGCGGACCGGTCCGTTACCACCACGCTCAGCGGCAACGACACCGCGACGACGGCGAGCAGCGCGAGCGCCACCGGCCCGTTGCCCCGCCCGGCCGCCCGCGCCGCGCCGCGCTGGCCGGCGGGCGCCGACGCGCGGCGCCGGCGTGACCCGAGCAGGGGCGCGGCGAACGTCACCAGCGTCAGCAGCAGCGGCCAGACCAGGTAGAACTGCTCCTCCACCGCGAGCGACCAGTAGTGCTGCAACGGCGACGGCGGGTTGGCCGCCTGGAAGTAGTCCGTCCCGCTGTGGGCGAGCCGCAGGTTCACGGCCGAGAACGCCGCATACACCGCGTCCCACGCGATCACCCGAACCCGCAGCGGCGAGAGCCACGCCCACGAGGCGAGCACGGTCGCCCCGATCACCACCGTCGCGGCGGGGAGAATCCGCCGCGCCCGGCGGGCGTAGAACCGGCGGAACGAGATCCGCCCCCGGGTCGCCCGCTCCCGCAGCAGCTGCTGGGTGATGAGGAAGCCGGAGATCACGAAGAAGACGTCGACGCCGACGAAGCCGCCGGGCACCGCGAGCCCCGAGTGGCCGAGCACCACGAGCAGCACCGCGACGGCCCGCAGCCCCTCGATGTCGGGCCGGAACCCGGCGGACCGACGGCCGGATTCCGCCCCACCCGCGGCCGCGTCGCCCACGTCCCGTTCCGCGGCGGCGGCCCTCGGTGGGCCGAGGGCGCTGGGCTCGGCCGCGGCCTCGCCCGGCGTTCCGGGGGGCACCCCGGCGGCGGCGGGCGCACCGTCGCCGTCTCGCGGGCCGGCCGGCGGGGGCGCGCCGGCCGGCTCACGCGGCCGGGGGACGTGGAGGCCGGGCCGGATGTCGGGTACGTCAGGCACGGACGGTCACCGTCGACGGCCCGATCCCCCGCCCGCCGGCTCGGCTCCGGCGTCGGCGCAGCATTCCGGTGCTGCCGACCAGCACCAGGATCATGACCGGCACGGCGGACCAGATCACGGCCAGTCTCCGGGGCCGCCAGCGATCGCCGTTGTCGCGGACCTTGTTGCCGGACAGCGAGATTCCCTGGGACGCCAGCTGGTTACCGCGGATCTCGTTCCCGCTCAGCGTTGTCTCGCCGTTGCCGCCGCGGGCCAGCACGCCCACCCGGTTGTCGACGACCAGGTTGTGCGTCAGCACGTTGTGCGGCGACGAGGCGAGGACGAGACCGTCGCCCCGGTTACCGGTCACGGAGTTGCCGGTGATCCGGTTACCGGTGCTGGCGGCGTCCATCATGATGCCGTTCAGGTGGTTGTCCCGGGCGACGTTGTTCTCGACCACGCTGTCGGTTACGTGGTCGGAGAAGATGATCCCGTGCCGGCCGTTGCGCTCGGTCAGGTTCTGCCGCACGACGATCCGGGTGGACGCGGAGTGCGGGTCCACGCCGTAGAGCGTGTTGTCGTGCAGCCAGTTGTTGGCGATCGTCACGTCGTGTGCACCGTCGGTATAGGTGGCGATGAACGTGTGGTCGACCTCGCTGTTGGTGATGCCTCCGGTTGATCCGTCCGTCCAGGACACGCCGTAGGAGCTGTTCCAGTCCCGGCCGAGCGTGCTCAGGTGGCTGTGGTCGATCGTCAACGCCGAGTTGTTGGCGCCGACGATGAAGGGCTGGCGCTGGTCGACGGCGCGCTGCTCGGGGTCCGGGTTCGGCGCGCTCGGCCGGATGTCGACCCCGCCGATCGCGAGGGTGCCGCCTTCGGCGCCCAGCAGGACACCGCGCCGGGATTCGAGCACCAGGCTGGTCACGGGCGCTCCGATCGAGAACGACGCCCCCTTGAGAACCACGAGCGCCGCGTGCAGCACGGCCTGGCCATGCCCGTCGTACTCCAGCCAGTCCGGGTCGTTGACCAACGAGGCGAGCTCCGGCAGCCCGGCGACCTGCGGCTGCGCGGGCACCCCCGACGCCGGACCACCCAGCGCCGGACCACCCAGCGCCGGAGCCGCCGGCGCGGGGAAGCTGTGCCGGGGCTTTCCACCGACGAGCAGGTCGATCCCGGCGGTGCTGATCGAAATCGCCCGGATCGACGCGTCCGCCGTGCTGCTTCGGGGATCGATGGTGTTCGGCGGCAGCCCCCGCTCGACGTTGCTGATCGGGTCGTACGACGGCGTGTAGGCGTGCCGGTGGAAGAACTCCGACGTCGAGCTCAGCGGCCGGTAGTCGCGACCGACCGTCACGCTCAGCACGACCGCCACGACCAGGGTCATCAGCGCCAGCAGCAGGTAGATCCCCCGGCCGCGCGCTCCCCTCGCCCGCGCGGCACGCGCGGCTGCCCGGCGGGCACGGCCGGCGCTGCGCGCGCCGTCGCCGGCGTCGGCCGAGTCGGCGCGCTGCGCCGGGACCCGCGGCCCGTCCGTCGTGTCGCCGGCCCGTTCGCCGGTCCGGCTCACGACGCGCCCTCGCGCACGAGCTGACGGCCGGACTCCCGCTGCCCGCTGGTCGCCGCGGTCTTGGCGATCACCTCGAAGCTGCGCGGGTTGCCCATGTAGAGCGTTACGACGAGGGCGACGATCGTGAACGTCGCGGTCACCGGGGCGAGCACCACGGCGGCCGCCGTCTGCATCACCCGGTTCCACCAGAACTGGGCGGCGGTCTGCTCCTCGCTCCGCAGGCCGGCGTTCACCCAGCCGGAGAGCATGAAGTTGACCAGCCAGATCACCAGGGAGCACCAGAACAGCGAGTGCGCCCAGCCGGGCAGCGAGATCGTGTGCGTCAGGATGAGAGCGACGGACACTCCCGAGGCGACGAAGGTGAACAGGCTGAGGAAATAGCGGATCGCGATGCGGATCGCGGCGCCCAGCGGCAGCACGTCCCGGTTGACGATCGCGTGGATGTTGCCCCACATCCACCGGCGGCGCTGCTTGAAGTAGGCCTTCCAGGTCCACGGCGAGGTGAGCTGGATGTACTCGTGGAAGAAGCCCCAGCGCAGCCCCTTCGCTGCCGCGTTACACCCGAAGGTGAGGTCCTCGGAGGCGAAGATCCGCCAGTTCCAGGTGACGGTCTCCTCGGTGTACCCGGTGATCGTCAGACCTTCGCCGTGCACGAACAGCGGGCGGCCGAAGATGCCCTGGAACGACGAGCAGTACGTCATGCAGTTGTGGAACCGCAGGTCGTCGACGTGGCTGAGCAGGAAATGGCTGAACGGGCGGACGCCGTAGCCGATCCGCGGCGCCGTCACGCCCTGGCAGATGTCGTAGTCGCCGGCGTAGGCGGTCTCCAGATACTCCCAGGTCGGCGACGTGTCGTCGTCCAGAAACGTGATCTTCGTGTCGGCCCCGTTGTAGCCGAGCTGCTGGCGGACCAGCCGGCTGTATTCGAGGGCGCGGGCCTTGTACTGGGCGACGCACTCGAACTCCACGGGCACCGTGACGACGCGGTCGGCGTCAGGGTACCGGTCGTCGTTGCCCGGCTCGTTCACCACCCAGATCTGGTAGTTCATCGACATCGGGTACGCGCGGATCTCCCGGATGATCTCGTTCACCCGGTCCTGCTCGCGGCCCACGGTCGTGATCTGGATGACGTACCGGCTGAAGAGAGCCGGGTTTTCCTTGAAACCGGCGTGGAACCACCATTCGCCGATGGCGAGGATGAATACCTCGATCAGCGGGCGCAGGAACGCGACGAGGCCCAGCCACGGCAGCCAGGTGCTCACCGGCCACCTCCGGCCGGGCGGCCGGCCGCTCGCGAACCCGCGGTCATCGCGCCGGGCTCTCGGCCACGCCGGCGGCGACCCGGTCGCCGGTCGGCTGACCGGGGACCTCGATCCGTGGCGGCGCGGCCGCGGGAGTGCCCGGCGCCGGGATGGTGAGCGCGGCGGTGCCGGGCGCCGCGGCGGACCTGACCAGCCGGTCGTTCACCTCGATCACCGCGCGCAGCAGCGGCATCTCGACGTCGAGCGTGTCGGCGAACCCGAGGAACGCCTTCGTGTCCTTGGGCAAGCAGGCGCCGCCGTAGGCGGACCCGCCCCGGATCCCATAGCCGGGGTTGTAGGAGGCCTCGGCCGAGCGGGCGACGGTGTCGGCGATCTCGGCGAGGTCGAGCCCGGCCCGCCGGGCGACCGCGTACATCTCGTTCCAAAAGGAGATCTTGGTCGCGTTGAAGATGTTGTGCGCGCACTTGATGAACTCGGCGGTCATCGGCTCGGCGAAGATCCTCAGCTCACCGCCGAACGGCGCGAACAGTTCGGCCATCCGCTCACGGACCCGCCGGTTGCGCGCGCCGACCACCGTCATGCGCGGCCAGCGGAAGTCCGCCGTCGCCGACGCCGCGCGAAGAAACTCCGGGTTACTCGCGAGGAGGAAGCCCTCGTCGTGGACAAGGCCCGACTCGTGTTCGAGGACCGGGCCGACGAGTCCTTCGGTCGTACCCGGAGTGACGGTCGAGCGGACGACGACGGTGTGCACCGCCTCGGCCTGCCGCAACGCCCTGCCGACCGCGCGGGTGCCCGCCAGGAACGCGGTGAGGTCATAACGCGTGCCGTCGTTCGGCGTCGGCAGGGTCAGGAAGACGAATGCCGCCTCCTCGCCGGCGAGGTCGAGCCGGGAGCGGGCGTCCAGGCCGCGCGCCGCGAGGTCTTCCACACGTTTGGGTGAAACGTCGACGAAAGTGACACGATGGCCGGCTTCGAGGAACCCGCGGCCGGTCGCCGTGCCGACAACGCCGGCACCGATGATGAATATTCTCACTGGTTCACTCCTTGGGCGCGCTGGTCGCGCGGCGCGCCGGTCGCCATGAGGCGCCGGTTGGTCAGTTGCTCCGGCTCTGGGTGACGGCCAGCGGTGGTGGGCTTCGCGGCAGGAGGACCGCGGCACGACCAGTCAGCCGGCCGGTCTGATTTCCCGACTTGGTACGCGCGGGCCACGTCATCTCGAATACGCCGCGCAGTCAGGAGATTACTACTCTGCGCACAAGTTGGGTGGGATTCCGCTGGTAACAAGTCCGTGAATCTCCGGGTAGAAAGTACGCATACTTCCCGATCAGGGAGCGAAAAAGACATTAACCGGAGATCCCGCCTGCGACCCAGACGTCGACAATACCGCGCCTGATTCTCACCGACGGCCAATCGGGGCAGGTCGGACTATTTCCGCGCGGAAAATACCGGAAAACCCGCGCTGTCCATGACGACATGCCAGCCCAACAGCGCGGACACCGGTGGGACACACCCACCGCCCGCCGCGCGGGCGCCCGCCGGCCAGCTGACAATCGGCGGGCCGGCGCGGGCAGGACCGCGCTCAGACCGCTTGCCGGAGGCCGCAGCAGATGACATCGGCCCACCCCGACCCGGGTCCGCCGACGGCCCGGTCGCGCCCGCCCGCCGGCCCGCCGGCGGCACCGTCACGCAGGGCCGCCGGCAAGCCAACCGGGGCGCTACCCACGCCGGGACGCCGCCCGGCGCGGGCCCGGCACACGTTCCTGGCCGGGCTGGGCCTGGCTGCGCTCACCGCGTGCCTTCCGGGCGCGATCACGCCGCCACCGGCCGGGCCGGATGCCACCGCGGTGCCGAGGACGGGCGCGCGGCCCGCGATCGCGGCGCCCGGCACGGCAGCCGGGGTGCCCGTCCGGGCGACGGCCCATCTGTATCCGGCCCAGATCCTCGACTTCTCCTCCTGGAAGCTGACGTTGCCGGTCACCGCCGCGCCAGGCGCGGACCACGGTGACGGGCCGTGGGCCAACCAGGTCAGCCTCCCCGCCCTGCGGACCTTCTCGATGCCGCCGTACTTCGCCCCGACCGGCGACGGCACCGGCGTCCAGTTCCTCGCCCCGGTGGACGGCGCCACCACCCCCGGCTCCCACTACCCGCGCTCGGAGCTGCGCGAGATGGCCGGCCCGCACGTCCCCGCCGCCTGGTCGAGCCTCGTCGGCACCAACACGATGACGATCCGCGAGGCGATCACCCACCTGCCGGGCGCCAGGCCGGAGGTGGTCGCCGCACAGATCCACGGCCCGTCCCGTTACGTCGCCATGATCCGTCTCGACGGCAACCGGCTGTACGTCGAGCACGACGGCCGCGACGTCGGGGACCTCGACACCGACTACCGGCTCGGCACGGTGTTCCAGATCCGGATGATCGCAGCCGGCGGCTTCGTCAGCGTCTCCTACAACGACCACGCCCCGGTCGGCTTTCCGCTGCGCGCGAGCGGCCTGTATTTCAAGGCCGGCTGCTACACCCAGTCCAACCCGCGCAAGGGCGACCAGCCCGGCGCCTACGGCGCGGTCTCGATCTACGACCTGCACGTGTCGCACTGATATTTTGGTTCGCTCCGTCCGGGCACGGCGCTCCGCGGCCGTCCTCGCCTGGCGGCTCGGACGACCACTCCACGCCGTGTCCTCCTCCGCTCACGGGTGCTCCGGCGACCTGCGCTGCGGCCCAACCCCCTCGCTTCGCTCGGGGGCCGGGCCTCCGCGCAGGCGCGCCTCCGCACCGTTGCGGTACCGCGCAGCCGCGCAGTTGTCGTGTCGCCGGTTCCGGGCGGGGAGGGCGGCGCCGGTTCCGGGCGGGGCGGGGGTTCAGGAGAAGGTGGTGCCGGTGCTGTTCTGGGTTCGGGTCGTTCCGGTGATCGTGTTGCCGGCGAACGTCGTTCCGTCGGCGTCGTTGATCTGGGCGGCGATGCCGGTCCCGGCGTCGATCGTGTTGCCGGCGAAGTACAGGTTCGTCGGTCGGCCGGAGGCGGTCGAATAGTGCGGGGTGTCGGTTCCCCGGTAGGTGTAGACGCCGTATTTGCCGCTGCTCGTCACGGTATTGCCCAGTATCCGGGTACCGGTGGCACCGACGGTGAAACGCAGGCCGTACCGCGCCCGGGTGACCGTGTTGTTCTGGATGACGTCGCCGGTGCAGTCGAAGACGGCGATGCCGGCGCCGTTCGGCTGGTCGTGGACGTAGTTGCCGGCGACGACGGAGTCCGTGACGCCGCGGTGCAGCATGATTCCGTGCACCTGGTTGTCGGAGGTGTCCTGGTCGTCCGGAAACGCGAACGGCGGGATGCCGTTGTTGTCGCTCTCGTTGTTCTCGATGTCCAGGTGGTCGCAGCGCCGTGAGCAGATGAAGCCGTGGTCGCCGTTGTCGTGGAAATGGTTGTGGGTGATTACCAGGTTGTCGGAGTCGTCGTGCCCGTCAAGGCCGTACATGACGTTGTGGTCGTACTCGTTGCCGGTGAAGGCCAGCCGGTGGCCGCCGAACACGTACGTTCCCATGTAGTTGTGGTGGAATCGGCTGTTCCGCTCGGATCCGGACACGGTCAGCACGGCGCAGGCCGAAAGATGGTCCGCGTCGCAGCCCCGCGCCTTGTAGGCGATTCCGTAGCTTTCGGCGTCATACCAGCCGAGGTAGCTCAGATCGCTGTTCGCGATGTCCAGTCGCGACTCGCGCGGCGTCGAACCGTCCAGGTAGGACAGCGCCCGCATGAACGCACGCCCGCGGGCGCCCGCCGGCGCGTTCGCGGGCAGGCCAGGATCGGTGTCCGGCGCCTGGGCGCCCGGATCCCAGGAGGTCACCGTCACCCCGTCGAGGTCGAGGTCGCCGTACTGGGCGGTGATCGCGCTGACGTGGGTCTTCACCGCGTCCGCGGCGCTGCGCAGCCGCAGCACGTCGACGTCGCCCCCGGCCGCCCGGCCGTGCAGCACCAGGCCCGCGCCGTTCTGGACGACCAGGTCGGCGTCGAGCTCCCAGGTTCTCGACGCCGGGTCGACCAGGGTCAACGGCGCCGCCGGGCAGGCCGCTTTGATCGCCGTCGGCGTCGCGGTGCCTGACGTCAGGTAGATCGTGTTCGTCGACGACGCGTACCGCACCTGCCCCGCGCACGCCGCCGCCCACGCGGCCCGCGGCGTCGCCTCCACCAGCGCGAGCGCCGGAGCGAGCGCGAGCATGCCCGCCGCGCCGGCCACCAGCGCGGGCCGCCCGGCCCACCGTCCCGTCGGCATCGGCACGACGGTCTCCCCTCGGGTTGTCAGGTCAGCTGATGCGGAGCTGGTCGGGCGCCCGGGGCGCCTCCGCGCGGCCGGTCCACGCGCGGTGCACCGTCTCCAGGCCGAGCGCCAGCAGCACCGCCATCAGCCCGGCGAGCCCGAACCAGGGGAACCGCGGCACGGCGATCGAGTTGTCGCCCTCGCGGTCGACCTGGCCGACCAGCGCCTGGGCGGCCCGCACCCGCGACGAGGCCAGGCGCAACGACCCGCCTCGATCGACCTCGATGCCGGTCCGCCCGGCGGCGACGTCGATCTCCTCGGCGTTGATCCTCCCGCGCGCGCCCACCCGCAGGCCGCGCGCCACGCCGGAGATCCGCAGATCAGCGAGCCGCCCGTCGCCGCGCAGGAGCGCTGCGACGGACGCGTCGCGCACCGTCGCGCCCTGCACGATCAGTTCGCTCGACGCGAGCGAGAACGCGGTCCCGCGCACGCCTGTCACGGTCGAGCCCAGGACCGTCAGGCCGCGGGTGCCG
>Ga0068859_100003609_pt1 | contig 15779 bp, 14 predicted proteins | sample KBSSwiS22_FD_66585 | JGI IMG/M metagenome (GOLD analysis project Ga0068859, IMG submission 66585) | Switchgrass rhizosphere microbial communities from Kellogg Biological Station, Michigan, USA - KBS Switchgrass S2-2 | ecosystem: Host-associated > Plants > Roots > Rhizosphere > Soil ...
CACCGTTTTTGCTACCCATAAGACTGTTTTTTATATTTTTTAAAGAATACCCTGTTTCCTGCCGATGCTGCTATACCTAAAGGCTAAAGTTACCGATTTAAACCATACAAGAATTTTCCATGACCTGCAGTAATGCTTATGCAACCCATACGGATGCATGGCTGATTGACATCGCTCTATTGACAGCTCATTACCGCGCCCATTTTTATTGTGAACGTTTCATTGCAGCTTGCGCCCGTAAACAAAACACCATCAACAGGCCGTACAAAGCGGACCGCATCAATAACTACGCAATTATGAAACCTTATTCATTCCGCAGGCTGGCGTTGCCGGCTGCATTTATCAGTTGCCTTCTATTTGCCTGTACAAAAACAAGCAGCATACCGGTACCGACCGATCAACCACCACCGGTGCAGAGCGGGCCTACCCCTTCCAATGTTATTGTTTCCAGCATTGCCGGTAAAGAAGGCGACCATGGAAATGCCGAAGACGGAAATGGCAGTAATGCCCGTTTCTGGAATCCAACCAAAATGGTTTTTGATGGCCGGAACAATACGCTCTATGTAGCAGACGGCACTACCATCCGCAGTATTGACCAGGCCAATAACGTAAAAACCTATATGCCATTGGGCGCCATCAGTCGGTTTAACGAGATTTTAGATATTGACCTGGCCCCGGGTCCGGATGGCGGAACCCTTTACTTCATTTCAAAAGAAAATGATATTTGGAAAATAACCCCGTCGGGCGATTCATTTACTGCCACCAGCATAATAGATCGGGTGTATGGTGGTAACGAGACCGGTGCGCTGAATACGGCGGATCATATTGATGGCCCCACAGGCATTACAACCGGGAAAAATGGCGAGATTTATTTTTTCAATTCTTTTTGGAATACACTGCGCAAGGTTACCGTGCAATCATGGTCACCTGTAACGGGCATGGTCAGTGCTTTTGCAGGTAAGCCGCTTGCAACCCGCGACGGTACTGCCTGGTCTTTCAGCGATGGCGCTGGCGAACAAGCCAGTTTCGGTGGCAGCGTTGCTGATATTGCTTCCGATAAAAACGGGAATATCTATATCGCAGACTTCCGGAACGACCTGGTAAGAATGGTTTCTCCCAATGGCATAGTATCATCCCTTTTTAAATTTATGGATGGACTGGGCATCGACAAAGACGGCCCGGTAAGTGCGGCCCAGGCCAACCGGGTAACACAGGTAAGCCCTTCACTGGATGGCGGCATGGTATTCTTCACAACCTTTGGCAGGGGCGGTAATTATACGCCGGCGCTGCGCATGGTAAAACCCGGCGGTACTGTGAGCACACTGGTAAACTCAGGTACAAGGTATGGAGATGGCGACGGCAATACAGCCGGCTTTTCAACCATCGGTGGTATTGCGGCCACACCGGATGGTAGCACCATTTACCTTTCTGAACCCGGCAAAAAAATCATCCGTAAAGTAGTTATCCGGTAAAAAGGATGTCAGATGTCAGATGTAATGATGTATGATTGGCTGGCATTTCACAGAGGCTCAGAAGGCTCATTCTACGAAACCCCGGTGCGTGTCTCCCGCAACGGAACAGTGTCCACGTGGCTGCGCACACGAAGGCATTCACAACGGCGCAGAAGATTATGGCAAAAGCTCTTTATTCTCTGTGTATACCGCTAGTCGTCTTTGGTTAAAAAAATTACTCCAATCATCTAAAAAAAAAATCAACAAACAATTTTCAATCCTCAATAAGCAATAGAGATGCCCGGTACCCGGCAGCAGCCGGATCAGCTTAATACTTGGCTGATCCGGTTTACTGCATTTTGTAATAACATTGCAATGTATTTGAACCGGTTTATTTAATTCCAGCAATATGAGTACAATGCAAAGTTTTAAAAGAATATTATGTCGCAGTAGCTGTTTGACGCTGCTGAAACGGGGGCTTTTTGCATGCTGCATCTTTTTTACTGCTATTGGTTTGCAAGCGCAATCGCCCGGCTATAGTCATCAACGGCTTTTGCTGCGCGATGAGGGCATCTCACAACTCGCATATGTTGATCTAAAAAATCCTGCGGCTAACTGGTATACAGCCATACCCACCGGCCGCGATATACAACTGGTGGGCAAAGGGCTTGTACTTGTGGGCACCGGCAACGGTTATGAGGAATACGAACTGGCTACCGGCAAGAAAATGTTTGAGCTCATTTCGTATCCTGGTACTCTTGCGGCACGCAGGTTGCGTAATGGCAATACACTGCTGACAGGTGTAAACTGGCAGCAAAAGCAGGGCATTGTTCTGGTTGAAGTGAATGCCGCCGGCGCTGTTCAGCAATTGATCAATTACCCCGGCTTTGACTATGTAAGACTGGTACGCGAGACAGCTTCCGGCAATTTCTTGGTAACAGCGAACAATGTTCTTTTTGAAGGAACCAGGGACGGAACCATTGTGTGGAAAGCTGTTATTGGAGATGCACAAAAAACACATGCCTGGCAGGCACTCCGGTTAAAGAACGGCCAAACCGTGGTGAGCACCGGCTATGGCAAAAATCTTGAATTCTTTTCTGCTGATGGAAAACGACTGGATACAATCACCGGGCCCGCGCCGGTAAATCCTAATTTTTTTGCAGGTTTTCAGATATTGCCCAATGGAAATTATGTGGTGGCCAACTGGCAGGGACATGGACCCCAACATGGCGCCAGTGGTGTACAGGTGCTGGAATACACGCCGGCCGGTAAGCTGGTCTGGCAGTGGCAGCAGGACGCCAGCAGGTTTTCATCATTGCATGCGGTGATTGTGCTTGATGATTTGGACCCAACACTATTGTATACAGAAAATGAAAATGGGGTATTGGCACCGGTAAAATCAACTTCCCAAAAATAATCAGCTCACTGTTGCAGGAAATCTGTGAGCAGTTTATTGAAGCTTGCCGGCTTTTCCAGGTTCAGCATGTGCGCCACGCCTTTTAACAGCACCCTTCGGGCACCCGGAATGTTTTTTTCCAGGTATTGAGACGAGACATGGATATAGGGTAAATCTTTATCACCTTCTATAACGAGCACGGGCACACGAATAGAAGCAATGCTTTCCACCGCCGGCGGATTGTTTTTCAATAGCGGCCATCCTGCCAATTTATGCTGGCGGAGGTTTTGTAATGTTGTTCGATACACGTGTTTGGATACCGGCGCTTTCAGGCTATCGCCCCTGCGATACACCCCTTCAGCCCAGGCCCTGGTGAATTCAATGGCTGCAGCAGCAGTATCTTTTGTTTCCAGTGAATGTACAAACGCTGTATACCAGGCCATGCTTACCGAATCAATCGGCTGTTTTTTGTCGTACCCGTTAATGCCGGCCGAAATAAATACAGCCTTGTTTACCCTTTGCGGGTAGGCGATAACAAAATCCTGTGCAACGGAGGCACCCATGGAAAGCCCGGCAATGAAAACTTTTTGCAGGTGCAGGCTATCGAGCAGGATGCGCAGCATATCCTGGGCCAGCAGCAGGGTATCGATGCCGGTTGTCTTGCCATGAAAAGGCAGGTCGGGCGTAATGATCTCATACTTTGCCGACAAAGCTTTTACCTGTTCTTCCCACATCGTATGGTCCTGCAAACCTGCATGCAGCAGAAGAAGGGCGGGCCCGCTGCCTGCGCGTTCATAGTATACCTGCAGCTTTCCTGCCGGTATGCTGCCACTTGTTCGTTGTGCATAAGCGCCACAGCAGGCTGCCAGGCAAAGACAGGCCAAAACGAAACGCATATTTTTTTTCATACAATTGGTTTAATAATGCTAATGAATGCTTTCAGGCGGTAAAAATAGAATGATGGCGGTGTATGGTCAAAAATGTTCCCTGCAGGGGGCCATACTGCCCCATACTGCGGGTAAAACCGTTGATAAATTGTGCCTTTAGCGCGTACAGGCAATCCAAAAAATACCTAATTTCAGAAAAAACCATTCTTTTCACTTAAACTGACCTTTATGGAAGAGAACCGGCAACCAAAATTTCAAAATGGCGATACGGTCATTCTGAAAACCAACGGTAAACGATTAACGGTTACCCACCGGAGTTATGAATACGATCATCACTATGGTATCTGCCTTAATAAGCGCTATGCGGGGCAGAAAATAGTGGGTTGTTCCCGGCAGGATAATGGGATCATCAAAGAAGAAGTTTTTTCTGAAGATGATCTGGAGCTGGCCAGGTAACAGAACCAGCATTTCAAAGCATTATTTTGTCTGCATTATTTTACAGTTCTGGTAGCGTTGCACCAGGAACCGGAGACCTGCTTTGCGATACTCAGGTGTACCCACAGTGAAATGATCGCTGGGATAATAAGCAAATTCAAATTGAGTATCTATTTTTTTCATTTCCCCATCTAAGATGTACACGGCATCATCGAGTAAAAAAGGCCGGCAGGGAAAGGGTCATGATTTTTCTCATGATGAAAATTAAGGGATGGCAATACCCGGTAGTGTATCAGTTTGAATATTTTCTCACTATTACTTCATATTGAACTTATCAATTGAAGATTGTATTTCCGCTAACCGCACATGAATTGCGTCAAGTTGCTTTTTTTGTGCCTCTGCGCTGTCGTAAATACCTTTTTGCTCATACCTGCCTATTCTGTCGTATATATTATAAGCGCTATCCTTTAATGATTTTTGCTCAGTCTGAAGTCTTGTTATCGTTTCAATGCGCCCGCATCCGCAAGCGACCAGGGTGGAAAGACATAAAATGGCTAAATATTTCATATAGGGCTTTAGTTAAAGTTCGTATTCCTTTTGCGCAGGAACGATAAAATTTTTCTTATCGCTTATTAAAATTTCCATATCCAAATGTATGTTTTCAATATACGATTAAATAAATAATCTCTTGCCCGTGTCCGAAGGTTCAGGAAATTTAATAACTTACTGTTGTTATTTTAACCGTAACCGAACGCACAAATTGCTGAACGACAATTTGTGCGTATATTAATTGTAATGAAAATGTAAACATGAAACTGATAAAAATAACCCCCAACAACGGCCGTGGCTCTTTACCGATTTACCTGAACAGTGATGAAATCCTGCGCATCGATTTCGGTACCAGCGAACACAATCCCGGTTGTGATATTACTTTAAAAAACGGGCAGGTGCTGAGCGTATTCGACAAACCCAAAAGTATTTTTGATGCGGTGAACCATCCGCAAAACCGGATCAAAGAAGGCGGTGAGTAGGAGTTGTTGCCTGCAAGCGTGATGATGCGGGGAATAGCCTCATACTATGAAATGTAATTTAAAAGCGCCTGGTTGCTTACCAGTAAAACTCTTTTATTTCTTCTTCTCCTATTACGCTACCCCTTGCCTCTTATTAGTTGTGATAGGCGAATGTTTATGTTTGGTTGGTGAGGACACCGACCAGGGAATGAGCCTATTTTTGGCTGGCGGGCCGATAAACAGTTCCTTCGTACAAGTGTGCGACGCAAGAATGTTTAATAGAATTACTTCGGCCCGGTTCAAGAAAATAGCCTCGGATTATAACTTGCTTTCTATATCTAAACCATTTTTTACCGCTGTTTCTTTGGCGAGTTCGTAGCCGGCATCGGCATGCCGTATCACACCCATGCCCGGATCGTTTCTCAAAACACGGCTTAGCCTTGCCGCCGCGGCATCGGTACCATCGGCCACTATCACCATACCGGCATGAATACTATAACCCATGCCCACGCCGCCCCCATGGTGAAGCGATACCCAACTGGCACCACCCGCGGTATTTACCAGTGCATTCAGGATGGGCCAGTCGGCCACCGCATCGCTACCATCCAGCATGGATTCGGTTTCGCGGTTGGGACTGGCAACAGAACCAGTGTCCAGGTGATCACGTCCGATGACGATCGGCGCTTTCACTTTACCGGTTCTCACCAGCTCATTGAAAGCAAGACCTGCTCTCTCGCGTTCGCCCTGCCCGAGCCAGCAAATGCGCGCCGGTAAACCCTGGAAGGCGATGCGTTCTTTTGCCAGTTTGAGCCAGCGTTGCAGTGAAGCATTCTCAGGAAACATAGCTGCAATCAATTCATCTGTTACAGCTATATCATTCGGATCACCACTGAGTGCCGCCCAGCGGAAAGGGCCTTTGCCGAGACAGAATAAAGGGCGAATGTAGGCCGGCACGAAGCCGGGGAACGCGAAAGGGTCGTGAGCAGTGAGTCGTGAATGGTGAGTAGTACGCGCCTCGTATTCAAGCGCACGGGCGCGGATATTGTTGCCATAGTCGAAGGTGATGGCGCCCTTGTCCATCAGTTGCAGCATCAGTTGTACATGCAGGTAAATGCTTTCGTACGCCAGTTCCAGGTATCTATCGGGGTTGAATATGCGCAATTCCTTGGCTTGTTCATTGCTGATGGTATGCGGCAAGTACCCCACAAGCGGATCGTGCGCGGAGGTTTGATCCGTTAATGTATCCGGAACAATATTTCTTTCTACCAATCGCCGCAGCAGGTGCACTGCATTACACAGCACGCCGATACTCTTACCAACAGCCAATTGCTTATAGCTAACCGCCTGATCGATCGCTTTATCAATATCCGTATACTTCTCGTCCAGGTATTTTGTTTCAATGCGTTTGTCGATCCGCCATTCTTCTACTTCTGCAATCAATGCCACCCCGCCGTTCATGGTAATGGCCATTGGTTGTGCACCGCCCATGCCGCCGAGGCCGGCGCTGACGTTGAGGGTACCCTTGAGGGAGGGCGTGAGGCGTGCAGCGTCAGGCGTGAGTGGGGAGTGGGGAGTCGGGAGTGGGCCGGGGAAAGAATGATTGGACTGAGCGAAATGTTTATCAGCAATAGCCGCATAGGTTTCGTAAGTGCCTTGCACAATACCCTGGCTGCCGATATAGATCCAGCTGCCCGCGGTCATTTGGCCATACATCATCAATCCCTTTTTTTCCAGCTCATCAAAATGTTTCCAGTTGGCCCAATTGGGTACCAGTTGACTATTGCTCAACAACACCCTTGGCGCATCTGCATGTGTTTTTAAGATGCCCACCGGCTTACCGCTTTGTATGAGCAGGGTTTCATCGTTCTCCAGTATTTTTAATGCCTTTATGATATTATCGAGCGCTTCAAAATTACGGGCAGCTTTGCCGCGGCCACCATACACAATTAAATCATCGGGTCGTTCCGCTACTTCCGGGTTCAGGTTATTGAGCAGCATTCGCAGTGCAGCTTCCTGTATCCAGCCCTTGCAATTGAGTTGTGTACCTACAGGTGTTTTGTATTTAATGGGATCATAGCGGGATGTACTCATATAAATGATTTTTTGGGAACCGCGGCGGCACCGGGAATTCAGGGCATCACCGTGAATCTCCCTGTCCACATGATTCCATGGTTCAGCATTCAAAGTTTTTGTAACCGTTGTTCAACTCCATCCTCCTGCCCTTTGCAAACGCATCCAGGTTTTCTACAAATGAAAAATCTTTGATCATACCCGCCACCCTATTGATATCTTCTGCAAAAATGCGGTCCTCTGATGCAAAGCCTACAAACTGCCGTACATGCTCATGCGCAAATTCAAGCAGGGCACTGCTTTTGAGCGGCCGCCGGAATTCTATCGCCTGGCAGGCGGTCAGCAATTCAATGGCTAAAATATATTCCAGGTTATCGAGCACGGTATTGAGTTTACGCCCGCTGATGCTGCCCATGCTCACATGATCTTCCTGGCCCAGCGAGGTGGGGATGCTGTCGGCACTGGCCGGGAAACAAAGTGTTTTATTTTCGGTTACCAGGGCGGCGGTGGTATATTGCGGAATCATAAACCCGCTGTTCAGGCCCACATCTTTCATCAGCAGCATCGGCAATCCCCATTTTCCTTCCAGCAATAAATAACAGCGGCGATCGGAAATATTACCAATCTCGGCAGCAGCAAAACAGGCATAGTCTAACGGTAACGCTAATGGCTGACCGTGAAAATTTCCCCCACTTATCGTATCCTCTGCGCCGAATATAATCGGGTTATCGGTAACCGCATTCAATTCAATTTCCGTAAGCTCCTTCAGGTGCAGCCATGCGTTGCGGCTGGCACCGTGCACTTGTGGCATGCAACGCAGCGAGTAGGGATCCTGCACACGACCACAATCCACATGGCTCTGCATGATAGCGGAATCTTTCAACAGCAGGCGCAGGCGTTGTGCCACCAATTGGTTGCCGGCAAAGGGGCGCAGCTTATGCAGGCGGGCATCAAAAGGCGATTTTGTTCCTGTTAAGGCTTCCAGGCTCATGGCGCCGATGATATCTGCCGCTTCCAGGCAATTGTGCATGCGTTGCACAGCTTTTACCGCAAAAGATAAAATGAATTGTGTGCCATTGATCAGGGCCAGTCCTTCTTTGGGCCCCAGTTGCAAAGGTTCCAGTCCATACCGTTTCAAAACTTCGGAAGTGCTTACCTGTATATATTCAGCATCGCTGGTATCCATCCGCATTTTTCCTTTGGCCAGCATTACATTACCCAAACCAATCAGCGGTAAAAACAAATGTGCCAGGGGGGCCAAATCGCCGGAAGCGCCCACACTCCCCTTCTCGGGTACTGCCGGTATAATATCGTTTTCAATATGCCAGTTGATGCGTTGAAGGGTTTCGGGCCGCACACCACTATATCCCTGTGCCAGGGCGTGGATTTTTGTTATCATCATCAGTTTGGCAATTTCTATCGGAATGGCTGCTCCCACGCCCACGCTATGGCTTTGTAAAATCTTATGTTGCAGGGTTTGGGTATCGGCCGCAGAAATTTTTGTGTTGGATAAAATGCCGAAACCGGTATTGATACCATAGACGGTAGTATCCTGCTCAACTATCTGCTGTACATATTTGCGGCTGGTATTAATTCTTTGCAGGGCTTTATCATTTAGCACGGCTTTCATTTTTCCTGTAGCAATTGCAATTGCCTGCCGGATGCTTAACTGATCGGTACCGTAATTAAAAACAGCGTTCATGGTATATTTTTCGGTACCAAAGTAAATGAATTGGAAGCAGACCCGGATAAAAATATGCTGCTATGCTATGGTATTAAAGATGCACGCCTACCGGAGTTTGGTAATGAAACGTGCCGGAAATACCCGGCTAAGGATTCAAATCATTTTTATTACCAAGCGAGTACATAAATAATGTTTACTGCTTGGCTTTTGTTTATGCAATACAGATGTGCCGGCTGTTGACCGACCTGATAGATCGCAACGACTATATTCATCAAAATCAGAAACCCCCGCGTAAGCAGGGGTTTCTTTGTGATTTTCATTTACTTTTAATCTTTAACTGATACAAGTAATAGGGATTGGTATTTCATCCGATTGCTCTTCTAAAATGGTCTCCCGTTAGAAAATCGTACACGTTTACCGTGTAAGAATCGTACCAGTTTTTTAAGGCGGCATTTGCTGGGGAGCAGGTCTATATTTCCACAAAATAATAGTATGGCGGAAAAATTTTCGCGTGCCGGGGAATTTTTTGCAAAGGCAGCATTATTTTTTTTCATCCATTTTTTCTTCCAGGGAAGCAGCTGTTTTTCCTCTTTTTTTCAGTAAACGCTTTCCTGTAAATGGTTCTTCCCCCATTAGCAGACCCCAGGGTTTTAGGGGTTCTACACGGTCAAAAATGATTTTTGTTACAGCAATAACCGGGATGGACAAAAACATACCGGCAATGCCCCACAGCATTTCGCCGACGATGATTCCAAACAGGGTAATCATTGCATTGATTTTAACCTTGGAGCCTACAATCACCGGCAATAAAATATTATAATCGATTACATGTACGCCAAACATAACCGCAACAATCCAGATAACCTTCGATGTGGCTGCCGTGGTAGCAAAAGTAATCATGGCACTAATGGTCATTGCGGTTAACATGCCGATATAGGGAATAATATTAAAAAGCCCCGTGATGAGGCCCAGCAATACCGCGTATTTAACACCCATAAATGAGAATATGATGGAAATGCTGGAGGAAACAATTGCCATTTCAATAAAGATGCCGGTAACATATTTCCGGATGATAAACTGTATCTCTTCAATGATATCGTGCACCAGTTCGCTGTTTTTTTCGAGGAAAATGCGTATCGAAAATTTCATGATAAGTCCGCGGTACCAGAGAAAGAAAAAAGTATATATCCAGGTAAAACTAAGAAAGAGCAGCACGGAAGAAACGGAGTAGAGCGTAGCGCCGGCCACCACGGTACCCGAGTCGAATACTTTGGAAGTAGCTTTATGCACATAGTTGGCCTGTTTTTCCACGTCTACATGAAATTTTTGGGATACCCATTCCTGTACATCTTTGCCGGCATTAGATAATTGCTCCCTGAACATGGGCCAGTCGCCCACCAGTCTTGATATCTGTGCACCCAGGAAATAAATAAGGCTTCCCAAAAAAATTATCATCAGCAGCACAGCTGCCAGCGCCGCCCAATTTCTCCTGAACCCGCATTTGTATTCAAAAAACTTAGCAAGCGGTAACAGCAGGATAGAAAACAGGCAGGCAAAAATCAGGGGCGATAAGAGTCGCTTGCCCTGCACCAGTATATAGCCAATTGCCAACAGGCAAATAAGTACGTAAGCCAATTTTACATAAACCGGCCGGCTGACCCAATCTGGTTTCATACGGAAAGCTATAGCAAAACTATGCCGGAAAGAAAGCAGAACGGTGCAGGATAGCCTTGTTTATAGGACCACACTGCCAAAATTAGAATAAGGCATCCCCTTTTTTGATGCTTCTTATCGTAGATAATCTAATCGGTTCAGGGATTTTTTTCCTTTATCCGCTTTCTATCGTTTCTTGTAAAAGCAACGATGGGCAGCATTAGGCCGCATACAATCAGGGAGATGCCGATGGCTGGTAACATATAATCGTTTTCTTGTTAAGTTTCTGGTATCTTATTGAAAGCATCGTGCCAGCTATCAGCCGGCCTAGCCTTGCCCGGGAAAGTCAACCCATTTATTTGCTGTGTATCAAATGCCCCATTATTTCTTTGGGGAGATTGCTGATTGCCCGCAAAGCAGTGCAAATGTTTAAGCCACGATCGATAGGCAGCATCATTGCCCATAAAAAAATTTGCCCCGCTAGTTTTATCACAATAATTTCAGGGGTATGAAAAAAATCATACTTCTATTGACCTGCATTAGCCTGCTGACTGCTTCTTTGACGGCGCAAAAGAAAAGTTTATTCAATGAAACCGCGGCACAAAAAAAGCAACGCATGGCCTGGTGGCAGGATGCGCGCTTTGGTATGTTTATTCACTGGGGATTGTATGCGCTTCCGGCCCGGCACGAATGGGTACGCAATATTGAACATATTTCTAATGAAGAATACCAGCATTATTTTGATCTTTTCAACCCTGACAAATTTGATCCCAAAAAATGGGCAAAGCAGGCAAAGGCGGCGGGTATGAAGTATGCGGTGCTAACCACCAAACACCATGAAGGGTTTTGCCTGTTCGATAGCAAATACACAAACTACAAGTCAACCAATACCGCCGCAAAAAGAGACCTGGTACGCGAATACGTGGATGCGTTCAGGGCGGAAGGTATTAAGATTGGATTCTATTATTCATTGATCGATTGGCATCATCCTGATTTCACCATTGACCGCGTACACCCATTAAGGCCCGATAATAATGCAGCGGATTCTACCTGGGACAGATTGAATAAAGGACGTGATATGGCAAAGTATCGCAGCTACCTGATGAACCAGGTGACTGAACTATTGACCAACTATGGTAAAATTGATATTCTGTGGCTTGATTTCTCTTTTCCCGGCAGGCATGGAAAAGATAAAAACGATTGGAACGCTGTTGCGCTGATAAAACAAATCAGGAAACTGCAGCCCGGTATCATTGTAGACAATCGTCTTAACCTGGAAGAATATGCAGATGCGGAAGATTTTGAAACGCCGGAACAGGTAGCACCTGATACCCTGGTGAAATACCGCGGCAAGGTTTGGGAAACCTGCCAAACCTTTTCTGGTTCGTGGGGATATTACCGTGATGAAAATACCTGGAAAACAAACAGGCAATTACTTGACTTGCTCGTCACTTCCGTTGCCAATGGCGGCAATCTTATTTTAAATGTGGGCCCCACGGCCCGTGGTGAGTTTGACTACCGGGCTACCCGCGCATTGGATAGCCTTGGGTTGTGGATGCAGGGCAACAATACATCTATTTATGCCTGCAGTTTTGCGCCGCCTGAATTCAGTATACCTGCCGGTACGCGTCTTACTTACAATGCCGCAAAAAAGCGTTTGTATGTTCATTTGTTTGATTACCCTGCCGGTCAGCTTGTTTTAAAAGGCTATGGCGGCAAAATAAGCTATGCACAGTTCCTGCACGATGATTCCGAAATTCAAATGGTTGATAAAAAACAAATCAGTGCCGCGGAAAACGGCGCCGACATTGTATTAAGCATTCCCGGCAATAAACCGCCTGTATCCGTTCCCGTTATAGAACTGGTACTAAAGTAAATTGGAATTGGCTCTTGTTGCATCGCTTCTGCCCTGCTGCTGTTTCATCAACAATAACCGGTTGCTGAAACATTAACGGTGACCGGGGTATGCAAAATAATTTTAATATTACCGTAATTCGCACACTTGTCGTTGTCTCACCCACCTAATATTCCGCGGAGTAACACCGACCGGGTATGAAAATTTATAAAGACTTATCTGCATAATAAAGCTGTTTAACCTTTTATTTCTTCCTTTAAAAATAGAAAGCCCCCGTGGAAACGGGGGCTAGAAACCAAAATTTCTTTAAACTGCTATTATTGAGAGAATGAGAGAGGAAATTGTGATTACTGCTACTAATCTTAAATCAAATTAGTTGCCAATATTTTTTCAGGCGGTTGTTTGCCTTGAAAAATGTGTCTATGTGGAATTCATGCTACAGCTGATTTTTTTTGGGTATAATTCTGATCGGTTGTTCTACACATATAGCATCATAAGTGTATTTCACCTGTACAATTTCTTTGATAGATTGCGTTGAAAGATATCGTTGATTCAGTCAATTTTGTTTAACATCTTAATATTTTGCGCCTTTTAAATTAAATAACGCGTTCAACAGTTGTTGAATCCCTGCCTGTTTAATTTATCTCGCATGCAACTCAATCGATGCGCTGAATGTATATTTTGCTATCCGGCTTATTTCGTTTTTTTGTTTAGGATCATATCAAATCCCAAACCGCTGCTGCCTTCACCGCGGCCTGTTGTTTTACGCAGGCCAAACCATACATATACTTTTCCACCATTCCACCGGGTGCGCTGAAACGACTGTTCAACACGGATGCCGGAACGTGGTACTTCTTCTTCGTGAATAAAATAAGCTGCTTTCTCTGCCAGGCCTTCCTGCAGTAATGCGGTGCGCGGCCTGATCTTGTCGGGCCTGGCCGGGTTGCCCTCCAGTATGCGTGGCATGGCCGCCCGCTGCAATTGCACTTCGCGGTTGCTGTCTTTTACATGTGCGGGAACAAAGGGTATCCAGTTTTCAGGAATCGTGTTCATGATCTCATACCTGATCTTTGCTTCTTCATCACCATCCGCCACCGGAACGGGTATCGCAGGTACTCCGAATTTATCAGTAATTAATTTTTGCAACAAAGCATGGTATTCTGCCGCGGCTTCAAAACCGGATTTGCTGCTGCCACCCGGTAATGGAACAATTGTCTCAACACCCCAAACCATATTAGCCATTTCATCGCGGATAAACACCACTTCTTCAACCGGCTTTCCTTCCTGTATTTTTGGAACGGTTGGCAATAAGAGCAAATCAGTATCTGCAGGAACGGGTGTAGCCGAATCCACATTCATCGAAAACATGTTCCATCTTGTCCAGTCTTTATCGTCGCCCTTCCCTGCTGCTTCAATCCAGAAATTTTCACCGAATGAATTGGTCAGCGACAGGCCTTTGATGGTAGTAAGCGTGGCCACCGGAATTTTATACGGAATCATGTACCAATCGTTCGCATAGATCAACCCGAATTCAATGAGCAATAGCTTCGCCAGGTCAGTTGAATCGGGTTTTATATAACTGAAGTTTGTTTTTGCGTCTTCAAAAGCCCACCAGCGCGTATTCGGCATGCCATCGAAGGTTACAGGGGTGGGAATAAATGTCTGCAGAAATTTTGTGGGTGCCGCAGGCAGGTCGTTGCCAGGTAATCCGCCAATGGTTTCAATCTGTTTGTTTACATCTACATTATACCAATCCAGGTGACCCTGGTAATATTGATCCGCTTCCATTACCGTTTCTCCCGATTCGGTATTGGCAGCAATCGAGAATTGGTACTCGAGCCTTGACGGTTCATAAGCATCGTTTACCGGGTCTGTAGGTTGATAAAAAAGATCCTGGTACCATTGCACAAAAGTTTTTTCCATATCTGTAAAAACGGAATGATCACCGGCCAGGGGAAAATCGGGTTTGTCATAATATTTCGGAACGGTATTGATATCCGATAAAAAAGCCGCCCCATCCATCATGCGCCCTGCTACAGCGGAAAACTGTTGCCATGCTTCCGGATGCGCACAAATAGCAGCATCTTCCGTTTTGTTTGGATCGGGTTTTCGAATGCCATAATTCTTTAAAAAGAATTTTTTCATATTAGCATCGAGCAATCCGTTTTCATTGATCAATTGCAGCCAGCGACGACCCATAATTAAACGCAGATCAAGAGATAGCTGCTGCTGCAGGGTTGCAAACGGGAGGGCGCGATGTTCTACTTTTGCTTCAAAGGGAACATCTTTATCGAATGCCTGCACTGCATGATCGGCGGCCTTGTATTTGGTAATATCAGCTACCGAAGTACAAAGTTTTGATACAACCGGCGAACCGGCATCATCGGCTTCAAATTCGCCCATTTGCCATTGCTTTGTCAGCATCCACAACGCATCTCGCACTTCGGCTTTTAATGCGCGGTCGAAATTATCTGCCCGCGGTCTTCCCTCCAGCCTGCTGTATGAATAGCTAAGGGGAAACAATTTTTTTGTAACAATGTCTTTGAGTTCGGCGTTTAATGGAATGGGCATCTTATGCTGTTTTGAAATATTAATTATTGGGCGGCGTGAAAGCGCGAACGGCTTCTGCTGTCATATAATGCGCTTTATTATCGAGTACGATTGAATACGGATACAGGCTTTCCGGCGCCAGCACCGCCGGCAACAGGCTTGCAAAAGGTTTTTTGTCGAGCTGATCGGGTTCTACCCCGCGCCCTCTTGCTGCATCCAGCGTATACGTAAGCGCATCTACCAAATCGTTCCATTGCCAATTGCCGGTTAATTGTGACGGTGTTACCAGTAACCAGGTTTGCGGAGCTTCCGAATTGGGACGATCATAGTGAAAGCTGATGCCGGTGATTTCTTCTTTTGCAGGGATCCGCTCCGTCCATTCATCGACCAGCATGCCACAGACTTCCGCCGGCGCACCTGTTGCGTCTGCACAAAATGCCGTATATAACAAGGTGTTGCTTTCTTCGAGATCTATCTTGTCGGGGAATGGCAATGCCAGCCAGTGATAATCGGTACTTTTAAACGGCAGCTGAGCAGGATGAATAGTAAGATCAGTTTCCGTAAGATCAAAAGCCTGGCGCAATAAAATACAATTTTCCAGGTGTTTCATTTTTTCGCGTACGCGTGCTGCACCATTCAGCCAGTACTCCCCTGCATTGCCATAACTGGCAGCGGAAAAGCTTAGCAGATCATTTTTTGCTGCCCATGCATTGCCCAGCTCCGCGGCCTGTGCCGCAGGAAGAACATAACGCGGCACCATTTTGAATTCATCGCCTAAGATCAATCTT
>Ga0068859_100003610_pt1 | contig 15778 bp, 12 predicted proteins | sample KBSSwiS22_FD_66585 | JGI IMG/M metagenome (GOLD analysis project Ga0068859, IMG submission 66585) | Switchgrass rhizosphere microbial communities from Kellogg Biological Station, Michigan, USA - KBS Switchgrass S2-2 | ecosystem: Host-associated > Plants > Roots > Rhizosphere > Soil ...
ATCCAAACGCCACGCTTTCGCCGGAGCAGGCAAGGCTCTACGCCGCCGACATCAAGAATGTCGGTGCCGGCCGAAGCGTGACTGTGGTGGGACTGACGGCTGACGAAAAATTTGCTGAACAGACAAGTGGCCGGCTGCTGGTGTGGCAGCCGGCCACCGGCGAATTTCGCGAGCGATCGGGCCGAAAATTCTGGCCCTTTTCGTGACTACGGCTCGACCGTAATGTTGATGGTCTCGCACAGGCTGTCAACCGTGCGATGTAAGTCGTCGCCGAGCTGCAGCGTCAGCTTGTGCTTGCCGGGTGTGAGCTGCGTGTCGATCGTGTTGTTGCCGGTACCGAAGTGTACCCAGGACGGCGTTCCTTTCACGATCTCCGTTCCTGCAGGCAGACAATCCTGATCGATGCCGAGGTGATGATGGCCGACGCCCGCGCGCACGGCTTCAGGAGCCACCGTGCCCTGCGGCACAGGCTGAATCTGATAACCCTCGATCCCGAACACGAGGTGCACCGGGCTCTTCACGGTGGCGCCGTCTTTCGGCTCCATGAAAAACACGCGCGGCGTCGCGGGCGCCGCCGGCGCCGGAGCAGCGGCTGGAGCGGTGTCGGCCGGCGGCTGAGCAGGCGGCTGCGAACCGCCGCAAGCGGTTGCGATCACCACAAACGCCGCGACCGGCAGGAATTGTCCGATCATCCGAACACGTAACGACTTCTGCATGTGAGACTCTCCTCGTTAGTCGAGATTCTGACCAATCTTTGAAACGAAGCATTGTACACCGCGAAGGCACCGCAATACTGGCGCAAATGCCTGAATTTTGCTTTATTGTAGACGTAAGGAGCGGCGTTATGCCAAAGGGCACAATCAAGCGGCTCGTTCGCGATCGCGGCTTCGGGTTCATCCGCGATGAGGGCGGACAGGAATGGTTCTTCCATCGAAGCGGCGTGCAGGGGAGCTTCGATCAACTCGCCGAAGGACAGCGCGTCGAGTTCGAGGAAGAAACCTCTCCCAAGGGACCGCGCGCCGGGAATGTTCGTACGGAGTGACGATCGTTCTGTTCGACATCGATGGAACACTGATTCGCACAGGACGTGCGGGCAGCCGCGCGATGGATCGCGCGTTCGAAGAGCTGTTCGGCATCCCGAAAGCGTTCGACGGCATCCAGATGGCCGGGCGGACCGACAAATGGATTCTTGAAGACGCGGCCGCGCGCTCCGGCGTGAAGTTGACCGCGGAGAGGTTTCGACGTTTCCGCGATCGCTATTCCGAGTGCCTCCTCGACGCCCTGCCACATCCCGGCCCTCAAAAAGGCATACTCCCCGGTGTGCGATCGCTCCTGGATGCGCTTGCCGGGCCGCAGATGCGTGATGATGTTTTTCTCGCACTGCTCACCGGAAATTGTGAAACAGGCGCGCGCATCAAGCTCGAGTACTTCGATCTGTGGAGATATTTTCAATGCGGCGCGTACGGCGACGACGTGCACGATCGGAATGACTTGTTTTCGGTCGCCATGAGCCGCGTGCAGGCGTGCGGCGGTCCGGCTGTGCGTCCTCGCGATGTACTAGTCGTCGGCGACACACCACTCGACGTGGCATGTGCCTCCGCTGCGGGCGCCAGATCGGTGGCGGTTGCGACCGGACCTTCCGATCCGGAAACCCTCAGTAGGAGCGGCGCGGACGTTGTGTTCGACGATCTCAGCGACACATCCGCATTCCTCCGGCTGGTCGGAGTGGCCGTTTGAATTTTGTACAGATCTGGACCACAGCAACCGTAGTCGGAGAAGAGCCGCCGACGGCCGATGGGATCCGGCTCCGATTGGAACCGGCAAGACCAGGTTTAACTTTCGATCAAGCGAACGTCGCCTGCGCGCGGTCCCTTCTGAGAATCCTCAGGAGTGAACTCCACACGCTGTCCTTCGCGAAGCAGCTCGAAGACCGCGCCACGAACGGAACTGCGATGAAAAAAATGCTCGATTCCACCTTCATCGCGGATAAACCCGAAACCTTTGTCGATGAGGAGCCGTGCGATCGTGCCGTTCGGCATACCCGTGTCCTCCGATGTTCGAGCCCAGAGACAACTCAGTCACAAATGCCGTAACTGCTTTGTGTTCCGGCCTTTGGAGTGCCTCCGGTCAAGAACCGGGCCAGTGTAGGTGCTTCAACCTACGAAGTCAAGCCGGAGAACACGGCCCGAACCTGCCATGTTTCTTCTTCCTCGTCGTCTTCGTCCTCGTCGTCTTCGTCATCCGCCTCTTCGGCGGCATCGTCTTCGTCGCGCTGGGCCTCGTCGTCAAAGTCTTCGTCATCAACGACTTCGTCGTCATCGGGCGGCGGGGCGAGAAGGGCGTTCATATTCATCCTGATCAAACAGGGACTATTCAGCAGCCGCAGGCTTCGCCGGTGCCGCGGCTGGTGGCGTCGACGGTACAGGAGGTGCCGATGCCGCAGGAGGGGTCCCCGGCGCGGCTGCCTTCGGTGCCGCGGCGGCGGGCGCGGGCGGCGCGGCGCCGGGCTGCGACGGATACGTTGTCCAGTAATGCCGACCGCACCGCTGGCAGACCCAGAACTGATTCGGCTGCCAGGGCGTTCCTGGCGGCGGATCGCGCATATCCATCTGATCGCCGCAGCGCTGGCAGCGCATCTTTACACCGGCTTCGGGCATGTGGGGAATTCTATAGTAGTTAGACTCTTGACCGTGATTCCAGGGATTGTTTTGGCGGGAGGCAAGTCGTCGCGGATGGGGCGCCCCAAGGCGCTCTTGCCGATCGGCCCGAACGGCGAGACGTTTTTCGATCGCATCACCCGCACGTTGATTGAAGGCGGTGTCGAAGATGTCGTCGTCGTGGTCGGGGCCGATGCCAATGCGATCCGGGCTGTCGTGACGGCGCCGTCACACCACGTGCGGCTCGTCACCAACCCTGATTTCGAGCGTGGGCAGCTCACGTCTCTTCTCGCGGGTCTTCGCACGGTCGATCGACCCGGCGTCTCGGCCGCGCTCGTCACGTTAATCGACTCGCCCCTGATCTCGGCGGCTGATGTGCGGCGCCTGATCGAGGCGCGCCGGGAGCATCGCGCGCCGATTGTGCGTCCGGCGAAGGACGGCCGTCACGGGCATCCGGTCATTTTCGGGCGCGAGCTGTTCGACGAGCTCAGGCGCGCCGATCCTGCGCAAGGGGCGAAGTCGGTCGTGCACGGTCACGCTGCCGAGATCATCGAAATTGAACCGGATGGTGAAGGCGCCTTCATTGATATTGATACGCCCGAAGACTACGAGCGTTGGATCGGGCCGCTTTCCTAACTATGGGCTTTAGGCTTTGGGCTTCAGGCTTTGGGCCTGAACGCGCCATAGTCGTCAGAAGCCCAGGCGCAGTCCGCCGTTCAGCACGCGCCCATCCAGTGGTCCCCATTCGTCGACCGTCCAGAGGCCTTCTGTGCCGCGTGCCGGCCGAACGAGCGAGTCGTAGTTCGTTTGCCGCACATCGGAAAGATTTTCAACGTTGATAAACAGGCGCGCTTTCCCGAAGCGCCATTCGGCGACGCCGCCCCACAGCAGATACGGCCGGCTCTCCGTTCGATACGGCGAGTCGTCGAGTTGCTGCCGCCCCGTGTAGAAAAACTCCAGGCCCAGGCGTGGACCGTGTTCGATTTCCCACAAGAAGTCGAGCCCGGCCGTGTGGCGCGGGTTCAGTGGAACTTCGCGGCGCACGCCGGTGTTCGGATCCGGTTCCGTCGACCACACGAACATGTGCGTGGCGATGATGTCGAGGTCGTCGCGGTGGTAGCGGGCAATGAGCTCGGAACCGCGCGTGCGAACCGGCCCTCGCGCGTTTGCTATTTCGACAGTCGCGCCGCCGGCTGCCGCATCCAGATCGCGCAGCTGCAACGCGTTGGTGATTGTCGATCTGAACCCTGTCGCGGTGACCTCGATCGGGCCATTCTTCCAGCTGACATCGGCCGACAAACTGCGCCCTCGCTCGGCAATCAGATCGCGAAGCGGTGCGAGCCGCGAGAGGCCCGTGGCGTCGGTTTCTTCTGTGAAAGGCGTCGGCGCAAAAAATCCCGTACCGGTGGAAATCCGCGTCGTCCATTTAGCGGCGGGCCGCAACAGGGCCGAAAGCCGAGGGCTGAAGAATGTTCCGTACTTGTTGTGATGGTCGATGCGCCCGCTGCCCGACACTGTGAGCCACCGTACGGGCGTGTAGTCGTCCTGAGCAAATACACCTGGGACGACGTGCGTATAGTTGAAATTGGCGAGCTCGTGCGACCGATACAGTTCGCGCTGAAACGCGGCGCCCGCTACCCAGATGTGACGTGCGCGCCTGACGGTGACCGCCGTTTCGGCGAATGCGGTGTGATGAAAATCGCGTTCGGAGGCTTCGCCGAATTGATGATGATGCCACTGTCCGAGACCAGAGCCTCTGACAGATAGCACGCTTGCGGGGCCGATGGTGAACGATGCGACCACGCCGCCGTCAAATCGGCGGGTCACGAGGTTTTCGGGAAACGGTCGGCCATCCGGTGCGACGGCTCCGGGCATCGAGCCGCCTTTGCGATCCTCGGCCATGGCGCCGAGCGTAAAGAAGAGCGATCGGCCGGCACCGTTGTCCCATGTAACACGTGGCCGGGCGACGGCACGACGATAGCTGGGGATATCGGTCCATCCGTCGCGATCGACATCGCCGCGCTCCTGCCAGTGCCCGCCGCCGAGGAAAGTGGCGCCCCAATGTCCGCTGCCTCGCCCCGCGAGCCATAGGGCGGTATCGGTGCCGCCCCGCGATGTTCGATTGATCAGCACCTCGCGCTCGCGTGTGTTGGCGCGCGGCTGTCGAGAAATCAGATTCACGACGCCGCCGAGCGCGGATCCGCCGTACAGCGCCGAGGCGACGCCTTTGATCACTTCGACCTGCGCCAAATCCATCGGCGGAATCTGCAGAATGCCGATCGATCCGGCCTGGCCGTAGAGCGGCAGCCCATCGGACAGAATTTGGGTATAGCGGCCGCGGAGTCCCTGCACGCGCACGTTGGCCGCGCCGAGCGAGGGCGACGTCACCTGCACGCGCAGCCCGTTGGTTTCCGTGAGCATCATCGAAACGTCGCCGGGGGTCATGAAGATCTTCTCGTCGATCTCTTCCTGCGGCACAACCTCGACTCGAATCGGTTCGTCCTCGACGCGCCGTCCGGTTCGCGTCGACGCGACAACGACCACTTCCTCTTCCACTGTCGGCTGTCGATCGAGCTGCACCAGAACTCGCTGTTCCTGACCAGCAGCCACCTGCACAGTTGTGGTGACGGGAAGAAATCCTTCTTTCACTGTCGTGATTTCCACTTTGCCGGGAGCGACGGCGACCACGGCAAATCCTTGCGGATTTGTGGATGAGCTGGCGCCGTTCACGACGACTGTGGCAGCCGCAATCGGCTTCTGATCGGCTTGCACTTCCACGCGAACGCTCGCGGTCTGCGCGGTTTGTGCATTCGCACGCGCACCGAATGCGATCAGCAGGAACATGGCGGGCAGGATGCCGCGCGATTGGCGGCGTGGCTTACAGCGTTCTGATGTCAATGATTTCGACAATCGGGCCGACCATGTGAATGCCGCCGAGGTCGGTCCGCGCTTTTACGACAGCTGAGAGGCGCATGCCCTCGCGCTGAAACGCGGGCGGCAGACCGTCTTTCGGATCATATGTGACCCCATCATCGCCGCGAATCGCCCAGAATCCTCCTTCGAGATTGAAGAAGTGCGCGGTGCCGACGACGCGCATGGCGCCGGCCGGCACACTTGGCGCCGTAGGCGCTCCGCACGCGAGCGCGCCGACAGAGCTGAGAGCGATAAGAGAGGAGAGAAGGACGAGCGTTCGCCGGGTCATCACACTAATAGTACGGTGGTTTGACCCCCTTCGGACCGCGCGCTATCATTCAGAGTTAGTTTTTCCAACCTACAGTGGGCCAGTAGCGCAGTTGGGAGCGCGCATGAATGGCATTCATGAGGTCACCGGTTCGATCCCGGTCTGGTCCACCAACTCCAAGTCGTTGATTCTACACGACTGAAATCGCCTAACCCACGCCGTAGATCGAACCGCTGTGACCAAGTCGTGAGGCTGCTGAAGTGCGTCAACTGTGCAGCAGTCTCGAGCCGTTGCGTTCCATACCGAGTTCGGACTTTTGAGCCCCCGCTGCACGTCTTCGAACGACGCCCTCGGATGCGCGTCGACCAGCTTGTTGCGAAACTGCAGGATCGCGGCGTGAACTGCAACACGTTGACGATCTCATCGTTGCGCTTGTCGCCGATGACTCGTGTGGCACTCCCACATATGAATGTCCCACCTCTTGACGGCGAGTTGACAAAGGGCTCGGCCGAGTTTCTCATCCTGTCGCTCGTGGAGGACCGTGCGCTCCACGGCTATGACATCGCCCGATTGATCGACGTGCGCTCGAAGGGTGCCCTGACCTTCTACGCCGCGTCGCTCTATCCCCTGCCTTCGCTCAGCGGTAGAAAGGTTGCCAGGTGAGCCACCTGGGACCGTAATGGGGAACCGGAGCCCCCACTTCCAGGGCACCGAAGTCCGGGGCCTTTCCCGTGAAGACTTCGCTCACGGTTGGAATGACGACGCCGGCATCAACGACTTTGCTCGTCGGCTTCAGTGTGAAGTTCAGATCCATCGCGTGGTAGACGGCGTGACGCTGATCGGGGTTGGGAGGAGCGAGTCTCTCGAAGATGTCGAAATCCACTTCCAGGCTGTGTGCCTCCTGGTCAGTGGCCGCCGCGAAATCCGAGAGCGTCTGGAACGTCTGCCAGTCATCGTCCGACGGTTCGTAGCGACGCTGCCCTTTCTTCGGGCCGAGAAACGCGTACTGATCCTTCACGCCTTTGTTCGGGCGATACCCGTTGTAGTCCGTGCTGAAATCGTCGGTCGCATTCGCGAGGCGGAGAATGCCGCGGCCGGGCGTGTCGCGGCCGAGGTACAGGTTGTTCCGGAAGTGCATATTCGCTGAAGGATCCCCGACGATGTGCTCTCCGATGATGGTGTTGTGGTAGACGAACAGCCCGGCCGGTTTCGCGCTGAACTTGAACGCCACTCCGCTCGGGACGTGATAGAGGATGTTGCGAATGAAATAGACGGGACCGCCGAACGCGGGCTGTGCGCTATAGCCGCCGTGCGCGGCATTGACGCCGCGGTTGTTGAAGACGCGGACGTTATGGACGGCGCCGTCTGTCTCGACGAAATCGTCGCCCATCATATGAATGTCGTTGTTGTAGATGTCGATGGACGAGGCGCGGCGTTCGGGATCCTGTTCGGGCGTGCCGTACGTGGAAATACCGATCCCATCGTGGAAATAGGCAATCGCATTGTGAGCAATGACGTGGCCGGGCCCGTACACCTTCACCGCGTAGTAGCTCTTGAGTAAATGGGAGCCGTATGGACCCGCGCTGGCCCACAGCGGTCCGGTCCAGCCGACGAGACGAAAGCGATCGTCGCGCCCGAGGAACAGGTTGTCGGCGATGTAGAAATCGCTGGAGCCGGCGTACTCGGTCCACACACCCGCGCCCACATTTTCGAACCGGCAATTCTTCACCGCGAGACCGACTGCGCCGAGAACCTCTTTCTGACCCGCGAAAATGGCGACGTCGGTGTTGCGGAACGTGAGGCCCTCGAAAATGTGATGGCTCGAGGCCATGACGTCGAACAAACGCGCATTGCCGTCGCCATCGAAGATGACTTCACCGTCGCCGGCCCCTTTGATGGTGATGGGCTTCTCTTTGGTGCCCTTGAGCGTCAGCGACATTGAACCGTCGAACGGCGTCATCATCGGATCGACGTAGTTGAACCGTTCTGGTTTGTAGAGGCCGACGTGGACGACGATGGTGTCGCCGGGTCTGGCGCGGCGCTCCCACACGACGCTCCAATCGCCGAGACCCGCGCCGTAGTACGCCTGGAGGACGCTGGTGAAGCTGGGCTCGAGTCTCTCGCCCTTGTGGTCTGGCGGGTAGACGTGGAGGATGCGCCCTTCGTTGGACGGCATGGGTTCGGTACGCGTGGTAACCCTGGCGACGTGGCTCGTCTGACCAGTGGCACCGTCGGGGTCTGTGAGCTGGAACCGGCACTCGTACTCGGTTCCGGGTAAGAGATTCAGGATGGAGCCGGCGAAGCCGTCGGGAACGGTGTAGTCGAGATTCTCGCGGCGGCGGTAGACGTTCTCGCCGCCAATCCGAACCAGTGGGAGCGCATTGCGCCACGCTGTTTCGCCAACCGCCCGGAATTGCACGCTGACGCTCGCATTGCGGTTGGCGTCGCCGGTGATCGCCCATTCGAACCCGGCGTTCAGCAGCGTCGGGTGCTCGACATGGAAACGGCCGGCCTCGGTCGAGTTCTGGACCTGAAGAGCGGCGGCCAGAAGCAGCGTCGATGTGAAGAGGCTCATGGCCGGCATCTTACACCTTCCATCGACTGTGCCCTGGCGCGAGGGCTCAGGCGTCCAGAGTTGATCCGCGATGGCCATCGGTTGCTCTCTCAGGGAATTGGACATACGCGACAGTCCGGCTGTGGGACGCGCCGACAATCGGTTGGTGGTCCAGATTGGTCCCAGCATGCACCAGGCTTGTGGTATACAGGGTGCCCGGCAATGCTAGTGCAGTGGATTTCAAGGGCTGCGCCACGAAAGTGATCGCGCAACAAGGAGTGTCATATATGCGCCGCGATTCGCTCTTGGTTGTGCTGTGTTGCATCGGTGTCTGGACGCTTTCGACCAGGGTGGCAACCGCCCAGATCGCCGCGACGTCCGCGGTTCGTGGCGCCGTTGCGGACTCCAGTGGAGCTGCTGTGCCAGGGGTCTCCGTGACGGCGACGCTCGTGAGCACCAAGGATGACTACCGTACCGTCACGAATCGCGAGGGATCATATGTCCTGACCGGGCTGAGGCCAGGCGAGTACATCGTCACATTCGAGCTGGCCGGTTTTTCCAGGCTCGATCGCGCGGGAGTTCGCCTCGAAGTCAACGAGCAGGGCCGAGTCGACGTTGTGATGCAGGTCGGTGCCCTCACCGACGCGGTGACGGTCATTGGCAACGCATCGGTGGTGCAGACCTCCAACGCGACGCTCCAGACGGTCGTGGACTCGCGACGCCTCGTGGATCTACCTCTGAATGGCCGCCAAGCGCTGCAGTTGCAGGCGCTGACGCCTGGGGTTGTGCAGGTCAACGAGGGGCAGGCGGCCAGTGGGATTGCGGTGAACACCCGCTTGAGCTTCTCGATCAACGGATCCCGCCCCAATGGCTCGAGCTACTACCTCGACGGCGGCATCAACATGGACATGTACAACAACCTGGCCACCTCGTTCCCGAATCCAGATGCGCTGCAGGAGTTCAGTGTGGTGGCCAACAGCTATGGCGCCAACTATGGCCGCAGCGCCGGGGGCGTGATCAACATGGTCACGAAGTCGGGAGCCAACAACTTCGGCGGTTCGGCCTACTACTTCCGCCGCGACGATGCCCTCAATGCCAAGAACTACTTTTCGCTGACGAAGCCGGAGTTGAGCCGGAATCAGTACGGCGGCACGATCGGAGGCCCGGTGCTCCGCAACCGGACGTTCTTCTTCGCCTCATTTGAAGGCATGCGGGAAAAGAATGCGCGCACGCGCTCGGACATCGTGGTCCCGACCGCGGCGGAGCGTCGCGGAGATTTCTCCCAATCGCCGCTCACCTCTCCGGTGGTGGATCCGGCGACGGGCACGCCGTTTCCCGGCAACCAGGTACCCGCGAACCGGCTCGATCCGGTCGCTCAGCGATTCGCCGCAGCGTTTCTGCCGCTGCCAAACGGTCCTGGCAATACCTACATCTACAACCGGTTGATCCCGACCAATAACGACCAGTTCGTTGTCAGGGCCGACCATAACCTGTTCGAAGGCAACCGGCTCACCGGCCGGTACTTCTACGACAACTTCGCGCGCGAGAACAACGCCGCGCTGCTGGCCTTCAACAGCGAGAATCGCTGGAGAACCAAGAACTTCACGCTCTCCGACTCGCACACCTTCGGTTCCAGCGTGGTCAACACCGCCACGGTGACCTACGCGAAGAACCCGTTCGTCCGTTCGCCGCTGCCGACCGCGGACGCCAAGGACTGGGCGGCGCTCGGTTGTGTGTCGTGCAAGCCGACGTCGCCCCCCGGCGAGCCAACCGACTGGAATGTGAACATCGCTCGAGGCCTGAACGTGCGGGTCGACACGGCGTTCCAGAGCTACATGACGAATCTGCATGTCGTCGACAGCCTGAGCTGGGCCACCGAAGACCACCTGCTGTCGGTCGGTGGTGAATTCGGCCGCTTCGAACGCGAGGGTCACGAATACTTTTCGGCCGCGCCCACGTTCGCATTCGACGGGTTGCGCAGCGGCTCGGGATGGGGCTATGCCGATTTCCTCCTGGGCGTGCCCCGCAGCGTCACTCAAAACAGCCCCCTCAATAGCCTCACGAGCCGCCTCAACGTGGCCGCCTACGTGCAGGACGACTGGAAGCTCGCCGACCGTGTGACGGTGAATCTCGGCTTGCGTTACGAGCCGTTCCTGCCCATCAAAGAAAAAGATAACAAGCTCAGCGCCTTCCGCGAAGGCCAGCAGTCGACGCTCTATCCGCTTGCGCCGAAGGGCGTGCTGTTTCCAGGCGACGCCGGAATCGGTCGAGGGATCGTCTCGTCGCAGCAGAAGGTCGCCCCTCGAGTCGGCGTGGCGTACGATCCGCGCGGGGACGGCAAGGCCAGCGTCCGCGCCGCCTACGGCGTGTTCTACGACACCATTCGTCTGGTTGCACTCAACGGGAACAACCTCAACCAGCCCTTCACCCTGGGCGTCACGTCATTCGATCCGTATAGCCTCACCAATCCCTACCTCGACAAGGAAGCCACGCTTGCGCTGCTCCAGGCGTACACGGCGCCCAGCCCTGGCTCGGAGGCTGCACGGAGCTTCTTCCTGCCCGTCCGGGCCAATTCGATCGACCCGAACTTCGAGCCCCCGTTGACCCATCAGTGGAATGTCAGCGTGCAGCGGGAACTGCCGCTGCAGTTGACGGCAACGATCGCCTACGTTGGGACGCGCGGCCGCCATCTCCTTGTCGGGCAGGAGATCAACCCGGCCGTTTACGTTCCCGGTGCCTCGACCGCTGGCAACGTGGACGCACGGCGGATTCACCAGGGCTTCACGGCCATCCAGAACACCCAATCCACGGGCCATTCCGACTACGACGCGCTGCAGGTCAGCTGGAACAAGCGTTTCTCGCGTGGATGGTCCGTGCTCGGCTCCTATGTGTACTCATCGGCGAAGGACACCACCTCGAACGATGGCAACAGCGGAAACGGAAACAGCTCCTCGAACCCTCGCGATCCAGAGGCAGACTACGGGCCATCGGACTTCGACGTACCGCACCGCCTCGTCGGGTCCCTCATCTGGGAGCTGCCGTTCTTCAATAGTGGCACTGGGTGGGCCCGCGCCTTGCTGGGCGGGTGGCAGGTGAACGGCATCGTGACGATGCAGTCGGGCACGCCGTTCTCGCCGATGGCCGGCCAAAACCGCAGCCTGGTCGGCGGTGCGGGAGACCGGGCGGACCTGGTTGGCAACGCGCAGGTGTTCAGCGACCGATCGCAGAGCGACCAGGTCGAGAATTACTTCGACACGACGGCCTTCGGTCTGCCGGCGCTCGGCACCTTCGGCACGGCCGGGAGAAATTCTCTCCGCGGGCCTGGCTACTCGAATACGGACATGACCCTCCAGAAGCTGTTCCGGATGGCGGACGAGCGCGCCCTCGAGGTGCGGTTCGAGGTCTTCAACCTGTTCAATAATCCCAACTTCCTCAGTCCGAACAACCAGTTCTGTTCGAGAACAGTGGCCTCCTGTAACTTCGGCCGGCTCACCTCCGCCCGAGATCCTCGGATCATGCAGGTCGGCGCCCGATTCCGGTTCTAAGAGCGTCTGCTCGACCCGACGGCATGGGGCGGCTGCCGCTACTTAAAATCTGGTTCCGGGGTGGCGTTCGCGATGCGCCATCTCAGATGACGAGGTCAAGGGGCGCTCCTGCCGGTGAGTCCTCGACCACAAGAGTCGCAGCGCACGAAGGTGCGCAATGGGAAGTCCGGGTGCGCCCGCTGTTGTGGAGTGGTGCTCGGAACTCGCCCCGACAACACCGCTTGCACGTGGAAGAACAGGTCCTCGGAGATCAGGGGCTCGAAGTCGCCGCGTTTTCCGCGAACGCCGTACTCGGGGAGATCTCCTCGGTCGGCGATTTGTCCGATAGACGGGTCCGTTTATCGCGCATTCTTCGCCGGTGTGATCACGATGTTGCGGTAGTCCACGGCACCGTGATCACCCTGCAGAAGCAGCGGCCCTGGATCCGCTTCAACGCTATCGATCGCCCCGCCGGTAATTCCAGGAATCTCGCGATTGCAGATGATGTTTGTGCCGTTCAGGTCGTAGGTGAGCATCCTGCCAAGAAGGGTGATATCCATCGACTGCCATTCGCCGGCAGGCTTGGCGACGTTCTCACTCGGTGCGATGAAGCCGTAGAGTCCGCCGAGATGATGTGACGATGGCTCGAGCCCCGCGGCGTCGTCGACCTGCAGTTCGTAGCGGCCCCGCAGATACACGCCGCTGTTCGACGCCTTGGGTACGCGGAATTCCAGGTGCAGCTTGAAGTCGTCAAACTTCTGGGTCGTGACTAGGTTGGCGCCGCTGTTCGCATTCTGCAGGATGCCGCCGACGGCGCTCCATTTACTTTCGCGCCCCCCAACCGGCTGCCATCCGTCGAGTGACTTGCCGTTGAAGAGCGTGATCGCTTGGCCCCACACTGGCTTGCCGGTCCGGCGCAGCGATGGCGCCCGCGTGCCCGCCCACGTCACCTTCTGGCCATCCCCATTCGTCGACGAACCCGTGATGCGATTGCCCTCCAGCCGTCCTTCGAAAGTGATGTCGCGGGGATTGCTTTCCCACTGCGGCGGGATGGCGAAGCGGAAGGCGCTGTCGGTGAATTCGATCTTCGCGATCGGCCGCGCGCTGCCGCCGGATCCGACGAACTGACCGACCAGCGTGGCCGTGCCCGATCGTTCCACCTCGAGCCACGATGGCGACATATTCGAGGCGCCTTGGACGACGAGATCCCAGCGCCCCAGCAACGCGTCGGATGCGGCGCGCGACTGCGCGAGAATTCCGGAGTACGCCGCGGCCGTGAGTATCAACGCGGTGCCGAATGCGACGCGAGCAATCATGAGTCCTCCTCTTGCCGGCCGTCGCTCACGCGTTCGTTGGTCGCGGAGCAATGTTGGCGACCCATTTCTGCGCGCGTGGGCGTTACCTAGTGACTTCCGTCGCGGAACGCAGGGAAATGCCGAGCGACCGCAGGTGCGAACGCAGCCCGACGTGGTCGTACTTGTCACGCGCGAAGCGCGTCAGATTAAAACGACCACGAAATGCATTCCTCTCAGGCACGTCAGAATGTCATCCGGAGCGCCAGCTGAATCTGGCGGGCGGCCCGGGCCGTACTGGTGATCGTTGCGACATTCCCGGAACCCACAGCGGAAGCGGGGAGAGCGAACTGGGGAGTGTTAAACGCATTGAACACTTCCGTGCGGAACGTAAGTTCCCGCTGTTGCCCCAGCCGAAAACGCTTGGCCAAGGTCAGGTCGACGTTCGTCCTTCCAGGTCCGCGGAGCATGTTCCGCGATGCGTTGCCCCAATTGAACGCGGCTGGAGTGGTGAACGCCGCGGGATTGAACCATTGCGAGATCGTCTGATTCTCTGGATACAAGGGTTGTCCGGATACGACATCCGCCCGGCCTCCCCTGCCCGTGTTGGTCGGTGAGCCGGGAGCCGTGACCGTGAACGGCAGGCCCGTCTGGAACACCATGATTCCGGAAAAGTCCCAGCCGCCGAGAACGGAGGACGCGATGTTTTTCGTTTGAAGCCACTTGCGTCCCGTCCCGAATGGCAGTTCCCAGGTGCCCGCCACATTCACTCGATGGCGTATATCGCTGTTGGAAGGCCCCCAGTCCGCATCGCGATTCAATGGATCCTGCGGTACAGGTCCACCGGCTCCTCCGTCGCCCCCGGCATTGTCGAAACCCTTGGACCACGTCCAATTCGATAGCAGGTAAAATCCCCGGTCAAACCGCCGTTCGACCGACGCCTGCATCGAGTTATATTCCGACGTACCGGACGACTCCAGCCAGTTGATATTGGCAACGCCGGGCAGGAGGTTGATGTACGGCCGCCGCGGATCGAGAGCGCCCGGTCCCGGATCGGGAGCATTCAGCGGACGCGCCCACGCAAGATGACGGCCGAGCGAGCCCACATACCCGAGCATCACCACCGTGCGGCGGTCCAGTTCGCGTTGCACCGCAAGATTGAACTGCATCATCTGCAGGTTCCGGTAATTGGGATCGACGCCCATCAGGGAGTAAATCGGCGGCCCCTGCGTCAAGTCCGGCGTGGTTACGACGGTCGGGAAACCATCCGTCAGGCGGTTGACGGGAACGCCGTTGGTGTTGATGGGAACATTCACCTGAAAGCCGAATGGCGGCTGGCGGAACTGGCGAATGTTTGTGCCGGCGTTCCCCTGCGGCGCGTAGAAGATTCCGAATCCGCTGCGGATCACCGTCTTGCTCTGCGGCGTGTAAGCGAACCCGATGCGCGGCCCGATGGCGAGGTAGTCCGTCTTGATGTTGCCGGCTCGCGAAACGCCGTTCTGGCCCGCGAGCAGTTGCTTTCCCGTCGCGGGGTCGAAGTTGGCCCAGACGTCGTCGTCTTCCACGAACGGCGTGTTGATTTCATAGTGCAATCCGATATTCAGGGTCAGATTGCGCAATGCGCGCCATTCATCGCGAATGTAGAAATTGCTCTCCGAGGTCCGCGGAACGGCGGTGCCGGGCGTGAACACATCCCTCACGATGGCGTCGGGAAACCCAAGCAGCATCGCCGCCATCGTGTCACCGGTCCCTCCCGCGTTCACTGTATTGCGCGTCCATGCCGGACTGAAATTCCACCGGCCAAAGGCGCTCTGACCCGGAGGACTTGCCGTCTCCGATGTGCGCCTCCGGCGAATGTCCGCGCCGAAAAGAATGTTATGCGACCCCCGCTGCCAGTTGATGTTGCCGATGACCTCATGCATGTTCTGGTTACGGATCAGCGGGGTGGACCGGGCATTGCCCAGACCTACGCGATCCGACGGGTCGATGATCGGCGCGGAGGGTTGATACGGGTCGCTGTTGTTGCGGCCTGGGATGGTTTGCCACACTGGGTTGGTCAGCCGGGTCGGCAGCAAGGCCATGTCGTACTGCGTGTAGCCATACCGGATTTCCAACACCTGGTTCGACGACAGCGGACGTATCCAGGAACCCACCAGGTTCTGTCCCTTCACGTCATTGTCTCCGGCGAAGCTTGCCGGGCTGCCGCCGATATCCGTATCGAACGTATCCGGGATGGTAAGGAACGCACGATCGATTGAGTAGCGGCCGAACAGCGTGTCTTTCTCTGACAGCCGGTGGTCGATGCGTACATCCGTCCGATGCAGGCTGCTCACCTTCTTCGGATTCGCGACATAGTTGTTGAACACTGCCGAGTTCTGTGGCGCCGGATACATGTTGATCAGAGCGGCTCCGATTATGTCCCAGCGTTCCGGCGGAATGATGTCATTCGGGAAGCGGTCACGAATCGTGCCGGAACCGCTCGGGTTCGGCCGCGTGGTCAGCGGATCATAGATGCCGTTTGCCGTCACACCCTGGAAGTTTCCCTGCCGCATGGCGAGCGTGGGAACCGT
>Ga0068859_100003612_pt1 | contig 15777 bp, 10 predicted proteins | sample KBSSwiS22_FD_66585 | JGI IMG/M metagenome (GOLD analysis project Ga0068859, IMG submission 66585) | Switchgrass rhizosphere microbial communities from Kellogg Biological Station, Michigan, USA - KBS Switchgrass S2-2 | ecosystem: Host-associated > Plants > Roots > Rhizosphere > Soil ...
TCAGCCGCTCGCGCGCCGCGTTGGCATTTGCGGTGTTGACGCCTTTGCTGATGGCGGCCATTGCGCTGCTCGTCGGTTTCAGCATCTTTCGCAATGGCGATTGGTCTCTCGATGAGGTGCTTGAGGCCGGCTTATCCCTTCTCCTCATCGTGATTGTTTTCAATCGCTTCTTGCCGTTTGTCTTTTTCTCCCGCACTGACGGCAAATGGCTGGTGCCGTGGACTCCGCTGCTGAGGGTCCTGATCTATTTGGTTCTGCCTATCACGCTGGTGCTCGGGTTTCTGCAGTCGGTGACGTCACTGACCCGCGAACACACCGACCAACTGCCGGAAACGCAGGCCGAGGCGGTCGATGCGCTGATTGAGGCTGGTGCTGAAGAAGGAATTCTTGACGAGAGCAATCGCGACTTGATCCAGTCGGTCGTTCAGTTCAGCGAGAAGACGGTGCGGGACGCGATGAAACCGCGGCCCGAGATGGTGGCGGTTCCGAGCGACACGACGGTTGAAAAGTTTATCGAGTTACTGCGGGTGCGTTCTTTCTCTCGCGTGCCCGTATTCGAGGGCAGCATCGACAACATTGTTGGCTTGGCGTATGCGAAAGACGTGCTACAGGTACCGGATTCCGAGGCGCACGCGCGCCTCGTGGATTCGCTGATGCGCAAAGATCTTTACTTCGTTCCCGAAACGAAACTGGCGGCCGACCTGCTTCGCGAGATGCAAAGAAACAAGACCCGCATGGCAATTGTGATTGACGAGTATGGCGAAGTCGCGGGCCTGGTTACCATCGAAGACCTGGTCGAGGAGATTGTTGGCGAGATTAGCGACGAGCATGAGGCATCGCAAGTGGTGCGGGAAAGCGAATCATCCTATGTGGTCCCTGGGAATATGGACGTGGACCGGCTCGAGGAACTCCTTGGAATACGGCCGGAGCGTACCGGGGCGGCAACTGTGGCGGGCTTTGTCAGCGAAGTGGCCGGGCGCATTCCGCAAAAAGGCGAGGTGGTTACACAAGATGGTCTGCGGCTCGAAGTCCTGCAAGCCAGCGAGCGCCGGGTAGAGCGCGTGCGAGTATCGTTGTCTCATCCTAAAGAGGTGAAGTCGGTCTGACCATGACATTTCGCTCCGGCTTTGTCTGCATCCTCGGCCGCCCTAATGCCGGGAAATCCACGCTGCTGAATGCCCTTGCCGGAGAAAAACTTGCCATCGTCAGCCCCAAGCCCCAAACCACGCGCAATCGTGTTCTCGGTGTGATTCACCTTCGAAAGGCGAAAGGGAAGTCAGGGGCGCAGGTCGTCTTAATTGACACGCCTGGAGTGCATCCTCCCGACTCAAGCCTGGGTAAGAAGATGATGTCGGAGGTACGCGAGGCCCTGAGCGGCTGCGACCTGGTTCTGCTGATCATGGACTCCACGCGAAGAAATGAGGCTTCGGACCAGTTGCTGTTCAGACTGCTCGAAAAATCGCACACACCCATCTTCCTTTTGCTGAATAAGATCGACCTACTAGGCGCAGAAAAACGCAAACTGCTGCCGCTGATTGAGCAGTACGCGAAGCTGCATGGCTTTCGCGAAATCATTCCGATCTCGGCCAAGAAGAAAGAGGGACTGGATCTGCTGTTGCAGAAAATTGTCGAAGCGCTTCCCCCAGGGCCGCCCTATTTCCCAGAAGACCAGATTACGGACCAGCCGGCCCGCTTCATGGTTTCTGAACTCATTCGGGAGCAGGTGTTAATGAATACGGCAGAGGAAGTGCCGCATTCCGTCACCGTGCTTACCGAGACCTTTGAAGAGTTACCCAAGCTGACCCGCATTGCGGCGGCAATCTACTGTGAGCGCGAGGGGCAAAAGCGGATTCTTATCGGCCGCCAGGGGCAGATGCTGAAGAAGATCGGCACCGCGGCAAGGCTCGAAATCGAGAAGATGCTGGACACGAAAGTGTTCTTGGAACTATTCGTAAAAGTTCGCGCGAACTGGCGCGAGGCGCGGGGGTTTGTCGAGGAACTCGATTGGCGAAAACAGCTCGAGCATCTGGTCACGCCCCGCGGGGAGTCGTAAATCAGATAACTTCTCCCGTGTTATCTCCCGCGACGTCCCAGGGAAATCCCGTGAAGTCCCGAAGAAACGACCAGGAAGTACAGGAAACATGAGCCCACAGCACTTACTCTTTCACCGCGATTCCCAGCGTCTTCATTTTGCGATAGAGATGGCTGCGTTCAAGCCCCAGGACCTCCGCCGTGCGGCTGATGTTTCCGTGGTTGTCATCCAGTTTCTTTAAGATGTAGTCCCTCTCATAGGCGGCGCGGGCCTGATGCAGGGTCATGAATTCGCCGCCAGCCCGGCGACTACCGTCGCGATAGACCAGAGGCGGAAGGTGCTTACGGTCAAACCGGGTTGCGGTGGGATTCATGATCACAATACGCTCGATCACGTTACGCAATTCCCGCACGTTCCCGGGCCAGGAGTAGCGCATCAGGGTTTCGATTGCATCGTCGGTAATTTCGCGCGGGCCACGACCGTAATGCCCGGAGAGTTCGCGCAGGAAATGGCGGGCCAGAAGAGGGATATCTTCTTTACGTTCGCGCAAGGGCGGTACAGAAAAGGGAATCACGTTCAGCCGGTAAAACAGGTCTTCACGAAAGTTACCCCGTGAGATCTCCTCCTCCAGGTCCTTATTGGTTGAGGCGATGACGCGTACATCGACGGTGACCGACTCATCGCTCCCGACCGGGGTAAAGCGTTGCTCCTCCAAGGTGCGCAAGACCTTCGCCTGGGTTTTCAGGCTCATGTCGCCGACTTCGTCCATGAACAGCGTGCCGCCGTGCGCCTTGAGAAGCTTGCCTTCCTTGTCGGATCCCGCGGCATGGAACGAACCGCGACGGTGGCCAAACAGTTCGCTCTCGATGAGGTCTTCTGGAATCGCGGCACAATTGACTTCAACGAACATCTGCTCCTTGCGCAAACTCTGCCCGTGGATGGCTCGGGCGACCAACTCCTTGCCCGTTCCTGACTCGCCGAAGATCAGAACCCGGCCGTTGGTCGGAGCCATCAATTGAATCTGCTGGCGGAGGGCTTTCATGGGAATGCTCTCGCCTGCGATCTCGCTTCTGCGCATGGCCTGCTTCTTGAGTTCGCGGTTTTCACTGCGCAGGCGCTTTGCGTCGATCGCATTCTTCACCAAGATCAGGGTTTTTTGAACCGAGAGCGGTTTTTCGAGGAAGTCGAAAGCGCCGAGTTTGGTGGCCCGCACCGCCGTTTCGATCGTGCCATGTCCAGAGATGATGATGATCTCCGGCGGAGAATCCAATTTGCGAATCTCCTCCAAGGTCTCGAGACCGTCTATTCCCGGGAGCCAGATGTCCAGAAGCACCAGGTCAAATGACTTGCGCTGCACCTGCTCGAGACCGACCTCGCCGCTCGCAGCATCCGCTACGCTGTAACCTTCATCCTCAAGCACTCCGCGTAAAGACTCACGAATCGCGGCTTCGTCATCAACGATCAGGACGTTAGGCATAGATGGCAGTTGGCGCGGAGACAGCCTCGCTTGCGACAGGCAATTCGATCACGAACCGGGCGCCTACCGGTTTGTTCTCCTCGACCCGGATATAGCCGCGATGGTCTTCTACAATGCGGCTGACGATGGCAAGGCCAAGCCCTGTGCCCCGCGACTTGGTTGAAAAATATGGCAGAAAGAGGCGCTCCTTGGCTTCGCGGGTCACCCCTGGTCCACTGTCGGCGACGCAGATTTCAATGGCATCGCGGCTGGCGACCAGCGCGGTGGAAATTTCAATTTCCTTGACCATAGAAGTCTCGACCGCCTCGGCTGCATTGTCGACGAGGTTGGCGATGGCCCGCTTGATGGCCTGCGAATCGGCCATCACTCTCGGCAGATTGCTTCCGAACAAAGTGCGCACCCGAATCTGGTCGAGCCTTCCGTTAAACATGGAAAGAGCGTTTTCCGCGATAGCGTTGATGTCGGCCGGCTGAGGTTTCGAGGTTGGGAAACTGGCGAGCGTCGAGAACTCGTTAACCAGGGTCCGGACGGTTTCAACCGCACCTTCGATGGTAATGGCACAGGATCGTACGACCTCGAGCGAAGCAACATCGGCGGGCTTTCGGTCGAGGTGGCGCAGGATCCGCTCGGCTGAGAGTCCGATGGGGGTCAGGGGGTTTTTGATCTCATGGGCGACGCGGCGCGCCACCTCGCGCCAAGCTGCCTGCTTTTGCGCGTGCAGCAGGTCGGAGAGATCCTCGAACACCAGTACATAGCCCAGGCGCTGCGCATTGTGCTGCAAAGTGGCCACGGTCACGGCAACATTCAATTGCGTTCTTTGAATCGGCAACTCCATTTGGGTCGTGGTAGTGCCCATGCGATCAGCCCTGCGGAAGAGCGGCTCAAGATCCTGCTGGACTTCGCTGGGAAAGAGTTCGCGCAGCGAGGACGCGACCAGGCGTGTCTGCAATTCCGACGGGTTCTCGAGCGGGCGCAACATGCGAAGAAGAGCTTGGTTCAAGTGGGTGACGAGAAGGTCGGCGTTGAGCGATAGCACGCCGGTTGGAATGCTCTCGAGAATGGTTTCGATATGACGACGGCGCTGCTCCAGTTCGGCATTGGCAGCGCTCAGTTGACGACTCGACGCTTCCACCTGGCCACGGCTGGTTTGCAGCTCTTCCGCCATACGGTTGAACGAGGTAACCAGGTCGCCCAATTCGTCGGTTGCGGGAACGGCCACGCGATGATCCAGATTGCCCCTGGAGATCTCCTGGGTAGCTTCGGCCAGGGCGGCTACCGGGCGAGTCACAAATTTCGAGAGGTAGAGGGCGAGCCAGGTGCTGACAAACAAGACCAACCCGGTAAGGGCCATCAATATGGTCATGTAGGTGAGGCGTACCTGGCGGCGCTCTCGCGCAAGTTCAAGGTAGCGGTGCTGGCTGCTAGCAAGTTGTTTCTGGGTTTCTGCAAAATTCTGAGGCAAGGGAATGGCGATGAGAATCGTGCCTCGCCCGTTGACCCTCGCACTTCCCAGGACGTAGTTTTCATTTTCCCAGGTTAGTATCTGCGGGTGTTCGGAGCTGATCCGGTCGAGCGCAATTTTGGGTCGCAGAACCGACCAAGGCGCTGGAACACCCAGGCTGGCTTCCACTCCGCCGTCATCAAGAGCCACCGCGAAGCCCCCTTGCAACGTGGGTTCGTGCATGCGAAGTTCGTCGAGAACGGCAGCGAAGCTGTGTCCTTCAAAAGCATGCCGGACAGCGGGAGAGGCTGCCAGGGAGAGGGCTTCTGCGCGAGCGTTTTCCGCGGCGTACTTCGAGAGCAGTTCCGACATGATTGCCGTGTCCTGCCTGACCTCCTCAACCGGGGTTGAAAACCAGCGCTCGATCGAGCGGTTCATGAGTCCATAAGAAAACCAGAACATCACGATGACGGGCACGAAGGAAAGTAGCAGGCTTGCGACCACAAGACGGGTGCGGAACTTCGACCCGAGTACCCCCATGCGGCGCTCGGCGAAAACCTTGATCAGGTTTCGCAGCAAGACAAAGGTCAGGCCGCCGAACAAAAGGGAGACCAGAAGGGTTAGAGAAACCAGCGTCACAGTTTCTTCGCTGGTCTTTGGCCGGATGAAACGCAACTCCGATGAGGAGAGGGAGAACAGTACGGCAAATAAGATTAGGCTGGGTACAGCCAGAATGATGATCAGCTTTTTGCGGCTGGTTTTTCCGCCCGAATTTTCCTCAACTTGTGCCATGACCTATGATCCTGAAACGCAGCAGGCGGACTGTTCAGGTCATTATAGTCTCGGGTTCTCTCATGAAAGCAGCTTAATGGGCGGCAGGCAGGAGAGATCCGAGGGGACAGGCTTGGCAGTTGGGGGCGAGCTTGTGGCAATAGTTTTTCCCGATTGCCACCATGAAGCCATGCATATCATTGAAGACCTGCGAGGATTCAGAGCGCTTGGCGGTACTCATCCGTGATGGCTTGTGGGAAGCGCCTTTAGGAAGAGAAGTCCCGCGCACGCGGGCAGAAGAAATTCCCTGCAGCGCTTGTTCGAAGAGGGTGCGCAATTCGTTGTAACTCACGCCTTCCGCGGCGATCTCGTGGCGCGCCGCCAGCCTGCGAGTGTAGGCATCGATCACAAAGACCGGGTGTTGTCCTGCGTACAACAGAATCGAATCGGCGGTCTCGGGTCCGACGCCCGCAAGCGACAGCAGTTGCTCCCTCAACTTCTCAGAGGATTGGGAAAACATGCGAGTCAGCGAACCGGCATGGTTCTCGTCCAGAAAGCGCACGAAATTCTTGAGGCGGTACGCTTTTTGACGGAAGTATCCGGAAGAGCGGACCAGCTTTTCCAACTCCGTGAGTGAAGTGCGGCGGATTCCTTCGATACTCAGGACCTTTGCGGTCCGCAACTGGCGCAGGGCGAGCTCCACATTCGTCCAGCTGGTGTTCTGAGTGAGAAAGGCGCCGACGATTACCTCAAACCGGCTCTGCGCCGGCCACCAGTGCTGCGGGCCCCAGGCCTCGCCTAACACCCGGTAAATCTCGCGGATCAGTGTTGCCGGAAAGATGGCATCGGTTGCGCCCATACTTCACTCCAGTTTACCCAAAGGACATGTCCTTCCTGGCGCGCGCGCAAGACCGCGAAAATTGCGGGTATTTCAAGTGGTTTTCGCGAGAAACGAAAGGGAAACGAGGGGTACAAGCACCAAGGTTACTTTTGCTGTTACCCATTCAGGGTGACAATTTGTGTCACCGGAGCTTGACTCGAAATTTCCCGGCGCTCTAGATCCCACGCGTTTTTCGCGTGGCTTTGAAACCGCCTCAAGTCAGCCCTCCGCGTTCGTCACACAAGCTTATGCAGTGCCACTGCGTCGGTACGGAGCGTAGAAATGTCTCAAAGACTGGGCGACCTTCTCGTTAAAGAGAGGATTATCACCCCAGAACAGCTGCAGCAGGCGACGAGGGTTCAGAAAGAGACCAACTGCCGCCTGGGCAGCGCATTGGTGAAACTCAACTTCCTCACGGACGAGGATGTCACCAACTTCCTCTCCCGCCAGTACGGCGTTCCGGCCATCAATCTTTCGTATTTCGATATTGATGCCTCGGTCGTCAAACTGATTCCCTACGAGACTGCCAAACGTTATCAGATCCTGCCGCTCAGTCGCGTGGGCGCATCGCTGACCATCGCAATGGTTGATCCGACGAACGTGTTCGCGATGGATGATATCAAGTTCATGACCGGTTTCAACATTGAGCCGGTAGTGGCGTCGGAAAACGCAATTCTCGAAGGTATCGAAAAAGCGTACGGCACCAGCAAGGAAGAAGACCTTGAGCAAGTGATGCAGTCGATGTCGGAGCTGGAAGACACCGACGTCGAACTGCAGGCTGAACAAGCCGAAATGGATCTTGCGGACCTCGAGAAGGCTGCCGACGAGGCTCCCATTGTGAAGCTCGTGAACCTGGTGCTCACGGACGCAGTCAAGCGCGGGGCCAGCGACATTCATATTGAGCCGTACGAAAAGGAATTTCGAGTTCGGTTCCGTATTGACGGTGTGCTGCAGTCGATCATGTCGCCGCCGTTGAAATTGAAGGATGCGATCACCTCCCGCCTGAAAATCATGGCCAAGCTGGACATCAGCGAGAAGCGGCTTCCGCAAGACGGCCGCATCATGCTGAAGATGAATATCGGAGGGAAGAAAAAGCAACTCGACTTCCGCGTGAGCACGCTTCCGACGTTGTGGGGCGAGAAGATCGTACTCCGGTTGCTCGATAAGGAGAACCTGCGACTTGACATGACCAAGCTCGGTTTCGAGCCCGAGTCGCTGGTCAAGTTCGAGAAGGCGATTCTGAAGCCCTACGGCATGGTGTTGGTGACCGGGCCCACAGGTTCCGGTAAGACCAACACTCTGTATTCGTCGATTGCGCGCCTGAATACGCCCGATACCAACATCATGACCGCCGAAGATCCGGTCGAGTTCCAGTTGGGCGGCGTCAACCAGGTGCAGATGAAAGAGCAAATTGGCTTGAACTTTGCGGCTGCCCTGCGAGCCTTCCTGCGACAAGATCCCAACATCATTCTGGTGGGCGAAATTCGAGATTTTGAAACCGCGGAAATTGCCATCAAGGCAGCGCTCACCGGCCACTTGGTTCTTTCGACTTTGCACACGAACGGCGCTCCGGAAACCATTACGCGTCTCATGAACATGGGCATTGAGCCCTTCCTGGTGGCCACTTCCGTCCACCTCATCTGCGCCCAGAGACTGGTGCGCAGAATCTGCAAGGAATGTGCAGAGCCGGTTGACGTCCCCGTGCAGACGTTGATCGAAGAGGGCTACACCCCGGATGAGGCAAAGACCGTCAAGATTCAGAAGGGCAAAGGCTGCAGCGTATGCAACAACACCGGGTACAAGGGGCGCGCTGGATTGTATGAAGTCATGGAAGTGGACGACGAGATCAAGGAGTTGGTCCTGGTCGGTGCGTCTGCAGTGGAACTCAAGAAGAAGGCGATTGAGCGCGGCATGATCACCTTGCGGCGCAGCGGCCTGATTAAGGTTGCGGCCGGAGTTACAACGCTGGAAGAAGTGGCACGTGAGACGATCCATTGATTCATGGGATTTGAACAAAAGGGGAAAACCGAGCTATGTCGCTTTCGTTAAGTGATCTGTTGAAACGAATGTTGGAGATGAGCGGCAGCGATCTTCACATTACGACCAATTCGCCGCCGCAGATTCGCGTGCACGGGCACCTGGTTCCGCTCGACCTGCCGCAGATGACGCCGGCCGAGACGAAGCAGTTGGCCTACTCGGTGATGACCGACTCGCAGAAGCACCGCTTTGAAGAAAACCTCGAACTGGACTTCTCGTTCGGATTGAAGGGCCTGGCACGTTTCCGTGCCAACGTCTTCAACCAACGAGGCGCGACTTCGGCTGTGTTCCGCGTCATTCCCTTCGAAATCAAGTCGTTCAACCAGCTTGGGCTGCCCACCGTGGTCGCGAAGCTTTGCGATAAACCCCGCGGCCTGGTGCTGGTGACCGGTCCCACGGGCTCCGGCAAGTCCACCACACTGGCCTCGATGATCGACAAGATTAACTCGGAGCGGCACGATCACATTCTCACCATTGAGGACCCGATCGAGTTCGTACACATGAACAAGAACTGCGTGGTGAACCAGCGCGAGCTGCACGCCGATACCAAGAGCTTTGCCGACGCGTTGCGAGCCGCACTCCGTGAAGACCCGGACGTGGTGCTGATCGGAGAAATGCGAGACCTCGAAACCATCGAATCCGCGCTGCGAATCGCGGAAACCGGACACCTCACCTTCGGAACCTTGCACACGAACTCGGCATCTTCGACCATCAATCGAATCATCGACGTGTTCCCGGCCCACCAGCAGCCGCAGATTCGCGCCCAGTTGTCACTGGTGCTGGAAGGAATCATGTGTCAGAGCCTGTTAGTCAAGGCTGACGGCAAAGGCCGCGCGATGGCCATGGAAATTCTCGTGCCCAATGCCGCCATACGCAACCTGATCCGCGAAGACAAGATTCATCAGATCTACTCAGCCATGCAGTCCGGGCAGGAAAAGTTCGGAATGCAGACGTTCAACCAGTCGCTGGCGACGCTTTACCTGCAAAAGCAGATCACGTTGGAAGTAGCAATGGCGCGGTCGAGCAACGCGGATGAGCTACAGGAGATTATTAACCGCGGTGCCAGCCTTGCCGGCCGGGGTACCGCAGGGGCTGCTGCCAAGGCAGCCACCGGAAAGCATTAACGGTCTTAGAGACGGTTCGCAGTAAGGAATTGAAGAGAGGGAACCATGCCAGTATTTACATTTTCGGGTAAGAACTCAGCGGGCGAGAAGGTAACCGGAGAGCGGTCAGCACCGAACAAGCAGGTGTTGGCCTTGCAGTTGCGCCGCGAGCAGATTACTTCGTCCAGCATTCGGGAGAAAGGCAAGGAGTTCGCGCTGCCAACCTTTGGTACTACCAAGGTGAAGACCAAAGACATCGCCATCTTCTTCCGCCAATTCTCGGTCATGATCGACGCCGGCTTGCCTTTGGTGCAGTGCCTGGAGATTCTCGCTGCCAACCAGGAAAACAGCACTTTTCAAAAGGCACTCACCGGGGTGCGGACGACGGTCGAAGGCGGTTCGACTCTCGCCAACGCCATGCGGCAGTATCCCAAGATCTTCGATGACCTGACCACAAACATGATCGAGGCCGGTGAAACCGGCGGTATTCTCGACATCATCTTGCAACGGCTCTCCACCTACGTGGAGAAAGCGGTGAAACTCAGAGCCGCCGTCAAGTCGGCACTGATCTACCCGGTCGCCGTGGTGGGCATGGCCGTCCTGATCGTGGGAGCTTTGCTGAAGTGGGTGGTCCCCATTTTTGCGAACTTGTTCGCCGGCTTGGGCGTAACCCTTCCGCTCCCGACCCGGGTGGTCATTGGGCTGAGCGCCTTCATTGGCCAGTTTTGGTGGTTCTTTATTGTGGGTGCGGTGGGGCTGGTGTTCGGAATCAAGCAGATTCGAAAGGATCCCCGCGGCAAGTACTGGATGGACTACGGCATGTTGAAACTGCCGGTACTTGGACTTCTTCTGCGCAAGATTGCCGTAGCCCGATTTACCCGTACGCTCGGAACTCTCATCACCTCCGGCGTGCCCATTCTCGAAGGGTTGAGCATCACGGCGCGAACCTCGGGCAATGCGGTGCTCGAAGAAGCCCTGATGAAAGTGCGCAAGGCGATCGAAGAAGGTCGCACGATTGTCGATCCGTTGCGCGAGTCCGGAGTGTTTCCAAACATGGTCACGCAGATGATCGGCGTCGGCGAAGCTACGGGCGCCATGGATTCAATGTTGCAGAAGATTGCCGACTTCTACGAAGACGAAGTGGACGCCGCGACCAAAGATATGCTCGCCATGTTGGAACCGATCATCATCGGAATTTTGGGCGTCAGCATCGGTGGCATCGTAATTTCGCTCTATATGCCGCTGTTCTCGATGATCGCAAAACTGGCTGGTTAACGATTCACCGGGCGGGGTTGCCCGCCCTCTATTCCTTGTAAGACCAGGGCAAACAATGGCGGGAATGCAGTCTGTTTTCGAGAAGCGAACCTGGCTGGCTTGGCTGGTCAGAGTTCGTATTCTTATTTTGACGTTGTTGCTTGGCCTGGAGCTCGTCCTCGCTGAATTTACCCCAGTCGCATTCCCCTTAAGCCTGTTTGTGAATGCGATGTTGCTGGCCTATACGATCTCCGTTTTCCACATCGTGCTCCAGCGCTTGTGGCAAGAGACTCAAATTCAGGCCATTCTTCAGGTTGCAACCGACCTTTTGATGGTTAGCCTTCTGGTGTATGTAACCGGCGGCGTAGACAGTTCCTTGAACTTCCTCTACCCTCTCGTGATTGTCGTCGCCACCATCTTGTTGTCGCGTCGCGGTGCAGTTCTCGCAGCTGCCTTGGCCTTCATCCTATACGCGGCGGTTTTGGAACTTTCCTATTTCCAAGTTATTCCCTCGTATGCTGTAACCCACCCAGGGCTCCGAAGCTTACAGGGAATTATCTTCGTCAATCTGTTTGGATATGCGGCGATTGCTTTTCTGGCGGCACTGCTTACTTCTAAATTGCGGCAGGTCGACAGCCGGTTGAAATATACCAGCGGAGCTCTGGAAAGCCTGCAGGCCCTGCATGAGAACATCATTCGCTCCACTAGCAACGGTCTGATCACGACCGGACTCGATGGACGGATTGCCCTGGTGAATCCTTCGGCCGAGAAACTGCTGGAGCGCGAAGAATCGGAGCTGGTTGGCCAGCCCCTGGCTGCACTGTTTCAGGATCCTTTGCCACAGCCGGAGAATGGAATCGCGCACGGCGAAGTGCGCTTTGTGGCACCCAACGAATACCGTAGGACATTTCGCGTAATCACCTCGGAATTGGAGGGGGCGGAATCTGGCATTTTCGGCTACGTTTATACCCTGGATGATCTCACGCAGATACGCCGCCTGGAGCGCGAGGTGCGCGTGCAGGACCGGCTCGCGGCCGTGGGCAGACTGTCGGCTGCGATCGCGCATGAGGTGCGCAACCCGCTCACTTCGATCGCCGGTTGTGCCAGCCTTCTGGCGGAGATGCCCGACCTGAATGACGAGCACCGCCGGTTGTTGCAGATCGTAACCCGCGAGTCCGAGCGCTTGAACGGGATCATCACTGATTTCCTCGCCTACTCGCGCACCAAGAAATTTACCTTCGAATGCGTCGATCTCATTCCTCTTCTGGAAGACACACTCACCCTACTCGAGCAGCGGCTGGAGGCGCAGAGCTTGTCGATTCGAGTGGAACGACGATACGCGGTAGAAAAAGCAATGGCCATGGCAGATGGAGATCGGATGAAGCAGGTGTTCTGGAATTTCTGCGAAAACGCCGTCCGCGCTATGGGCAAAAGCGGAGCCCTGACGATCGGCATCGCACAGCACGAAGCGGATTGGGAGTTCACTTTTGCCGACACTGGTCCGGGCATGAGTCCGGAGATGATTGAAAAGATATTTGAGCCATTCCAGTCAGGCTTCGAAGGAGGTACGGGACTGGGGCTGGCCATCGTATATCAGATTGTGCAGGCGCACGAAGGTAAAGTATTTGCACGATCTAAACTGGGACAGGGCTGCACCTTTGTACTGCAGCTGAAACGCGCAGCCGAGCACGAACACGTGCACGCCGCTACCCCGGTCAAGCCAAAAGCTCACGCGGCTGCCGCCACCAGGTCCTCCGCGCCGGTATTGCCGCCGGCAATCGGGAAAGGGGCCCAGTTTGCCTAACCTCCTGATCTGCGATGATGAGCGCTCAATTTGTGAAATGCTCGACATTACCCTTCGGCGAGAGGGCTATAAAGTCGAAACCGTCAATTCTGGAGAAGTGGCAAAGAGGAAATTAGATTCCGCGATCTACGACGTGGTCATCACCGACATCAAGATGCCCAACATCGACGGCATCGAAGTGCTGCGGCATGCCCATAAAGCCTCGCCCGATTCCGCGGTCATTTTGATCACGGCGGTCGACGATTACGAAGCGGCAGTCGAAGCCGTGAAAGCCGGGGGGGCGAGCGACTACATTCGTAAATCTCCGGCGATGGTGGACGAGATCAAGTTGGCCATTCGCCGCTCGCTCGAGAAGGTCAGTCTGAGCCGTCAGAATTTCGCCCTGAAGCGCGATGCCGCGGTCCGCAATTCTCTGGATAACATCATTGGCGTTAGCACGGCGATTGAACGGCTGAAAGATACCATCCGCACGGTCGCATCCACGCAGAGCACGGTCCTCGTCTTCGGAGAGAGCGGGACCGGCAAGGAGCTGGTCGCTAGGGCTGTCCACAGTTGCTCACCCCGTGCGACAGAACCGTTTGTCTCCATCAACTGTGGAGCGTTTCCGGAGACGCTGCTCGAAAGCGAACTCTTCGGTTATGTGAAGGGTGCGTTCACCGGCGCCAACCAAAACAAGCGCGGGCTATGTGAGGTTGCAGATGGCGGAACAATCTTTCTCGACGAAATCGGCGAGATGAACCTCAGCATGCAGGTGAAGCTCCTACGTGTGTTGCAGGAGCGTTGCGTGCGCCCGGTGGGGGGAGCCGCGGAAGTTGCGATCGACGTACGAGTCATCGCAGCGACCAATCGAGATCTTGAGAAACAGGTTGCCGAGAATGGTTTCCGGGAGGATCTCTACTACCGCTTGAACGTAATCCCGATTGTGGTGCCGCCGCTCCGAGAGCGCCGCGAAGACGTTCCACTGCTGGTCAACCATTTCGTGAAGAAGTACGCGAAATCAGCGGGAAGGAACATTCGACAGGTCAGCCAGGAATCACTCGAGCAACTTTCCGGCTACGAATGGCCGGGGAATGTTCGCCAGCTTGAAAACACGATTGAACGTGCCGTGGCACTAGAAATGGGGGAGGTTCTGCGGGTTCAGCTTCCGATGGAACGCGCCCGAGCTAAGGCGGCTGCAGCGGGAGTGGGCGCCAATACGCTCTCAGTCACCTCGGACGCCGTCCTTCCGGAAGGCATGGACATGGAAAAGTACGTTGCGGAAATCGAGCGCTCGCTGCTCAAATCGGCTTTGCAGCAATCAAACGGTGTTCAAACTCGAGCCGCCGACGTGCTAAGAATTTCCTATCGCTCCTTCCGGCACTTGATGAAAAAATACGATCTGTGAAGCCAGCTGTCAGGCATTAGCTCACAGATTCGAACCCCACACTACGCTCGGGGACTTTGAAGGGCGAGGTCTGCCGCGAAAACCAGCGAATCGCTGAATTTCGGTATTATTCCCACATGCTCTACATGCTGCGCTTTCTCTGGAACGCCACCCGAGGCCACCGCCTCGCCCCGTGGAGAAGTCCCTACCTCCTGTGGAGGATTGAGACCTACTGCGGGGTCAAGATGACCCAGATTGGCTTCCTGGAGTTCTGGGAGTTTTCCTGGCGAGAACGGAAGAATCTGTGGCGATTTCTGAGATGGACGGGAGAGATGGAGCACTACGCCAGGCCGGCGGCAAGGAATAGCTAAGACAATTTGCTGGAACGACTCAAAGCTTCACTGGCCGTTGCTGACCGCGTTGGCCGTTCCCTCGCCGAGCACCAACAAGACTTCCGTGCCTTTCGCGGCGTTCGAGAGTTGGGCGGCTGAGCCACGGTTGGCGGCGATCTCGATAAATCCCATGCTGCCTACGATCGCGAAGAGTTCGCCGGCCGCTCCTTCTGAGTAACTGGTCCGCATCGCGGCCACTTCGCGCTTGCCAATAACCATCTTGAAGGGCGGTATGTTGGCCTGGAACAGCGCGGGAGCATCGTGGGGAGTGAAATTCGTGATCAGGTTTCCGAAGCGGTCCACGCGCAGAACGACGCCGCGAAGCCCGTTGCCATCGGCAGCTTTCGGCCGCGGCGCATTAAACCGTACGTAGTCGGTGACCTCGTCGCCGAACTTCTCCTGATCGACGCCTTTGGCAAGATAGGCGGCTACCGGCGCGAAAATGTCCCGTCCATGAAACGTGTTGCTGATGGGCTGCAGAAAGTAGTGCTCGGCGGTAATGTGACGAACGCTTAAGCGCTGCTCCCGTGCGTACATCAGAGACAGGACGCCGTTATCGGGGGCTACGAAATTGTGCAGCTCCGAGGTAGCAATAATCGGCCGGCGCGCGCTTCCCACGCCCGGGTCCACGACAACCAGATGCACAGTGCGGGGCGGGAAATAGGCATAGGACTGCGCCAGCGCAAGCGCTCCATCCAAGATGTCAAAGGCTTGGACAGAGTGACAGATGTCGACGATATTCGCGTCAGGAACGATACTGAGGATTACGCCCTTGAGCGTACCCACAAAATGGTCGTTGAGGCCGAAATCGGTGGTGAGCGTAATTGTAGGACGATAGGGCATTCTCAGTTCCGGGCACAACCTGGCTTGCCTTGAAAGTAAAGGCTCAGGATTGGCGCGTCAAGGTACAGAAGTCACAAGCCGGGAGAAAATTGGGAGCAGATTTGTGGACCCTCTCGCAGGGAAGAAGAAGGACGTCACCCAGCAGGGCGCGGAGACTTATGGCAGAGAGAAACTACAGAGGACGAACTAGTTCCTCTGTAGCCTCAGACCCTGTAGCGTTCTCTGCCGGTAGGTGAGCTCGAAGGCCAGCCTCAGTCAATGGCAATGCTTCCCGAACCGGTCTCGACTTGAACGGGAACCCCTCCACCACCGACCTTGCCGTGTACTTCCTTGCGGTTGATCGAGCCCTGAACCGTTACCGGGTGGTTCAGATTGATGGA
>Ga0068859_100003614_pt1 | contig 15773 bp, 10 predicted proteins | sample KBSSwiS22_FD_66585 | JGI IMG/M metagenome (GOLD analysis project Ga0068859, IMG submission 66585) | Switchgrass rhizosphere microbial communities from Kellogg Biological Station, Michigan, USA - KBS Switchgrass S2-2 | ecosystem: Host-associated > Plants > Roots > Rhizosphere > Soil ...
CGAGCCACTTCCCGACGAGGTGATCCCAGTCATCCTGCACCAACGATCGCAGGCCGGCACCAGACGCCATGATCGTCAGCAGCTGTTTCAGCGCTGACGGCGACTGCGCGCTGGGCGACTTCGCGAGCGGTTCGTACATCTGAGACACGAGCTCCTGGACACGGTCGGTCTGTTCGATTCGAACAACGTGACCGTCGGGACTGACGATGATGCGTGGGACCCACCAGGGCAGCAATGTGCCGAGCGCATCGGTCATATCGCCGGCTGCGGCAATCGCTTTCTGATTATCGAACTGGACCAGCAAGCCCTCGGGATGCGTCGACACGCGCATGCGGTGCGTCATCCGAAGCATTGCCAGCTGCTGCGTCGCGGTGCCGTCGCTCACCTCGCGGACGTACTCGGTTTCGACGAGCGCCACAATTCCTGCCGGCCAATTGAATGCAGGGACTCGTCTCGGTGCTGAGTCTTGTGGAAGCGCCGTCAGAAGCAGAGCGGCAACAAGCTTCTTCACAGGGGTGAAACGACATAGCTAGCTTCGTGCCATGGACGTAAAACAGCAGGGGAAGCGGGGACAGGGGGAAGGGGGAAGATGTGGTCTAGGCAAAAGGCAAAAGGAAAGAGGGATTAAGCCTGGTTCCTAGTGACTAGTCCCTCAGGCCTGGACCAGCCCGTCCCCCTTCCCCCGTCCCCCTTCCCCCTAGCACGTCCCCCTGCTGAGCCGACTAAAGTCTCCAGGGAAGGCTCAGATAATGACCTTCGTCATGATGCCTGATGGGAAGAACTCCTCCGGCTTCATGTGCCGATGGGCGATGCCCTGCTGATGCGTGTAGAGCGCCATCTGCTCCCATGTCGCCCGGTTCTCATCAATGCCGTACGGAAAGAGATCACCGCCAAAGAGATCGCGCATGCGGCGCGCGTAGGTCGCGAGCCACGGCACTGGGTAGCGTGACACCGCCGGGTCGAGGATGCGCTCGACCGAACGTCGCTTCGATTCGAGGAACGCGTTGTAGAGATTGCGCGGCACCCACGGGTGCTCGTCCACAATCGATCGCTTCATCGCGATGATGTGCATGATGGGCCACACCTTCGTGCGCGTGTAGTAGGCCTCCTCCATCTCCACATAATCGGGGAAGAGCCGCACGACATCGGGATGCCCTTCGAGAAAGCACGTCGGTGGGCGCGCGATGATGGCGCAGTCGATCTCGTGCGCCGCGAGCAGCTCGCTCAGGCTCTTGTCGGCAATGCGCGTGATCGTCACGCCCGGCGGCAGGTTCAACTCCACCTTCTCTTCACGCCCCGGCGCGTTGGCCCCAGCCTGATACCAGTGCACGTCGCTCAGCCTGATGCCCATCTCGTTCTGCATCCAGCCGCGCATGTAGACGGCCGCCGAGTGTGCCCATTCGGGCGAGCCGACGCGTTTGCCGCGAAGGTCCTCGACGCCTGTGATGCCGCTCTTCTTGTTCACGTAAAACGACGAGAACCGGAACAAGCGCGAGCAGATCACCGGCAGCCCGATGATGTCGGCGTCGTCGCGGCTCACCTGCGTCGTGAACTTGGCAAACGAGAGCTCGGACAGATCGAACTCGCGGTTGGCGGTGAATCGCGCGAAGCATTCATGATGGCCAAGCGTGAGCCACGTGTGATCGATCCCCTCGGCGGTGACGAGGCCAAACCGGAAGTCGCGGAAGTGGTCGTAGTCAGTGGTTGCGATCGAGAGCGGTAGGCGTGACATCAGATGTCCTTGGCAGGGTAGCTTCGATGGTGGCGCGCAGCTCGGGCGTGACTTCCGGATCCAGTCCAAACCAGAGCCGCCACGCGATGCACGCCTGATGCAGCAGCATTCCGAGACCATCCACGGCCGGATTGCCGCGCCGACGCGCCGCAGCGAGCAGCGGTGTTTCGAGCGGAATGTAAACAATGTCGACGACGAGTGCGGTGGACGGTAACGCGTCGAGATGCAGGTCGAGCGCCGGCTCGCCGATCATGCCCTGGCTCGTCGTGTTGACGAGGAGTGCCGCGCCCTCAAGCGCGCGATGACGATCTTCCCAGTCGAGCGGCGTGACCGAAGAGTCGAAGTCGCGCGCGAGCGTATCGGCCCGTTCGCGCGTGCGGTTGATGAGGCGAATCTCCCCGGCGCCGCGCTCGACGAGGCAGTAGACGACCGCCCGGGCTCCGCCCCCCGCGCCGATGACCACCGCCGGTCCGGCGTCGGCACGCCAGCGGGGCTGATGCTGAAGGATGTTCCGTGCGAAGCCGTGGACGTCGTTGTTCGTACCCCAGAGCGATTCATCCGGCCGCACGACCACGCAGCTGATCGCCCCAATCCGCCGCGCCGGATCATCGACCTCGTCAACGATCGCCAGCGCACGTTCTTTGTGAGGAATGGTGAGATTGCAGCCGGCGAACCCAAGCGGCGCAAGCGCGCGCAGCGCTGGCTCCAGCCGCTCCGGAGGAATCGCGAGCGGAACGTAGGTGCCGGCGAGCCCGTACTGCTTGAAGAAGTAATTGTGGAGGGCCGGTGAGCGCGAGTGCATCACCGGCCAACCCATTACGCCGACCAATCGGAATGTGTCTGAGCTCAAGAAGGTTCGGTGTCAGGATACCTGTTACCTCCTGACACCTGAAACCTGATACCTGAAACCTTCTGCGTCAGAACGTATACCGCACCCCCAACTGCATCTGCCGCGCGGTGTCGGCCACCGTCGACGTTCCAAACAAGGACGACCGCCGATTGCCGACCACGTTGGCAAAGTTCACGTGATTCAGGGCGTTGTAAAGCTCCCAGTAGAAGCCCGCCGTGCGCTGGCCGCTCAGCCGATGGACATATTGCAGCCGGAGATCGAGCAGCGTCTTGTGCGAGCCGGAAATGCCATTCCGCACCGCCATTCCCTGGGAGTCCACTGCGGAAAGGATCGGCCTTGTCCTGTCATCGATGCCTTTGACCGGCCGGTCCGTGCTGTCCCTGTCTCCGTTGGTATCGAGTCCGACGGTCTCATTCACCGGGTTGCCCGAGTAGAACCGGAACGTTGCCCCGACGCCCAATCCACCCCAGGGATCCCAGTTGCCGCCCGCAGTGAACGCGTGCCGGTTGTCAAAGTCTGACAGCCCATAGTCACGCCGCGGGTCGAGGTCGTCGACGACGCGCGCTTCGCCGCGGACGCCGGTGCCAACATCCCGAGCCTTCGACAGCGTGTAGGCCGCCCGACCGGACCAACGATTGGCCTGGCGCCGCACCAGACTCACCTCGAGTGCATTGGAGTCGCTGTTGAAGAAGGACGCGCTCTGGTATTGCAGCACGCGCTGGAAGTTGGCGTTCCGCGCCGCCGTCGGAATCAGCGTCCCGCTCGGGTCGAACACCGCCGGCCCGGGCCGGCCGATCGTGCCGTTGGCCAGCAGGCGCGGCTCGTTGATGTCGATGCGGCCCAGCTGGTCGTAGCCGCGCGTGGCGACGTAGTCGACCGTCACCGCGAGTCCGGAGTACAGCTCGCGCTGTACGCCCACGTCGTACGACCACAGATATGCCAACCGGCGGTCGCCGTCGAGCACCGGCTCGGTGTTGATGAACTGTCCCCCCTTCACCGCCGCGCGCGTGTCGGCGAGTCTGGCCCGGCATACGGGGCTGATCTCCGCCTGCCCCCCATTGTTGACTGGCAGCAAACAGACATCGCGCGTCGGCAGCAGCCCGTTCTGCGGGTTGTTGTCCTGCCCCGTGTCATAAGTAAACGTCGGCGAAATGACGGATCCGGCAAACAGATTGCCCAGAATCGCCGTCGCCTGATACTGGTAGAACTTTCCCGCCCCCGCCCGGATCAGCGTCTTCTCGGTGGGCGAATACGCCAGGCCCAACCGCGGCGCGTAGGCGTTTTTCGTGAGCCGTACTTGGTCCTGATAGTCGTAGCGGATTCCAAGCGTCATGGTGAGATTGCGCGTCGCCTGCCACTTGTCCGACACGAAGTAGTTCATCCGCCAGTCCTTCATCGGGCGGTATATCTCGCCGAGCAGAATCTGGAAACGATTGGGATACGTCGCGGCGTTTGCCGGATTGAACGCTGCGTTGGTGGGGAACGTGAACGTCCCGATGTAGTTGTTCCCGACGCGCTGGACACCGCCGTTCTTGCTCGCGCCGCCGCCGAACTTCAAGGTGTGGCTCGTTGGCGTGAACGTAAACAGCTCGCTGAACTGCGTCGTCGTCACATTGGCACCGCCCGGATTCCCATACGGCCCGGTCATGTAATCCGGGTGCGCCTGCGCGGAGCCAAAGTCGAACTGATCGCCCTTGAGGCCGACAAACTCGGTGTCCGTGAAGATCGTGTTCGACCCGGCGTTGTCAAACATCCGCTGGTCGCCAACCTGCAGGTTCTCGTTGACCCGCGACAACCGGAACTCGTTCACCGTCCGGCCTCCCAGCACGCTGACCCACTGGCCATTAATGAAGGTCTCCCCCGGCTTCGGGACCCGCTCGATGCGCATCGCCTGAATCGTGCGCAGCTCCGTCACATGGTCCTGCCCGTTGACGCGGTTCGGATCGAAAATCACCCGCACGTTGAGGTTGTTCGACTGATTGATCTGATAGTCGACCCTCGCAAAGTAGTTCTCCGAGCTCACCGGTAGCACCGTCGAATACGACACCGCCAGCGGTGCCGCATCCGGCGGATACAGCAAATCCGCCGCCTGTCGAATACGCAACCGCTCCACGTTGACGAAGAAGAACGCTTTGTTCCGCAGAATCGGTCCGCCGATGTCGCCCAGCAGCGTCTTGACGCCGCTGTCGGCCGGCTTGGCTCCCGCCTTCTTCAGAAAGTAGTTGGTCGCATCCAGCGAGCTGTCCTGGACATAAAACGCCGCCCGACCGTGATACTCGTTGGAGCCGCTCTTGGTGACGGCATTGATGATGGCGCCCGACGCACCCCCATACTCGGCCCCAAACTCGTGCGTCAGCACCTGATACTCCGCCGTCGTGTCAATGGTCATCCGCGTTTGCATGCCTGGACCCGACTGCGTGCGGTCGTCGTTGTCGTACGCCCCGTCGACCATGAACATGTTGTTCGACGTACTCTGGCCGCCCGCGCTGTACTGCGCGCCCTCGAACGATCCCGCGGCGAGCGTGGGCGTGAGTCCGGGAACGAGCTGCAGCAAGGCGTACTGCTGCCGTCCTGCGGTCGGCAGCGCATCGATGTTGGCGTTTGTAATGTTTGTTCCGACGTCGCTCCTCGTTACCTCCACGAGCGGCGCCTCGGCGTTCACCGTCACTTGATCGGTCAGCGTGCCGACCGGCAACGCGAGGTTGATCGTGATCGCCTGACCAACGTTGACGACGACGCCGGCCCGGTTCTGCGTCTGGAAGCCCGACAGCTCCGCCTTGATCGTGTAGCGCCCAGGCTGCAACGCCGGGAGCACCCAGCGGCCGGCGTCGTTGGTGACGACGGTGCGAACGAGCCCGGTTGTTTCTTCGGTCAGCGTCACCGTGACGCCTGGAAGCACAGCGCCTGATTGATCGGTCGCGGTGCCGTTGATTTCGGACAGGGCTCCCTGCGCGAACAGGGGAGCGACGGGAACGATGGAGAAAACCGCGGCGACGACGAGGGACACGACGATCCGCTGCATGCACGCCTCCGTTTCCGAAAGGACCGACGGTTACTCTAGATGGGTTCTGTTCAGGGGCGTAAGCAGACACCCATCCTGCACGAGTGTCAAGAGTGTGTTGACGGGAGTCTGCGCGGGTTCGGTCCCGCCCCTCGCTGCTGCGTCGGGCGGGACCGGACGAAAAACGTCAGTTGGTCGCGTTTACGGACGCGAGGCGGCGTCCGGCGATCCAGACGGACTGAATCTGCCGGGTGTTGCGGATGTCGGTCAGCGGGTTGGCGTTGAGCACGAGCAGGTCGGCCTGCTTGCCGGCGGCAATCGTCCCGAGCTGCTGCTGAACGTTCGCCGCCTTCGCCGCACCGCTCGTCGCGGCGACCAGCGCCTGCATCGGCGTGAGTCCAGACTTCACCATCTCCTCGAGCTCGACATGCTCGAAGTATCCCTGCCACTGACCTTCGTTGGTGCCGGTGTCGGTGCCGAGCGCGATTGTGACGCCTGCGTCCGAGAGGGTCTTGAGATTCTTGCGGCCTTGCGCGAGCCACGTCTTGGTCGTCTGCGCCGTCTGGTCCTTCTTGATCTTCTCCTGGTTGGCCGGATCCTTCAGCTTGGCCATCTCGGCGCTGTAGTACGAGTTCGGGATGTGGCGCGTGAAGAACGCGTCGGCGAAGTAGGGTGGCGTGCCTTCGTAGATGAACTGCGCGATGTCGCGCGTGAGCGTCGGGATGTATTCGACGTCGCGCGCCTTGATCGCGGCAATCGTCGCCTGGTCCACCGGCTGATCGCGGATGCTATGCGCCAGAACGTCGATGCCTTGGTCGAGCAGTCCCTTGGCGTCCTTCAGGTACAGCATGTGCGCGGCCGCGCGAATGCCGCGCTTGTGCGCCTGATCGATCAACGCCCCGTAAACCGCCGGCGTCATGTCCATCGGGCTGCCGGTGATGTGCATCTTGATGATGTCCACCTTCAAGTCGGCGTACTTGTTGGCCCAGTCGCGCGCTTCCTGTTCGGTTTTCAGGTTTCGCAGACTCGCTGCGGCAATCAGCACGCGCGCACGGTCCAGTGAACCGCCGGCGCCTGGCCGAGATTCGTCGCGCAGCTTGATCCCGTCCGGAACATCATCCAGCGGGAGGCCCAGGACCTGCACGGTCGTGATGCCGTAGTCTGCGTACATCCGCAGCTGCGCCGTGAGGCGATCGCGCGCTGGGCGCTTCGACGAATCGGCCTGCAGGTGGCCGTGCGCGTTGACCAGGCTGGGGGTGATGAACTTGCCGGACATATCGACGCGCATGGCTCCGGCGGGGACGGCGACGTTGCGACCCACCGCCTGGATGCGGCCGTCGGCGACAACGATGGTCGCACCTGCCATCGGTGCGGCGCCGGTGCCGTCGATTACCGTGGCGCCGGTGAATGCCACGACGTTTCCGGCGGGTGCCTGCGCCTGCGGCGCGTGATAGGACGCGGCCGCCCAAATCAGTCCAGTGCCAAGAACAACCGCTGCGAGACGGGTGGCGTTTCGAATCATGTCCATCTCCTGGATGTAGAGGCCGGCTTCAGCCGGCCCTACGACTGCCTCGAACGGGCGGTTGGGCCGCCTGAAGGCGGCCCCTACTGTAACCCGCCGGTTGTCAGAACGTATACCGGAGGCCGATCTGCATCGACCGCGCCTCATCGGCAGTGATCGATCTGAGGAAGTCGGCGCTGTTACGCGCGCCAATCGGGTTCGCGAAGTTGACGCGGTTCAGCGCGTTGTAGATCTCCCAGAACACGCCGGCCGTCCGCTCGCCGCTGATGCGGTGCACATACTGCAGCCGCAGGTCGAGCAGCATCTTGTCAGTTCCCTTGATGCCGTTGCGGATCGCCGTGCCGGTTGAATCCAGCTTCGACACGATCGGCCGCGTCAGGTCATCCCGTCCCTTGACCGGTCGGTCGGTGTTGTCTCGATCACGATTGACATCGGTGCCTACGGTTTCATTCACAGGGTTGCCCGAGTAGTAACGGTAAGTGGCGCCGATCCCGAGGTCACGCCAGGCATTCCAGTTGCCGCCGGCGGTGAAGGCGTGTCTGTTGTCGAACGTTGCCAGGCCATAGTCAGCGCGCGGGTTGAAGTCATCGTTGACACGCTTGTTCACGATCCCGAAGTTGCCCGCACTCGCTGCCGCCACGTCACGCGAGCGCGACAGGGTATAGCTGGCGCGTCCCGACCACCGGTTCGAGAAGCGCTTGTCCAGCGACAGCTCGAGCGCGTCGTAGTCGCTGTTGAATACGGAATCGGTTCTGTACTCCAGGACACGCTGGAAGTTGGCGTTGCGCGCCTGCACGGGGATGAGTGAGCCATCGGGATCGAACACCGACGGACCGGGACGGCCAATCGTGCCGTTGGCGAGTAGCCGCGGTTCGTTGATGTCGATCAGTCCCGTTTGATCGCGGCCGCGCGACCCAACGTAGTCGGCCGTCACCGCCATGCCGTTCATAATCTGGCGCTCGACACCGAAGTTGATCTGATACAGATAGCCGAGCTTGCGGTTGCCGTACAGCCGCGGCTCGGTGTTGATGAAGCTGCCGCCAGCGAGCTGGGTCTGCGCGGTCACGAGCTGTGCCCGGCACGCCGGGCTGATCTTCGCCAGACCAGTTCCACCGCTCACGGCGAGCAGACATGGATTGGTCGGGAGCACGCCGCGCGTGGCGCTGAGATCCTCACCGGTATCGAAGGTGAAGACGCTCGAAATCACCTTGCCGGCGTACAGATCCGAAATGATCGAGGTTGGCGGGAACTCGTAGAAACGTCCGAACCCGGCTCGCAGCACAGTCTTTTCATCCGGGGAGTACGCCACACCGAGGCGCGGCGCGAAACCGTCCTTCGTGTTCGACGAGTTGTCGTCATAGTCGTATCGGACACCGAGGTTCAGGGTGAGCTGTCGCGTCAACTGCCACTTGTCCGAGACGTACGCGTTCAGCCGCCACGTGCCGATCGGAATGAACATCTCGCCAAGCCGTATGCGATAGCGCGTCGGATACGTGAACGCGTTGGCCGGATCGAACGGCGCGTTGTTCTGGAAATCGAACGTACCGATCTGGTTCGTCGAGACGACGCTGGTGCCTTTGTTCTGACTTCCGCCCACGCCGAACTTGATCGTGTGATTGGTCGGCGTGTACGTCAGCTGCTCGCTGTACACGTTGGCCGTCAGCGCGTTCCCGTTCATCTCGACGCGGGGCCCCGCGCGGTAGTCAGGGTGCTGCTGCGCGGACCCGAAATCAATCGGATCGACGTCGCTGAGCGCCGTCCATTTGTGGGCGCTCAGATCCCACGGCACATCCTTGCCGCTCTCACCGAAGATGCTGCGGTCGCCAATCCAGAGGTTTTCCTGGACGGTCCCGACTTTGACCTCGTTGACCACTTTGCTGCCGAGAATCGAGGTCCAGGAAAAGTTGGCCAGAATTTCCGGCGCCGCAAGTTCGTACCGGAAACCTTGCTTGGTGTAGCGTTCCGCCTCCGCATTCTCGCCGTGTCCGTCGTTGGGCCCATAGATCAGGCTGGCATGCATCGTGTTCGACGGATTCATCTGATAGTCACCGCGAACGAAGTAGTTGTACAGATGCACGTTGTAGACATCCGAGAACGACGTGGCCAGTGGTGCCGACGCTGGCGGGAAACTCAGTCGCACCGCATCGCGCGAGTGCGTGTACTCGTAGTTGAAGAACCAGAACGCTTTGTTGCGGACGATCGGGCCCCCAATGTTGCCGCCCATCGACTTGGTGCCGCTATCCGGGTTCTTCTCGCCTTCGAGCTTCAGGAAGTAATTGGTCGCGTTCAGCTTCGAGTCCTGCAGGAAGTAGAAGCCGCGGCCGTGCAGCTGGTTCGTCCCGCTCTTAGTGATGGCGTTGACGATGACACCCGAGGCGCCGCCGTACTCCGCGCCGTACTCATGCGTCAGAATCTGGAACTCCGCCATCGAATCCACCGTCACACGTGACTGCGGGAACGTGCCGGTGCGGTCGTCCTTGTTGTACTGGCCGTCGACCAGATACAGATTGCTGCCGCTCTCGCGCCCGTTCGCGTTGTACGCGGACCCTTCGAACGATCCGGGCTGCAAGGCGGGCGTCAGGCCGGGCACGAGCTGCATCAGCGCAAACTGCTCGCGACCCTGCATTGGCAGGTTCTCGATGTCGGTCTGCGACATATTGGTGCCGATCTGCGTCTGCGTGGGCTCGATGAGTGGTGTTTCGCCGGTGACCACGACTTGATCCGTCAGCTGGCCGACGGGCATCGTGAAGTTGATCGTCACGGCCTGGCCGACGTTGATCGTCACGCCGGAACGCGTCTGCGTCTGGAACCCGGCCAGCTCCGCCTTGATCGTGTAGCGGCCTGGCGTCACCGCGATCGCGACGAAGCGACCGCGATCGTTCGAGATGATCGAGCGCGTCAGCCCGGTTGTTTCCTCGGTCAGCGTGACCGTGACACCGGGAAGGACGGCTTGCGAGGAATCGATGGCGGTGCCGTTCAGCTCGGACACCGCGCCTTGACCGAATGCGGGTACTGAGAGGAGCAACGAGAGAAACAACCCGACGCCGACGGATACCGGGAGACGCTGCATGTCTGCCTCTCTTTCCGGAAGTCGAACGCTACTAAGAGGGTCGTACGCTACTAGAGGAGGGTGTTGTTCAGGGTCCCTAAAAGACACCTGTACGTCGCACGGTGTCAATAGGAAATCGAGGGGGTTTCATGCTTTGTCGGCGGCCCGAGCCACCCTCGAGCCGGCGTAGACTACTGACGAGACAACCGGATGCTGAAGAAGGAACACAACGACCTGCTCACGCAGACTGGACCGGAGACGCCATTTGGGCGCATGTTCCGCTGCTACTGGATTCCGGCGCTGCTCGCGGAGGAATTGCCCGCAAACGACTGTCCGCCGGTTCGGGTCAAGCTCCTGTCGGAGCGTCTCATTGCCTTCCGCGACACCGACGGGCGCTACGGCCTGATGGACGAGTTCTGCGCGCACCGCGGCATCTCGCTCTGGTTCGGCCGCAACGAGGAGTGCGGCCTCCGTTGTCCGTACCACGGGTGGAAATACGACGTCACTGGCCAATGCGTCGATATGCCCAATGAGCCGGAGCACTCCGCGTTCGCGAAGAAGGTGAAGCTCAAATCGTACCCACTGGTCGAGCGCGGCGGTGTGCTGTGGACGTACATGGGACCGCCGGAACAACAGCCACCGCTGCCGGAATACGAGTTCGCGACCGTACCGGCGGCGCAGACCTACACGTCGAAGCGGTTCCAGGAGTGCAACTGGCTGCAGGCGATGGAAGGCGGCATCGATTCGAGCCATGTCTCGTTCCTGCACCGCGGCGACATCAACACCGATCCGCTGTTCAAAGGTGCGCGCGGCAACCAGTACAACCTCGGCGATCTCCGGCCAGTGTTCGAAGTCGTGGAAAGCGCAGGCGGCCTGTTCATCGGCGCGCGCCGCAATGCCGAGGACGGCAATTACTACTGGCGCATCACGCAGTGGGTGATGCCGTCGTACACCATCATTCCTCCGCGCGGTACCCATTCGGTCCACGGTCATTTCTGGATCCCGATTGACGACGAGAACTGCTGGGCGTGGAGCTTCGACTACCATCCGACGCGAGTGCTCACCGAGGCGGAGTTGACGGCCATGCGCGCTGGAAAAGGCATCCACGCGAAGGTCGACAGCCAGTACCGACCGATTGCCAACAAAGACAACGACTACCTGATGGATCGCACGGCGCAGAAAGCGGGGAAGACCTATAGCGGCATCGAAGGGTTTGCGATGCAGGATGCGTCGCTGCAGGAGAGCATGGGGCCGGTGGTCGATCGCACCAAGGAGACGCTGGTCTCGACCGATAGCGGCATCATCATGGCGCGTCAGAAACTGCTGCGCGCGATCAAGGCATTCACGGAACAGGGTGTCGTGCCGCCGGGAGTCTCACTCGAACACCAGCGTGTCCGGTCGGCTGCCGTCGTCCTGCCGCCGGACCAGCCGTTCAAGGACGCGGCGCGCGAGGCCCTGATCGCGCATCCCGGAGTGGCACCAGCATCCGTTTGAGTCTATGCAGAGCGAATCCGCGCGGATGAGTTCGGCCGCAGAGGCGCGCTTCCGCATCCAGTCGCCGCCGCCGACCAATCGCGCCGTCAAGGTCATCGATCTCGATTCGGCAACCGATGGCGACGTTGACCGCTTGCTTGCCGAAGTTGGTGAAGCCGATCTCGTGCTGATGCTGATGAGCGCGGGGGCCGATGCGGAGTCGGCCGCGATCATCGGCCGCGCGTGCAGCGCGAAGCGTGTGATGACCCACACGGTCATCGTGCGGGCATCGGCCGTCAATGACGCGGCGCTCGCGAAGACGCTTGCGCAGGTGCGCCCCTGGTCTCTGATGGTGGTCGTCGTCAATGACGACGACTACGTGGACGATATCCTCAGGTCCTTCCGGTAATTTTTCTGCAGGCGTCGAGCCCCCCGAAGGTGCGCGTGGGCGCGGCCATCAGGAATCTGTAGCCTTCCTCGATCACGCGCTGCGCGTTGCCCGGCTCCACGTGCGGATGCCCGCAGATGACGTGATGTTCATTGCAGATGCGGCGGATGGCCGTCATCGCTTCCACCACGGCAGGATGCTCGTACTGGCGCGGGTGACCGAGGTTCTGCGACAGATCGCCTTCGCCGATCAGCACCACCCCGATCCCGGGCACCTCCTTCAGGATGCGCGGAAGGTTATCGATCGCCTTCACGTCCTCGCACATGATGATGACGAGAATCTCGCCATCGGGCACGAGCGGCCAGACGTCAGCCTTCTTGTAGTATTCCTGCGGCGTGATGCCCCAGTAGCGGGCTGCATGCACGGGCTGGTCGCCGCGAATGCCTTCAGGCTCGTACGCTGGCGATCCGCTTGCACGTGGGTAGCGACACGCCGAGACGGCGTTATAGGCCTGTTCCACCGTGCTGATGTGCGGCCACACGACGCCGTACGCGCCGATGTCGAGCACCTGTTTGGCGAGCCACTGATTCATTTCACCGCCGTTCGGCGGGATGCGGATGATGGGCGTCACCGCGGGTGACACCGACCCACGCTCGACGATCTGTTTTCGATTCAGCAGGTACTGCAGGCAATCGCGCAGCGCTTTGATGTCGTACGGGTTGTGCTCCGCCTCGAAGACGACGCCATCGTACTTTGTGGTGGCGAGCTCGATCGCACTCTCGATCGTCGGAGGTGAGAAGACGGTGATTGGAGTTTGGCCCTGTTCGAGAAGGGCGATCACGTTATTGAGGCGCATCGCGGGATAGTATTCCCGAGGTGCGTCCAAAAATCACAATCGCGCGCCTTCAGCAGATGAAGCGCGACGGAGAGAAGATTGCCGCCGCTGTCGTCTACGACTTCCCGATGGCGCGCATCGCCGATCGCGCCGGCGTCGACATCGTCTCCGTCGGTGATTCGGTCGGTGTCAACATCTGGGGCCACGGCGCCGAAGAGGATGTCACGCTCGAAGAGATGCTCGTTGTTTGCAGGGCGGTGCATCGGGGCGCAACGCACGCGCTCGTCAGCTGCGATGTTCCGGTCAGCGTTGGCAATGTCGTTGACGCGGCGCGCGCGCTGATTCACGACGGTGGTGCGGCGATGGTGAAGGTCGACGCTGATCCCGCCACGATTCACGCGCTCGTCGAGGCTGGCATTCCTGTGTGGGCGCAAGTGAGTGGGCCGGCGGGAGGAGACAGGATGCAGGCGCTTGCGGACCTTGTAGAGCGTGCCCAGGCGCTTCAGGCGGCAGGGGCGTCGCTCCTCGACTTCCGCCACTCGGGGCCGGTCATGGGTCCTGCGGTCGCGAAAGCGGTCGCGATTCCGGTGATCGGCGGCCTTGGCGGTGGGCCGTGGCTCGATGGCCGCGTGCGCGCGATCGCCAACGCGATCGGTTACAGCGCGTCGGCGCTCGACGATGAGGCCGATCGCTATGCGAACGTCTCGCGCGTCGCGTTGGAGGCGATCGGATCGTACGCGGCCGACGTGCGCGCCGGTCGGCAGATCAGAGGGAAATAGGAACTGAGTGGGGTCTGACCCCCAACAAAGTGCCTACAGCAATCATCGACGGCATTCACACTCGATTCGACGTGATCGGCTCAGGCCCGCCGCTGCTGATGATGTCACCTGGTGGCTTCGACGCGACCATCGAGAAGTGGCGCACGCAGGGCGTCTACACGCGGCTGAAGCTGCTCGATCACCTGCCCCGCGACTACAGCTGCATCGTCTACGACCGTCGCGAGAGCGGCGAGTCGGGCGGGCGCGTCGAGCCGATCACGTGGGCACACTACGTCGCGCACGCAAAGGGCCTGCTCGATCACCTGGCGATTGCTCGCGCGCATGTCATGGGCGCCTGCATGGGCTGCTCGCCGGCGATGGCGTTTGCTGTTGCACATCCGGACGCCACCGCCAGCCTGGTGCTCTACTGGCCGGTCGGCGGCGCGCATTACCGCATCAACGGTCACGCGCGCGTGGCCGAACACCTCGACTACGTGCGACGCCACGGGCTTCACGGCGTCGTGTCGCTCGTCGCGACCGACGGAAAGACCTACAACCAGGATGCGCGCGGGGGCTTCTGGGCTTCAGTGATTCACCGTGACCCGGTGTTTGCCAGCGAGTACATCCGGCACGACCCCGATCAATACGTGAAGGTGGTCAACGCAATCCGCGATTCCCTGTTCGATCGGGACACGTCCCCAGGTGCTGAACCGGAAGATCTGTTTCGCGTCAACGTTCCGGCGTTGGTCGTACCCGGCCGCGACAAGTCGCACGCCACGTCGGCCGCGCGGTATCTCGAGGAGTGCCTGCCCCGGGCGGAGTACTGGGATGTTGCGGTTGACGATCAGAACGAAGAAACTGTGCCGCCGCGCATTATTGAATTTCTCGGCCGAGGTGGCGGCGCGTAGGCGCCGCGTTTACACCTCGGACGCTTCATAGGTACCGATGATTAGCGAAACGATCACACCGCCGGCAACGACGCGCACACCGTCAACGACATCCACGACTGGATATCTCACCCGACTCGCGGCGGGCCCAGTCGTGTTCGCGCTGGTGATGTGGGCTCCAGTGGCGTTGCCCTACCCCGGGCACGTGACGCTGGCGACGTTTGCTTGGGCGGCGGCATGGTGGATCGCGGAGCCGCTTCCCTGGGCCGTCGCCGCGATGCTGCCGTTTCTCGTCTTCCCCGCGGCCGGTGTCATGGACATCGTCGCGACGATGCGGTTGTACGGGCAGCCGATTTTCTTCTGGATCATGGGGACCGTGCTCATGGGCTACGCCATCGAGAAGCACGGCCTCGCACACCGGTTCACGATCGCGTTTCTTGCGCTGCCGGGCCTCGGCGGCAAAACGACGCGGCTCACGTTCGCGTACATGTTGATCGTCGGGCTGATCTCGGTGTTCGTGTCGGATGCGGCAACGATCGCCATGACGCTTCCAATAGGCATGGCAATCGTTCGTCACACGCGACCGCGGGGCGAGCGGAAACAGTTCGCCGCCTTCATGACGCTGGCTACGCTGTATGCGGCGGTCGCGGGCGGCACGGCGACGGTTATTGGTGTGCCGCATAACGCCATCGTGATGGCCGCACTCCAGCGCTTGACCGGCCAACAGTTGGGGTTTTTCGAATGGATGAAGATTGGCATTCCGATCTTCGTCGCCTTCCTGCTGATCTTCTACGCGGTGCTGTGGGTGCTGCTACCACCCGAAGTGCGCGACGTGCCGAGCGGCGAGGCATTCATTCGCGCAGAGCGTGCGAAGCTCGGGCCCTTGCGGCCCAACCAGCGCCGGGTCCTGTTCGTGTTCGTGATGATGGTGGTGCTCTTCACGCTGCCCGCTGTCGCCGGACTCGCCCTCGGCGATCGGGCTGCTGCCACGATCTGGCTCAACCGCGCGCTCAATGTCTGGGTCATTCCGCCCGCCGTGATGTTCCTGCTGTTTGTGGTTCGTTCGGCAGACGACGGGTCTACCGGATTGCTGACGTGGAAGGACGCGGAACGAGAGTCGCCGTGGAATGCGATGCTGCTCGTCACCGGAGCGGTGGCCATGACCGACGCGCTCGCGCAGTTCGGCTTCGTCGAGTTCATGGGAAACATCGTGCGCAACCTCGGCATCACGCCAACGGCCCTGCCCTTTGTGGCTGCGTGGAGCACCGCGGTGACGAC
>Ga0068859_100003618_pt1 | contig 15764 bp, 10 predicted proteins | sample KBSSwiS22_FD_66585 | JGI IMG/M metagenome (GOLD analysis project Ga0068859, IMG submission 66585) | Switchgrass rhizosphere microbial communities from Kellogg Biological Station, Michigan, USA - KBS Switchgrass S2-2 | ecosystem: Host-associated > Plants > Roots > Rhizosphere > Soil ...
CTGGAGGAGCGCGCGCGGGAGATCCTCGGCGAGACGGCCAGCGCCGAGGAGATCGGAACGTACATGGAGCACGCCACCGTGTGCATCGACGAGATCGACAAGATCTCGGCGGTGGTGGGCGGCAAGCCGTACGTCACCGGCATCAACATCCAGCAAGGCCTTCTGACGCTGATCGAAGGCGAGCGGATCCTCTACCCGATCACGATCTACAAGAACAAGCAGCTCGAGAAGTCCCCGGTGCACATCGACACCGGAAAGATGCTGTTCCTGTGCGCCGGCGCGTTCGAGAACCTCTACGACCAGGTCTACCGCCGCGTGACGTCCCCCACGTCGCGCGTGAAGCTCCCCGCCGAAACGGTCTACGAGAACGGCGAGGTGCAGATCCGCGAGTATTTCACGCTGCGCCACTGGTTCAAGCAGGAGGACCTGTTCGACTACGGGATGCAGCCGCAGTTCCTCTCCCGCTTCGACAACGCGATCATTCTCGAGGATCTGCACGCGGGGACGCTCGCGCGGATCTTCACCGAGCCGCGCGACTCCGTCTTCCGCGCGTCGCAGAACTTCTTCCGCAAGTACGGCATCGAGCTCGAGGTGACCGAGGAAGCCGCGCGCAAGGTCGCGGACGAGGCGTCCAAGTCGAGCCGCATCGGCGCCCGTGCGCTCAAGGCGGTGTGGGGCACGATCATCAAGCCGTATGAATTCGACCCGTTCGCGCAGGCCGAGGTGCGCAAGGTCGGCGACGGCCACAAGCTCGTCGTGAACGAGACCATGGTCGTGCAGGCGCTCACACGAGGTCCCGGAAAGTAGACGTCGTGGACTACGAGAAGCTCGGCGTCTTCTATCTCGGAAGGACCGTCGACGGCTCCTGCTCCCCCCTGCTCTACGACGCCAAGGATCTCACCACCCACGCCGTGATCCTCGGCATGACCGGGAGCGGCAAGACCGGTCTCGGGATCGGCCTCATCGAGGAAGCGGCGATCGACGCGATCCCGACGATCGCGATCGACCCCAAGGGCGACCTCGGCAACCTCCTCCTCAACTTCCCGGATCTGTCGCCGGCGCAGTTCGACCCATGGGTCGAGGACGGGCTCACGGGGACGCAAGCCGCCGAGAGGTGGGCCAAGGGGCTCGCCGACTGGGGCCAGGGCGCCGATCGCGTGCGCAAGCTCCGCGACGCCGTGGAGATGGCGATCTACACGCCGGGAAGCTCCGCGGGAATCCCGATCTCGATCCTGCGCTCGCTCGCCGCGCCGCCCCGCGAGGTCCTCGAAGACGAAGACGCGTTGCGGGAGCGCATCTCCGGCACCGTGTCGGGCCTCCTGGGGCTCCTGGGCGTCGAAGCGGACCCGCTCCGTAGCCGGGAGCACATCCTCCTCGCGACGTTGTGCCAGACCGCGTGGTCGAAAGGCGCGGACGTGGACCTCGCCGGCCTGATCCGCGACGTGCAGAAGCCGCCCTTCGATCGCGTCGGCGTCGTGGACGTGGAGTCGTTCTACCCGGCCAAGGCGCGGCAAGAGCTCGCGATGACGCTCAACAACCTCCTCGCGTCGCCGGGCTTTTCCGCGTGGCTGGCCGGCGAGCCGCTCGACGTCGCGCGCCTCCTGTGGACCCCCGCGGGAAAGCCGCGGATCGCGGTCGTCTCGATCGCGCACCTGTCCGACGCGGAGCGGATGTTCTTCGTCACCCTGCTCCTCCACGAGGTCATCGCGTGGATGCGCGCGCAGTCCGGAACGACCTCCCTGCGCGCGTTGCTCTACATGGACGAGGTCTTCGGCTACTTCCCGCCGGTGGCGAACCCCCCGGCGAAGGCGCCGATGCTGACGCTCCTGAAGCAGGCGCGCGCGTTCGGGCTGGGCTGCGTGCTGTCCACGCAGAACCCGGTGGATCTTGACTACAAGGGGCTTTCGAATGCCGGGACGTGGTTCCTCGGCCGGCTCCAGACCGAGCGCGACAAGGCCCGCGTGATCGAGGGGCTCGAGGGCGCGCGGGCCTCCGCGGGGAAGGCGTTCGACAAGCAGGCCACCGAGGCGACGCTCGCGGGGCTCGGCAAGCGCGTGTTCCTCATGAACGACGTCCACGAGGAGGCGCCGGTCCTGTTCGAGACGCGGTGGACGCTCTCCTACCTGCGCGGACCTTTGACCAAGGCGCAGATCGGGCGGCTCATGGCGGACCGCAAGGCGGGGACGCCGCAGGCCGTGCCCGCCCCGCCGAGCGAGGCCGCACGCGGCGGCTCGCGGCCCCCGACCCCGGCCGGCATCAAGGAGGCGTTCCTCCGCGCGACCGTTCCCGGCCAGGCGGGCGAGACGATCGCTTACCGCCCGGCCCTTCTCGGTCGATCGAAGGTGCACTACATCGCGGCGAAGGAGCGCGTGGACGTCTGGGCGGAGCGAGCGCTCCTCGTCTCGCTCGACGGCGACGACGTATCGTGGGACGGCGCGGAGGCGCTCGAGGGAGCGCCCGAGATTTCGACGGAGCCCGCGTCCGGGGGCGCGTTCGATCCACTTCCCGCCGCCGCGGCCCGCGCGGCGAGCTACGCCGCCTGGGGGCGCGGGCTCGCGGAGACCCTCTACCGGACCGCCGCGCTCGAGCTGAAGAGCGCGCCGTCGCTCTCCCTCGTGGCGGCGCCGACGGAGGCGGAGGGCGATTTCGCGGTCCGCGTGCGCCAGGCGCTGCGCGAGCGGCGCGACGCGGCGATCGAGGCGCTCCGGAAGAAGTACGCCGCGAAGCTCGAGACGGCCGAAGGGCAGGAGCGGCGGGCCGAAGAGAGGGTCGCGCGCGAGCAATCGCAGGCCAGCCAGCAGGTGATGCAGACCGCCATCAGCGTCGGGGCCACGGTGCTCGGAGCCCTGTTCGGGCGGAAGACCTTCTCCGCGTCGAATGTGGGCCGCGCGACCACCGCGGCGCGCGGTGTCTCGCGGACGCTGCGCGAGCGGGGGGACATCGGCACCGCCGAGGGCTCGCTCGAGAGCGTGAAGGCGAAGCGCGCCGAGCTCGAAGCGGAGCTGCGGAAGGAGATCGACGCCCTCACCGCCGCGGGCGACCCGGAGAACCTCCCGCTGGCGACCGTGTCGGTGAAGCCGCGGAAGTCCGACATCGTCGTCGAGGGCGTCGTGCTGTGCTGGGTGCCCTACTGGGCCGGCCCGGGCGGGTCGGTGCGGCCCGCGCGATGAAGGCTCCCCGCGCGACGATGCCCCGCTTCGGGTTGGGGACGTGGCGCATGGGGGAAAACGCCGCGGCGCGCACGGAGGAGATCGCCGCGCTGACGCTCGGGCTCGACCTCGGGGCGGGGCTCATCGACACGGCGGAGATGTACGGGGACGGCGGGGCGGAGGAGGTCGTCGGGCGCGCGATCGCGGGGCGGCGCGACGACGTCTACCTCGTGACGAAGGTCCTCCCGTCCCACGCGAGCTACGCCGGCACGCTCGCCGCCTGCGAGCGGAGCCTGAAGCGCCTCGACACCGACCGTATCGACCTCTACCTCCTGCACTGGCCGGGCCACCACCCGCTCGAGGAGACGCTGCGCGCGTTCGTCGAGCTGCGGCGGGGGGACCGGATCGTGGACTACGGCGTCTCGAACTTCGACCTCGACGAGATGCGCCACGTCAGGACACTCCCCGGCGGCGACGGGATCGCGTCGAACCAGATCCTGTACAACCTGCAGCGCCGGGGCCCGGAGCGGAAGCTCCTCCCGTGGTGCGAGGCGGAGGGGGTCGCGATCATGGCGTACTCGCCGCTCGACCAGGGCCGTCTCGTGGTGAGGCCCGCGCTCCGCGAGGTCGCGGTGCGTCGCGGGATCACGCCCTATCAGGTCGCGATCGCGTGGACGCTCCTCCGCGAGGAGGTCGTGACGATCCCGAAAGCCGGGAAGCGCGAGCACGTCCGGGACAACGTCGCCGCGGCGAGCCTGCTCCTCGACGAGGACGATCTCGCCGCGCTCGACCGGGCGTATCCCGCGCCGAAGCACGACGTGCCGCTCGAGACCGCGTGAAGCCGAAACCGTACGGACGCGTCCTCGCCCGCCTCGCCAAGGACTACGACATCGACCGCTTCCGACGTGAAAACGGCGAGTCGCCGTTCCGGGTCCTCGTCGGGTGCGTGATCTCGCTGCGGACCAAGGACGAGGTCACCTACCCGGCGACGGAGCGTCTCTTCGCGCTGGCCCGCGACCCGCGCGGCATGATGGCGCTCACCGAGAAGGCGATCGCGGAGGCGATCTACCCGGCGGGGTTCTACAGGACGAAGGCGCGTCAGATCCGCGCGCTGTCGCGACTCCTCGTCGAGAGATACTCCTCGCGCGTGCCTGAGGAGATCGACGCGCTCGTGGAGCTCCCCGGCGTCGGACGCAAGACCGCGAACCTCACGGTGACGCTCGGCTACGGGAAGCCCGGCATCTGCGTGGACACGCACGTCCATCGCATCGCGGGCCGGCTCGGCTGGACGGCGGAGCGCTCGGCCGAAAAGACCGAGCAGGCCCTCCGCGCGACGCTCCCCAGGCGCTGGTGGATCCCGATCAACGAGACGCTCGTCCGGCACGGCCAGGCGGTGTGCCACCCCGTGTCACCGCGGTGCTCGATCTGCACGGTGGCCTCGATGTGCCCGAGGGTGGGAGTCGTGCGATCCCGCTAGAGGGGTCTGACCCTAATTGACGTCATCGAACGTCCACTCGAGGCCGACGACGCGGTCGTTCTCGAGGACGATGCGGACGCGGTCGGACTTCGCCGGATCGTCGGCGCGCGGCTCCACGTACAGGATCTGATCGTCGTCCTCGTACGCGGGCCCGCCCAGCTCGCGCAGCACGGCCTGCCGGTCCACGCCCACGTGGACGCCCGAGCGTGTGGGGAACGCCTCGTCCACGGTTGCGACGTAGATCAGACGGCTCCCCGCCCGAGGGGGCCCGGACTCGTAGACGCGCACGCGCGTCTTCGGGTAGTCGAGGGTCACGACCCGGTCGCCGGCGGTCGGCTGCCCCGGCACGCCCACGACGTCGGTCCCCACGCTGAGCGGCTCGCCGAAGCGCTTCTGCGCGTCGCGGCGGGTCGGCCCGACCGCGTCGATCGGTGCGGCGATCAGGAGCTGGGCGGCGGTCAGGGCGGCGAGGAGCACGCGGCCAATCTAGGCCGGTTCTCCAGGGCGGTCAAAGCGGCTCGAGCGGGTTCGGCGCCCCTTCCGCGAAACGCTCGGGGCGCAGCGCGTGGACGTCCAGAGATCGCGCCGCACCGGTGGTGACGATCTCCGCGGCGAGCTGCCCGAGCGCCGGCGCGTGCATGACGCCGTGCCCGGAGCTTCCGGCCACGACGATGACGTTGGGGCAGTCGGCGACGGCGCCCAGGATCGCGTGACGATCGGGGGTCATCTCGTAGAGGCCGGCCCAGCACGCCGCCGGATCGATCGGAATCCCGGCCAGGCGTGGGAGCCGCGCGTCCTTGCGCGCGGCGACCTCCGCGAGCCACGCCGGCTCGACCGCGACGCTCCACGGGTCGCCCGGGTCTCCCGGGGACGGGAAGGCGAGGAGGATGCGCCCGTCGCGGGGACGCACGTGGAACCCGTCGTCGCACCAGATGGTCATCGGCGCGCCGGGGGGAAGAGCGGGCGTGGGCACGGTCATCCCGACCTGCCGCCTCAGGGGTGAGATCGGCACGGATGCGCCGGCGAGCGCCGCGACACCGGCCGTCCACGCGCCGGTCGCGAGAACGACCGCGTCGCAGCCGATCTCCTCTTGGCCCGTGACCACCGCGCGCACGAGGCCGTCCGCGCTCCGGTCGAAGCGCTCGGGCCGCCGCTCCACGAGGAGCCGCGCTCCCCCGCGCTTCGCCGCCTCGAGATACCCCTCGAGGATCGCCATCGGCACGACGTAGCCGTCGGTGGGGCAGAAGGCGCCGCCCAGGATCCCGGTGAGCGAGGCCGCGGGCTGAAGGCGGGGGATGTCCTCGACGTCCAGCTCGACCGCCTCCGGAAGGCCGCAAGCTTCCTGGGTGCGTCGCGCGGCGCGGAGGGACTCCAGCGACGCGGGGGACGATGCGAGCCACAGGTACCCCGCCGGGACGTAACCCGGATCCGCACCGACCTCCTCGCGGAAGCGGCGGAGCTTCTCGCGCGCGAGGAGCGACAGGCGCACGTTCACCGCGCTCGAGAACTGCGCGCGGAATCCCCCCGTGGCGGCGGCCGTGCTGCCCAGCCCGGCGCTTACGCCGCGGTCGATCACGACGACGTCCTTCACGCCGGCCTGGAGGAGATGCCAGGCGACGGAGGCTCCGGTGACCCCCGCCCCGACGACGACGACGCGGCCCGCGGCGGTCACGCGGTGAAGACGTGCTCCGCGTGGCGGAAGGCCTTGAACTCCAGCGCGTTCCCGCTCGGATCGAGCAGGAACATCGTCGCCTGCTCCGCCGGCTGCCCCGCGAAGCGAACCCGCGGCTCGATCACGAAGCTCACCGCGGCGCTTCGAAGGCGCTCCGCCAGGGCGTGGAACTCGTCCCATCCGAGGATCGCGCCGAAGTGGGGCATCGGAACCGCGATGCCGTCCACCTGGCCCTTCGCCTCCGTGACGCCGACGGTGCCGGTGGTGTGCGCGGACAGCTGATGGCCGAAGAAGTCGAAGTCCACCCACGTCGGGGCGCTGCGGCCCTCGGCGCAGCCCAAGAGGTCGCCGTAGAAGCGCCGCGTCGCATCGAGGTCGCGCACGAAGAACGAGTAGTGGAAGGGGCGGCCCCCGGTCACGCGTGGATCCCCAGCGTGTGGAGGAGCCACGCCATGTCCCACGCCACCTCGCGCAGCGCGTCGTAGCGGCCGGACGATCCGCCGTGCCCCGCGGCGAAGTTGACCTTGAGGATCGACTCCGGCGCGCCGTCGTTCAGCGCGCGCAGGCGAGCCACGTACTTCGCCGCCTCCCAGTACATGACCTGGCTGTCGTGGAGCGAGGTCTTCACGAGGAGGGCCGGGTAGCGCCGGCGCGAGAGATTCGTGTAGGGGCAGTAGGCGCGGATGCGGCGGTAGTCGTCGGGGAGCGTGGGGTTACCCCACTCCTCGAACTCGCCGACGGTGAGCGGCAGGCTCGTGTCGAGCATGGTGTTGAGGACGTCCACGAAGGGAACCTTGAGAATGGCTCCCGCGGCGAGGTCGGGCCTCAGGTTCAGCGCCGCGCCGACGAGGAGCCCTCCCGCGCTCCCACCTTCAAGGACGATCCGGTCGCGCGAGGCATAGCCCTCGCGCACGAGGTGGTCGGCCGAGGCGATGAGGTCGGCGAACGAGTTCTCCTTGTTCGCCATGCGGCCCGCATCGTGCCAGGGCTTGCCGAGCTCCCCTCCGCCCCGGACGTGGGCCAGCGCGCACACGACGCCGCGGTCCAGCAGCGACAGCCGGTTCGACGAGAACATGACGGGCAGCGGATGGCCGTACGACCCGTAGCCGATGAGGTGCAGGGGCGCGGTCCCGTTGCGGGGGACGTCGCGACGCGCGGCGAGGGAGATGGCGACCTTCGTGCCGTCGGCGGCGACCGCGGTCAAGCGCTCGACCCGGTACCGGTCGGGGTCGTAACCGCCGAGCACCTCCTGCCGCTTCAGGAGCGTCCTTTCGCGCGTCGCCAGGTCGTAGTCATAGACCGACTGCGGCGTCACCATGGACTGGTAGCGGAAGCGGAACGATCGGGTCGAAAACTCCGCGTTGATGTCCGGAAAGGCCGTGTACGCGGCTTCGGGGAAGGCGATCGTGTGCGACCCGCCGGTGCCGAGATCGTGAATGACGAAGCGCTCGAGCCCCCCCTCGCGCTCGAAGGCGATGAGCGTGCCCGCGAAGGCCTCGGTGCCGGCGAGCATGACGTCGGAGCGGTGCGGCAGGAACTCGGCGAACGTCTCGGGACGCACGTCGTCGATCGGCGCGCGCACCAGTCGATGGTTACGGCCCTTGTCGTTGAGGCGAATCCAGAAGAACCCGCCGCCGTCGTCCACCTCGTACTCGAAGTCCACGGCGCGCGGCAGGAGCGAGCGGAACGCGCCCTCGGGGCGCGCCGCGTCGAGGACCCATGCCTGGCTCGCGGTGTGGCTGTCGGCCTCGAGGAAGAGCCAGGCGCCGCTGCGCGAGCGGCGGATCTGGATGGAGAAGCGCTCGTCGGTCTCCTCGTAGAGCCGCTCGTGGTCCTCGGAGCCGAGCCGGTGGCGCCAGAGCTGGTACGGGCGCTTGGCGTCGTCGTCGGTCACGTAGAAGATCGTGCGCCCGTCCGTCGCCCACGCGGCGGAGCTGACGCGGGGGATCGCCTCCGCGAACAGGCGCTCGCCGCGGAGGTCCTTCACGTGGAGCGTGTACTCGCGAAAACCCGTGGTGTCGATCGAGTAGGCGAGCAGCGTCCCGTCGTCGCTCACGGAGAACGCGTCCACCGCGAAATAAGCGTGGTCGCGCGCCAGGAGGTTGAGATCGAGGACGATCTCCTCGGCGTCCTCGAGCGTGCCGCGCTTGCGGGCGAGGATCGGGTACTGCTTCCCCTGCTCGGTGCGCGCGTAGTACCAGTAGCCCCCCTTGAGGTAGGGGACCGAGATGTCGGTTTCCTTGATGCGCCCGAGCATTTCCTTGTAGAGCCGCTCGCGCAGCTCGGCGAGCGACGAGAAGCGTTGATCCGCGTACGCATCCTCCGCTTCGAGGTACGCGCGGACCCGGGGGTCCTCCCGGTCGCGCATCCAGGCGTACTCGTCCACCAGCACGTCACCGTGAAGCTCGAAGGTCCGGGGTTCGCGCGGGGCGCGCGGCGGGGTCATGCCTTCATTCTAAAGGGGTCAGGCACCTTTTTCCTTGGTGGCCGGCCCGGAGTCCGCACGGTCGACCCGAGGGCCAGGTCTTGGATCATTTCTCGCTCCCAAGCCTCGTCGCCGAGAGGCCGCCCTCGCCGAACCGAATCCCGCACTCGGGCTAGCTCGCCCGATGTCAATGGCTCATCGACGACGTCCTTCCACCTGATCGGTAGTTCCACGGGACTTGTCGCGAGAAGCCGCGACTTTGTGCCACCGATCCTCTCGCGAAGGCTCGACCACGGCCAATCTGCCGCTCGATCGACGAGGCTGGCACCGACCGGATTGCGCTCGACGTAACGCAGGAGCGTTACGAACTGTCGGTCGCCTTGCACGGCACAGGACTTGAAGCGTCCCTGCCAGACGTGACCCGAGTCCGACCGCAAGGCGCGGTACCGGTGCGCGTGCGATGTCAGAAGCCACTGCATGACACGGCTCAACGCGTCGTCCGTCTGTGGACGCATGACGAGATGTATGTGATTCGGCATCAGACACCAGCCGAGTACGTCGACGGACGCACGATCCCTAGCGCGGTCGAGCAGTCCCATGAACGCTGCGTAATCGCTCGGTTGGTGGAACACCGTGGACCGGGCATTTCCCCGGTTCAGGACGTGGAAGATGACACCCGCGGGAGCAGTACGCGGGGGGCGCGGCATGACGAACCCCGTCTCGAGGCGGGACGCGTCGTGAATGTAGAGGGTGACGGGTCGAGAAGGGTGGGAGGTCGGCGCGTGGGTGTTACGCCCCGGCAACAGCGCGTGGCTGTCGCCGGGGCGAAACGGTGCCTGACCCTAAATGGGGTTTCCGTCGGCGTCGAGGTACTTGACGGGTCCCCAGTTGAGCTCCTTGATGCCGGGCTCGATCTTGGCGCGATCGCCCACGACGACCCACACCATCCGATCGGGCACGAGCACCTTCTTCGCGATCGCGTCGAGGTCGCCCGCCTTCAGCGCGCGCACCTTCGTCGTGTACGTGTCGAAGTAGTCGTTCGGGAGCCCGAAGCGGACCATCTCACCGATCGAACCCGCGACCGCGCCCTGGGTCTCCCACTGCCCGGGGAGCGTCTTCGTCATGCCGTCCTGCGCCTGCGCCAGCTCCTCGCCCGAGACGGCCTTGCTCGACACGATCCCCTTGAACTCGTTCATGACCTCGACCATCGCTTCCTTGGTCTTGTCGGTCTGCACCGGCGCGTACCCGAGGAACGGGCGCTGCCCGCGCGCGTCCGGGACGAACGCGTACGAGCCGTACGACCAGTGCTTGCCCTCGCGGAGGTTCATGTTGAGGCGCGCGATGAACGACCCGCCGAGCACCTGCGTCATCGCGTCGAGCGCGATCTCGTCGGGGTTCGCGGTGGGCGGGGCGAGCTGGCCGGCCAGGATCACCGACTGCAGCGCGCCCGGCCGGTCGAGGATGTACACCGTCGTTCCGGTCGGCTGCGGTACGGTCTTGAGCGTCTTCGACGGGACCGAGCCCTTCTTCCAGCCCGAGAACAGCGCCTCGAGCTTGGGCTTGATCTCGGCCATCGTCGTGTCGCCGACCACGACCATCGTCGCGTGGTCGGGCTTGAACCAGGTTTGGTGGAACTTGACGAGGTCGTCCCGCGTCAGCTTGGCGACGCCGGCCTCGTACCCCGATCCCGTGAACGGGAGCGCGTACGGATGGTCGTTCCCGTAGAGGAGCTTCGGGAACACGCGCAGCGCCATCCCCACCGGCTGGAGCTTCTCGCGCTGGATCGTCGCGATCTGCTGCTTGCGCAGCCGCTCGAAGTCGGTCTGCGGGAAGGACGGGTTGAGGATGATGTCCGCGTAGAGGGCGAGCGACGGATCGAGGTTCGCCTTCATCGCGGAGAGCGTGACGTAGGAGGTGTCCAGGTCGGACCCGGCCCCGATCCCCGCACCCAGCTTCTGCTGCTCGTCGGAGATCTGGAGCGAGTTCCGCTTCGCCGTCCCCTCGTCGAGCATCGACATCGCGAGCTCGGCCGTGCCGGGGATGACGCCCGCGTCCGCGGCGGAGCCCGCGTCGACCATGAGGTTGAAGTCCACCACCGGGATCGCGTGGCGCTCGGCGAGGATGATCTTGAGGCCGTTCGACAGCGTCGCGGTCTCGCGCTTCGGAAGGGTCGCGGTCGGCACGCCTCCCGGCTCCGGGAACGACTTGCGATCGACGCCCGACTTGTCCGCCTTCAGCTCCGACGGGTACGGATCGATGCGCAGCGTGTACATGCCGTCCGACAGCCAGCGGTTCGCCGCGTCCTTCACCTGGGCCGGCGTCGCGGACCGGTAGATCTCGAGCTCTTGCTTGTAGGCGTCCGGCGACCCGCCGTAGATGTACGACGCCGCGAGGACGTCGGACTTGCCCCCGAATCCGCCGATCCGCTCCACGCCGCGGATGAAGTCCGCGAAGTGGTCCGTGCGGACGCGGTCGAGCTCTTCCTGGGTCGGGCCGTCCTTCAGGAACCTCTGGAGCTCCTGATCGAGCGCGGCTTCGACCTTGGCGGGATCGACATCCTTCTTCGCGTCGGACTGCAGCGTGAACTGGCTCGCGATCTCCCGCGTGTCGATGAACGCGGTCGCCGACGTCGCGATCTGCTCGTCGTAGACGAGGCGCTTGTAGAGGCGGGACGATTTGCCGGAGGCGAGCACCTGCGCCGCGACCGAGAGGAGCACGCGGTCTTTCGTGGCGTCGCCGGGAACGTTCCACACCTTGATGAGCCGCGCCTGCGGCACGCGGTCCTGCACCTGCTGCCGCTGCGTGCCCTCGCGCTTGGCGACCCACGAGTCGAACCGCGCGACCGGCGGCCCCGGCGGGATGTCGCCGAAGTACTTCTTCACCCGCGCGAGCGCGTCCTGGGCGGCGATGTCGCCGGCGACGACGAGCACGGCGTTGTTCGGGCCGTAGTACGTCTTGAACCACTCCTTCACGTCGTCGAGCTTGGCCGCGTCGAGATCGTCCATGGAGCCGATGACGGTCCACGAGTACGGATGCCCGACGGGGAACGTCGCCTTGGTGATGAGCTCCTCGGAGACCGCGTAGGGCTCGTTTTCGCCCTGGCGCTTCTCGTTCTGGACGACCCCGCGCTGCTCGTCGAGCTTCGCCTGGTCGATCGCGCCGAGCAGATGCCCCATGCGGTCCGACTCGAGGAAGAGCACGGTGTCCAGCGCCGACTTGGGGACGTTCTGGAAGTAATTCGTCCGGTCGTTGTTCGTGGTGCCGTTCAAGTCGGTGGCGCCGATCGGCTCCACCGCCATGAAGTAGTCCTTGTTGTAGTTCTCGCTCCCGTTGAACATCAGGTGCTCGAACAGATGCGCGAAGCCGGTGCGGCCGGGCTTCTCGTTCTTCGAGCCGACGTGGTACCAGATGTTCACCGCGACGATCGGCGCCTTGTGGTCCTCGTGGACGATCAGGGTCAGCCCGTTGTCGAGCGTGAACTTCTGATAAGGGATGTCCGGGGTCGGGAGCTCCGCCGCCATCACGGGGACGGCGAGCGCGGCCAGGGCGAGCAGGCAGACGAACTTCTTCAGCACGGTGGGTTTACCTCCGGGATGGGCTACGGGAGCGACCGTGGCAAGGTTTCATGGAGCTCGACGGGACAGCATACCAAGCGCACCGACCGCCGTATACTCCCGCGGCTTTTTTCCCGGAGCGCCCATGAGACCGCTCGCCGCCGCCCTGCTGCTCCCCGTCCTCTTCGCTCCGCGCGCCCGTGCGAAGGACGAAGAAAAGCCCGTGGAATCCGAGGCCAGCGCCCAGGTGGAAGTGACGGCCACGCGGTACCCGGACGACCCCGCGAATCTCCCCGGGGTCGTGACGGTCCTCGACGGCCAGATGCTGCGGGACCGGGGCATGACGGATCTCAGATCCGCGCTGGGCGTCGTCGCGGGGGTGGACATCGCGCCGGGGGGCGACCAGGGGCCGGCCTCGGCGGTCCCTGAGATGTGGGGCCTCCGCGAGTTCGACGCGTTCCTGCTCGTCGTGGACGGTGTTCCGTGGGGCGGCGCCTTCAACCCCGAGCTCCCCGCGCTGAGCCTGCGCGACGTCGCGCGCATCGAGATCCTGCGAGGATCCGCACCGGTGATGTACGGGGCGACATCGTTCGTCGGCGTGATCCAGGTCCTCCACAACGATCCCGGATCGGCGCACGCGCAAGCCCAGGTGCAGGGCGGGACCCATGGCAGTTACGGCGCGGACGCGGCGTTCGACGTCGGCCATTGGCTCGGGTTCGACTCGCGGATCGAGATCGACGCGGCGCACCAGGGGTACGAGGACGATCGCGCGGAGTGGACGAAGGCGCACGCGCTGTGGCGCAACCTGCGCCCCGTCGGGAAGGGGAGCTTCCGCTTCGATCTGGACCTGCTCTTTCTCGACCAGTTCCCGACGAGCCCGGCGCCCCGCGAGGGGGCGGTGCTCAGCGAGGCGGTGCCCCTCGACGCGAACCACAACCCGTCCGACGCCAAGCTCGATCCCCGGCGCGGCACGCTCTCGCTCGCGTTCGAGCAACCGCTGTCGTTCGGCGCGTGGGGGGTGACCGGCTCCTACGCGCACGTCAAGCAGGAGTCGATCCGCGGCTTCATCCAGGACACCGTGTACCCGGAGAGCCCCGCGCTCGGCCTGCGGCAGGACGTCTCGCTCGACGAGATCTACCTCGACGGCCACCTCCAGATCAGCTCCGTGCCGAAGTGGAGCTTCGTCGCGGGGATCGATGCGCTGCTCGGCTGGGCCGAGGCCGAGGGCGGCATCTTCGACTACACGGTGTCCCCTGCGGGAACGACCGTCCCGGACTCCGGGGCGTTCTCCGACACGACGCGGGTCGCGATCGACGACACCCGCCGCTTCGGTGGAGTCTACGGCACCGCGGCATGGACGCCGGCGGAGCGCTGGCGCCTCGAGCTGGGTGCCCGGTACAACCTCACGCACGAGACGCGCACCGCGACCTCGTTCGACGTCCTCACGGCGGCGACCGAGGGCGGGGACGACGACCGCACCGAAAACCGCATGTCGGGGGGCGCCGGGGTCGCGTTCACGGTGTGGAAGAGCGGCGCGGACGACGTGAAGGTCTTCGCGGGGTACAAGAACACGTTCAAGCCGGCCGCGATCGACTTCGGTTTCGACGCCGAGCAGGAGATCCTGGAGCCCGAGGAGGGTCAGAGCCTCGAGGTCGGCGCGCGTACCGCGCTGCTGAACGGGCGCCTGGAGGTCGAGGCCGAGGCCTTCACGACGGAGCTCAAGGACATCGTGATCCCCGAGGACGCCGGGGGCGGCATCCCCGGGATCGAGAACGGCGGGGAGCAGAATCTCGAAGGTGTCGAGCTCGAGGTGCGCGGCCACGTCGTGGAGTCGCTCTGGGCGCGCGGGGCGTGGAGCTACCACGACGCGACCTTCGGCGATTTCGTCCAGGATTTCGACGGCGTCCCCACGCAGCTCGACGGCAACCGGGTCGAGATGTCGCCGCACGACCTCGCCGCGGCCGGCGCGATCTGGGCACCGACCCACGGGCTGACCGGCCACGCGGAGGTCAAGTACACGGGCGCGCGGTTCCTCAACAAACGGAACACCGCGCTGGCTCCGGGCTTCACGTCGTGGTCGGCGGGGGTCGGATGGCGCGCCGGGAAGTGGGAGGCGCGCGTGGACGCCGAGAACATCGGCAACCGCCGCGACCCCGTCGCCGAGAGCGAGTTCGCGGACGCCGCCTACTACCGCATGCCGCCGCGGCAGGTATGGGCCTCGTTCTGCTGGCACTTCTAGGCGGCGGGCTTCACCCCTTCGGCCCAGGCAATCGCGAGGCCGAAGGACGCACCGGGCTCGGCGCTCCAGCCGGCGAACGCCTCGAGCGCCCGCTCGACGTCTTCGATGCTCGCGCGGCCTGTGGCCGCGATCGCGTCGGTGGCGCCCCGGAGGACGCCGATCAGGTTCGCGGTGACGACCGGGAACATCGGATCGCCCTCGCAGGCGCCGAAGAAGATCCAGGTCGCCCGGCGCGGCGGCGCGCCCGCCTCGTGCAGGAGGCGCGGGAGCTTGCGACCGATGAGCGGGTCGCAGCCCAGCTTCCGGTAGCTCTCCATGTAGGCGTCCCAGACCCGCGCCAGGCCCCGGGGCTCGGGCCAGAGGCGCAACAGGTCGTGGTCGTCGTCCTCGAGGACGATCCGGCCCCCGGGACGCGCGGCGCGCGCCATGACCTCGACGGCACGGTGCGGATCGGGGAGGTGCTCGAGCAGGAAGCGCGCGTGGACGACGTCGAACGATCCCCACTCGTCCGCGCGCAGCGGAGGATCGAGGACGTCCCCGCGCCGCAGATCGACGAGCCCGTCCTCGCCGGCGGCTCGTGCGAGCTCCCGGGCGCGCGCGATCTGCTCGGGGCTGGCGTCGATGCCGACCACGGACCCCGACGGGCCCGCCGCGCGCCGCATGGCGCGGGCGAACTCGCCCAGCCCCGCGCCCATCTCGAGGATCCTCTCCCCGCCCGTCAGTCCGAGCTCGCGGAGCGATCCCTCGTTCGCGAGCCGGTTCATGAGCGTCAGCCGGTGCTGCTCCTCGGGCGACGTCCCGTGGATGTAGCCGCTCACCTCAGGGGAAAACGCCCAGCTCGAGGTAGGCGCGGCCGACCTTCTCGATCGCGCAGATGAAGGCCGCGGTGCGGAAGTCCTCGACCCTCTTGTTCTTCTTCATGACCTCGCTGATCTCGTTGTAGCCGGTCGCCATCGTCTCCTCGAGGCCCGAGCGGACGAGATCCTCCTCGTCCACGCCCTTGAGGAGGCCACGGCGGATGCTGTCGGGGAAACGGGCCCTCACGATCTCCTCGGTGGCCGCGACGATCTGCGCGCGCTGGTGCGCGTCGGCGCGCTTCTGCAGGAGGCCGTACCGCATGTGCGAGATGTTCTTCGCCCACTCGAAGTAGGAGACGGTGACCCCGCCCGAGTTCAGGTAAATGTCGGAGAGGAGGAGGACGTTCTTCTTGTTGAGGATGTTCTCCGCGTCGGTCGTCGTCGGCCCGTT
>Ga0068859_100003621_pt1 | contig 15751 bp, 14 predicted proteins | sample KBSSwiS22_FD_66585 | JGI IMG/M metagenome (GOLD analysis project Ga0068859, IMG submission 66585) | Switchgrass rhizosphere microbial communities from Kellogg Biological Station, Michigan, USA - KBS Switchgrass S2-2 | ecosystem: Host-associated > Plants > Roots > Rhizosphere > Soil ...
CTGGGGCTCATCATCGTGGACGAGGAGCACGACTCGTCGTACAAGCAGGAAGAGGCGCCGCGCTATCACGGCCGCGACGTGGCCGTCGTGCGCGGCCAGCGCGAAGGGGCGCTGGTGGTGTTGGGTTCGGCGACGCCGTCGATGGAGACCTACCAGCACGCCGAATCAGGCAAATACGCACGAGTGGCGCTGACGCGTCGCGTCCTGGACCGGCCGCTCGCCGACGTGCGGCTGGTGGACATGCGCGAGGAGTACGCGTCGGAAGGGCCCGACGTAGTGGTGAGCCGCGCCCTGGCCCAGGCGATCGAAGGCCGCCTCGCGCGCAAGGAACAGGTGCTGGTGCTGCTCAACCGGCGCGGCTACGCGACGGCGGTCTTCTGCCGCCAGTGCGGCGACACCTTCGAGTGCCCCAATTGCAGCATCTCCCTCACCGTGCACACGGCGCGCCACGGCTGGCGCGCGCGCTGCCACTACTGCAACTACTCGGTGACGGTGCCGAAGACGTGCCGCAAGTGCGCGGCGCCGTATCTCGAGCACGCCGGGTTCGGCACCGAGAAGGTGGAGCAGCAGATTGCCGCGCTCTTTCCGCACGCGCGCGTGGGGCGCGTCGACAGGGATTCGGTGCGGCGCAAGGGGGCGCTGGCGTCGCTGCTGTCGCGGTTTGCGGCGGGGGAGCTGGACGTGCTCGTGGGCACGCAGATGATCGCGAAGGGGCACGACTTTCCCCGCGTGACCCTCGTGGGGGTCGTGTCGGCCGACGTGGGTCTTGGCCTCGCCGACTTTCGCGCCGGAGAGCGCACGTTCCAGCTGCTGACGCAGGTGGCCGGCCGCGCCGGCCGCGGCGAGCGCACCGGCGAGGCGATCGTGCAGACGCTGTATCCGGGGCACTACAGCGTGAAGCTGGCGTGCGGGCAGGACTATCCGGCGTTCTTCGAACGCGAGGTCGAATACCGGAAGGGGCTGCGGTATCCGCCGTTCGTGGCGCTCGTGAACGCGGTGGTGCGCGGCCGTACGTTCGACGAGGCGATGCGCCTGGCCCAGGATCTGGCCTCCGCGCTGGCGAGCCGTGCACAGGCTGGCGGGTTTGCGGTGCTCGGCCCCGCGCCGGCGCCCCTCACGCGGCTGCGGGGCGAGCACCGCGTGCAGATCTTCCTGAAGGGGAGCCGGCGCGATCAGATGCGCCTGGCCATGCGCGCGGCGCTGGCCGCGCTGCCCGAAGTTCGGCGCCGCGTGGTCGTCGACGTCGATCCGTTGAGCGTGCTGTAGGGCGGTCTGAAGACCGCCCTCTACGTACGTGGGGGCCGGCTTGAGCCGGCCCATGGGCCGCCTGAAGGGGCCCCTACTTTCCGGTTACGAGATCCAACGTCGAGATCGGGGCCGGCGTGAAGCAGAGCACGAACATCAGCACCGCAAACGCGGCGAGCCACTTTCGGCCGGTATCGAGCGGCGTGTCCTCGTCGTAGGTGCGCGGGTGGCGCGGGCCGAATGAGAACAGCATGCCGGCGGTGAGGATCGTCCACACGATCCACGACGACGAAACGAACGACAGCCCCACGAGGCAGGCGAGCGTGGCGTAGGTGACCTGCGTGCTGCGGCGGCCGAGAACCGCATACGAGATGTGACCGCCGTCCAGCTGTCCAAGCGGGAAGAGGTTGAGCGCGGTGGCGAGCAGCCCGAACCAGCCCGCGAATGCGGTCGGGTGCAGGTTGACGGAATAGCCGCTGGGTGGCGTGCCGAAGGTGAGCCACATCAGCCCTTTGAGCAGCAGCGGCTCGCCGAGCTCGAGACCTTGAAAGCCGGGCGGGACGCGGACCACTCGCGACAGGCTGACACCGAGGATGAGCACTGGGATCGCCACCAGGAACCCGGCAATCGGGCCCGCGATGCCGATGTCGAACAGCTCGCGCTTGTTGGGAATCGGCTGCCGGATGCGGATGAACGCGCCGAGCGTGCCAGTCAGCAGAAACGGCGCCGGCAGGAAATACGGCAGCGAGGCGTCCACCCGGTAATAGCGGCACGCGAGGTAGTGGCCCATCTCGTGAGTGCCGAGGATCCCGAGGATCGCGGCGCTGTACCAGAGGCCGTTGAAGTAGGGCGTCCAGCCGGACAACTGCGACGCCGGGTCGCCGAAGTCCGCCCGGAAGCTGTAGTAGTGCGCCGTCCCGACGAAGGTCGTCATCAGCAGCGTGGCTGCAAAGAGAACGAGATGACGGACAATCGGTTGACGGCGGACATCCGGATCGGGCGCCGGAGGCACGTAGTCCCGTTCGTAGGCGGCGTAGCCGGGCGTCGGACGAGCAGGCCCGAGCGGATCGGACGAGGGAGAGCCCATGTTGTTGTAGGGACGGCGCGGGCCGGCGCCCTGTTCGCCTAACCGATGTTCTGGAGATCTTTACCCGGTTTGAACCGGATGGTACGGCCGGGAGGGATTCGTACTTCCTTACCGGTCCTGGGGTTACGGCCGATGCCCCGCTTGCGCGGCTTGACCTGGAAGACGCCGAACCCCCGAAGCTCGATGCGGTCGCCGCGCTGCATCGACAGCCGCATGGCGTCGAACACGGCATCGACCGCCACCTCAGCCTTGACCTTGGTGATGTCGGCGATTTTCGAGACTTCGTTGACGATGTCGACCTTAATCACGAGCCCTCGCAGGGAATGACTGTAACTACTATAAAGATAGTGACTTAGCCTGTCAATTTCGCCCCGGTCCCCATGCCCAGCCGCCTCCCAGCCGTCGTGCTCGTCGGCCGACCCAACGTCGGCAAGTCCACTTTGTTCAACCGTCTCACGCGGACGCGGCGCGCCATCGTCACCGCCATCCCGGGCACGACGCGCGACGTGATCGCGCAGGAGGCCGAATGGCGCGGCCGGCGCTTCCAACTCGTTGATACAGGAGGGATGTTCGGCGCCAGCGAGGATCCGCTGCACGCGCTCGTGCTCGAGCGTGGCCACCGCGCCATCGCCGACGCCGATCTGCTCGTGCTCGTCGCCGACGGACGAGACGGCCTGGTGCCCGGCGACCGGGAGATCGCGCGCGTCGTAAGAGAGGCCAATCGCCCGTTGTTGCTGGCCATCAACAAGATGGACGACAAGAAGGCGCGCGCCGGGGCGATCGACTTCTATCAGCTCGGCGTCGATCCGGTGTTCGAGATCAGTGCCGAGCACGGCGAGGGCGTGGGCGACCTGCTCGACGGCATCCGCGACGCGCTGCCAGCGGTCGCGGCAGCCGAGCCCGCGCCCGAAGGCACGCCGGATCCCGAGAAGCCGCGGCCGCCCGACGAAGTGGGCATTGCGATCGTGGGGCGCCCCAACGCCGGCAAGTCGTCGCTTGTCAATCGTTTGCTGCGCGAAGAGCGCATGATCGTGAGCGAGATGCCGGGCACCACGCGCGACTCGGTGGATACCGTGCTCACGTGGCACAAGCGTCAGTTCCGCATCGTGGACACGGCAGGAATCCGCCGGCCCGGGCGGGTGGCGCAGTCGGGGCAGGTGGAATCGGTGAGCGTGCTCCTGGCCCGACGGTCGATCGAATCGGCCGACGTGGTGGTGCTCGTGGTGGACGCGTCGGCTGGCGCCACCGATCAGGACGCCACCATCGCCGGCGAGGCCGATCGGCAAGGCAAGGGTGTGATTATCGTCGCCAACAAGTGGGACCTCATGAAAGGGCAGGGCGCCGACTTCGTGAAGCTCTTCGACGAGCAGCTGCGCCGCCAGCTGAAATTCCTGGACTACGCGCCGGTCCTGCACGTGTCGGCCGCCACCGGCGAGCGGGCGCCGAAGCTGCTCGAGGAGATCGATCGGGTGGCCGCGTCGCGGCGCTCGCGCGTGAAGACGCACCAACTGAACACCCTCGTGGAGAAGATTGCGGCCACCCATCCGCCGCAGAGTCCCGGGCGGCGACACGTGCGCATCCTCTACGCGGCGCAGACGAGCGTGGCGCCGCCCACGTTCGTGTTCTTCACCAACGTGGCGACGAGCTTTCACTTCTCGTACGAGCGCTACCTGGTCAACCAGCTGCGGGAGGCGTTTGGGTTCGCGGGGAGCCCTATCCGCATCCAGGTGCGCTCCAGACGACGGAAGGCCACCGAGGCTTCGGCTCGCTAGGCCCTTCAGGCGGGCGCGTGGGGGAGACGCCCTGTTATACTGGGCGACCGATGGCGCCGAAGCTGTATCGGGCTCAGGAGGTGTGCGACCTGGCGCAGGTGCAGCCGTACGTCCTACGCTCCTGGGAGAAGGAGTTTCCGGGCATCGGGGTTCAGAAGTCCGACGACAGCCCACGGCTGTATCGACAGGCCGATCTCGATCAGGTGCTCCTGATCAAGCGGCTGGTCTTCAGCGAGGGGCTGACGCTCGCTGGTGCGCGCCGGAAGCTCGAGGAAACCACACCGCGCACGCCGGCCGAAGTCGATCACGAAGTCGCCGAAGTGCTCGACGCGCTGGCGTCGGACGCGCGGACGCGCATCGCCTACGTCCGCGACGGGTTGCGGTCGATTCTGCAGCTGCTGTCGAATGCCCCCGGCACCGTGGTGGTCGTCGACGACGAACGCAGCAACGGCGGCTCGCCGCGTTCGGCGCGGCCGTCGCCCGCCTCGGTCCGCACGATGCCGCAGCGCAAGAGCAGCGGCCCGCCCGAGGGGCGGGCAATCAAATCGGGTCCCGCGCGGCCGGCGGCCCGGCCGGTCCGATCCGCCGCCAAGGCGAAGCCCGCTACAATGAAGGCAGCGGCCAAGGCCGCTGGAAAGACGAAGCGTCGCGCGAGCGCCTAGCCGCTCGCCCAGCACACCAGAATCGGGATGTAGCGCAGCCTGGTAGCGCACTTGACTGGGGGTCAAGGGGCCGTGGGTTCGAATCCCGCCATCCCGACCAATTCTCATGCTCCGCTTCGATTGATGGCGGAGCCTCGCTAAGGGTAATTCCTAATTCCATCGGGCCCTGGCGATCCGTAGTCTGAGCTCGTGGGAGCAATCGAGCTCCGCATCGTCGTCTACTGGACGCTGGTCGCCGCGGGCGGCGACACGCTCGCGTGCGAACTGTGCCGCACGTCGCGCGGTATCGAGCTCCGGTGCATTTCACAGACGCGAGACGTGATCCGGGTGGAGCCCGTCGCCTCCGCCGTCGAGGCGCTGTCGCTCGCGGCGGCGTGGAAGACCCTCTACCTCGCGGACGAGCAGTGGGCGGAGCGCCCGCGCGACTGGGATCCGGAAACCGTGCCGCACAGGTCCCCGCGGCGCACAGTTCTCGAGCAAAGAGTCGAGCATCGAGGCACGCTGCGCCGCTCTCGCGCCTGAGAACGAACACGCATGAGCGTGTGCATGCGTCAGGGCGTCGAGTTGGCGGGGACCAGGCGCGCGAGCGTCGAGGTCCATTGATTACCGGCGGGAGTCGTGCGCGCGATGCCCCGCACCATGTCGTCGGTCGAGATGGTGGCGCCGTAGAAATCCTTGTTGGCATCTCGGTCGACGCGCAAGGACGCGCCTTCGAGCGACAGTCCAGCGAAGAGCCCTTTGGCGCGTGAGTACGCCAGGATCTGCGCGTTGAGCGACGCATCCGTCGAGGCTTCGCCCTGCCGCCCGACTGGACCGGCTGCCACCGACGCGTTCGCGCCGAGCTTGAACTCGTTGTCGAGCAGCTCCTTCACACCCTCTCGATTCATGACGAGCAGCACGAGATCGACCGACTGCACGCCGATCTGCCAGCCGATGCTGCCGCCGGTCAGCGCGATGAAGCCGGGCGCGCTCCAGCGGTTGTTGGCGCGATCGCGCACGCTCATCACGCCACGGCCGTGCTGCGCGCCGATGATGAACCCGCCCTTGACCAGCGAGGGGATGACGACGATCGCTTCGGCGCGGTCGAGGATGTGCTCCGGAATGCCCTGATCGGGCGCGCGGACGAGCGTTTCGAGCACCGCCACCGCGTCGGTGACGCGCTTCTGTTCGTTGGTTTGCGCAACGGCAATGATGGGCGATGCCAGCAGCGTCAGCGCCAGCAGCGGCGCCGTCGATGTGAGACGCAGGGACGTACGCATTGTAAAGACCTCCACGGGATGCGACCGACGTTGATCTAGCTGACGCTGAGTACGGTGACGGACGGTGTGAACGTATAGGAGCCGCTGCCGGTCGCGCGGAACGACTGCTCGGTGTTCAGGCCGATCCGCATGGTCGTATCGGTGCCGGTCTGGACGGTGAACTCCCGCGAGAGCACGATCTCGCCAGGGCTGAGCGCCACCGCCGCGGTGCGCCCGCTCGGCGTGCGGAAGTTCGCCGCGCAGATGTCGACCCCGGGGCTGTCGAGATAGAGCGTGGCGCTCTGAATCTGCACCCGCACCTCGGTGTACCGACCGGCGGGGAGAGGCCCCACGGCAATCTCGCCGTCGACCGACTGCAGCTTCTTCAGATCACAGGTGAGCTGCGTGGCGTTGCCGGGCAGCGCGACGTCCGTGAAGTCGCTGGGTGAGCGTAATGCGCGCACGCGGCTGAAGGTCACCGCGAGCACCTGGCCGGACGCGAACGAACTGGCATTGAGACGCAGGTTGAACTGGGGGCCGTTCGACGATGACGGCGACGACGGTGAGTCGTCGCACGCCGCCGCCATGAATGCGATGGCGACGAACAGGATGGCCCTCGAGATGGTCTTCATATCCCAGCCTCCTCGGCCCGTTCAGTTCACGCTGAGGATCGTGATCACCGGGCTCATCATGTAGCGTCCGTTGCCTGTGGCATGGATCGACCCGTCGCCGTCGAAGTCGATGAGCATCGTCACCGCACCGGTCGTGGGAGCGTCGAACTCCCGATTGAGCCGCACTTCTCCCGAGGGGATGTCGAGCGTGCTGTTGGCTCCCGCCGGCGGCGTGATCGACGAGGCGCACGCGGCGCCGGAGGATGCGTTGTCGAAGAACAGCGTGGCGCTCTGGACGACCAGCCGTATCTGCGTGTAGTGGCCGGCTGGAAGGGCTCCCGATCCGAGGATGTCCTCGGACGTCTGGAGCTTCTTCAGGTCACAGGTTCGCGACGTGGCGGCGTTGATGAACGGCACCACCGTCCAGTCCGTGTCCGTCCGGTGGGCGTGCACCGACGAGAACGTGACGAGCACGGCTTTGGCGTCGGTGAACGGCGTGTCGCGAAGGCGGAGATTGAAGTTGCCGCCCGAGAGCGACGGCGATGACGGTGAGTCGCTACAGGCGACGGTGACGACGGCAACCACAGCCGCGATGGCCAAGGCACGCACGTTCTGCATTCGATCCTCCAGAGCTGGAGGATCGTGCAAGCCGATTGCCAGCGCCAGCTCGACGGGACGGTTCTACGCTGGTGCGCGATCGCAGGCGGTTTCGAGGAAGTCCGCGGCACACCGCCAGGTCTCGTCGTCCATGGCATAGCACGACGCCATGTAACGACGCATGGCGGGCGTCCACACGGTCCGGCTTCGCCACGTCGCGATCAGCTGGTTCATGATTTCGCGATCGCCGCCGCATTCGGCATCGAGGATCGCCTTCCAGCGTTCCACCAGCCCTTGCGCCACCGGTCCAGCCGGATCCTCGGCCAGGGCCGCCGCGCAGTCGCGGTAGAGCGCGATGCGGGCATCGCTCACGCGTGCCGGCGCCGTCTGTCCGCGCCGTTCGCGCTCGAGCCGCTCGGCTTCCCAACGTTCCCACAGGACGGTGTTCACGAACCGCGTGGCGCGGTCCACCTGGTGCTCGGCCAGCCGCGCCTGCATCCATGCCGGCCAGCGCCCGCGATCGGCCCAGGCCTTGCGCAGGCCGGTCCGGACGGCGCCGACGCTGGTCTCCGCTTTGTCCAACGCCAGCCAGCGGTCGCCGAGCGCCTGCGCGTTCTCGGCCATCGGGTCGGGCGACGCCTCGGCGTCGAGCAGTGCGTTGACGTCGCGATAGAGATCGCGCCACGCCTGTGACGGCCACTGTTCGTAGTGGCGGCGCCAGCCGTCCCACACGTCGTCGCTGTAGTACTTCCGCATCTCGTCGATGCTGTCCTGCATGCCAATCACCTCGATGAGCGCGTCGAGCGCCGCGTCGCCACCCGACGAGGATTCGAGCCCGGCTTCCGCGGACTCGAGCGCGCGAATGGCGCGATCGAGATGCCGCCGCCGTTCTTCCAGCACGTGCCGCTGCTGGCGCAGCGTGAGCTGCAGCGGCGGGGCGCCTGGGCCGAGCAGCTCGCGAATCCGGCGCAGCGGCAGGCCGAGAGCGCGCAGCGCCAGGATCTGCCGCAGCTTGGTCAGGTCCGCCGTGACGTAGGACCGGTAGCGCGACGCGGTGCGCGGCGGCGTCAGCAGACCGATGCGGTCGTAATGGTGCAGCGCCTTGACGGTCACGCCGGCCAGCGCGGCGAATTCATGAACGGTGTAGCCCCGGGTGGTCACCGGTGCGATCGTGCGCTCTCACCCAAGGGGAGAGTCAAGGCGGGTCAGTATCCGCTGCATCAGCACCAGATCGAGCCAGCGCCCGAACTTGAAGCCGACCTGCCGCAGGTGCGCCACTTTCGCGAAACCCAGACGCTCGTGAAAGCGGATCGACGCCGCGTTGTCGGCGTCGATGCCGGCGATCATCACGTGCATGCCGAGCGCCGCGGCGCGGTCGAGAAGCGGCGCCATCAGCGCCGCGCCCACGCCCTGGCCGCGGCGGTCGGCGCGCACGTGCACGCTGTGCTCGACGGTGAAGCGGTAGCCGGGCCAGGGCCGGAAGCCGCCGAACGCGGCAAATCCCACCACGGCGCCGCCGTCGGTGGCCACGAGCACCGGCTGCCGCTCGGCCTGCCGCGCCGCGAACCACGAGCGCCGGTCTGCGAGTGTGGCCGGCTCGTCTCGGTAGATCGCCGTGGAGGTGGCGACGACGTCGTTATAGATGTCGAGGATGGCGGGGAGGTCGTCCTCGTGCGCCTCGCGGATCTCGAGCATGGCTCGATCCTAATCTCCGACCCGTCCTACGCAGACATGACGGCATCGGATTCGTGCCGGCGGGGCAGCCGCAGGGTGGCGCGCGTGCCGGGCCGATCCGGCCGGTTGGCGAGCGTCAGCGTGCCGCCGTGCGCTTCGGCAATCTGACGGCTGAGGGCGAGGCCGATGCCCGAGCCGCCAGGCTTGGTCGTGAAGAACGGGACGAACAGGTTGGCCGTGCTGGGGAGGCCCGGCCCCTCGTCGTCCACGCGGATCTCGACCCACTCCTCGGTCAACGTCCACGCGGCCGACACGGCGCCGCTGGTCTCGAGCGCCGCGTCCACGGCGTTGCGCGTGACGTTGATGAGCAGCTGTTCGAGCTGATCGGCGTCGGCGTCCACCACCACCGCCGGACCCTCGACGAGCGCGATCGGCTTCCGCGACTCGAGCGACGCCACCCGCCGCACGAGCAGCGCCAGGTCCGTGCGGACGCGCTGCGGCGGCGGCAGCCGCGCGAGCCGGGCGTAGGCGCTGGTGAAGCGCCCGAGCGCATCGGAGCGGGCCGCGATGATGCTCAACCCGTGCGACATGTCGTCGCGCCAGTCGGACGGGAGCGGGTCGCGGCCGAGCAGCGATTCGAGGCTGCCCGCGATCGACTTGATCGGCGCGAGCGAGTTGTTCAGCTCGTGACCGATGACGCGGATCAGGCGCCGCCAGGCTTCGCGTTCCTGCTCACGCAGCGGCTGGCTGAGATCCGACAGCGCCAGCAGGTCGTGGGGGGAGCCGCCCTGGAAGAAGCGCGTGCGCCGCACCTCCCATCGGCCGCTGCCGCCGGCAAAGGTCAGGTCCTGCAGCGTGGCCGGCGTCTGCAGGGCGCTCTGCAGCCCGAGCGCATCGGCGGATCGCCCGACCAGTTCGGGCTCGGGCAGGCCGAGCAGGCGTGCGCCGTAGCGGTTCACGAGCACCAGGCGCTGCCGTCCGTCGAAAGCGAAGATGGCGACGTCGATTTCGGCCATCACCGCGTGCAGCAACGCCGTGGCTTCCTGCGCGCCCAGACGCTGGCCGCGTAGCGTATCGGCGAGCGTGTTGATCTCGAACATCACGTGCTCGAGCGGGTCGCTGCCGCCGCCCGTACGCGCGCGGATGGAGAAGTCGCCCTCGCGCAGCGCCGCGAGCAGGTTGGAGATCGTCTGCAGCGGGCGCGCCACGTGCCGGCGCGCGAAGATGGCGAGGCCCAGCCACACCGCCATCATGGCGACGATCGCCGACAGGCGTACGGTGAGCGGCCACGGCTGCGCGTGCAGGAAGAGCGTGGCGAGCGCGACGGCTGGCGCGCCGCCGGCCAGCGCCAGCGCCAGCACGCGCCGATCGTGGGACAGCATGACCGGATTCTACGAGGGGCGGTGCCGTTCGAGACGGCGATACAGCGCCGATCGGCTCAATCCCAGCGCCTTGGCGGCGTGGCTCACGTTGCCGTAGCGGGACATCGCCTTGCGGATGAACAGCGCCTCGATGTCCTCGAGGCTCATGTCGTCGAGCCGATCCTCGATGGGCGTGCCGCGCCGCAGGCCGAGGTCGGCCGCCTGAATGGCTTGCCCCTGCGCCATCAGCACCGCGCGCTCCACGGCGTGATCGAGCTCCCGCACGTTTCCCGGCCAGGGATGCTCGTGCAGGAGGCCGAGGGCGGCGGGTTCGAAGGTGCCGATCGGCTTGCGGTATTTCTGCGCGTGCACGTTCAGGAAGTGCACGGCGAGTCGCGAGATGTCCTCGCGCCGTTCGCGCAGCGGCGGCAGGTGCACCTCGATGGTGTTCAGACGGAAAAGCAGATCCTGGCGGAAGCGCCCGGCCGTGACCTCGGCGTGCAGGTCGGCGTTGGTGGCCGAAATGAGGCGCACGTCACCGCGGCGCGTGCGCGACGACCCGAGTCGCTCGAACTCGCCGGTCTCGAGCACGCGCAGCAGCTTCTGCTGCTGTCCGAGCGGGACGTTCGCGATCTCGTCGAGGAAGAGCGAGCTGCCGTCGGCGAGCTCGAAGCGACCGACCCGGTCCTGCCGCGCGTCGGTGAAGGCGCCCTTCACGTGGCCGAAGAGCTCACTTTCGAAGACGCCTTCGGACACGCCGCCGGCGTTGATGGTCACCATCGGCCGCGACGCGCGCGGCGACACGGCGTGCAGCGCCCGCGCCACCAGGCTCTTGCCGGTGCCGTTCTCGCCCGTGATGAGGACGTTGGCGTCCGACGGGCCGACGCGCGCGATGATCTGCAAGACGGGCTGCATCGATGCGGCGTCGGCAATCAGTCCGCCCATGCCGTCCGCATCGCCGGTGCGTGTGTGCGCTTCCAGCCGATCCGCCCGGCGTATGGCGCGTCCGAGTTCCACCTGCGTGCGGATGATCGCCTGCAGCCGTTCGTTGTTCCAGGGCTTCTCGACGAAGTCGCGGGCGCCGCGGCGCATCGCCTCGACGGCCAGGTTCACCGAGCCCCACGCCGTCATGACGACCACCGGCAGCGAGGCGTCGAGCTGCTGAATCTGCCGCAGCAGGTCGAGCCCCTCGGCGCCAGACGTCGTGTCGCGGGCGTAGTTCAAGTCGATGAGCACCGCGTCGTATTCGCGATCGCCCAGTGCGGTGACGACCGCGGCTGGGGATTCCACGGCGTCGATCAGGTAGCCGTCGGCCTTGAGGAGCAGGCGGAGCGCTTCGAGGACGTCGCGCTGATCGTCGGCGATGAGGAGACGGGGTGGAGGTGTCGGCATCGCCTACGACGCTTCGATGAATCCGTCCCGCAGCCGGATGACGCGGCTGCCGTACGACGCATTGGTCTCCGAGTGCGTCACCTGGACGATCGTCGTGCCCTGCTGATTGAGCTGCCGGAAGAGCTCCATGATCTCCTGCGCCTGCCCGGAGTGGAGGTTGCCGGTGGGTTCGTCCGCCAGGATCACGGCGGGGCTCGCCACCACGGCGCGGGCCACGCCTACGAGCTGCTGCTGGCCGCCCGAGAGCTGCGACGGATACAGATCCTTCTTGGCCACGATCCCGAACTTGTCGAGCACGTCAGCCACCAGGCTCTGGCGATCGCTCTTCTTCACGTCGCGATAGGAGAGCGGCAGCTCGATGTTCTCGTAGACGGTCAGGTTGTCGAGCAGGTGATAGCTCTGGAAGACGAAGCCGATGTGCCGCTTCTGGAGCGCCGAGCGTTCCTTGGCCGGCAGCTTGTGAATCGGCTGCCCCATGAGCGTGTATTCGCCGCTCCAGGCGCTGTCGTGCAGCCCGAGGATGTGCAGCAGCGTCGATTTGCCCGCCCCCGACGGCCCCATGATCGAGACGAACTCGCCGGGCGTGATGTCGATCCCGATGCGGCGCAGCACGAACGTCTGGCCGGCGCCCACTGGAAAGGACTTCTCGACTCCACGCAGGGACATGAGGGCCGCGCCCGGCGTGGCTTCCCACGGCTCGGCCACGCTGTCGACAGATCGCTTGAAGAACATGAGGCAGCTCCGCCGCGATCATGTATCAAGCGGTGTGCCGCGCAAACTGCGTGATATCAGGCCGGAATCGCCCGCCCTCGTTCGCTTGTGGGACTGAACGTCCCGGATTCGAACAGGCTTGCCGCGCCGTAGCCCGAAGGGCGAAGGCGGGCCAACCCTGGCCGCCTGACCGCCGTCCAACGGCCGGAGGGATCGATGCGATTCAGCGACGTGGCCATGGACGTGCGGTTCGCGACCCGGCAGCTACGCCGGGCGCCCGGCTTTGCGGCGATCGTGGTGGCGACGCTGGCGCTCGGCGTCGGCGCCAACAGCGCCGTCTTCGCGCTGGCCGACGCCGTGCTGCTGCGGCCGCTGCCGTTCTCGGAGCCGGAGCGGCTGGTCATGGCCTGGGAGCGGCGGGGTCCCGTGGGGACGACGATGCCCTCGCCCTTCGAATACCGCGCCTGGGCGGCACGGGCCCGGTCGTTCGACGCGCTCACGGTGTTTGCCGCGGGCGGCACCGTCACGATGGCCGGCACCGACGGCCTCGCCGTGCTGGTCCCCTCGATGACCGTCAACGTGCGATTCTTCGACGTGCTCGGCGTGCCGCCGCTCATGGGCCGCACGTTTCAGGATGCCGACGTGACACCGTCGCCGACCGCCATCGTGGTGAGCGAGAGCCTGTGGCGCGGCCGCTTCGGCGCCGATCCCGCCATCGTCGGGCGCTCGGTGCGGCTGGCGGGACGCGCCATGACGGTCATCGGCGTCGTGCCCTCGCGTGCGCAGATCGTGCCGCCAATGGCCGCCGGGGGCACGTCCGGCGGGGTGCCGACCGAGATCTTCACGGTGGGATCCTTCGACGCCCGCGGCGGCGATCGCGCGCACTTCGTCCACGTCGTCGGCCGTCTCCGTCCTGGCGTGTCCGTCGAGGCCGCGCAGCGCGACATGGATGGCATCGCTCGTGACCTGGCGCGGGAGTCGAGCACGCAGACCGGCCACGAGATCCTGGTGCAGCCGCTGCGCGACGCACTCATCGGCACCGAAGTGCGGCGGACGTCGGCCGTGCTGCTCGGCGTCGTCGGCTTCCTTCTGGTGATGTGCTGCGCCAACCTGACCAACCTGCTCCTGGCGCGGACGGCCGAACGCGCGCGCGAGCTCGCGCTGCGGTCGTCGCTCGGCGCGGCCAGGCGCCGTCTTGCCGTGCAGCTGCTGACCGAGAGCCTCACGCTGGCCCTCCTCGGCGGCGCGGCGGGCGTGGCGGTGGCGGTCGGGGTTCTGCGCGCGGCGGGCACGCTGATCCCTGCGGGCCTGCTGCCAAATGCGCTGACCCTGTCGTTCGACGGCCGCGTCGCGATCTTCTGCGGCGTGGTGACGCTCGTCGTCGGCGTGCTCTTCGGACTCGCGCCGGCGTGGCAGGCCACAGGCATGTCGCTGGCGCACGTGGCGGGCACCGGGCGCACCAGCCGTCGCATTCGTGCCCTGAGCGGGGCGCTCGTGGCGGCCGAAGTGGCGGCCGCGGTGCTCGTCGTGAGCGGATCGGGCCTGCTGCTGCGCACGTGGTCGGCGCTCGAACGCATCGATGCCGGCTATCGCGCCGCAGACCTGCTGACCGCGACCGTCAATCTGCCGTTTCCCGCCGGCCCGGTGGCGCCCTATCCAGATGGCACCGCCGTCCGGCAGTTCCAGGCGCGTCTCGAACGCGAGCTGGCGCGCGAGCCGCGAGTGCGCCAGGTGGCGTGGGGCAGCGCCGTGCCGCTCGACGGGGGATGGTTCGGGCAGCCGATCCGCGTCGCCGGCGCGCCACCACGCCCCGACGGTCTCGCCGACATTGCGGCGTATCACATGGTCAGCCCGTCGTACTTCGAGACGCTTGGCGTGCCGGTGGTGCGAGGCCGAGTATTCACCTCGCTCGACTCGGTGAGCGGCGCCGCGGTTTGTGTGGTGAGCGAGGCGTTTGCGCGGAAATACCTGGGCACTCGTGAGCCCCTCGGCATGCGCATCGAAGTGCCGTTGATGGCGTTTGGTCCGCCGCAGCTCGTGTCGCGCGAGATCGTCGGGGTCGTCCGCCAGATCACGACCAGGCCCGGCGAACCGGAGCCGGCACCGCAGATCTACGTGCCGGTCGATCAGAACGCCTGGTGGTCGTCGTCGTTGCTGGTGTCACCGCGACAGGGTGACGCCGAGGCGCTGACGCCGATGGTGCGAGCGGCCCTGGCGCGCGTCGATCCCACGCTGGCGCTGCGGCAGCCGCGCACCATCGCGCGCGTGGCCTCGGAGGCGACGGCGCGCCCACGCTTCCGTGCCGTGCTGGTGTCGGCCTTCGGCGCGCTGGGGCTGGTGCTGGCCATGGTCGGCATCTTCGGCGTGCTGGCCCACGCGGTCGGTCAGCGCACGCAGGAGCTGGGCATCCGCATGGCGCTCGGCGCGCGTCCCCGGCAGGTGATTGCGATGGTCGGCGCGTCCGTGGCGCGGAGCGTGGGCGCCGGCACGATTGCGGGTCTGGTGCTGGCGGCGATGCTCGCGCGATCGATGCAGACGTTCCTGTTCGGCGTCGATCCGATCGATCCGATCACGTTTGTTGGCGCGGGGGTGGTGCTGGCGTTGACCGCGGCCGCCGCGGCCGCGGTACCGTCCCTTCGGGCCGTGCGCGTCGATCCCGTGACGGCCTTTCGCAGCGAATGATTCATGGGCCACCTGAAGGCGGCTCCCACGTACGCCACGTAGAGGCGGACCTTCAGGTCCGCCTAGTTATCGCGCAGCCCCTCGGCTGGACTTGTTCGACTGGCGCGCCATGCGGGCACCGCGCTCGCCAGCAGCGCCGCCAGCAGGAGCAGCAACGCCGCCCCGGCGAACGAGGGCGGGTCCGACGCGCGAACCTCGAACAGCACGTCGGGCAGCCATCGTGCCGCTACGAGCGCCGCTCCCGTGCCCACCGCAATTCCGATCCCGGCAAGGCGCAGGGCATCGCCGACGACCAGCCGCTGCAGGCGCGCCGGGGTGGCGCCGAGCGCCGCGCGCACGCGAAGTTCGGCGCGCCGCTGCTGCACGGATGTCGCTGTGACGGTGAACACACCGAACGTGGAGAGCAGGAGCGCCACCGTTCCAAACGCCGCGCCGAGCGACGCCGCGAAGCGCGGCCGGGCCAGCGGCGCCTGGCGCAGGTCGTCCAGCGGCTGCACCGCCATCACGTCCACCGTGGGATCGACGTCGTGCACGGCGGTTCGTATCACCGCCGCGGTGTCCGCCAGCGGAGCCCGCGTGCGCACCACCAGCGATTGCGCGGCCACCAGCAGCTGCTCGGCGGGAACGTAGAGCACCGGCCGCTGCACGGCCAGATCACGGTAGCGCGAGGCGTGTGTGACGCCAACCACTGTCAGCCACGGCGCCGCGCTGTCCGCCTG
>Ga0068859_100003623_pt1 | contig 15746 bp, 12 predicted proteins | sample KBSSwiS22_FD_66585 | JGI IMG/M metagenome (GOLD analysis project Ga0068859, IMG submission 66585) | Switchgrass rhizosphere microbial communities from Kellogg Biological Station, Michigan, USA - KBS Switchgrass S2-2 | ecosystem: Host-associated > Plants > Roots > Rhizosphere > Soil ...
ACCTGCCGCGCGCGACGTGGCTCACGTTTCGTCGTACGTACTCATCGTGGTCGCACGACAAGAATGTCCCCGGCAAGGTCATCGCTCAGTTGATGGGACACGCGAACGTTGACACGACGCTGAACGTCTACACGCAAGTGCTCGACGGCGCGCTTCGAACAGCTGTCGAGAAGATCGGGACCGAATTGTTCACGATTGTTCACGAATCGGAAGGGGCTGATGCCGTTGGCGTGGCAAATCGTTGAGGAAATTTTGGCGCGCCCTGCAGGACTCGAACCTGCGACCTCCTGGTTCGTAGCCAGACGCTCTATCCAGCTGAGCTAAGGGCGCGATGGAGGGCGGGTCTTTTTAGACCCGCCATGTCGGTGGATCAGACCCGCCACGTGTATGGAGTGCCTCTTCGAGCGGGCACAAACGAGAACTATAGCATGTGGCTAGAGCGTGTTCAGTAGCGTGAAACCGTACTCTTGTGCGCGATTCACCGCGACAACGCCGGCGGCAACCATGTGGCCGTTCGGTATGAGATTCGCGACGAGTTCCTTGTAGACCGCGTCGCCATTCCCCTTCGTGGCCATCGCAATCTGCCCGGCGAAGAAGTGCGTCGCCATGTCGCAGACAGCAAACCGCGTCCCACGCTTGACCACCGAATCGATCGTGCTGCCGAGATTCGGGAGTGCCATTCCGTAGGCGGCTGAATTCAGCAGATTCGTAGACGGCGCCTGCTTCGTCTTCGGATCCGTGAACTCGATCATCATGCTCAGCACACTGCCGTACTTCTTCCAGATCGCATCGTTATAGGCAAACGGCGTCGCGAAGTGCCGCATGCAGGCGATCACGACGACGTCGGGCTCGCCGAGGGAGTACCCCGACTTGTTCGCTTCGTACAGGTTGTTGGCGTAGAGGATCGCTTCTCCCGCCCCGCGCGGCGTCGAGGCGTCGATGAAGGTGCGATGCTTTCCGGCGATCGCGTCCAGCCACGCGTCCTGCTGATGGCGCGCGGGCTGAAAGCGTCCGCCGCCGGCTGTGGTCTGTGCGGACGATGGTCTCGAGCCCAGTGCGACGCCGACAGCCGCGACTCCCAACCCCGACATCACTGAGCGGCGCGCCTTTATGTGCTTCGTCATAAGCTGCTCCTTCTCGTTGGTAAAGGACGCGAATGGGTTGATGTATCCTACCCGGAATTTTTCGACTTTAAGGCTCAAGGTTGCCTTGGAGCCTCGAGCCTGGAGCCCTCAAAAAAATGCGCATCAGGGCTGTCGTGTTCGCTGTCTGCGCGCTCGTTGCCTTGCGGATGCCGGTCATCGGCATGGCGCAAGCGCCCGGCGGCGCGCAGCCGCTCGTCGGGACGTGGCTCCTTTCCGCGCTCGAGCGCGCAACGCCCGGTCAGCCGCTGACGAGGGTCATGAACCCCGTCGGAATGTTGATCCAATCGGCCAACGGATACGTCCTGCACATCGTGTCGCAGTCCGCACGGCCGGCAACGCTCAGCGCCGCCGAACAGTTCATGACCTACCGCGCGTTCTGGGGAACCTTCACGGTCGATTCCGCGGGCGGCAAAGCCATGTATCACATCGATGGCGACCTCGATCCCGGGCGCAAGGATCAACGTTTCACCAGCACATTCGAGCGCAAAGGCACGCAGCTCGTGATGACAGATCTCTCCGCTGAGGGTCAGCCCGTCCAGCGAACCACGTGGGAACGACTCCCCGAGCTCGAAGCGCTGCCGGAGTATCAGGAGCCGGTCGTCGGAATCTGGCAATGGACGGGCGCGGGTCTCTATAACGCCGCAGGTCAGAACGTCCGTCCCGCGTATCGCGATCCGAGCATCATCGTTTATACGCCCACCGGGCACATGGCGGTGCTGTATCTGCCGGCTCCCGGCCGCAAACCGTTCGCAGCGCCGACTCCGACCGTCGAAGAAGCGCGCGCGGCCTGGCAAGGCTCGGTGTCGTACTTCGGCACCTACATCGTCCAGCCGAAAACGCGGACGATGTTTCATTACCAGATGAGCGCCGCGAACCCGACCGCGGTCGGCGGCTGGTTCATGCGCAATTTCGAAGTCAACGGGCCCGACGTGAAGCTCATATTTCCGCCGACAGCGCTGGACGGCCAGCAAGTACGCAACATGCTGACGTTGAAGCGGCTCGCGGGCGTGAGGGAGATGTGGCCCGAGTTTCGGCGTTGATGATCGGTGCGAAAGGTGCGAGGAGCACTGGAGGAGTTATGACGCATAGAACGTTCGGCTTACTACTCGCTTCAGTGGTGCTGCTCGTCCCGGGACTGCGGGCTCAATCGACCGAACAGCAGATCATTGCGGATGCTGCCGTGGCGCTCGGCGGACGTGAGCGCATCCTGGCCGTGAAAACGCTCGTCGTCCAGGGCGGTGGCCACGACCTGAATGTCGGTCAGTCTCTCCGCTATGACGAGCTCGGACTGCAGTCCGACGTCTGGCAGATTCGTGACTACAGGCGGATGTACGACCTGGCGAACGGTCGCGCCCGCTTCGAGGTTGTCCGCGCCTCGCAGTATCCGTACTACCAGGGTGTCGGCGCGGACCGCGTCGTACAGGGCCTCGACGGCGACATCGCGTTCAACGTCGCGGCCAACGGCAATGCGAATCGCGTCTTCGGAGGCCAGGCGAACGCGCGCCGCGTCGAATATCTGCGCCATCCGTTGACGCTGGTGCGCGCGTCGCTCGCTCCGTCAGCAAAGCTGTCGAACGGCCGCACGCAGGGCGCCGACCGGCTCGTCGATGTCACGACTGGTGGCGTCACGCTGACGCTCGGGATCAACAGCACGACCAAGCTTCCGTCGCGCATCATTCAGATGACCGACAGCCCGACGATGGGCGACACGGCGGTCGAAGCGCAATTCGGCGAATACCAAGTGATCGGAGGCGTTCAGTTGCCGGCACGCATCAGCACGCGGACGGATCGGTGGCCGAGCGCCGACGTGCGGCTCCTGAGCCAGAACATCGATGGTGACGTGGGGAGTCTCGCGGCGCCCGCGAACGTCCGCTCAGCCGCGCCGCCTGCGCCACCCGCTCCACCGACGACGACCGCACGCGAGGTTGCGAAGGGACTGTGGTACGTCGAGGGGACGACGCACAAGAGTTTGCTCGCCGAGTTCTCGGATCACATGCTGCTGATCGAGGCGCCCAACGACGAGCGTGTGCGCGCCGTCCTCGCCAAGGCGAAGGAACTGCGGCCGAACAAGCCTGTGACGAAGCTGCTGGTCACCCATCATCATGGGGACCACACTGGCGGCGTGCGGCTCGCGGTTGCCGAAGCCGGCATTACTGAGATCATCACGCACCGAAGCAATGTCGCCTATCTCAACGACGTCCTGTCGCGGCCGCATACCATCAACCCCGACGACCTCGCAAAGAAGGGAAACGTGAAGCTGCCGAAGATCACGGCGATCGACGACACCGGCGTGCTGCGCGATTCGATGATGACGATCAACATGTTCCACATCCGCGACAACTCGCACGCGGATTCGATGCTGATGCTCTATTTCCCGAACGGGAAGATCGTGACACAGCCTGATATCTACATGCCGAACGACGCGCGGAACGTCCTCCCGGGCGAGCCGCTGGGCCACGCCCCATGGCTGCAGAACCTGGCGGGGAACATCAATCTGCGGAAACTCGACGTCGAGTACCACGCGCCGATTCATGGCGACTATGTCACCAATAAACAGTTCCTCGACTCGTTGATCTTCATGACGCAGTTTCTGCCGGGCAGTAAATCGACGAATTGATATCAGGTCCGGCTAAAGCCGGACCCCACCGATCATCCCGGCCGATCCTCGCTGGATCGTCAAGTGACCATCACCGGCCAGCATCCGGCAACCTGCATCTTCGTCGGCGACGGCGGTTCGAACCTTTTCGATCAACGCGGGACTGGCAGCCTCGACGGTGACACCGGGCCACGGCGCCCGATTCGTCCTTCGCGACGCCGCCGATGGTCCCACTGGAAGACTCTGTGGGTGACTGCTTGATGCGAAAAGCACGAACACGAGAGCGAGCACGGGAAAACCCATGGTCGCTTCCGGATTGACAAACGGTTTGATATAAGCGAGCGTCACCGATGCTGGAGGGGGTTCCGCAAATGCGTAGTCTGGTGTTGGGCATCCTCGGCGTGGCCATCGTCTTTGCGGGTGACGGATTCGCGCAGACCAGTTCGCCGGATGGTTGGCTCAATCCTGACTGGAACAAGCCTGCAATCACCGCCGCGAACCGGAAACCGGCTCCGCGCCGAAGCCTTGCGGGGATGTGGGCGCCGGCCGAAGGTCCGGGCGCCGGCACGCAAGCGCAGGGTGTGCAGCTGAAACCGAACAACGGAAGGCCGGAAAACGAGCTGCCCTACACGCCGTACGGTCTGCAGCTGTATCGGTCGCATCACGCGCTCGAAGGTAAGGACGCCGTGCTGCCCGCCCAGGACAACGATCCGCGCAACCGCTGCGAACCGCTCGGCGTGCCGCGGTCCAACCACTACAACATCAGACTGACCCAGTTCTTCCAGGACGAATACAAGATGGCCATCCTGTATCACTACGACAATCGGTGGCGCATCATCTGGACGGATGGTCGGCGGCTGCCGAAGCTCGTGGACGGCGGCGTTGAGATCGGCGGCGAGCTTCGCGAACCTCGCTTCTTCGGGTATTCGGTCGGCCGATGGGTGGACGATTACACGTTCGAGTCCCAAACGATTGGCGTGATGCCGGACGATCGCGTCTGGCTGGATTCCACGGGCCGTCCGATCAGCGAGAAAGCACGCATCACGGAGACGTTTCGGCGCGTGGACTATGACACGCTCGTGTGGTCGGAGACGATTGACGATCCAAAGGTGTATACGCGGCCGTGGGAGGCCATGCGGATGACGTTCCGCCTGCACGATCCGCGCACCGACGTGCAGGAGTATTACTGCTCACCATCCGAGCAGGAGAACTACAACAAACTGTTTGGCGCCGACGCAGGCAGCAAGGGGGCACCATGAGAGCACGGCGTGTCATTGTCTCGATTGCAACAGTCGGATTGCTCGTTCAGGCTCCGCTGATTGCTCACCATGGCGCAGCGGCGTACGACGTCGGAAAAAAAGTAGTCCTGAAGGGGACAGTGAAGGAGTGGATCTACTCCAATCCTCATTGTCTGCTCACCCTCGAGGTCAAAGGTGAAGACGGTCAGGTTGTGCGATGGATCGTCGAAGGGCAGGCGCCGAACGTCGTCTTTCCTGCCGGCTACCGGAAGGACACGTTCACGTTCGGCGATGAAGTGACCGTTACGGTGGAACCGGTGAAGAACGGTCGCCCGTTGGGACGAATTCTCGCGGCTGTCACGGCCGACGGTCAGACGCTCGGCGCCGCGAGCTCAGGGTTCACGACGCAGACCCTGCCATAGTGTAGGGGCCGGCTTCAGCCGGCCCATCGTCCCTAATTCGTGGCCGCCGCGCTGACGAACTTCGCGAAATCGGCCCACGGATACGTGCGCCCGCCGTGGATGGGCGCGATGGTCTGCACGTCGAGCTTGAGCCGCTGCACGTTGTTGTAGAAGGTCCGCGCCGCCGGCGCAACCGCGGTCGGCAGCGCCGCGCCCTGCGCGGGCGGCGTGAACAGATCGGCTTCAACGACGATCCGCTCCTTGGGCATATACGCCATCAGCATCCCCTGCGCGTGCTGGAGACCCTGGACGTTGTAGATCTCCATCACCTTCGTCCCGTCGGTGAGCACGTACTTCTGGCCGACCTTCTCGAACGTGTAGCCCTCGGCCACTTCCTCGGGTGGCGCGAGCGAAAGTCGATCCGGCTTCAACACCCACGGCTTCACCGTGAGGACCTCGGCGTAGTACGAGTGGTTGTTTTCCTGCAGCACGATCGTCACGCCTTCCTGTGCGACGTAGGCGCGGACGCCGCCGAGATGATCCCAATGGTGGTGCGTGCTCACGAGGTAGCGAATCGGCTTGTTCGGGATGAGTCTCTTGACTTCCGCGATCACCGCGAGTGAACGCTCCTCGTTGAGCGGCGCTTCGATCACGGTCACGAAGTCCCTGAACTCGACGGCCATGCTCGCGTGCGTGCCGCCGCCGACGTACCAGAAGCCGTCGGCGACCTTCGACGATTCGACGCGAACAGCAGGCATCGTCGCGGTGCGCGCCGCGTCGGGCACGACGGCGGCCGCGTTCGCCGGATTGACCTGCACATTGGCGATGGTGAGGCCGAACGAATTGTGCCCGCCGCTGACGTTCACGCCTTCGCCTTCGAGATCGTCATCGAGGTCGTGATGCTGGTGGAACGTGGTGGGGAACATCAGCCCGTTGCCGAAGTCCTTGTAGTTGGTGAGCACCAGCTCGTAGTAGAGATCGCCCACGACCGGATTCGGGAAGTACGTCTGAATCCGCTCGACGAGATTCCTGTCGTTGATCGCGCACTGCACACGATATTTGCCGAGGGCCATAAACGAGATCGCTCGGATGCGACCCTTGCCCTGCTCGTTGCGGGTGATGACGATCGGATTGGCGCCGGGCATCAGCGCGGCTTTGAGACAGCCGTGCGGCGTCAGCCAGATCTCGAGCTGCCGCTGCTCGGCATCGGCGGGCGCGGGAATCATCATCGTGCCGTTCATGTTCCATGCGACGTTGCCGCTGACGAACTGCTGCGTCCGCTGATCGCCGGCGAGCGGGTTCGTGATCGTTGGCGCATTTCCTCCGCCGGCGGGTCCACCCTGGCCGGTGCCCTGCCGCAACGTGTAATCGAGCTTCGACGATTTGGCGTCGTAATCGATCGTCCGCGTGTAGCTGACGATCTGATTGGCGGGCCAGTCGCTCGAAGGCGCGTAGTTCTGGCCGGGTGTGGCCACGTACCCGGTCGTGCCTGAGTAGGTGATCGACTTGACGTTGTCGGCGCCCATCGCGCGCACCGCCGCCTGCACAACCGTCCGGGCGTCCGGTTCCGCTTCCTGAGCGATGCCCGGCACCCGCACCATGGTCAGTAGCAGACCAACGACGAGAATCCACAGCCGTCCTCTCATACCGCCTCCTTTTTGCTGCGCTACCTTAGCGCGGCGTGCCGAACGGATCCACCGATTTGCGAAATCGCGGATATCGGCCCGTAAATGCCGAAGGGACGAGGCGAATCGGCTTCGAGCTGTGACACGGTGTCTCCGCGACGTGACATCCCGCCCCGCAGCCACAGATCGGCAAGTCGGCCGCTGCGGCCGTTTGGATCGACACGGCTGGCGGCGTTATTGCCTGCCGACCGGCCGTTCGCACTTTTTTCACAGGTCATTGGGCTTATTTAGGGGAACCGCCGCCTTATAATCCCGCTTCACCTTCGGCTTATGACATTGCTTCGACGGGTCGCCGTCATCACGGTGACGCTGGGCGTCTTACATCTGCAGGGTGCGCCGGCGCGTGCCCAGCAGCCCGACTTGTCGCTGGGGACAGACGCTGGCGCGCCCTTGGTCGTCATTCGATCGCAGTACCGGCGCCTCTCGTTCCCTGTGGACATTCGGCGAATCGCCGTGGCCGAGACGTCGATCGTGACAGCCGAACTCGTCACGAACCGCGAAGTGCTGCTGGCCGGACGCCAGACGGGGCGGACGACGATGGTCATCTGGTTTGCGAACAGCCAGGTGCGCGAGTTTCCCGTCGCCGTCCAAGCGGATCTGACGGTTCTCGAGCGCGCGTTGAAGGCGCTCAACCCGACGATTGAAGTCGAAAGCGCGCCCGACCGCGACGCGCTCGTGCTCACGGGCACTGTGCCCGATTTAAGGACCGCTCTCGACGCCGAGCGTTACACGCGAAACTATCTCGCGGCCGGAGGCAACGGCCGCGCCGCCGCGCAGCCAGTTATCGCGGCGCCTGCTCCCGATGTCAACGCAGCGCCGCAGCAGGGTGGCGCGCCCGCAAATCCTCAGGCCCAGACGGTGGCCTCGCCTCCTCCGCCCGCGACGCAGAACCAGGCGGGGGCGGGCGCCGTCATCAACCTGATCCAGGTGGTTGCCTTGCCGCAATCGCCGGAGCAGAAAGTCCTCGCGGCGATCCGCACCATCGGCGGCGAAAACGTGACCATCCGCCGAGTGCTCAAGGGAGAAGTCCCCGACGACGCGACAGACATTCTCATATTCGAAGGACGCGTGCCGAATCAGACCGCGTTGGTGAGGATTCTCACGCTTGCGGCGCAGTTGTTCACCGGCACCAACGTCACCGCTGCCGATGTTCGTGTCATCGCGGACGAATCGGGCGGGCTCACCGAGCAGATGCAGACACAGGCATCGCAAAGCCTGTTGGGTGGCGGCGCGACTTCTTCGTTGTTCGGCGGCTCGCGCGGGGCGAGGCTCACCAACGAGGTGCGCACCAATCTCGGCCGCGCCAAGGCGATCGAGGTGGCCGCCGGCCGGATTCTGTCCTTCATCGAAGTGACCGATCTGCCGCAAGTGCGGGTCGATATTCGGCTGGAGGAAGTGAACCGGACGAAGCTGCGGGCGTGGAATCCTAATTCAGCAATTCTGACGTCCGACTTCCGCCAGCCGTCGCTTAATCCCGCGCAGTCGGCTGTCACCGTGCAAGGCGATCAGGCCGCCCGTGTTGGAAGTCTGGGCGCGGCGATTCAAAACGTCTTCTCATTTCTCAATGGGGTTACGCTCAACCAGCTCCAATACTCTGGAGGGAGCCTCGCGGTCGACGCGGCATTCCAGCTGCTCGAGCGCGAGGGGATCTCGCAGAGCCTGTCATCACCGTCGCTCACGGTGCTGTCGGGGGAGTTGGCCCAGGTCCAAGTCGGCGGCGAGATTCCTGTGCCGACCGCTTTCGCTCCGGCGTTCGGGACGGTGACCACCCCCGGTGCTCCGGGAGCTGCCGCTGGGACCACGCCCGGGGTCTTCAGTTCGGTGGAATTTGTGCCGTTTGGGGTCCAGCTTCAGATTCGTCCATTGGTAGGGGACGACGGTACGATTACGCTGGACGTTCAACCCATGGTCGTCACCCCGGATGCCTTGCTGACGGATACTATCCGTCAGACCACGGGGACGGCGGTCGCGACCACCGCCTTCCAGACGCGTGCGTTGAGGACGAGCTCGCGGCTCCAGGACGGCCAGGCGCTGCTGATTGGAGGGCTGCTGTCGAAGAATACGTCGACCAATACGGCCTCGGCGCCCGGTGTCCGCGATACGCCGATTCTCGGCAGACTGTTTCAGAGCTTCAATCGCAACGACCAGGATACCGAGCTCGTCGTCATCGTGAACCCGGCCGTCATCCGGACGCCGGTGCCGAACGTTGCCATGTGGGGGTTTCCCGATCGGCACGAGCTGCTGCGGTCCGTGCTCTCAGAAACGCCCGGGACGCCAACGCAGTAATGCATAGTGGGCTCACGGCTCAGGGGCTTTGGGTACCGGAAGCCTGGAGCCTGCAGCCCGAAGCCAAGAAGACAGGGACAAGGAGAAGGTCATGTCGAAACGGATGCGGCGGTTCGTGCGGAATACGGCGGGCGCGGCGCTGGTTGAATACGCGCTGATCGTCGCCGGGGTGGCGCTCGTCGGCGCAGCGGCATTGTCGGTGTTTGGCAACAAGGTCACCGATCTGGTCGCCATGGCCGCCGCGATTATCCCCGGCGCTCACAGCGACACCAATGCGCCGATCGTCAGCGGGAAGATCATCGAAACGTCGCCGAATGCGAACGGATTCGATGAAGGTAACTCCGCCACGGGTATCGGCCTCGACGTCAACGCGATCACGCAGGCCAACGGGCAGAAGCGGCTCGGGGACAACATCGGCGGCGACGGGTCGCTGTCGTCGCTCGTCCTGGAAACCAAGAACAGATAAGGTCCAGGTGGCCCCCCGGGGGACCAGACGGCCACGCCGTGATCGCGGTGCCGCGCTGGTCGAATTCGCACTCGTGTCGTTCGCGTTGTACCTGATGCTCGCCGGAACCATCGAATTCGGGCGGCTCATGTTCGACGCCAACTCGCTGCAGGACGTGGCGCGCGTGGCCGCGCGTGAGCTGTCACTCGCACCGTTGCGAGCCAACGCCACGTTTGATTACGCGCTCTCATGCGACCCAGCCGCCGACGCCGCGAACTGTCTCGTTGACCTTCGCGCGCGCGTCTTCGATCCTGCCTGCCTGGTCGTGGATCTCAACGACCCCGCGGTTGCCCCCGATCCAGACGGGTATTTCGCCGCGATGCCGGTGGTGAACCGCACGATGCGCGCCTTGATGATCACCGAGCCAGCGCGGCCGAACATCTTGCGTTATGCCGGTGCGCTGATGGCCGACGAGAGCGGCGCGGCGTGCAGCGCGATCGGACCGAATGGGCAGGCATCCCCGACAGGGCTCACCGTCGGGATTCCGCTGGTGAACGAACGAGATCCGAACGGCGCCGAAACGATTACGTGGGTGCCGGTTCTTCAGGAGATTCGCGCAGCCCAGGATGCCGACTGCCCACTCCGCGGACCGTTCAGCCTCTTGTATCAACCGAACGCCGATGAGTGTGGTCCGTTGGCTGCCGATCCCGTGCCCGACCGTGGGTTGGCGGCGGTGAGAGTGAACTATCCGTACCAGGCCGCGGCACTGAGCGGCTTTCAGTCGCCTCCGCCGACCGACTTCGATCCGCTTCCGCCCAATGTTGCCAACTTCATCGTCGCCGACGATGGAAGCGTGCAGGCAACCAATGCAGCGCCGGGTGGGTTGCTCGACGACGGGGCCGTTGGTCCGTACGCGGGCCCCTACGGACTTGGCCGGCAATTCGCGCTGGCTGGCAGAACGGTGCGGCCGTTTCGAAAGCTGATTTCCGCACAGGCAATCTATCGACGCGAGGCGGTGGAATGAGTCCTGTTGCTCCGCGTCGTCCCGGGAGCCTGTCAACGATGTCCCGCCCGATGGTGGCGGCGACCGTGATCGTCTCCGCAATCGCCGTAGTCGTACTGCTCGCGGTGCTGGGCGTCCTCGATCTCGGGCGGTTCCGGTCGAACGAGCCTTCCACGGCCGGATTGATCGCGGTGCCGACCTCTGCCGTGCAGATTCCCGCCCACACGCGCATTCGTCGCGACCATCTCTGGGATCGCGCGAACGCCCGGATATCGGTGGTCTACCTGCCGCCACGCGCCGTTACCAAAGAGATGCTGCTCAACATCACGCAGATCATCGGCCGCGTGCTCGACTCCGAAAAAGAACCCGGGTACGTCTTCACCGATGCGGACTTTCTTCCCCGCGGGACGCGTGAAGGGCTCGTCGCGGGGATTCCAGCAGGAAAGCGGGCGATTCGAGTATCGGCCGATCGCGTCGAGGGTTTGTACGGTCTGAACGCGGGCGATCGGTTCGACATCGTCGCAACGATGCCCATCGACGCCGCCGCCGACGGGGGACGCCAGCTGAATTTCTCCGGACCGTACAGTCAGGAGATTGCGCTCGAGACGCAGTTGTCGAACTGGGACAAGCAGGCGACTGTTCGCGTCATCGTCCAGAACGCCGTCATCGTCGAGCCGATGATTGCCCGAGGCGTACCTGTGACGACGACGACCTCGGCTGCCCAGGCCGCGGCCGCACGTGCGCGCGCGGTTCAGGAAGCGGTGATCGCCGTCAATCCCACCGAAGTGGCGCTGCTGACCGAAGCCATGGCGGTCGACGCCAGACTATCGAGCATTCCGAGATCAGGTCGGCCTGATGATCCCGTGAACAGCAGGACGCCCGATCTGCGGCCGTTCAGTCCGTTTGCGGCGCCGGGTACGGGCAACCAAACAAATTCGTTCAGTACCGTCGAAACGATCATGGGACCGAAGCGCGCGGTCACCGCGGTCCCGAGGCCCTGAACGTGCTCGTTCAGGTTGCCCTGATCACATTCGCGTTGAGCGGCCTGCTGGCGCTGGCCGTCGACATCGGGTTCGCGCGGCTGACGCAGAACCAGATGCAGAACGCCGCCGACTCCGCGGCGCTCGAGGGGCTGCGCAAGCGCGACGCGGTGCGCAATCCGGTCAACGGCAATCCGGCTGCGTTCGCGAGCGACTGCACGCGGCGAGCTGCCGCGAACCGGATCGCGCACTGGACGTTCGACGACGACTTCGACCCGGCGTCGGGCGACCCTGACTATCAGTTCGGCGCCGGGCCTGTGCTGGATGTGACCGAAGGGGTGACAAGCGCCCACGCGCTCCAGACGATCGGCGTTCCCGATCCGCACGTCTACAAGCCCGACCTGCAGCTCAATCAACAGAACCAGGTGTACGGCGACATGGTGAGCGGCCGGTTCTGCTACACGTCCGATCCATTCCCGTCGGAGGGCGGAGCGTACGAGCTGCAGGACATCGTGTGTACGGAGCCGCAGCATGGCAGCGGTGCGTATTCGCGGAACGACTTCAATCCGAATCTGACGGTGCCGACGGGTCCGGCTGGACTCAGCGAGTGTCCCGCACCCGACGAAGTGCCGCCCACGCCGCTTCCTCTAGGCGGCGGCGGGAACCTCGGCACCGTCGACGACAGTGCGTTCCTGGTTCGGCTGCGTCGGTCGAATGACTTTCTCGGCGAGGCCGGTCAGGCAGAGACAGGCGTCGGCTCCAGCGGTCCTGCCCTGCCGCTGACGTTTGGAAAGGGGACGACGATCCACGGCGACGATCCCCAGGCGGATTATTCGGTTCGTCGCGACGGGTTGTCGGTGTATGCGACGGCGATCGCTGCCACACGTCCCGCGATGCACCTGGGAGCTCCCCAGACCAATCCCGTTACACCGAGCATCACCCCATTCGTGCTCGGAGATACCTGTGTGCAGAGTCCCACCGGTGCTGCGGTGACGATCACCGTTTCGATCAATCCGAACACGGGAATCATGACGCGTACTGGTCCCGGCGGCCCCGGATGCGCGACGGGAACGATGGTGGGACGGTTCGTCGCCAACGCGGCCACCTTGCGCACCGTGGGCCAGGCGCCACCAGCGGCCGGGGTTCAGACCCGATGCGCGACGACGGTTGCGTTTCCGCTGCGATATGGACCTGTCTATTCACAGATGACGACGGGTCCGAATCGCATCATCGGGTTCGCGGAAATCGGATTCACTCGCGCTCCCGTGTGTCCGCCAAACCAGAACGCCCCGTTCACCGCGACGATCACGCGCCGCGTTTCCACGATCGCGCCGTCGAACGCCACGGCGATTCTGGCGGCAGGTCTCCCGGCCGGTGTGCCTGCCGCACTCGTCCCCGAACTGCTGGCCAAGAACCTCGTCGCAGCCGGTCGGGCCAACTATGGGCCGGTGCTTGTACCCGTGCTGGCGAGGTGATTCAGGACTATGTGGCGCGACCCCACGGCTGACAGCGACAAGAGTCTTCGCGTTCTGATCATCGGCAGCGATCCGGTGCTCGAGGAAGAGTTCCGAAGTGCGTTGTCACGCATTCCCGACCGCAAGGGCACTGTCTATTCAGTCGACACACATCGTGACGCGCTCGAGGCGGCGAGGCGGCGTCAGCCGAACCTGATTGTCATCGAAATCGATCGTGCGACGCTGGAGATCGCGACGCTGTCGAGGGACCTGCAGGGCCTCGTACCCGATACTGCGATCGCCGCGGCGTTCACGCCGGATCGGCTGGACCACGGCCAATCCGAAGGCGCGATGCTCATCGAACTGCTGCGCGCCCATGTCCGGGATTTTCTGCGCCGGCCCTTTGCGGCGACCGAACTGCGCGGGGTCATCGATCGGCTGTTCACGCGGCGTTCCGGCGCTGCCGGCACAGGCGCGCACGGGCGCGTTGCGGCGTTCCTGAGCAACAAGGGCGGCATCGGCAAATCGACGCTGGCTGTCAACGTCGCATGCGGGTTGGCGCTCCGCCATCCAGACGAGGTGCTGCTCATCGACACCTCGCTGCAAGTCGGCACGTGCGCGATGATGCTCGATTTGAAGCCGACCACGAGCATCGTCGACGCGATTCGGGAGCGCGACCGCCTCGACAAGACGCTGCTGCGTCATCTCACGCTGCGCCATGGCAGCGGGGTGCGGCTGCTGGCGGCCCCGGCCGATGCCCTCGAGGCGAGCGAAGTCAACGACGAGGCGATCGCCCGGATCGTGAACCTGGCGCGTCGGTCCTTCGAGTACGTGATCATCGACACCTTCCCAATCCTCGACAGCGTGCTGATGACGATCCTCGATGTCGCCGACGTCGATTTCATCGTCGTGCAGGGAATGGCGCCGGCGGTGGCGGCCATCGCGCGATTCCTCCCTGTCCTCGAAGGTCTCGGCGTGCCGCAGTCTCGTCAGCGTCTCGTGCTGAACTACAACTACAAGCCGTTTCTCGGGAACCTGCAGCCGATCGACATCGCCAATCGCCTGCAGCGCACGCTGGACTATGTCGTCCCGTACGATCGGCGCGTGCTGACGTCGATGAACACCGGCAGTCCGCACATCCTTCACTCGCGGCGATGGGAGCGATTCGGCCGCTCGATCAATACGATCGTTGACGCGCTCGATTCGTGGACCGTCAACGCGGTACCCGAGGCAGCACCTGACCGCGCACCGATGGAGCGGCAGCTCAAGGTTGCGGGCCAGGAGGAAGTGTCGTGAACGAGTTCGATCGGAATCGCCTGGCGCGTTCATCGGTCGACATCGCGGCGCGCCTGAAGTCGATGGCCGTCAAGACCGGGCGTCTGCCGACTGAGGAGACCGGCACTCCCGCGAAGACGGGTAAACCTGGGCGCGCCGACTATCTGACCGTCAAGGCGATGCTGCAGGAGCGGTTGCTCGACGAAATCGGTGAGCGCGGCCTGCTCGAGAACGACGGCGCGGACGTCGCATCAGCGGTCAAGGACTTTGCGGCCCGGGCGCTGGCGTCGGAAGAGATCGCGCTCAACGAAGCGGAGCGCGTCCGCCTCGCCGAGGAGCTGACCGACGAAACGATCGGGATGGGGCCGCTCGCACCACTGCTCGCCGATCCCGCCATCAGCGACATCCTCGTCAACGCGCCAGACAAGGTGTACGTGGAACGGTTCGGACGCATCGAGCGGACCGACGTCCGCTTTCGCGACGCCGATCACATCGTGCGGGTAATCGAACGCATCGCGGCACGGGTCGGGCGGCGCATCGATACCTCGTCACCGATGGCCGACCTGCGGCTTCCCGATGGCAGCCGCGTGAACGCCACGCTTCCACCCGCGACGATCGACGGCCCGACGCTCTCGATTCGGCGCTTCGGACGACGCCGTCTGCGGCGCGACGATCTGCTGAACCTGGGGACGATCTCGCCGGAGATTCTCGAGTTCCTGGTCATCGCGGTACGCGCACGCAAGAACATCCTGATTTCGGGTGGCACAGGCGCGGGCAAGTCGACGCTGCTGGGCGTGCTCGCCGAAGCCATTCCGGTCACGGAGCGTATCGTCACCATCGAGGACACGGCAGAACTGAGCCTGGATCAGGAGCATGTCGTGCGGATGGAAACGCGTCCGGTCAACATCGAGGGGCGCGGCCAGATTACCGCCCGCGATCTGCTGATCAACGCGCTCCGTATGCGTCCCGACCGCATCATCGTCGGCGAGGTGCGCGGCGGCGAAGCGCTCGAGATGCTGCAGGCGATGAACACCGGCCACGACGGTGGCATCGGCACCATCCACGCGAACTCGACGCGCGACGCACTCTCGCGCCTGGAAACGATGGTTCTGATGGCCGGCACAGAACTGCCGTCGCGCGCCGTGCGCGAGCAGATCGTGTCGGCGATCCATCTGCTCGTGCAGGTTCGGCGCTACGACGACGGCATTCGGCGCATCGAATCGGTGGCGGAAATCACC
>Ga0068859_100003624_pt1 | contig 15744 bp, 12 predicted proteins | sample KBSSwiS22_FD_66585 | JGI IMG/M metagenome (GOLD analysis project Ga0068859, IMG submission 66585) | Switchgrass rhizosphere microbial communities from Kellogg Biological Station, Michigan, USA - KBS Switchgrass S2-2 | ecosystem: Host-associated > Plants > Roots > Rhizosphere > Soil ...
GTGCAAGGGGCGCGGACCGGTGTCGTGAGCAACGGCGGCTTCGGCTACGGCTGCCTGCTGCTGACGACCGACTGAATCGACTGGCAGGGCGTTTCTCGGGGCGACCGACATCCCCCGCCCCACGGCACTCGCCCCTTGGCCAGCGTGATGGCGAAGCCGGAGCTCCGGACCCTGACGAAGCGCCCTGGCCCGCTGGTCAGACGCTGCGCAAGCTGGCGTGGTCATCGACCGCGAGGCCGAGGCGCTTGACGAACTCCAGGATGATGTCTTGCTGGACACGGCGGGTGATCGCCCAGAGATAGAACCCGTAGGCCATGGCCGCACCGTAATCGGCGAAGGCCTGGTCCGGACGGGCGACCGGGGCGCCCAGTGCGGCGCGCTGGTCGATGTAGTGGGCGAGGAGCTCGCGCTCGTGGGTTCGGCGATCCTCGACGGTGAGCGCCGCGCCAATGTGGTAGGCGACATCGAGCGCCCAGTGGCCGTGCTGCAGCAGCTGCCAGTCAATGATCCCGGCCCCGCCCTCGTGGCGGTAAAGGTTGCCGGCGTGGGCGTCGCCGTGGACGATGCAGGTCGGCTCGCCGCGAAACCGCTCGACCAGCGCGCCGAGGCCGCGATGGACGCGTCCGGCATCGCGCAGGTATTCCGGCAAGGGAGCGCTGCGCGGGCCATCGAGCAGCTCCTGCAGGACGTCGAGCGGGATCATCGACTTTTGCGCCGCCGCGGCGAGGGACAAGCCGGTGAGCGGATAGGCCGCAAAGGCGGAACCCGGGCCGGTGCCTGCATGCAGGCGAGCGAGTTCGGTCAGGCTGTGCCGTGCCTGATCGGCCGAGTAGGGGGTGAGCGCAGTGAGGAATTCGGCTCCCGCCGGCACGAGATCTTCCATCACGATCAACCCGTGCCCGGTCGCCTCGTCCATCCCGGCGTAGAGACAAGGCGGAACGCGCAATCCGCCCGCACGCAGGGCCGGCGCGAGCTCCGAGTAGAACCTCGCTTCGGTCAGCGACACCCCGTTGGCGAGCCACTTGATCCCGGACTCGTCGAACATCCCCTTGATGCAGAGCGCACGGGTCATTTCGGGCGGTGCGTCATCCGCCTCGACCGCGACGCGGATCTTGGTGGCAGTGTTCTCCTGACGCCAGACCTCGCGCACACCGGTGATCTGCAGGCCCGGTAACTGGGGGTAGACGTGGGTGGACAGCCAATCGGGAGCGAGGATTTCCGCGGACCACAATGGTGCGGGGGCCGGGGCAATGGAGGTGAGCGTCGAAGTCGTCATGATGATCCTGCAAGAATGCCTGCACGACTGCTTCGCAATGTCGCGTGGTCGGCCAGGCAGCGGGTGGGTGTTCGAGATCTGTCGGTCAAATCATCCCGACCGTCTTGGCGAAGCTTTCGGCACGGTCGATCACCTCCATGCCCATCGGCACGTGATGCTGCCACGGCTGCACGATCGCCCGGTCACCGCCAGCAGCGGCAAGGGATTCGAGCATGGCCAGGGTGGTGTCTGCCTCGGTCGGGATGCTGGTGGAGAACTCGAAACGCTCGCCACTGCGCCCTTCGGCCGCAAGCGCCTCGCGCACGGCGGGATAGAAGGATGCCGGTCCGTAGTAGCCATTGCCGTAGCGCGCGGCGCGCGTCGTGCCTGCCGCGCTGAACCCGCCGACGTGGATGGGGAACGGATTCTGGATCGGCTTGGGCAAGAACCCGATCCTCGGGAAATCGATGAATTCGCCATGATATTCGGGGAAATCGTCCGCTGGATCGAACAGGGCGCGCAGACACCTGATGCCGTCATCTGTCCGCCGTCCGCGTTCCTTGAAGGGGACGCCGGAAATCTCGTATTCCGCAGGGGACCAGCCGAGACCGATCCCGAAGTCGAGCCGACCGTTTGACATGACGTCTACCGTGGCCAGCGTGCGGGCAAGCAGCACCGGATTGCGCAAGGCCATCATGTAAATCCCGATGCCGAAGCGCATATGCTCGGTCACGCCCGCGAGGTGGGCCATGACGGTCAGAGGTTCGAGCCAGAGATTTTCCGGCCGGAAGGTCATGTCGGATTCCGTCTGCGGATTGGATGGATATCCCCGCCACCATTCGCCATCCTTGGGGAGCGCAACATGCTCCCCGAGCCACACCGATTCGTAGCCCATCTGTTCAGCCGCCTTGGTGACCTCGACCAAGGCTTCCGGCTTGATGAAGGCCACGTTGAGTCCAACCTTGAGCGGCGCAGGCATGGCGGGTTCCTTTCAATGCTTCGAACTAAGATCGTGCTGGCGGTGGTGACGCCTAGACCGGCTCCCCGGCCGCGCGGGCGAGGCGCAGGCGGCTCTCGTCGTCGGTCCCGCGCATCTGCCGCGCCGCCGCAACCAGCAGCAGCACGGCTACCGGGAGGAGGATGTGGATGCTGACGATGCTGAGCGGAAGCGAGCCCGTGGCCGTGCTGATGCGGCCGACCCAATAGGGTCCGATCGTCAGTGCGGTCATGATGATGACGAGCGAAAACCCCGCTATTGCCGCGCCGCGCATCCGCTGGAGCACCATGTCCTGGACGAAGGCTCCGGCTCCCCCGGACCAGATATGCGAGAACAGCGCCTGGAAGAAGAAGGCGACGAGGAAGACCGTGCGGTCCTTCGTCAGAAACAGCAGGAGGGAAAACGGCGCCGTCAGGAGCACTGCGAGCAACGTCATCCACATGGGCGCGCGCTCGTCCCGGCGCCGCCACCAGTCGGTGATGATGCCGCCACTGACGATCCCGATGATCGAACCGATCGACACGATCGCCCCGATCCACACGCCGGCCTCCTGCGCGTTCATGCCGAGGTTGCGGATGGCATGGGGTGCGCCCCAGAACTCGACCGACGCGGCAAGGATGGTGGTGATCGCCATGCCGCCGAGGGTCAGCACGTAAGTGCGATCCCCGAAGGTCAGGCGGAAGAACGGAAGATCGCGCCTGCGAATGCCTTCGATCCAGGCTCCGATCGAATAACCTCCGATCGCAACGAGCGCCCATTGGAGGTGATCGCCGGTGAGGATGGCCAGCAGCGTGCCGCCTGCAACGATGGCCGCAAGCAGCGTGAGATTGCTTCGCACGGCCGCCGCGCCCCCGCTTCGCCACGCGCTGAGCAGCGTGAGCGGGAAGACCGAGGCCGAGAACTCGGCGACGATGACCCGGCCGAGGCTGCCGGTGGGCGGGGTTGGACGTGGCGGCTCGCGCAGGGTGATCACAACCAGCGAGAGCAGCAGGCCGGGCAGACCGGCGATGAGGAAGGCCGCCTGCCAGCCAGCGATGCCGCACGCGCCGAGCGCACCGCACAATGCCGGCCAGTGCCGCACCACCATGCCGCCTGCAATCAACGCACAGGCTCCGCCGACGACGACCCCGGCATTGTAGATGCCGATGGCAAAGGCCCGGCGATGCTTGGGAAAATAGTCGGCGAGCAGAGAATTGCCGCAAGGGTTCGCCGCCGCCTCCCCGAGGCCCACGCCGACGCGGGAGAAGGCGAGGATCAGGAACGTGGTGGCGAGACCGGACACTACCGTCATCGCCGACCACAGCACCATCGACAGGGCGAGCAGCCGGGTGCGGCTCACGCGGTCGGAGATGCGTCCCATCGGGATCCCGACGACGGCGAAGAACACCGAGAATGCCGTACCGTAGAGCACGCCGACCTGAGTATCCGTAAGCCCGAGGTGGCGCTTCACCTCCTCGGCCAGGATGGTCATCATGTTGCGGTCGAAATAGTTGAGGAACGCGACCACCGAGAGAACGGTCAGCGCATATCCGGAATAGGCTCGGGAGGGGAGCGCCGGAGACTGATTGCCGGCGACGGAGATCGTCGTCGGCAAGTCAGCTTCTCCGGCGGCCGGTCGCGGCATCAGCCCCATGTAACGGGCAGAGCCGACGGGCCGCGCGCGAACAGGCCGCCGGTCAATCGCGCCGGAGGCTTGCTGGAATCCCACCGCAAGTTGGGCAGCCGGTCCATGATGGCGTTGAAGGCAACCACGATTTCCTGGCGGGCGACATGCTGGCCCAGGCACGAATGCGGGCCGCCCCCGAATGCCAGGCTGCGCTGCACGGGCCGGAAGATATCGAACTTCTCCGGGTTGTCCCACCGGGACGGATCGCGGTTGGCCGCGCCGAGGCACATGTGCACCAGTGCACCTTTCGGAATCTCCACTCCTTCCAGTTCGACGTCCTTCGTGGCGACGCGCGGAAAGATCAGGTCGGTAGGATGCCAGCGCGCCGATTCCAGGATGACGTTGGGCAGCAAGCTGCGATCGGCCTTGAGCGCCTCGAACTGTTCAGGATTGTTGAGCAGTGCGAACAGCGTGATGCCGCCCTGGCGCCAGGTCGTGCCACCGCCGGCCAGCACGATCAGTCGACAGTTCTCGATCACCTCGTCATCGGTGAAGCGGCGCGTCCCGCCTTCGGCCGTGGGCACGTCGGCATGGACAATTTTCGAGATGATATCGTCCTGCGGATCCTTGCGCCGCGCGGTGATGTAGCGCTGGAGAATGGCGCGGCTGCGTTGCTCACCATTGCCGCGATCCCGCTCGCTGGTGACGCCATCGTCATCGACCCCGAGCAGCGCCATGCGGAACGAGACGACTTCGTCAGGATCGATCCCGAAGCTGGCCGTGACCACGTGAACCGGCATGCGGGCCAGCAGTTCAAGAAAGATGTCTGCGCTCTGCTTGCGCTCGATCTTGCTCATGAGGATGTCGACCGTTTCCTCGATCGCCTTGCGGTTCCACCAGGTCTGCGCCTCGGCAGGGCTGAAGAACGGCTGGATGGGGCCACGCATGCGCCGGTGTTCGGCCCCGCTGAGGTGCAGAATCCCGTTCTTGAACAGGTATTCGTTGACCTCGAACCGGTGGTAGACCTCCGAGGAGAATACATCGTTCTCGATCAGGGTGCGGCTGACGGCCTTGAACGATAGGGCAGTGTAGGTTTCCTGGCCCTCAATATGGAAATTGAAGCCGGCTTCGGGGCCATAGCCGAGCAGACTGCCGAGCGCCCCTTTGTGGACCGGGGCCTGTGCCATGAGCTCCTGCATCCGGGGGAACGGATCGTCGATCACGATCGAGCCGGAGTGGTGAGTTTCGGCCTCGACGTCGAAGATCCGCGCGATCCGCGGATCTTCCTGTTCGAGCACTTCGGCATAACCGGTCATCGTAATCTCCGCGTGTGGCGGCCTTGCGGCCTGCGCGCCTCTTGCTGACGCCTATTCCTCGATGATCTGGATCGCGCTTTCCGGGCAGGCAGCCGCACCGCGGCGAGCGGCATCCTCTAGCCCGGGAGGCACGGCATGGCTCTCTTCCCCGACGAACGCGCTGAAGCCATCTTCAAGAGTGTAGAATTCGGGCGCAACTTCCCAGCACCGCTGGGCGCCACAGCACAGATCGGGTGCCACGCGAACCTTCATTGCAATCTCCCTCCGGCTGTGCCGGCATTTCTCGAGTTTCAGCTTTCAAAACTGGATTCGTAGAATTCTGGGCCGTTCACCCGCGGCGTCCAATACCGGTTCCGTCCGTTTTGAGACTCGGGTGATATCGCGGCGCGTCGGCATCAGAGGACGATGCCGGCGACCTTGAGATCGATGATCTGGTCCTCGTCGTAGCCGATGGCGGCGAGCACCGCGTCGCTGTCGGCCCCCAGTTCGGGCGCGGGGCGCGGGGTCAGGGGCTGGCGGTCGAACTGGATCGGAGCGCTCACCACCTTGAGCTTGCGCCCGCCATCGAGCTCGATCTCCTGCATGAGCTGGTTGGCCACTACCTGACGGTCCTGATGGACCTGGCCAGGTTGCTGGACCACGTCCCACTGCCCCGGCTGGCTGTGCAACCGCGTCATCGCCTCATCGAGCGTCAATGCGGCGAAGATCTCGTCGATCGTGTCAACGCAGGCCTCGATGTTGGCCTGACGGTCGGCGGCCGTGGCGAAGCGCGGATCATCGACCAGGTCCGGCCGGCCCATCGCAGCGCAGAATCCGGGCCAGTAGCGCTGCTCCTGAAGCATGGTGAGCACCAGGAAGCGCCCATCGCTGGTGCGGTAGACGTTGACGAGCGGATTGAATGACCTGCGCCGCCCGGGCTTGGGCAGGTCGTCAATTCCCGCCGCGGTCACGTTCGTGATCTTGCTCTGCATCGACCACAGGCTCGAGGCGAGCAGCGAGCCATCGACCACGGACGGCTCGCCGGTGCGCTCGCGCTTGGCGATGGCTGCCGCGATGCCAGCCACCAGCATGGCCCCGCTGGTGCAATCGCCGAAGGCACCGGAGGGCATCGGCAGCGGATACTCTTCCGTCGGCGGCGTGACCGCGGCCGACACGCCCCCGCGCGACCAGAACGAGATATAGTCGTAGCCGCCCTTTTCCGCGTCTGGGCCGAACGCGCCCTGCCCGCTACCGACCGCATAGATGATGTTCGGGAACCGGGAGCGGATATCCTCGACGTCGATCTTCATCTTGCGTCGGGCCGGAGGGAGCAGGCTGGTGAGGAAGACGTCGGCGCCGTCAATGATCTTGTACAGCACCTCTGCCGCGCCCGGGGCTGCGAGATCCATCGCCACGCTCTTCTTGCCGCGGTTGTAGATATGCCACTGCACGGAGACGCCTTGGCTGCCCGGCCCCAGGCCGCCGGTGGACAGCCCGCGTGACGGATCTCCGGTGTGCGGCTCGATCTTGATCACCTCCGCGCCCATGTCGGACAGCATGCCGCCGCACGAGGGCACGTATGCCCACATGGCGACCTCAACGACCTTGATCCCAGCCAGCGGCAGCGTCATCAAATCCCCTCTCCGCTTGTGCGGCAGGCGCGGCTGGCGGGAGCCAGCAACGCGCCTTGCCTTGATATCTCGTCAGATGTTGTAGAGCTTGCGCGCCCGCTCGCCGAGGATCTGCCGCTTGTCCTCGGCCGGCACGCCCGCGAACAGTTCCTCGATCTTGGCGAGGGAATCCGGGTAGGTCGTTTCCGAGTGCGGGTAGTCCGACGACCACATGATGTTGCCGGCCCCGGGCAGCTCGCGGGTCACGATGCCGACGCGGTCGTGAATAAAGGACCCGTAGACGTTGCGTTCCCAGAAGTAGCTCGGCTCGTGCTCGAGCTGGCTGTTCGTCCAATAGCGCTGCTTGTGCCAGGTCTCGTCCATGTAGTTGGCGGCGAAGGCGAACCAGCCCACGCCGCTTTCGACCGAAACGATCTTGAGGTCGGGGAAGCGCTGGAACACCCCGCCGAAGGTCATGATCGCCAGCGGTTCGGCCATGCCGAACTTGGACATGAGCAGATCGGACAGGAACCACTTGGGCTCCTTGAAGCGCACGGCGCGCCCACCGAGGTGGATGGTCACCGGCAGCCCCAGATCGCAGACGGTGCGCCAGAACGGATCGAATTCGGGATCGGCATAGCTGCGCTCGCCGTTGACATCGCCAGTCAGCGCCAGTGTCTGGGCGTTGCTGGAATTGATGTTCATGGTGTTGGTGCCCATCGGGAAGGCGGGGATGTTCACCGCCTTGAGCCCGAGCCGGGGGAACTCCTTGACCATGCGGATCGCCGTTTCGACATCGCGCATCGGCACGTAGCCAACGCCGGCAAAGCGCTTGGCATCATGAGCGCAGAACTCGGCAAGCCACCGGTTGTAGGCGTCGAAGCTGGCGACGTAGAGGTCCTGGTTGCCCGTGCCGAGCGGGCCGCCACCGAACAGCACGGCGATGTCCATCCCGTCCTGGTCCATATCCTCGATCCGCGCCTTGGGCATCCACCCGCCTTCCCGCACGTCGGTGACACGGCCCTCGATCTTGAAGTCCTTGCCGGCGCGCCCGGCCTGGGCCCCGATCAGGTTGACCTTGCGGCGCTGCCCTTCGAAGACGACGTAATCGAACTCGTCCCCATGCTCGACCCGCGGAGCGAACTCCTTCAGCGGGGCCGGGAGATACTGCTCCCACATCTCGTAAGGCGGATTAACGTGGGCGTCCGCGTCGACGATGGTCATACCGGTTGTGCCCTGGGGTGCTTCGGCGATTTGCGTGTTCATGACATGCTCCGCTGGAGTGAAGTGATAGCGGCCAATCCCGCTTTGACGTTTTCAGAAGGTCGCTGCCGGTGCTGCGGATGGAAGATCATCACCGGGCCTTGGCAACCCCCATGGTTTCCTTCTTGTATTGGACGACCCATTCAGCGGCGGCGAGCAACTGGCTGCGACGGTCATCCCGGATTGCCGCGAACCGGTCGACTTCGTGCGGCATCGGGAAGTAGACGAGCGCCTCGTGCCCGAGCATGTCGAAGGTCTTGGCAACCACATCCGTAGCACTCTGGTGCCAAGGCTGAGCCTCGTCCGAGCCGCGATTGCGGCGTGCGGTTGGCGTGTCCATCCCCGGAGCGATGGCGCCAATCACGTCGATGTTCTCGTCGCGCAGTTCGGCCCACAGCGATTCGGCGAAGACCGCGTCGAACGCCTTTGTCCCCGCATACATCGCGAACAATGGCCGTCCGCCGAGCGAAACCAGCGAAGCCATGATGACGATCCCGCCCCGCCCCCGCGTTCGCAGCCGACGGCCGAACCCATGGGTGGCCTCCACCAACGTGGCGACGTTGAGCCGCACCGCCCCCATGGCATCGGCCAGGCTGCTGTCGAGGAACCCCTCGGCAACGCCGGCCACTCCGGCGTTGGACACATAGAGGCCGACATCTAGGTCCTGCGTGGCGGCCAGCATTCCGGCAGCTGCGCCGGGCTCCGACAGGTCCAGCACGAGCGTACGGCATTCCACCCCGTAGGCGCCGGTAAGGCGGGCCGCGACGGCCTCGAGCGCGGAGGCGCGGCGAGCGACCAGCACCACATTGACGCCGCGGACGGCGAGGTATTCGGCGAAGGCCTCGCCCGTGCCATCGGAGGCACCGGCAACGACCGCCCACGGACCGTAGCGGTTGGCGAAGTCGGCTGCGGCGAGATCAGCCATGCGCACGCACCCGCCACGTGGCGAGGGCAAGCGATGGCACCTGACGGCAGTAACGGGCTATCATGCAAATTCCTCTCCAGTGCGGTTCGCCGCCGCGTGTGGAATGCTGAGATAATCGCAAACGGACCACGCTTGTCCAATATCAATAGGAGCCGATTTGATAGTCCTGCCATATGCGTCGTCACGCCGACTGCCACGCCGCAGGGTCGCGAGGCCACCCGGCGCGGCGGACCTGGCAGCCGGTCAGCGGTAGGGATTGACTATCGAAATCACCTATATTGATATTCTGGGCAACATAATGCCGCTGGACTAACGCGTACCGTCGGTATACCCGCCGACGCAAATGTGGCGGCATCCGGTGGTGCCTGCCGCCCGTCGCTTGGGAGATCGTGTATGGACTTGCGGCACATGCGGCATCTGGTGGCCGTGGCCGAGGAACTCCACTTCGGGCGCGCGGCGCGTCGCCTCAATATGGCCCAGCCACCGCTCAGCCAGTCGATCAAGCGGCTCGAGGACGAACTGGGCGTGCGCCTGCTCGAGCGTTCGCGCAGCGGGGTAGCGCTGACCTCCGCGGGCGCGGTCTTCGTGGAGGAAGCCAAGCGCACGCTGATGCAGGCAGACCTCACGCGCGAAGTCACCCAGCGAACCGCCAGGTGGGGTGCCCACACGGTCACGGTCGGTTTCATCGGCCCGGCAATGTTCCGCCTGCTCCCGGGCGTCCTGGCGATGCACAAGACCCGCTATCCCGATATCCAGATCAAGCTCCAGTCGCTTACCTCGGCAGAGCAAATCGTCGGGATCATGGAAGGTCGGGTGGACGTCGGGTTCCTGCATCCGGCGGTCGACCTGATGGAAGGCGGTGATCGGATGATCGTCGAGCGTTGCGACTTCGTGGCTGCTATTCCGGCAGACTGGGACTTGGCCCGCAAGGAAAGCCTCACCCTCGCGGAGCTGGCCGAACACCCGCTGATCATGGTGCCGGAGAAGGAATCTCCGGCCCGGGTGGCTGCCTTGAAAGCGGCGTTCCGCAGCGTCGGCGCCCAACCCAATATCGTGCAGGAAGCGATGCAGACGCAGACGACGCTCAGTCTCGTCGCCAATGGCCTCGGCGCCTCGCTGTCGATGGAGACGGCTGCCTTGATCGGCCTCAACAACATCGCCTACCGCCGGGTCACGGACTTGCCCTCCAACCTCAGGTGGGAACTGGCCATGGCCTGGTACCCCCATCACACGTCGAAGGCGTCGCAGAACTTCATGGACGTGGTGAAGGATTTTTGCGCAGAAAACATCCAGCTCGAAGTGCCGATCGTTCGCTGAGCGCCGTCAGGTGCGTCCTGCGGTGTGTGCACCATCGACAGGGAGCGCGACGCCGGTGACGTAGGACGACCGACCGGAGCAAAGCCATACGGCAGCCTCGGCAACCTCGTCTGCTCGGCCGGCGCGGCCCATGGGCGACATTGTCGCCGGATCATAGAGCCCGGAGCCAATCGCCGCCGCGGTCATGGGGGTTTCGATGAGCCCGGGGCACAGGGCATTCACGCGGATGTTTTCGTGCGCGTGATCGAGTGAGGCGGTGCGGGTGATCCCCACCACGGCGTGCTTCGACGCAGAATAGGCGGCGGTGTTGCGCCGGGGCGCCAGGGCTGCAGCGGACGCGAGGTTGACGATACTGCCGCCGTCCCCGCCCGCCCTGATGGCAGCGATCTCGTGTTGCAGGCAATAGGCCATCCCGGTGAGGTTAACCTCGAGACAGGCCTGCCAGATGGCCGCATCCATCTCGGGGAATGGCCCGCTCCGGCCGTTTATGCCCGCGCAGTTCACCGCACAATCGAGCTTGCCGAAGGCCGCCACCACGGCAGCGACCATCGCTGCAACCTGTTCGGCGCGAGTGACGTCGACCGCAATGGCCCGCGCTTGGCCTCCGAATTCCTCGATTTCCCGTTGGACGGCAGTGGCCGACCCGAAGTCGCGATCGGCAATACCGACGGCCGCCCCCTCGCGAGCGAGCAGGAGCGCAGTGGCACGACCGATACCCGAGCCCCCGCCGGTCACGACACCCACCTTGCCATCCACCAAGCCCATCATGGTTCTCCTGCGTGGATGCCCAAGGAACGCCCCCTGCCCCGCCCGGACGAGACCGGCCGGGGCAGGTTGGCCCGGTTCAGAACCGGATGCGCACTTCGCCGCCGAAGGTACGCGGATCGCCAGGGATCATGATGCCCCCGTTCACATTCGAACCGTACGCGTAGTACTTCGCCTTGGTCAGATTGCGAGCGAACGCCGCGAGCACGACTTCCTTGCCGAAGGGCAGGTTGCCGACAGTCAGCTGGACACGCGCGTTGACCAGATCGAACTTGTCCTGGCGCAGAACCGTAACGTTCGTCGCGTCCATGTACTGCCGGCTCTTGTGCGAATAATCGGCGCGCAACAGCAGTTCGCCGATGTTGCCCAGCTGCGCGACGTAGTTGATTGCGGCGCTGCTCGTCCAGCGGGGGGTGTCGGGGAAACGCAGCGGGGTGGTGAGGACTGCCTGACGGGCGATGAACGCCGGATCGGTCAACTTGGTGTATTTCGCGTCGAGGTAGCCGAGCGAGCCTTCGAGGGTGAGGCCGGGGATCGGGTTCACCGAAACCTCGAGTTCAAAGCCGCGAACGCGTCCGTCACCGACATTGCTTACCACGGCGGCCGGCGGGATCGTTGCGCCCGAGGGAGTCAAAGTGATGACGGTCGCCCGCTGCATTGCCGGGATCTTCATCTGGAACACCGACAGGTTGGTCTTCACCTTGCGATCAAGCCACAGGGCCTTCAGGCCCGCTTCGACGCTTTTCACACTTTCCACGTCGTAGGAGATGAATTCGGTCGGAATACCCTGCAGGCCACCGGCGCGATCGGCCTTGTCGTACTTGAGATAGAGATTGATGTCGTCGCTGAGCTGGTATCGTGCGCCAAGCGAATAGGAAATATAGCTGTAGCTCCGGCTGCCAACGATGAAGCACTGGTTTGCCGGCACAGTCGCGAAGTTCGGCCCAAGGGCACCCAGGATACAACCGCCCGCTTTCAGGCCCTGCAGCTGGGCATCGCGCTTGTCACGGGTAAAGCGGATGCCGGCGGTCAGGAACAGCTTGTCGAAATGGCTGGTTTCGATCTGGCCGTAGACCGCGGACGATTCGTTGGTCGCGGTGATGTCGCGAAAGGCCAGCGCCGCAGACCTCAGGTCGGCCGGATTCGGCAGCGGGAACGATACCGACGATCCGTCGTACCCGTCTTCCTTGAAGTAAAACGCCCCCAGGGTGTAGTTGACGGCACTCAGGCCTGCGCCCGGATTGCGCAGCGTCGTTCCCGCGAGCTGCACCTCGCCCGACCATTGATGCTGCCCCGCGAACTGCGCGGTATCGACGGACGTGATAGGCGTGCCATCGGCGTCATTCTGCAGATAGGTCCACAATCTGCGGTGACCGGCGATGACCTTCAGGTTCATGTCGGGGGCGAGCCTGATCTCGCCGCGCAGCGTCTGGCCTTCGACCATGGCATTGGACACCGGCGCGGTAAGTCCCGCCCGGTTTTCATAGAAGCCCTGATTGGGCGCCCTGTTCGCCGGCACGACATTGATCACGAGGGGACCGGTCTCCCTGACGTTCGTCCGGTCGTAGGTGAAGTCGAACACCGCATCGTCAGTTGCCTGCCAGCGCAGGGCGATGCGGCCGCCGTCGTTGTGGCGATTGCCCCAGCTGTCGACGCCGGTGACGATGCTGCGACCGATGCCATCCTGACGATTCCACCGCCACGATCCACGGACCGCCAGCTTGCCCTTGACGATGGGCACGTTGACGACGCCGCCGTAATCGAAGCGATTGAAGCTGCCGACCGTGGCGAACGCTTCCCCGCCGAAATCCTCGACGTCGGGGCGCTTCGGGGTGAGGACAAGCGCGCCGCCGGTGTTGTTTCGCCCGAACAGCGTTCCCTGGGGCCCGCGCAGCACCTGTATGCTGGCCATATCCTCAACCGAGGCCAGAATGTTGCCGGCCGTTCGGCCCAGGTAGACTTCGTCGAAATAGACACCCACCGCGGGGTCGTTGGTGATCGCGCCGAGGGTGTTTTCGAGACCGCGGATGTTGATCGTGGCCGTTTGCGCGCCGCGAGCGTTGGGGGTGATCTGGGTGTTGGGCGCGATCCTCGAGATGTCTTCGATCGTGCGGACCGATCGGGCCTGGAGCTGGGCGCCCGTTACAGCCGAGACTGCCACCGGAACGTCCTGTAGACGCTCGTCCCGGCGGCGGGCCGTGACGACGATATCGCCCAGGCTGTCAGCAGCAGAAGCGCTACGCTCGACGGAGCCGGGCGCTGCCGCGGCAGATTGGGCGTGGACCGAAGTGGTGGCAAGCGCCCCCACGGCGCAGGTCGCAACCAGACTCAAGCGGACGAAACGCATAATCTCCCTCCCTCACATGCAAATCTGCTTTTCCTCGTTCAAATCCTTTCCTGGTAACGTGTCTAATATTATCTCGGCCGGGTTTGATATAATCCACACACATGAATTTCGCCGCTGACCGGCCGATGTCCGTTTGCGTCGCGCTCGTCCCGTGACACCCCATTCCTGTCGAAGGCCGGTTCGACTTCCATCGGCAGAGGATGCAGGGACTTGGTTGATCACTTCGGATTGCAGGACAAGGTTGTGGCCGTGATCGGTGGCGGCCTCGGTATGGGACAGGCGAGCTGCGAGGCGCTCGCCAGTGTCGGAGCGCGAGCATGCGTGATCGACATCGATCCCGAGCGGGCTGACAATGTTGCTGCCAAAATCCGCGCCGCCGGCGGCCAGGCAGAGGCCTTCACCGCCGACGTGCTTGCGAATGACGGCCCAGCCAGTTGCGCGGCCGCCGTCGTGGAGCGATGCGGCCGGATCGACGGGCTGGTCACGATCGTCGGCCAAGCCAAATTCGGCCCGTTCCTCGACATGACCCGCGAGGACTGGGAGCTCGACCACCGCCGCAATCTTGCCTACTTCGCCTTCTGCGCGCAGGCCTTCGCCCGGCAGATGGTCACTCAGGGCGATGGGGGTGCGATCACCGCCATCGCCTCGGTCAGCGGCACTCAGTCGGCGCCCAACCATGCGGCTACGGGGCGGCCAAAGCGGGCCTGATCAACCTGGTGCGCTCGATGGCGGTGGAACTCGCGCCGCACGGGATCCGCGTGAACGCGATCTCGCCGGGTTCGATCCGGACGCCGCGCCTTTCCAGTCCCGAGATGGCGAAGGTGATCGCCGAAAGCCTGGTGCCGTTCAAGCGGCAGGGGCGCACCGACGAGATTGCGAGCGCCGTGCTGTTCCTGACCTCGCAGATGGCGTCTTACGTCACCGGCCACAACCTGTGCGTCGATGGCGGGTTCATGGCGCAGTACATCCTTGGCGAGCTCAAGCCGTCCTGAGCGGAGCACGTCTCCCTACTTGCCCTGCCCGTCCCGCGGAGACCATCTGCTCATGATCACCAGCGATACCGCCGCAGTCCCGACCCCCGACGGAGAAGGCCTGATGGTCGATGACGCCTTGCTCGACCAGGCGCTTGCCGAGGCCGATCTCAACGCCCTGAGGCTGGCGCTTTACCAGGCCACCGGGGACGAAGAGCTGGCCGAGATGCCCATTTCGCGGGTAGAAGTTAATATCGGCGCGCGCGACAAGGCGGTCCTCGATACGGGCTCCCGCGCCGAACTTCGGCGCAAGCTGGTCCAGTATCTCCGTGACGGTGCCCGGCCCGGGCCCATCCCCGACGATGCCAAGCTGCGCCGCATGCTCGCGCTGCTGACAGGCAAGACGTTGTCCGACGTCCAGTTTGCCTATCACCGCACGATCCTGGCCTTCGAGGATTTCGTCTACGGAGCCAACTGGCACGGTGAGCCCCCGGTCATTCCGGAAGGCTTCGAGGTCGCGATCATCGGAGCCGGGGTCAGCGGCATCGCCACAGGCATCCAGTTCGAACGGCTGGGCATCCCCTACACCATCTACGAGCGCCGCGGCGAACTGGGCGGGACTTGGAGCATCAACACCTATCCCGACGCGCGGGTCGATACGACCAACTTCGTCTATCAGTACTCGTTCGTGAAGAACTACCCGTGGACGGAATACTTCGCCCGCGGCGGCGAGGTCCGCAACTACCTGGAAAACGTGGCGCGCCGCTTTGGCGTTTATGACCACATCCGCTTCGACAGCGACGTGCGCGAAGCGCACTGGGATGAAGACAGCGCCACCTGGACGCTCGCCGTGGCGGACACCAAGGTGAAGGCCAATGTGGTGATTGCCGCCTCGGGGCTGTTCGGCGTCCCCAAGGTGCTGAACCTGCCGGGGCAGGATCGCTTCAAGGGAGAGATCGTCCACACCACGCGTTGGCGTGGCGATATCGACCTGCGCGGACGCAACGTCGCTATTCTTGGGAATGGCTCAACCGGGGTCCAGCTCCTCGCGAAGGTGGCTTCTCAGGCGAAGCAGGTGACTGTCTACCAACGCACTCCACAGTGGATCAGCCCGCGCGAGCGGTATGGAGAGCCAATCACCTCCGCGTCGCGCTGGTTGCTGGATACGGTGCCGCATTACTGGAACTGGACCATCTACTCCCTGCTTGATCTCAATCTCAGCGCACAGGCCTTGCAGGAGTTCGACGCCGAGTGGCAGCGCAAGGGAGGGGCGGTAAACGAGCGGAACGACCACTTCCGGGACTCGTTGAAGAAATATATCCGCGATCAACTCGAGGGCGATGAAGACCTGATCGCCAAGGTCACTCCGGACTACCCCCCGCTGGCACGGCGG
>Ga0068859_100003626_pt1 | contig 15742 bp, 11 predicted proteins | sample KBSSwiS22_FD_66585 | JGI IMG/M metagenome (GOLD analysis project Ga0068859, IMG submission 66585) | Switchgrass rhizosphere microbial communities from Kellogg Biological Station, Michigan, USA - KBS Switchgrass S2-2 | ecosystem: Host-associated > Plants > Roots > Rhizosphere > Soil ...
AGATCATGAGCCGGCTGAAGATGGAAACTGACCTGCGACGTGCATGTGAACGAGACGAACTGTTTGTTGACTACCAGCCAATCGTATCGCTCCGGACTCGCACTCTGATTGGTTTCGAAGCGCTCGTGCGCTGGCATCATCCGGAGTTTGGGCTTGTGCCGCCGAAGGAGTTCATTCCGGTGGCGGAAGAGACGGGCCAGATTCTGACGATTGGTCAAACCGTGCTCGAGTCGGCTTGCCGCCAGGCGCGCGAGTGGCAGAAGTCGTGTCCCGCATCGCCGCCGCTCTTTGTCAGTGTCAATTTGTCAGTGAAGCAGTTCAATCAGCCGGAACTGGTTGAGAACATCGCGAGCCTCTTGCAGCAGTTCCAATTGCCGCCGCGTTGTTTGAAACTGGAGATCACCGAGTCGGTATTTAGTGACAACATTGAGGCAGCGGTTGGGTTGTTGACGCAGTTGCGAGAACTCGGCGTGCAGTTGAGTATCGACGATTTTGGTACTGGCTATTCGAGTTTGAGTTACCTGCAACGTTTCCCGATTGACACTTTGAAGATCGATCGTTCGTTTGTCACGCAGATGATGGAGAACGAAGAGAACCTCGCGATCGTCCGCACGATCGTCGCCCTCGCGCAGAATCTTGGGATGGACGTGGTGGCGGAAGGTGTCGAGACTGAAGACCAGTTGAAACTGTTACGCAAGCTCGAGTGTGAGAACGGGCAGGGATTTCTGTTCTCTACGCCGCTCGGCGGAGGACAACTGGACCACTACATAGAATCGCAGACTGCGTTAGTCGCGTAAGCGGTTTCACGCAAAGGCGCAAAGGAAGACGCCAAGGCACAAAGGAGATTTCTTAGCGCCTTTGCGTCTTTTTCTTTGCGCCTTTGCGTGAAACTCTTTCAAACTTGATAAAGATCTCTACCTGCATTCTCAACGATTAAAGTATCAGCGTCGCAGCGTAATGCTTCGTAGTCGAACGTGCGATGATCGATATAACCGAGATTGACGCGGCGGCACGTTTCCTCATCCAACCCGGTAGCCATCGTGATCCGATAGCGAGGCACGATCTTGCCCTGTTCGTCTAATCTTCCCGCGTACGCAACATGGGCCAGGTGTGCCGCGATGCACAAGTTCTCACGCAGCTCAGGAGAGACGCCTAACATGTCGCGCACGCTTTCGAGCGGCGCGTAACCGTATTTCTCGATCAACGCGCCATGCGTCTCTGAGAGTTTCGTGAGGTGCGGCGCGTAGATGATCAACTCGCCACCTCCCTCGATGATCGCGCCCAGTTTATAACTGGCTTTGCCTCCAACCCACAGCTCGTCGTAGTGCGGATCGAGAAGCGCGACTACTCGCTTGTATTTCCGATCCGTGTAACGAATGTGAACTTGTCGACTGACTTCGGCCGCGCGTCGAAACGCTTCTCGAATCTCGCCCGCGAAGAGCGCGTAAGTCACTAACTCACCATCCATATCTCTTGAAACTACCGTATTCAACGAGATGATGCGTGCTGTAATCAGATCCGCGGCTGCTTCGATTAAACGACGCGTGGGTGTTTCGACCTGGCCGATGATGTTTTCGATACCGGCGAGCGCGCCGAGCCAGTGCGTGGTATGCGTTAACTCAGGCCCCGCAACACCGGGAAAGAAATACTTCGCGCCACCGGCAAAGCCCGCGACTTCGTGCGGTACCGTCGCGCCAAAGACGAGCACCGTGTCGTATATCCCGGGTGCGAGTAATTTGTTGATGCTCACCGGCACTGCCTGATCGATCAACCCGCCGGTCAGATGCCGCACAGTCTCAGCGCTCAACTCACCGATGGTTATCAATTCGTCAGGTTCGTCCCAACGATGATCGTATAAGTGACCCGGGAAATCCGCGGCTCCGATCTTCGAGCGCTTCTGCGACTCAGACATCGGCGGGTGCGTGCCCTGCGCCACGAGCGCATCGAAAGAAGCAACACCGCGCTCAACGAGAAACTCATTTGCGATCGGGAAGAGTAAGTGGGTGGTATCGTCGCGAGTCTTGTCAGGAATGATCGCAAGCACACGCTCGCCGGGTCGGACTACATCGAGCGCCTGACGAAGGATGTCAGTCAGGGTCTCGATATCTAAACCTAACGTTAGTAATTCGGTTGACATACAGGAACCACAGATGAAACGGATAAAAATCCGGATTTTTTCCGTGTCATCCGCGGTTAAAGCGAAACGGTCTGCTCGGCCCAGAACTGAAACTCGCGATGTTTGTGCAACTCTGCCTTCACCTGCTCGCCGCCTGCCACACGACAGATCTCATCAAACACGCGCTGCCCGATCTCGCTGATCGTCTCAGTCCCATCGATAACGCCGCCCGCCGACAGATCGAGATCGTTGCGCATGCGTTCGAAGATCCGCGTGTTCGACGCAAGCTTGATCACCGGCGCGATCGCGTTTCCAATCGTCGTGCCTCTGCCCGTCGTGAAGACAACAACCGTCGCTCCCGCCGCCACAAGCCCCGGCGTCGACTCCTGATCGTATCCCGGCCCCTGCATCAAGTTGAGCCCGCGAGTCTTCGCCGTCTCCGCATACTCAATCACACCTTCAACGCGCGACGATCCAGCCTTCGCAATCGCACCCAACGACTTGATCGTAATGTTCAGCAACCCACCGGCAATGTTCCCCGGACTCGGATTGTTGTTCAGCACTGCGCCAAACTTCGACGCATACTCCTTGTACCAATCGACCATGCGATAAACCGCGCGTCCCGTTTCAACATCCTTCGCGCGATTCGCGAGCAAATGCTCCGCACCGCAAAACTCCGGCACTTCGGTTATCAACACCGTGCCACCGGATCGCACCAGCAGATCCGCGGCGCGTCCCAGCGAAGGATTGGCCGAGATCCCGGAAAATCCATCCGAGCCGCCACACTTCACACCCAGCACCAGCTCACTGATCGAACACTCTTCGCGCGCGCTCTGATTCACTTCCGGCAACATTCGTTCGACTTCAGCGAGCCCGCGTTGAATCGCCGACGAGGTGCCGCCGACTTCCTGAATCCCGATCTTCGCGACCGGCTTGTCAAACGATTTCTCTCGCTTCAGTAAATACTTTTCAACCTGCGACAGGTTCGTCTTTTCGCAACCGAGATCGATTAAGATCACGCCGCCAACGTTCGGGTGATCCGCATAGTTTGAAAGCGTGCGCAGCATCACGTCGATCGTGGACCCATCCTGGCAGCCGCAACCTTTGTTGTGCGGAATCGCCACCACACCATCGACGTTTGGATACTTGTCACGGTTGTAAAGCGTGAACTCCGCGATCGTTGAGATCTGTAGCGCTTCATGACTCGCGCACATACTCGTCGGCACGATCAAAACGTAGTTACGCGTGCCCACACGTCCATCACGGCGGCGGTGGCCCATAAACGTGCGGCGCTCTGCTTCGGGAATGTAATCGGGCGGCGGCGTGTGCAGACTCTCGGGCAGATCTCTTATGATGGGCACGTCGTTGGACATGTTGGCGTGAGTAATCTGCTCGCCACTGCGTATGCCCAACGAAGTTCCGATCGGCTGGCCAAACTGGCGCACGAATTCGTCGGAGGGAATGTCGCGCGTTGCAAAACGGTGACCCGGCGGCACGGCGCCGAGAAGCTTTACGATCTGGCCATTTGGCAACTGGACTTCGAGATCCGCGAACGTCGCCTTTTTAACCACCGCAACATTGTCGTTGTTATCGACGATGATCGCGTATTCGCTTAACATCTTAGACACTGATTGATCATGAGCTATTCTCGTCTCGAACTCAACGGCAAAGTCGCGGTCGTCATCGGCGGCACGTCCGGCATCGGTCTCGCCATCGCCAAAGGAATGGCGGAAGCAGGCGCGGACGTGGTCCCGACATCGCGCCGGATGGACGTGGTTGAAGCGGCGGCGGCCGAGATCGAACAACGCGGGCGCCGTTCGCTGCGCGTCGCTTCCGACGTCTCGGACCGCGCATCACTGCAGAATGTGCTTGATGAATCGGTCCGCGCGTTTGGCAAAGTCGACATCCTCGTAAACTCCGCAGGTCGCACGAAGCGCGCACCAACGATCGATTTTTCCGAAACTGATTGGAATGACATCATCGATACGAACCTGACCGGCACGTTGCGCGCGGCGCAGGTTTTTGGACGGCACATGCTCGAACGCGAGTCGGGCAGCATCATCAACATCGCTTCCCTCTCGACGTTTGTGGCGCTGTATGAAGTCGCAGCATATTCGGCGAGCAAAGCGGCAGTCGCGTCGCTGACGAAGTCGCTCGCGATTGAATGGGGGCCACGCGGCGTGCGCGTCAACGCGATCGCTCCCGGCGTTTTTCGTACCGCTCTGAATCAAAAACTGCTCGACGAAACGGGACGTGGCCGCGAGTTTCTCTTGCGCACGCCGATGAAACGTTTCGGCAACGTTGACGAACTGGCGGGCGCCGCAATCTTTCTGGCTTCCGATGCCGCGAGCTTCGTTAATGGCGAAGTCATCACGGTCGATGGCGGCTTCCTCGCAAGCGGCGTCAATCAATAATCCGCGTCATCCGTGTTATCCGCGGCTATTGTTCTCTCGCCTGGCGAACGATCTCGACGAATTGTTTTGCTCTTTCGGTAATCGCAGAGCTTTCACCTGCAACGAGGTCCGCTCCTACTCCGAGTGCAGCGGCTCCGGCTTTGATAAAGTCCGCCGCGGTCTTTAACGAGACGCCACCAGTCGGCACTAACTCGATCTGCGGCAGCGGTGCTTTCAACGACTTCAGATAACTTGGACCACCAACAGCTCCGGCCGGAAACACCTTCACAAAATCAGCGCCGGCATTCCACGCCTGAACCACTTCAGTCGGCGTAAGCGCGCCCGGCATGACCGTGATTTCATGACGCCGGCAACACGCAATCGTCTCGAGATTCAGAGCCGGACTGACAACAAACTGCGCCCCACTCGAAATACACGCCTCCGCAATTTCAGGATCGAGCACCGTGCCCGCGCCAACCACAGCCTCATTTCCAAAACGATTCGCAACTTCTTCAATCACCTTAATCGCGCCGGGCACGGTCATCGTGATCTCGAGCACCGAAATCCCGCCCTCCCGAATCGCATGAATCGCGCGCATCGCCTCATCGGTAGTCGTGGCACGTACAACGGGGATAATACCTATCTCACGAATCTGTTTGATTACGTCAGTTTTATTCATTTAACGTGCGACTCGCGCCGTCCCGCCTTTCATCACTCGTTCAACTTCCGCGAGCGTCGCCATCGTCGTATCGCCGGGTGTGGTCATTGCGAGTGCGCCGTGCGCCGCCCCACACTCAACTGCCCACTGCGGCCCGCGGCCAGTGAGAAATCCGTAAATCAACCCGGAAGCAAACGAGTCGCCGCCACCCACTCGATCGAGTATCTCGAGATTCTCGCGCACCGGCGCCTCATAAAGTTCACTGGAGGTATAACAAACCGCGCCCCAGTCGTTGATCGTTGCTGTCTTTGCGTTTCTGAGTGTCGTCGCTACGACTTTGAAGTTCGGAAACTCTTTTACTGCCCGCTCGATCATGCGCTGGAAGTTACGCACGTCGAGTTTCGAATGGTGTTCGTCCGCTCCCTCGACTTCGAATCCGAGTGCGGCAGTGAAGTCTTCCTCGTTGCCAATCATCACATCGACGAGCGGCGCGAGTTCGCGATTAACTGGCACCGCCTTTGCCTGACCGCCGATCGACTTCCACAGCGACTCGCGATAGTTGAGATCGTAAGAGATGACGCTGCCGTGTTTTCTCGCGACTTCCATCGCTTCACGCGCGACGAGGGGCGTCGTTTCGGACAACGCACAGAAGATGCCGCCCGTGTGAAACCAACGCGCGCCTTCGGCTCCGAAGATCTTTTCCCAATCGATGTCGCCGGGTTTGAGTTGTGAGATCGCGGTGTGACCTCGATCGGAACAGCCGGCCGCGGCGCGCACGCCAAAGCCACGTTCCGTGAAGTTGAGGCCGTTGCGAACGGTACGACCAACGCCGTCGAACTTCACCCAACGCAAGTGTGATTGGTCCACACCGCCCTGGTAAATCAGATCCTGGACCAGCCGTCCAACCGCGTTATCGGCGAGCGCGGTCACGACCGCCGCTTCCATCCCGAAGCAGCGCTTCAATCCGCGCGCGACGTTATACTCGCCGCCACCTTCCCACACCTGGAAACTGCGCGTGGTCGCGACACGTCCCTCACCCGGATCGAGACGCAGCATCACCTCGCCGAGACTAACGATATCCCAGCGACAACCCGTCTTCGGTTTGATTACGAAATCGCTCATAAAAATTTAGCCACAAAGAGGCCCAAAAAGCACAAAAGAGTTTCTTTTTCGGTTATGTGCCTTTGTGCTTTTTTGTGGCTCATTCAAGATTAACGGGCTCGAGCTTTGGCGACAACAGGTGAAACACAAGTAAGGCCGCGAGATATGCCGAAGCGGCAATAATAAAGATCGGCACATAGCTGCCGGTCCGTTGGAGTATCTCGCCAACCAGGCGCGCGATCATCATACCGCCGATAGCGCCGGCCATGCCGCCGATGCCCACCACCGATCCGACCGCTTGGCGCGGAAACATGTCGGAAGTGGTCGTAAAAAGATTACAGGACCAACCCTGGTGCGCCGCGGCCGCGATGCCAATCAACACTACCGCCACCCACACGTTCGACGCCTGCGCAGCAAAGACGATCGGAATCACCGCGAGCGCACAGATCAACATCGCGAGCTTACGGCCTTCGTTGATGGTCCAGCCGCGTTTGATCAATGACGACGAAAGCCAGCCGCCGCCAATGCTACCAATGTCGGCTAAAAGATAGACCACCACGAGCGGTGGTCCAAAATCTTTCAGACTGAGGTTGTGACGTTTGTGAAGGAAGTCAGGCAGCCAGAAGAGATACACCCACCAGATCGGATCGGTCATAAACTTCGCGGCGGCGAACGCCCAGGTTTGCCGGTGTGGCAACAGACGTGACCACGGCACTTTGACGATCGGATCCGGCGGATCACTTTGGATATATGCCAGCTCTGCTTTCGAGACCGACGGGTGTTCTTCGGGTCGTCGATAAAGAGCCAGCCATGCAACTAACCATAGAAAGCCAATTGCACCGGTCGCAATGAAAGCAGCGCGCCAGCCCCACGTAAGTGTGATAACCGGCACGACGAGCGGTGTGACGAGAGCGCCGATGTTCGTTCCGGAGTTGAAGATCCCGGTGGCGAGTGCGCGCTCTTTTTTCGGAAACCACTCGGCGACGGTTTTGATAGCTGCTGGAAAGTTTCCCGCTTCACCGAGTCCCAGGAAAAAACGGGCGACGCCGAAACCAAAGACTGTGCGCGCCAGCGCGTGGGCCATCGCCGCGACGCTCCAAAAAATTATCGCGAGGGAAAAACCTTTGCGCGTGCCGATGCGATCGATCAGCCGTCCGATACCGAGAAGACCAATCGCGTAGGCGGCCTGAAACGAGAAGACCACCCAACTGTAACCAACTTCAGTCCAACCAATCTCGGTTTGCAGCGTTGGTTTGAGAATTCCGATCACCTGGCGATCGATGTAGTTGATGGTCGCCGCGAAGAAGAGGAGCGCGCATATGACCCACCTAAAATGGGCCACAGATTCACGCTGATTTTCAACGCGGATTGAGACCTGTTCTTCGATCATCGTCCCAGCCAGCCTCCATCGACGACGAGAACGTGGCCGTTCACGTAGTCACTTGCGGTTGATGAAAGAAAGACGGCAGCGCCTGCGAGATCGTCGGGTTCGCCCCAGCGACCGGCCGGGATTCGTTCGAGAATCTGGCGGTTGCGTGTTTCGTCAGCCTGTAGCGCGGCGGTGTTGTTGGTGCGCATATAACCCGGCGCGATCGCGTTGACGTTGATTCCGTGTTTGGCCCACTCGTTTGCGAGCGCTTTTGTTAGTTGGGCCACGCCACCCTTCGACGCCGCGTAAGCCGGAACCGTGATGCCGCCCTGGAACGAAAGCAGCGAAGCGATGTTGACGATCTTCCCACCGCGCTTGTTTTCGATCAGGTGGCGACCCACTAACTGCGAAAGACGAAAGACACTCGAGAGATTTACTTCGATCACTGCCGCCCAATCTTCTTCTGAGTAATCGACCGCAGGCGAGCGGCGAATCGTGCCGGCGTTGTTGATGAGGATATCAATGCGACCAAAGCGTTCGAGTGTCTGGGCCACGAGGTCCTTTGGCGTTTCCGGCTTGCTCAAATCGCCGGTTATCGCGTGCGCCACACCACCCGCGCTCTTGATCCGATCGCAAGTCGACTCCGGCGAGCGTGTGTTGCCGTGACAACAAACCTCCGCACCTGCTTCAGCCAGTGCGACGGCAATCGCCGCGCCTAAACCAGTTGAAGCGCCGGTCACCAAGGCAACGCGGTCGTGTAGTCTGAATCGATTAAGAATCAAGTCCGTTACATTTAGTTTCACGCCAAGGCGCAAAGATAAAAGAATGAGGCGCAAAGAAGATTCTTTGCGAGCTTATCTTTTAATCTTTGCGCCTTTGCGTGAAATCAGTCTGTGTTCAGAAAATCTTCACGCAGGGGAGAAAAGATGTCGATCAGGACCACTTCCTCATCCATCATGGTGGCCCCGTGCCAGCAATTTGACGGGAAGTGCAGCACGTCGCCGGCTTTCGCGATCTGTTCTTTGCCTTCGATAAAGAAACGCACACGGCCACGCTCGACGATTGTCATCTGCTCGTGTGGATGATCGTGTTGCGGAGTGACCAGAAACGGCTTGAATCGAAAACGACAGATCATCATGCGATTGCCGACAAACATCTGCCGCTCGATTCCTTCGGCAGGCTGCTCGACGGGAATGTTGGACCAGTTCAAATGCCGCGCGAAATGCTGGCCATTGCCATTTCCGTTGGCTTCGTTTTCAGAAGTGGGGCTGGACATTTGTGGATCCTCTACTTTTTGTCACTGACAGCTTCGAGACCGGATCCGCCGGCGGCATACTCAGGCTGCACGTTCACAACGCCGTAAAGTCGATCCTCGCCTTCGCGGATCGCCGCCATCATCCACAGGAAATTGATCTGCCCGCCCGGCGCCGCAACGTTCGGGTGATAGCCCTGCGGCACCAACACGCAATCACCTTCGCGCACGACCTGGACCAGCTCGGGCTGCTGCGGATCGGTGTAGACAAACTGTACCCCAAACGAAGGCGCCGGCATGTCGATAAAAAGATAGGCCTCCTCGAGTAGTTTCGAATGTTCGTGAGGCGGCCATGAAGTCCAGTTGCCCGGCCTCGAAAAAGTCACCCCCGCCATGATGCGTCCGGCCTCGACATTCGCGCCGATGAGCACGTTCAGGTCTCGTTCGGCGGGCGGCTTGCCGGCGATCAAATGCAGCTTCGGGTTCTGACGAACATCTTTGTACGAAACAAACTTCGTCGGATAACGCTTATCGACCGGGGCCGACACTTCAGCGAGATCGCATCCATCCGGACCATCTGGTCTAACTTCGATCTCCGAATCACGCGACGCATAAACCGCGTCGTATTGATCAACGGAAAACGTTTCGCCATCAACTTTGACGATCGCCTTGCCTTTCAAACAGATCAATCCGATCTCATGGTCGTCGCTGTTGAACTTGATCGGCTCATCACCGGCCGCGAGCGTGATGCGGCCATAGTGCAAATAACGGGCGGCTGTCGCGCCCGGCGCAAAACCTGTACGGCGTCCCCTCCCCTCATGTGTCTTCGGAACAAAACAAGTTTCCGGCGTTATTAGATTCATTTGTATAACTCCCTAATTCTGCGGCATTAAAATAAGTTTCGACTTAAGCGGGCTGCCGGCTTTCAAGTCGACGTTCTGAGCTTCATACACAAGGTGCAACGGAATCGCTCCATGAACACCGCGCCCAATTGCGGTGTCTCCCGCCGCCACAACGGTTGCTTCAACCGGAAAGTCAGCCCCAAACGTAACGTCGAGTGCTCCCTTTGGTGACTTGAACCGGACTGAGCCTCGCTTCAGCATCTCCATATCGATATTGTTGTACGTTGACGGAATCGCCATCCGCCAGCGACGAATGCTGATGGGTTGCTTCGAGCTCAACGTTTCCTCTCGCGTCAGCGTGCCGTCCTCAATGCGCCAAACAACTTCACTCGTAAGTCCAACGTCCTGCACCTTCCCGGCAGGTGTTCCGACTACGGCCCACCTGGTCCAACGAACCCGTAGCGTGCGGCCATTAGCGGAAGGCTCAATCACGTCAGCCCCATCCGTCGCCACGATTGTGCGACCGTCAGCCAGCTCAATGAACGGTGTCATCGACGGATAAACCTGTTCGACCGGCGCGGCGAAACCCGGCAAGCCGTGCGGCGACGGTTGATAATCCGACATGCCCGGCTTTGGACCAGTGGTGATCGGCAACGCGAACCGCAGCGCTCCCTGACGCACTACCCAAACTCCCGCTGAACGCTCCGGCGTTTTGCGAAAGAACTCGAAACGCGCTACCGGAGGTAAAGTCGGCATCACCGGAAAAGTAGTGATGCCTTCTTTCTCCAGCGCGTTCACGATCGGCGTGTGTGAATTCGCCAGCTTACCAAAGAAACCGGTGGTCTGCTGCCACTCACGATCGCGCGAGATGTAGGCGTAATTGCCGCGCCCGAATGCAAAGATCGAAAGCAGGTGTGCATCGGGACGATAGTCGTGCAGCAGATAATTCCACGCCTGGTAGTACAGCGCTGCGAGGTCCGCGAGCGGCGCTGGACGGAACTCAGCGTGCGATGCCAGAAAGCCGACGATCTCGGGCGTGTCGAGATAACTGACCACGCCCTGACTGCGCCCCCAGTTGTAACCGTAACCATCTTCTGAAACTACGTCCCACCAAAGTCGCATCTGCGCTTTCAACGAAGGGCGAACTTTGTCGAGCAAGTCTTTGCGACCGGCTGTCTCCGCTGCTTCCCAGATGTAGCGCGCATACTCGTTCGAATAGCGATCGAAACGTCCCGTCGGCGGCGCATCATCAGCGTAAAGATTGCCCTCGGTGAACTGGACCGCGGCGCGATCGAGCAGCTTGTCGAGAAACGCGCGATCGCTCGAGATACCAAGCTCGTACCCGATACTCCCGATGCGCGACGCGACGCCGAGATAATTCTCCGCGAGATCGATCACGCGATTGGTCTTCGGATCGTAGAAGCGTTCCGGGTTCAGCAACGAGCGCCACGCCGTCTGCTCCTCCGGCGACAAACTCTGCCAGAGGGGATTCGTTTTCAAATCGCGTCCGAAGTGACGCAACGCGAGGGCGGCATAAAGCTGCGAAAACGCTTTGCTGCCGGCGCGTGATTCAATCAATCCAATCTGGCCCACCGCCTTCGCCAGATCGCGACCCGCGAGTTCCCGATTACCGGTAGTTTCCGCGTACGCAGCAAGCGAACGCATGAACGTGCCCCACGAGTATTCACCCGTCGTCGGCACTCCCAAAATCCGATCCGGCGGTGGATCCAGCGACTTGATCGCCGCCAGGTGCGCAGCCAGTTCTTTGCCGAGAAACGTGTTTACCTCATCGCGTAAAGTTGAAGTGGTAACTGTACGCGCCTGAGCCGTAACACACGCGTAAACACAGATGACACAGATTAAAGCGGATTTAGTTTTTCTGATCTGTGTCATCCGTGTTTATCCGCGGCTAAAAAATCAACTTCAATCCAAACTGAATATTACGCGGCGGACCAGCCGTCGAAATCTGTCCAAACGCTCCCGCGCTCCGATTGCTCTCGAGATCGCGCAAATTGGTCCGGTTGAAAGCGTTAAATATATCAGCCTGGAACCGCAGCTTAAACCTCTCCGTCAACCCGAAATTACGACGCAGCGAAAAGTCCCACGTCTGCGCGCCCGGGCCTTCGATGGTGCCGACGCCGCAAGTGCCGCGACGAGAATCGGGCGCCGCCTGGAACGAGTCAGGGTTGGCCCAGTGGTTTGCATCCCGCTGGCCATTCGGGAAAAGCGGGTCGCCGGTGCAATCCGCGCGACGATTTCCGAGCGCGGAGTTTCCAGTGGCCGTAGCAGTCAGGTACGGCCCTGACTGCAGACGCGTGACGCCGCTGATCTCGTAGCCGTCAAGCACGGCCTTCGCAAAACCACGCATGTGGCTGAACATCTTTGGCGTATACGTGTAAGTCAGCGAGAAGACGTGACGACGGTCGAACGTCGCTGGTCCATAGTTGAATCTTCGATTGAATGGATCTTCAGGGTTATCGTTGAAGCCACTCGCGTCAGTCAGCACCTTGGACCACGTATATGAAGTGGTCATCAACAGGTCGCCCTTGCGTTTTGCGGCGTAAAGCTGCAAGCCGTGATAGTTCGAAGTCGAATCACTCAGGCGCATCCGGATTGCCGTGTAACCTTTGTACGGCCGCAGGAAGTTGACGTTGACGTTCGGACCCGGCGGGATGTTCGCGCGCAGTTGTTCGAAAGTCGGTTGATTGATGTCTGGCTGACGAATCAAATGGCGCCCGAGATTTCCGACGTAAGCAGCCTCGGCAAAGATGCCATGCGGAAGCTCGCGTTGCACGCTGAGGCTGTAGCCCATCGTGTAAGGCGTGTCGAGATCCGGATTGACCGCGTTGATCTGCGCAAACGGCGCGACAGTTGTCGAGCCACCGGTGATGTTGCTCAAGTTCCCGTTCTGAAACTGCGCGCTGGTCGCGTAAGGCGGATTGCTGAGCGACGGGAAGATCAGGTTTCCTTCGATGCGATCGTAATACATGCCGAAGCCGCCGCGAATCGAAGTCTTGTTATCGTCAAACGGTGAATATGCGAAACCTACGCGCGGCATGAAATAGTGATGACCTTCGTAAAGTCCACGCGGCGCGCCTGTCGGCACCGCTCGCACGTCGGCGGAATCACCACCGGGAACGCGTCCGAGCTCTTCAGCCGGCACGCCATCGCCTGCTCGAATTAGTCCGTTAAAACGATTGCCGCCCTTGGTCGTGTCGATGTTTCCGTTCGTGAGAATCGTGACGGCCTGCGCGGGATCGTAAAGCGACGGATCGAAGTTGGCCAGGTTGTTTGCCTGCGTGTAAATCGGCTGCCCAAACTGGTAGCGCATGCCGAGCTCGAGACTCAGTTTGCGATTGACTTTCCAACTGTCGGCAACGAAAGCCTCAGTTTGCGTGAACCGGAAAAAGCCCATCGGATCGAGAGCTTGTTCGCTGTAAGTGCGAAAGTTTCCGAGGAGCGCATCGGCGAAAGAGTTGTTCGAAGTGCGCGTGTTGCTGCCGGTGTTGAAATCGACCTGGCCGGCGTAAGTGGTACGCGCGTTTTGATCGATGCGATTGCGCGTGACGCTGATGCCGGTCTTCAACGTGTGACTGCCGCGCACCCACGTTATGGTGTCGCTGGTGTTGATGTCGGTTGTTGGGGAGAGCAACGAACGCGCCGCGCCGAAGAAACTCGCGAAACCGTTGATGGTTGTATCCGGAATCGAATTCTCGAAACGTCCGCCGCCGGTGAACAGTTGCTGGAACTGGAAGCCGTAAGTTTCACGCTTCCAGAGTTCACCGTCCGGCGGAATTCGCTGGGCCACCACCGCGCCCGTCACCTTGGCTTCGTTGATAAATGTCGGCGTGATCAACCACGTGTGCGAAAGCTGCATCGACGTTCCGGGACGTTTGCGAAAGCTCGGAATCGTCGGCAATTGCGTGGTGATGAACGTGCCGAACGGATCGATCAACTCGTTCTTGTCGTGAATATAACGACCGTAGAGCGTCTGCTTGTCGTTGATACGATAGTCGATACGCAAGAGGTCTTCGCGATAGTCGAGCGGGTTTGGTTGTTGAAAAGTTACGTTGTTGCCGATCGGGCTGTTGATAAAAACAGTCGCTAGTCCAATCGATGTGCGGAAAACATCGGCGATCGCGCGGCCGTCCGCGGTGATGCGATTCGCGGGAATGATGTTACGGAGCGCCACGTTCGTGCCGCCAAAACATCCGGCGCGATTCGCGGTCGTGCAAGGCAACGTGCTGTTTGGATCTTTCAACAATCCGTCGTCGTTCGTGCCGACAATCCCGTCAGCGCCGCGCAGGCGGAAAGAAAAGTCGCCGTTCAACTCAGCGAGCGTCGGCACTGTGCGGCGTTGCGGCGCCGAAAGACGGCGAATGTACTTCCATTCCTGGCCACCAAAGAAGAAGAGCTTGTCTTTGATGATTGGACCACCGAAGCTGTAGCCGAAATTATTGAAGCGCAGCGTTGGCCGCGTCGGCGCGAAGAAGGGACGGGCGTCGAGTTTGTCGTTTCTTAGAAATTCAAACGCGCTGCCGTGGAAATCATTGCCGCCACTGCGCGTGACGAGACTCACTTGCGCGCCGGAGTTGCGCCCGTACTCCGCTGAGAAGTTCGACGTCTGAATCTTCACTTCCTGAATGTAGTCGATACCAAGGTTGTTGATCTGGCTCGCGTTGCTGCCCGACTGCAAATTGAAGCCGCCGTCGATAGTGACGTTGTTCGTCTGGCCACGATTGCCGTTGATCGACTGATTGTTGGTCGCGAGACTCGTCGTTAACTCGAGCTGATCGTCATTCAACAAGGCAACACCGGGAACAAACGAGAGCAGTTGAATGTAGTTGCGGCCATTGAGCGCAAGGTTCTGCACCTGCTGCTGGTCGATGACGCGCGCGACTTCGCCGGACGTAGTGTTCACAGTCTCGCCAGAGGCGCCGACGATCTCCACTGTCTCCGACACCTCGCCGACTTCGAGTTTTAGATCGATAGTGAGTCGCGCGTCAGCGGTCACGCTCTGACCGGAGACAAGCGCCTTCTTGTAACCCTTCGATTCGGCCTCGATCGTGTAAGTGCCGGCCGGCAGATTCGTGACGGTGTAAAAACCGTTCTCGTCAGTGGTGACAGTGCGTTCGAGATTGTTCGCTCTGTTAGTGACTTTGACCGATGCGTTGGGAACCGTGGCCCCATTCGAATCCTGCACCGTTCCCGAGATCCGACCGACAACGGTCTGGGCGGATATGGTTTGAGATGCGATGAGGATCAGTAATAGTAACGACGAGAGTGGCAGTCGGGTTTGTTTATTGCCTCGCATCGATCTAGACCTCCAGGGAAAGTGTTAGCCGCGGTTTACGCGGAGCTTCGCTCACGGATTAGGCAACCATTGGAGCGGCAAAGGCCGGCGCCGCTACGAGTGCGACTGCGCCACGCAGGCGCGGATGATCTTCGGCAGGCACGACGTGGATTTCAGTGGCGCCGCCGAATTCAGTTAACGTTCGTTCGCGCAGCGCGCTGCGCACGATGGGTTCGATCAGGCTCCAGGCAGTGGTGATTTCGCCGCCGATAAAAACTCGCGCGGGATCGAGTGCGTTGATGATCGACGCGAGACCCAGGCCGAGATAGCGCGCGGTTGAGTTGATCGCGGCGATTGCTTTCGCATCGCCTGCGCGAGCACGCGCGATCAAGTCTTCAACTGAGAAGTTCGCGATCTCAGGATCGCGCGGGCGTGGTTCAGACAAGTCGTGACCAAAGTAACGCGAGAGGGTCGCGAGGTTTGAAATGTAAGCTTCCCAGCAGCCGGTCGCGCCGCACGAACACTTTGGACCATCGATGCTCAACGGCACGTGACCAAACTCGCCCGCGGTGTTGTGACGGCCACGCAGCAGTTCGCCGTTCACGACAATCCCGACGCCAACGCCGTCGGAGACGCTGACAAACACAGAATTTCCGGAAGCGACGACGTCGCTGCGCGTGGCCCATAGTTGCGCAAGTGCGCACGCCTTACCGGAGTT
>Ga0068859_100003630_pt1 | contig 15735 bp, 11 predicted proteins | sample KBSSwiS22_FD_66585 | JGI IMG/M metagenome (GOLD analysis project Ga0068859, IMG submission 66585) | Switchgrass rhizosphere microbial communities from Kellogg Biological Station, Michigan, USA - KBS Switchgrass S2-2 | ecosystem: Host-associated > Plants > Roots > Rhizosphere > Soil ...
CTGAGCTTTATATCCTGCGTCCTTCGTGGAAAAGGCGGCGCCCCCATAGAGCCCTCCAAGTCGGAGGCGATGCTCAAGGACGCCAAGGTCCCAGACGATGCTGCTAAACGCGATCATGACGAACCTGCCGGACCCGCAGACGTTGGCGACCTTGGTCTCGACTGTCACCGAGACCATGTGTGGAATTTCATTCGAGCCGGCGAAGGAGGTGCGCCAGATCGACCCGACCTCGTGGCGGCTCGCCATCCTGCCCATCAACGGCAAGCGCAAGATCCAGGTCCTCCTCTCGTCCGATCAGGCGAGCGGCATTGGGCTGGGCGCGGCGCTGCTCGGCTTTCCGGCGGATCAGCTCGATCCATCGATGGTGGACGACTCGCTGTGCGAGCTGCTCAACATGGCGGCCGGTCAGATCAAGCGCGCGCTGAGGCTGGACGACGCGCTCGGCTTGCCCCGCATCGTCGAGGGCGAGGCCGGGCAGGCCTTGTTCAAGACGGCGCGCCATCAAGGGACGATGCTGCGCAGCCGCGGACAGCTCGATCTCATCATTTGGGTCACGGAGTCCAACAAGGACGAAGCCTGAGCCCGGCACGATTCGAGAGAGGAAAGGAGTCACGGCAAGATGGCACGCATTCTGACGGTGGACGACAGTCGCTCGGTCCGGATGATCGTCGTTCGCGAGATTCAGGCGCTGGGGTACGAGTTCGCCGAGGCCGAGGACGGTGAGAAGGGCCTGCAGAAGCTCACCGAGGGTCAGTATGACCTGGTGATCCTGGACGTCACGATGCCGGTCCTCGACGGCCCGGGCATGCTCGCCAAGATGCGCGAGCGCGGCGACAAGACCCCGGTGCTGATGCTCACCTCGGAGTCGAAGCGCTCGATCATCGCCGGGATCATGAAGTCGGGCATCAGCGACTACATCCTCAAGCCCTTCAAGCCCGAGGAGCTGCAGGCCAAGATTCAGAAGGCCCTGCACGTGAGCACGCCGGTGAGCGCCGCGGCCGCCGACGACGCTCCGGTCGTCTCGGCCACCGCTTCCGTCGCCGCCGCTGGCGGCGCGGCGCCCGCCGAGGGCAAGGTCGGGGTCGACATCCTGGTCATCGACGACATGGAGAACGTCCAGAAGCGGCTGCGTCAGATGGTGCCCGAGCACATCAGCATCAAGGGCGTGCTCAACGCGCAGACCGCGCTCAGCACCTGCCGCGATCGCGTCTTCCGCGTGATCCTCATCGACAACGACATGCCCGACGTCAACAGCACCTCGCTGATGCGCCAGATTCGGGTGTTGCAGCCGCGCACCGCCATCCTGGCCCTGTACGTGCGCACCCACGCCAACGTGGCCGATCAGGCCAAGAAGGCCGGGTTCGACGGCGCGATCCTCAAGCCCTTCGACGCGCAGGCGGTGGACGACTTCATCGCCCAGTACTTCAACGCGCAAGAGCTGGTCGTGAAGGACGACAACATCCTCAAGATCGCCGCCTTCCGCGGCCGCGAGAACCGGATGGACAGCTACTTCAACGACGTGACCAACACGGTCACCAAGATCTCCGAGGACGTGGCGGCGGCGTGCTACGCGGAGCTCATCGTCGACATCAGCGAGATGCCGGCCGCGTCCGATCGCTTCGTGCGCCTCGTGCTCGAGCTGAAGAGCCGCGTGTCGAAGATGGGCCTCGAGCTGCGCCTGGTCGGCTCGTCGGCCGTCGCCTCGACTTTGAAGAACTACAGTGACACGGCGGACGTCCCGCTGTTCCACTCCATCGGTGAAGCTCGGGCCGCCGCGTGACCGCTGCCGCCGCACCCGCCGCTGCTGCCGCCAGCACCCCTGGCGAGCGGTTGGCGATTCAGATGGAGCAGATCGTCACCAAGCGGATCGCTGACGACAAGCTCGTCCTGCCCTCGATGCCCGCCGTGGCGGCCAAGTGCCTCGAGATGCTGCGCAACCCGGAGGTCGAGCCGAGGGCCGCGGCCAACCTGATCGAGAAGGATCCGGTCCTGGCGGCGCAGCTCCTGCGACTGGCCAACAGCGCTCTGCTGGGGACCCGCGAGCCCATCACCAAGGTGCTCGGTGCGGTCACCCGCGTGGGCACCATGCGGCTGCGCCAGTTCATCCTGGAGACGACCGCCCGCAAGACGTTCGAGTCGAAGGATCACCAGATCAACGCCTGCCTTCGGAAGATCTGGGAGCACTCGGTGGCCGTCGCGACGCTGGCGGGTGACGTGGTCGCCCTGGCGAACGCCGGCGACGCCGAGACCGGCTACCTGGCGGGCCTGCTGCATGACATCGGCAAGCCGATCGTCGCGTCGATGCTGCTCGAAGCGGAGAAGACCATCCTCGGCCTGAAGCCGAGCGCCGGGTGGATCGGTTCGGTCGAGTGGCTGGGGGTCATCCACCGCACCCACCGCAAGATCGGCATCGCCTTGTCGCAGAAGTGGGGGCTGGGGGACTCGGTCTGTCGGGCCATCACGGACTGTGAGGAGTACGACAGCACGGAGCGGCTCTGCGAGGCCAACGCGGTCCGATTCGCCAACGCGGTCGCCAAGCAGAACGGCTTCTACGAGTGCGACACCAACAAGGACGACAACGACGCGCTCATCATGATCGGCCAGTCGCTGCTCGGCCTCGACCCCAAGCGCCTTCCCCAGCTGGTCGGCAGCGCGCAGCGGGCCGTCGACAACCTGAAGTTCTAACGCGGCTTCGCCGCTCACGAGGGGGTGGCCCCCCTCGTGGGCTCCCCCCGCAGGCCGTCGACGCCCGCGCGGCAAAGCCGCGCCTCCCGGGTCCTTGGACGCGCTCGCTTTGCTCGCTCTGATGCCGTGGTCGCCATCAGAGGAGGACTTGGATCGACGGGGCTTCTAGCTGCCCAGGCCGATCAGAAGTCGGCGTTGGCGCAGCAGCGGAAGCCGTTGTCGGGGGCGACCTGGGCGCGCTTGAAGTGCGCGGTGGTGTCGGTGGGGGACGTGGCGGCCAGGCAGCTCGTGTCGACGTATTCGGAGGATCGGGCGCCCCCGTAGGTGTCGCACGCGTCTTCCTGGCCGTCGGCTGACGCGGCGGAGTCGACGCAGTTGTTCTGCCACTCGGACGCGTTCCCGGCCATGTCGAAGAGCCCGGGCACGCCGCCCTCACACGTGGTCGCGCTCTTGACCGGCTGAACGCCGGACGTCGCGCTGGGGAACTTCTTGTCGGCGCAGCGACCGGCGGCGCCCTCGTTGCCGTAGGGATAGGTCAGGGTGCCGTCGTTGGAGCAGGCCACGATCCACTGGCTGCCTTCCATCTTCGAGGTCGGGTTGGTCACCTTGCCGCCGTGGACCCCGTCGCGATCGGCCACCCCGCACAGGTACTTTCCGGCCCAGCGGCAGTAGGCGTCGGCGTCGCACCAATCTACGCAGACGACCGGCAGGTCGGGGTGACCGACCGGATCGAAGGCGGTGCAGCCAGGGCCGGTGCTGGCCGGCGCCAGCGACGTGTTCCAGGCACACCGGACATTGGGAGCGGGGGGCGCGGCGGCGGCGAGGAACTGCTGGTACTGCGCGTTCGTCACCTCCGTGCTGTCGATGCAATAGGCTGGGCCTCCGCCCCAGCTCACGCGGGCCATCACGGGGCCCGGAAGCGGCATCACCGGGGAGCACGTACCCTGGATTCCCCCCGTCTCGGGGAGGTCGGCGGTCATCAGATCGGCTGGGCCGCCGTCCGAGTTGTTGCTCTTACCGCTGCAGCCCTCCGCCGCCACGGCGGCAGCTGCCAGCAAGTAGACGGCGCTCCACGCGAGGTGCCGGGCTCTCGAGACGGTCGGGGCCGATGAGCCAGCGCGGGAACGATGGGGCATGTCGGTCGAGAATGGTCAGCCGGGTCGCGTCTGTCAACGGGCTCCCCGGGCGCCCCGCCGCCCGGGTGCCGGGCCGCTCGCGGTGCGAAAAGCCCGATGCGAAAAGCGATTGGATTGTTGTAAAAGCGCCACGTGCTGTGCGCGTCCTCTTCGCTGATGGGTCGATGATGGGGCAAGGGAAGCTATGGGCGGTCGCGGTGGCCGTCGCCGTGGCGTGGGGAGGGGCGACGAAGCCGGCCCGGGCGGCGGACGAGCCGCTTCGCGACGGACCTGGCGCCAGCGCGGGTGTCCCGGTATCGAGCGCCTCCTCCGCCTCGGGCGGCGAGGGCGTCGACGTGGCATCGGCGGAATCGAAGCCGCCCTCCGATGCGCCGCCCGCCAAGCCTCCCGCGGAGGCTGCCGAGCCCGACCCGCCCGTCGTGAAGCCGCCCGCGGCCCCCGGCCGGTCGACGCCGCCGAAGCCCGGCGCGCCGGTTCCCCCGCCTGGTTGCGAGCCGGCCGGGGCGGCGACGCAGGCCCTGCCCGGCAACCAGGCGGGCGCGGCTCCGCAACGGACGAAGAGCGTCCAGGATCTGGAGCCGCAACCCGAGCGGTTCTGGCTGTTCAACGACAACTACTTCGCGTGGCAGCCGAACAGCGAGGGGCGGACCCGGGTCAAGTTTCAGGTCTCGGTCCGCTACGACATGCTCACGTTCCTGCCCGGCAATAGCTCGCTCTCCCTGAACATCGCCTACACGCAGAAGTCCTTCTGGGATCTGTTCGCGTTCTCGCGCTCGTCGCCGTTCGTCGAGACCAACTACAAGCCGGAGCTCTTCTTCAGCTTCCGGCCCTACGCGGACGACCGCACCAAGGAGCTCTCCATCGGCGTGCAACACGAATCGAACGGCCTGGGGGTCGACTCGGTCGCCGACCAGTCGAAGCTGTCGCGCGGCTGGAACTCGGCCTACGTCGATGCGCGATGGGGGTTCGACCTGTGGCGGGTCGACGGAATCGGGGCCTACCTGGCGCTCGGCGGCCGCGGGTTCGTGTGGCCGTTCGGGGTGACGCCTGACCAGATGACCAAGTACGTGGGCTGGGTCGCCGGCACCGTCGACCTGGCCCTGTTCCTGCCGCAACACCCGGGCGCCGGATTGCTGGCGCTCCGGGCGATCGTGCGGCCGCACAGTGTCGAGACCTCGGCGTACTACCCGCTCGGCTGGCTCTCGCCCAAGCACCTGCAGCTGTCGATCTATGCGCAGGTCTTTTCCGGTCGCGCCGAACGCCTCATCACCTACGACCAGGGCGCCCTGAACTATTACGTAGGGCTCGGCTTCCGGTAGGGGCGCCGGCAGAATCCGCGCCGGGCCGAGGCGCGCGAAGGGGGCGGCGCGGCGCGCGCGTTGCGGTAAGCTCTTCGGCCCAATGGCTCATCAGTACATCTACACGATGCAGAACCTCCGTCGGGTCCACCCTCCCAACAAGGAGGTCCTGAAGGGGATTTATCTGTCTTTCTACCCGGGGGCGAAGATCGGCGTCCTCGGCAGCAACGGCGCGGGCAAGTCGACCCTGTTGCGCATCATGGCCGGCATCGACAAGGACTTCTTCGGTGACGCCAAGCCGGCCGATGGCATCCGGATCGGCTTCCTCCAGCAGGAGCCCGGCCTGGATGCGACCAAGACCGTGCTCCAGAACGTCGAGCAGGCCGTGGCCGGGACCAAACAGCTCCTCGTCCGCTTCGACGAGGTCAACGCCAAGCTGGGCGACCCCGATCTCGATCCGGCGGCCATGGAGAAGCTGCTCGAGGAGCAGGGCAAGCTGCAGGACGCGATCGAGGCCGCGAACGGTTGGGATCTCGATCGCACGCTGGAGATCGCGATGGACGCCCTGCGCCTGCCGCCGGCCGACGCCGACGTGACCAAGCTGTCGGGCGGCGAGCGCCGGCGCGTGGCGCTGTGCAAGGTGCTGCTCGAGCGCCCCGATCTGTTGCTGCTGGACGAGCCCACCAACCACCTCGACGCCGAGAGCGTGGCCTGGCTCGAGCATCACCTGCACGAGTATCCGGGGACCATCGTGGCGGTGACGCACGACCGGTACTTCCTGGACAACGTCGCCGGCTGGATCCTCGAGCTGGACCGCGGCGCCGGGATCCCCTGGGAGGGGAACTATTCGTCGTGGCTCGACCAGAAGCGCAAGCGGCTGGAGTCGGAGGAGAAGGCCGAGTCGGCGCGCCAGCGCACGCTGGCCCGCGAGCTCGAGTGGGTGCAGGCGTCGCCCCGCGCCCGGCAGGCCAAGAGCAAGGCCCGCCTCGCGGCGTACGAACAGCTGCTTGCCGAGGAGAGCCAAAAGCGAGAGGACAGCGTCGAGATCAGCATTCCCCCCGGCCCGCGGCTCGGCGAGCTGGTGGTGAAGGCCGAGGGGCTCACCAAGTCCTTCGGAGACCGGCTGCTCGTCGAGAACCTGTCGTTCAACCTCCCGCGCGGCGGCATCGTCGGCATCATCGGTCCCAACGGCGCCGGCAAGACCACGCTCTTCCGCATGCTGGTGGGGCAGGAGAAGCCGGACAAGGGCACGCTGCGGATCGGTGACACCGTGAAGTTCGCGTACGTCGACCAGAGCCGCGACGCGCTCGAGGGTGACAAGACGGTGTTCGACGAGATCTCGCAGGGGGCCGAGTTCCTGGAGATCGGTAAGCGCAAGATCCCGTCACGGGCCTACGTCTCGGGGTTCAACTTCCGCGGGACGGACCAGCAGAAGCGCGTGAAGGATCTGTCGGGCGGCGAACGCAACCGGGTGCACCTGGCCAAGGTGCTGCGGTCGGGGGGCAACGTCCTGTTGCTCGACGAGCCGACGAACGACCTGGACGTCGACACGCTGCGGGCGCTGGAGGACGCCGTCCTGCAGTTCGCGGGGTGCGTGGTGGTCATCAGCCACGATCGCTGGTTCCTGGATCGCATCGCTACGCACATCCTGGCGTTCGAAGGCGACAGCCAGGCGGTGTGGTTCGAGGGCAATTACCAGGACTACGAGGCCGATCGGAAGCGACGCCTGGGCGCCGCCGCCGAGCAGCCCCACCGCATCAAGTACAAGAAGCTGATTCATTGAGGGCCGGGGGCGTCTCCTGTAGGCTGGTTGCATGATCGCCTACGAAGAGCTGGAGAAGGCCCTCGCTCGCTGGAAGGCGCGCCGCCCCGATGCCGTGGCTGGCGGCGTGTCCGGCGGCGCCGTCCTTTCTGCGCCGGACGAGGTCGGGGAGGCGACGCCCATGGCCCGCGAGGAGCTGGGCGAGGCGACGCCGATGCGCCGCGAGGAGGATCTCGAAGCGACGTCGATGGGCGAAGCGGACGCCGGGATCCCGACGGGCGTCTCGGCGGAAGATGGTTCGGCCAGCGACAGCACGGGCGAGCTGGAGGTCGGCGACGCCATCCCCGAGGAGCGCTAGGCCGCTGGCTGCCGCGTCGAACCGGAAGGCGGCCGAGACCTCGCTGCGAGAGTTTGCGCTCTCGTTCCCTGAGACCCGTGAGGAGTTCCCCTGGGGGGATCGCGTCGTCAAGGTCAAAGGGAAGGTGTTCGTTTTCTTAGGGCGGAGCGACGGCGAGGAATTTGGCCTGTCCGTGAAGCTACCGTCCTCGGGCATGGTGGCGCTCGATCTGCCGTTCGCGTCGCCAACCGGGTACGGCCTGGGCAAGAGCGGCTGGGTGACGGCCCGCTTCTCTGCCGGCGAGGACGTGCCGGTGCCCCTTCTCAGAGAGTGGATCGCCGAGAGCTACCGCGCGGTCGCGCCGGCGAAGCTGGTGGCGACCCTCGACGGAGCCCCGGCGACGCCCAAGCGTCGCACCACGCCTCCGACGAAGAAGTCAGCCGCCCGGACGCGCCGAAAATCCCCGCGCCACTGACGGGGATAGGAGAAGGGGGCGGGAGGGTGGCCGTCGGCGGCCTGTCCGCGGCCCCCCACCCTCAGTTGGGCGGGGAGCCGCTGCCCGGGCCAGAGGAGGTCGGCGTGAGCCGGCCGAGCGACGCGCCGCCGTTGCGGGCCTCCCGCAGGCGCTCCGAAACCAGGCGCAGCATGCCGCTGGCCGCGTGCGCGTCCTGGTCGAGGAGCGCGCGAAAGGCGTGCACGGGGATGCACAGGACGGAGGTCCCGTGTCGCGTAGCTACCGCCATGTCATTCCAGGTCGCGCCGGTCATGGCGCCGAGCTCTCCGATGGTCTCGCCTGGCTCGACCAGTCCCTTGGCCGTCCCGTTCTCGGTGTTGACCAGGATGTGGGCCGATCCGGCCACCACCACCAGCACGCCATCGCTGGGGGTGCCCCGCGTGCAGATCAGCTCTCCCGGGGCGTAGTCGCGCGCGGTCGCGAGCGTCGACAGCTCGGCCAGCGTCTCGAGGGACAAATGCTCGAACAGCGGCGATGAGGCGAGCTGGCTCATGCGCTCGAGGCGCTCCTGGCTTTCGGTGCCGCGCGGGTCGCCGCCGGCGCCCGCCTCGTCGCCCGCCGCGAGGCTCCGCGCGATGTGGCGCGCCAGCGGCTCCCACGAGGCGGCGATCTCGCCCAGCGTGAGATCGAGCGGCAGCGGCTCGACGGCGTCGGCGCCCGTGGTCATCGCCTCCTCGATGGCCGCGACCAGGGTCCGATCCAGGTGATTGGACACCCGGTGCACGGCCGCGGCCGCGTCGCGGGACGAGGCCAGCATGCGGGCCATCGAGAACGACTCCTCCGAGTCGCCGAGCGCCGACAAGTGGGCCGCCACGCGCATCGCGCACTGTTCGCGCCGCCGCTCGAGGCTGAGGACCAGCAGGTTCGCGAAGGGCTGCCGCGCGCCGGTCACGCCCTCCAGCGCGGCCCGCAGCCGCCCCAGACGCAGCAGCTGGCGCATCACGTCCTGCGCCCGCCGGATGAGCGCGCCCTCGGTCCCGAGCAGCGCCTGGCAGACCTCCTCGTGCTCGAAAGAGTCGATGCTGTAGGACGCCTGCAGGGCCGTGACCCGGGCCTGGACGGTCGGCTCGCGCAAGGCTTCACCCAGGTTGGTGCCCTCCTCGAGGAACGGCGAGAGGATCGCCTCGATCTCGCCTTTGTAGGCGTCGATGCGCAACCGCCGCTCCTGCAGGCTCGCGCCCCCCGGGTCCAGCGCCTCGCGGTCGTCCACGCCCAGCTCGGCGATGACGGCGGCGTGGTCTTCGTCGCTGACCTTCAGCTGGGATCGCACCGATCGCAGCACGTCGCGCGCCGCTGCGCTGCGCGTGTGCCCGGCTGCCAGCGCATCCCGCAGCGTCTCGCGGTAGGCGACCCGCCCCTGGTTGGCCGTCAGCTCGGGCAGGACGCGGCCCAGCGTGTACACCTCGTCGGTGCGCAGGTGGTTGAGGGAGCGGCCGCGAAATAGGCGTGGCGTGTCGATGCGCAGCTGGACGAGCTGGCGGCGCAGGCTCCCCTCGATGCTCTCGCGCTCGTACTCCTCGGTCGTGCGCGCGAACCGGGTCACGAACCAGATGGTCGAGACCACCACGAACAGCGTGTCGATCGCCGCGCGCAAGGTGGCCGGGAAGAGCGCAATGTTGGGCCTCCCCGCGAACCCGTAGAACACGTTGAAGGTGATCAGCGTGAAGAAGGCGAAGACCCGGTGGCGAAGCTCGGGGATGGCGAGCGGGCGGCCGACGCGCTCACACCACCGGTCGTAGACGCGCTCGATCAGGCGGCCCAGCAGGTATGCAGTCAGGATAAACACCGCCAGGGTCAGCGGCGCGGCGACGACCTTGGGGATGGGGACGGTACGACCCGCCAGGTAGAACCCCGGCGACAGCAGCCCGGTGAGCTGGCTCTCCTCGTGCGTCCACGCGCCCGTGAAGTAGTACTCCCAGTTCCCGGCGTAGAGGCGGTAGTAGCAATAGAACCCCGTGACCAGGCCCAGGTAGCCGTAATAAAAGAAGCGCCGGCCGGTCGTCTGCAGGTCGCGCCAGTATTGTCGCTCGAGGTCGATGTCGGGGCAGGGCGCCCGGCACGCCACGCACGTCGATTGCTCCTTGCCCTGGGCGTCGACCCGCCGGCACGACGACTGCGTCAGCGTGGTGCCCCCGCCCGCGGCCGGGGCCACGTGGGCCTTGGATTCGAACAGGCCGCGTGGCTCGGTGTAGAACTTCTGAACCGGTGAGATGGGGCAGATGTACTGGCACCAGGTCTTGCCGCCGAACAGATATCCAACAGTCATCGCCGCCACGATCACGCTGGAGAAGAAGATGGCCAGCGACAGCCGGTCGGAGTTGATGAACAGCAGTCGGAGCGACAGGCCGACCCACAGCAGGCCGAACTGCACGAACCAGAAGTACTTCGCCAGAAAGCCGGTCGCATTGACGAGCCGGACCCGCTTCTCGGTCTTGCCAGTGCGCGGATCGGTCACCGTCTCGCGTCGCTGAATGCCGAGCAGCCTTGGGATCTGCATCAGCGCCGACAGCGGGCAGAGGCGGCGCCACGCCTCGTGTCCGAAGATCATGAGGAACAGCGGGACGAGCGGCAGGATCATCGTCCAGAAGGCGCGCGCGCCGATGGAGTAGGGGCGTTGGATGAGGCAACGGCCTTGGATGCGGGCGCAGCGGGGGTCGCAGATCCCCTCGTCGTAGGGGCTCCAATCGACTTGCCCGGCGTCGTTGGCAGTCGGGCAGCGATAGCGATCGCCGGCCGCTGCCGCGGACGCGGCGCGGTTGATCCGGAATGGGCTCAGCGCCGCCTCCGGATTGGTCAGTCTGGCCGACAGCGGATCGAAGATCAGGGACGCGATGATGAGCAGCCAGCCGGCGACGAGGCTCCAGCGTACGACCCGGATGATTCGCTCCGACAGCCGGCCAAACATGCGCTGCTACCTCTTCGTCGCCAGGTTGCGGGTCTTCAGGCTTCGCTCAGGCTCTCAGGCCTCTAGGACCACTCGATCGACCGGTTCGGCCGTGCAGGCCAGGATGTAGCCCGCCGACCGGTCCCCGGGATCCAGCCCGTCCTCGCACGACATCTTGACGCTCCCGGAGATCTTCCGCGTCTTGCACGTTCCGCAGACGCCGGAGCGGCAGGCGCTCGGCAGGGACAATCCGAGCGCCTCGGCGGCCTCGAGGATGGTCTCTCCGGCGCAGGCTCGCGCCTCTCGACCGGACGTGTTGAAGACCACCGCCGTCGCGGCCCCCACGCCGGCGGCGGGCGCTCCGGCTGCGTTGGCCGGGGATGGCATGGCCATGGTGCCGGCCGGATCGCTGATCAGGGTCAGCCGCGGTCGAGGCAGGATTCCGAGGAGCTGGGAAGAACGCCGGGGACGTTCGGCCGGCGGCGGGGAAGCGACGGCCGCCCGAGCCAGTCCCGGGGCGACCGAATCCCCCGATGCCGCGAGCGAAGGGCGCTCGGCCGAGGCCGTGGCCTCGTCGGTCGCAGCGGGAGCGGGCGCCGTGCTGGCCGCGGGCGCCGTGCTGGCCGCGGGCGCCCGGGGCCCCCCAAAGCTCTCGGCGTGGAAATTCCCCATCGGAAAGTCGGTCGCCGCCAGCGCCTGGCGGACGGTCTCCATGAACGGCGTGGGACCGCACAGGTACACCGATCGTTGCCGAAAGTCGGGGACGGCGTCCTCGATCAACGCCGTCGATATTCGCCCGCGAAAGCCGCGCCAATCAGGGGGCGCTTTGGTCAAAGTAAATACCGTTCTGAAGTGCGTGCTGCGGGCGGCAATGAAGGCCAGCTCATCCTTGAAGATCAAATCACTTTCATTGCGGGCGCTGTAAAGAAAGACCACATCGCGTGGATCGGCGTTGTCGTGCATGAAGCGAGACATCGACATGACCGGCGTGATGCCGCTGCCTCCCGAAATGAAGAGCAGCTTCTCCGCCTTCGGTCCAATCTCGCAGCTGAACTTGCCGGCGGGAGGCCCCACCGTCACCTCGTCGCCCACGCGCAGGTGATCGTGCAGCCAGTTCGAAACCCGACCACCCGGCACGCGCTTCACGGTGATCTCGAGCAATCCAGGGCGCGAGGGGGAGGAGGCGATGGTGTACGAGCGCTTCAGGACCTCGCCGCTCGCCTCGACCTCGATCGTCATGAACTGACCGGGCAGATACTCGAACGGGCCGGGAGCGAGCGGAGCGAAGCGGAACGTGCGCACGTCGGCCGTTTCGTCCGTCACCTGCACGCAACGCACCCGCCGGCGAGCTCGGGCAGCCGGCACCAGGGTTCGCGAGCTGGGAAGTCCCGAGGCGGCCGGCATCCCGATTCCCATTCCGCCCGTCGCTGTCGTCCCCGTCCTCGGGCTTTCCTCGGGCGTCGCCAGCACGGCGTTGGCGAGCGCCGAGAAGACCAGCAGCGCCTCTCGCCGTTCGCGCCGGAGGCTGCCCGGACCGAGGAGCCCGCCCGACGCGCGGGCCGTCGCCTCCGCCAGCCGTTGCAGGTCCGTACGCGTCGCGGTCACCTCGGCGTTCGGTAACAGCTCGCGGAGCGAGCGAAGCCCGGCGTGGAGCTGCTCCAGGTCCCGCTTGGAGCGGGAAAGGGACTCTACTGTCCAGACCGACGAGTAGCGCTCGTGCGTCCGGTGGAGGTTCTCGCGAGCCCACCGGCTCTGGCACCAGCTCCCGTTGTCGAGCATCCGCAGGAACACCTGGATGTCCCGTGGACCGATCGAGGTCGCCGGCGCAGTGACCCAGAGGAACAGGTGGAAGGGAAGTCCCTCCACTTGCTCGTTCGCGGCCACTGCACCCACGCTCATCGTTTGCTCCGGTTTCTCGCGCCGTCAGTCTTTCACTTCCCGATCATCGAATCAATGCTCGCCGACACAGGATGACGGATTTCAACGCGTGCCGCCCGCCGTTCTTCCTTGCCCTTCGTGGCTTTCGCGGCTTTCGCATTTCTTTGAAGCGGCGCCTGGACGGCGGTCGCGGCCGACCGATCTGACTATCCTCTGACTTGACATATGACTACGGTCGACCGCTGACGGGAGATCGCCCTCTCTCCGTCGGGAGATCGGGGTCGGAAGGCCGGATCTCGCCACCTGTTGGTCAAGCGGTCTTGGTAACAATTGCGTCTTGAGTCGGTTTCGACCACATTGCGGGTCTGCGTCGGCTCCGTTAAGAACGGCACCAGTACGCGATTTTGCAAGGTCAAACGAGGACGTCGCGACCCGAGGTCGGGCCGCCAATGAAGGAAAAGAGAAGCGCAAAAAACGCGAGACACGGCCAAAAGTGCGGGAACCGCGGACCTCGTCGCGATTTCGTGTGCGCGGAATCTCAGACGGCTTGATCACAGAGGGCGAGTTGTCGCAAAATCGGGGCCTGGCCTACGTCCGTCACCGCTGAACCCCGTGCACCCCCTTCCTTCCGACGAATCTCCGATGACGGCCGCGCCTGGTCGGCCGTGCGCCGCGGCGGGGTCGGCGGCCCGGTCCGGGCTCGTGGCCACGGCCCGCGTTCCCGCCCTCACCGTCCTCGCCTTGGTCTCCCTCGCTGGTTGCGGCTCCAAGGCGGACGAGATCTTCTGTGACGACGGGACCTGCGACTTCTCGCGAGAGGAGTGGAGTCGGATTCAGTCCTTGTCGCCGATTCCGGCGGTCCGCGCCGACGTCTCGAATCGTTTTCGGGGAATCTCCGAGGCCGAAGCGCTGGGCAGGGCCTTCTTCGTCGATGCTCGATTCTCCGGGCCGGCGACGCAGGTGGACGCTCTCGGCCGATTTTCAGTGCAGGCGCGAGCGCCGCTCGGGCAATCGACCGGCGTGCGGTGCCTCACCTGTCATGACCTGACCCGCGGCGGTGCCGACACGACCTCGGCTCCGAACACCGTCTCCGAAGGGGCGGGCTGGACCGACGTCAACGCGCCCGCCATCGTGGGCAGCGCCTTCAATCATCTTTGGTTCCTGAACGGCCGAGCCGATTCGTCCTGGGCTCTGGCCGTCGCCGTGGCGGAGAGCGGGACCACCATGAACGGCAACCGGTTGAAGACCGCGTGGACCATCGCCGACCAGTATCGAAGCGAGTACGACGCCGTCTTCGCCCCGGCCGGCCATGCCCTTCCGCTCGCTGGGACCAGTGCGGCGGTCAGCGCCTTGCTCGACCCGGCCACCGGACGATGCGCGGTGACCAACGGCGTTTGCCCGGCGGGGTGCCGGTCCGTCACCTCCTCCTGTGGAATGGCGGTGTGTCTGCCGCGCTTCCCGTTGCAAGGCAAGCCAGGAGCCATGCCGGGGTGCCAGGCGGCGTGCGGCGCCGGCGAGCCCTTCGACGACGCGTTCGATTGCATGGCACCGGAGGATCAGACGGCGGTGACGCGCGTGCTCGTGAACTGGGCCAAGGCGCTCGACGCTTACCAGGCGACCCTCGTGCCGGGCCCGGCGCCGTTCGATCGTTTCGTGGCCGAGGGACCGAAGTCGGACGCCGTCTCGGCCTCGGCCAAGCGAGGCGCCCGCCTGTTCGTGGGCAAGGGGACGTGCATGGATTGCCACGACGGGCCCTTGCTCACCGATGGCTACTTCCACAACATCGGTGTGCCGCAATCGGGGCCCTTCGTGCCCACGCCGGCCGAGTGCCCGGCCGGCAGCGGCGCGTGTGACTGCGTGAACGGCGTCAAGTGCCTCCCGTGGGGGGCCTGGGACGGCCTTGGTCGGTTGAACGCCGCCGGGAACAAGTTCCGCCGCGATTCGGAATGGAGCGATGGTGCCGACGACGACGACGAGACCCGCCTCGAGCTGAAGGCTCTCGAGCGCACCGACGCCCTCAAGGGAGCGTGGCGGACCCCCAGCCTCCGCAACGTAGCCTTGACGTCGCCCTACATGCACGACGGGCTCTATGCGACCCTGCCCCAGGTCGTGCAGCATTACGACGAGGCCACCACCCTGGGGGCGGTCGGGATCCCGGCCGTCGAGCTGAAGCCCCTGAGGTTGACCCCCGAGGAGAAGGCCGATCTGGTCGCGTTCCTCGAGTCGCTGACGGAGATGGGCGCCCCGCCCCCCAGCGCCCTCACGGCGCCGTCGGGAGCGGTGCGCTAGTGCGGCCGGTCGCGCGCGCCGGTGCGCTGGCGTGTTTCTTGGTCTCGGCCTGGGTCCCCGGCGCGGCGACCGCGGCGAACCCGACGCCGGCGCAGGAGGCCGCCCCGCGGCTCCCCGAGCGGGCGGATCCCTCCGCCGTCGACGACGGCGCGACCGAGGACGAGGACGAGGACGCGAGCCTCGGCGAGATCGAGCCGGCGCCGAGCGTCGTCGATCTGGCTGATCGAATGGCCGATCTCGAGCGCCGGCTGGCCGACAGCGAAGCGGCCGCCGTCCAGAAGCGCCCCCTCGTCACGGTGAGCGGGTACATCGACGGAGGATTCTTCGTCACCCAGGGCAACGGCAACGGCGTGGTCCAGGATCTGGGCCCCGCCGAGGACCGCCGCTTTCCGCAGTACGCGGGGAAGTACGCGTGGGTGTTCCTCGGCGATCTCCTGTCGACGGCGGTCAACTCACGGGGAGAGCCGGCCGACCTGGGCAATCTCCCCGGAGTCAACCGCCACGACACCATCCGTTCCGGCGGCACGCCCAGCTTCATCGTCAACGAGGTGAACCTGACCACCCAGGCACCGGTCGGATCGCAGGCGCTGGCCACCGCCAGCATCAATTACCTGCCGCGCTCGGGCACCGAGTTCTCGCTGGGCGACACCTTCGACGTCGACATCGCCCAGCTCGAGTGGATGCCGACCGTATCCCGACGCTGGTCGTTCTTCGTCGGGAAGATGGACTCGGTGCTGGGCATCGAGTATCGCGAGCGTAAGGCGCGGGATCGGTTCGGGATCACGCCGTCGCTGACGGCGCGCTACACGGTCGGCAATCCCATCGGGCTGAAGGTTCGCGGGAAGCTCGGGCAGGACGACTGGTTCATCATCGCGCTGGCGCTGACCAACGGCTCGATGACGACGGAGACCTTCCACTTCTACGACGAGATCGACAGCAACGCGGGCAAGAC